>Ga0209676_1001262_pt1 | contig 26318 bp, 22 predicted proteins | sample AraplaCvi_mLB_r2_FD_184282 | JGI IMG/M metagenome (GOLD analysis project Ga0209676, IMG submission 184282) | Arabidopsis root microbial communities from North Carolina, USA - plate scrape MF_Cvi_mLB_r2 (SPAdes) (version 2) | ecosystem: Host-associated > Plants > Roots > Endosphere | place: USA... | reverse complement strand
GCCGGGACGGCCTCCCAGAAAGGTGAAACCGACACCCCGCCAATATTCCAGTTGCTGAGCGCATATTCGATCTGCGAGGCGGCTTCGTCGGGCGCGTGTAAGGAAACGCCCAGCCAGCATGTCAGAAGGTCGGGCGCCATCGCCGCGAGGCGGGCGATCGATCGATTGGCATCGGCGCCGGCCCGTCCCCGCCAGGGGAAGCCATGCAGGACCTGATGCGTGATCCCGTCGGCGCGCAGGCTCGCAATGTAATCGCCGTCCGCGACATCGAAGCCGCTGCCTTTGTCGATCAAATAGTGGACTGCAGAATGGGGATCGGCGGCGAGTCGGCGGCGATAGTCTTCAAGGTCGACCCCTGCCCGCCGCGTCAGGGGTTCAGCGAATTTGTCGAGATAATCGGGCGCGGCGATGGCAAAGCCGGTAAGATAGGCTTCCCACACGTCGCGGTCGCCATGGACCGCGCAGATGTCGATGATGCCGGGCCCGGCGCTACCGTCAGCCATTGATACGATCCCGCTTCAATATGATGCCGTGCGCCTCGCGATCCCAGACGTCCGCCGTTCGCCCTTCGGCGCGCAGTTCGGTCTTCAGGATTTTCGCGGTCGGTGTCTTGGGAAGATCGTCGAGGATACGGATGTAGCGCGGCACCATGTAATATGGCATCCGGACGCGCAGATGATCGACGAGTGCGGCCGGATCGATCGGCGCTCCGGGATTGGACGATAGCGCTACCATGACTTCATCTTCGCCGAATTCGCTGGCAACGGCATAGGCGGCGGCTTCGCGGACCGCACCGAACGACAGGCATTCGCGTTCGACCTCGTAAGAGGAAATATTTTCCCCCCGCCGGCGTATCGAATCCTTGGCGCGGTCGACGAAATAATAGTCACCGTCGGCCGAGCGGCGGAACAGGTCGCCCGTGTGAAACCAGCCATTGCGCCAGACCGCGGCCGTCGCTTCGGCATTGCCGGCGTAGCCATGGGACGTCGACCACGGGCGATCGGCACGGACCAGCAGTTCGCCGACCTCGCCGGACGCGACCTCCCGATCCTGCGCATCTGCGATACGCAAGGTCACGCCGGCGCGCGCGCGCCCGCAGCTTTCGGCATCGGCCTGATCTTCGCGTGACAGGATCGGCACCGCCAGTTCGGTCATGTTGAACATGGTCCCGGTGGCAACGCCAAAGCGCGCGGAAAAATCCTTCGCCGTCTCCCCGTGCGGCAGGACATAAGCCCATTGCAGTCCGTGATCCCGTTCACCGGACGCTGACGCCTGCTTGTTCAGAAAGCCCGCCATCGCGCCTAGAAGCGTACAGCAGGTCGACCGCGTTTCGCGTATCACGTCCCAGAAACGCCCAGTCTCGAACTGCTCGGGCAGCGCGATCGAGTGCCCCAGCAAAAGGGTGCCGATGGTTCCGATCGTCCCGCCGGCGTGAAACAGCGGCAAGGTCACAAGATAGCGCAAGTCCACGCAGCTCTTTTCCTCGAACGCGACGAGAGCGGCCGTCGCGCCGTGGCAATAGGAACTGAGCACCCCCTTCGATGGCCCGGTCGTTCCCGATGTATATATGATCGCCTGCTCGTCCCAGGGCTCGATGGGCTCGTCCAGCAGGAGCAATGCCGCGTCGATGCCGGCATCAAGGCAGTCCCCGCCCAGCAACGGCCTTGCTCCCCTTGTGTCGACGTCGCGCTGGTCGATCAGCAACGCCGGCAACGCCGGGTCGATATCCGCCTCGTCAAGCCGCGAAACAAGGCTGGAATGACAGATGATCAGTTTCGGTTCCGCAATCGCGACCGCATTGCGCAGGATCGAGCCGCGATAGGCAAGATTGATCGGCGCGTAGACCGCACCCAGCCAGTTGATCCCGAACCAGACGCGCAAGGCGTCGGGTCCGTTGGGAAGCCAGCTCATAACGCGGTCGCCCCGCGCGACGCCGAGCCGCGCCAGGCCCGTCGCGACCAGACGGGCCTGCCGGCCCATTTCGGCAAAGCTCCACTGCCCGCCGCCGGGAAAAACGGCGTAAGCCTGTTCGCCGCGTTCGACTTCCCATCGCTCGAGCGCATAGCGCAGTACGGACTGGTCCCGCGGCGGAACGTTGGGGTTCATCCAGCTGAAAATGCTCATTGGTTCACCTGCCCGTAAATGTCGGCTTGCGGTTCTCGATAAAGGCGCTGGCACCTTCCCTCGCATCTTCGGTTTCGAAAAAACAGGTCTGGTGCGCAGCTTCCTGCAACATGGCGCGGGCGTCGAGATTGCGTCCCTCCGACGCCGCGATGAGCCTTTTCTGCATCGCGATGATGCGGGTCGGACCGTTCGCCAGCCGGTCCGCCAATGCCGCGACGCCATCCATGAATTCGCCGTCGTCGAACATATGGGTCGCGAGGCCGATCGCCATCGCCTCTTCCGCTCCGACGGCACGCCCGGTCGCAAAAATCTCGAACGCGCGCGCGGGTCCGACGACGTGGCCGAGATAGGCGGCATTCCCGAGCTGTGCGATTTTGACGAGCCCGCTTCCCATGGCGGCAGAGCGCGCCATGCACCTTATGTCCGCAGCACACGCAAGTTCGGTGCCGGCACCGAACGACAAGCCGTTGACCGCCGCGATCACAGGCTTGGGACACCGGGTCATGAGCTGGGCGACCCGCATGTAAAGGCTGGACTTGTCGGTCGGATCGACAGCGGCCCGCTCATGATCGAAGTCGCCTTCGAGGAAAGCCTTGAGACCCGCGATATCGTCACCGGCGCAAAAAGCGCGGCCCGAACCGGTCAGGACGACCGCCCGGACATCATCGTCGCGTTCCGCCGCATGAAAGGCCTTGAGGAGTTCAAGGCCCAATATCCGGTCGATCGCGTTGAGCGCCGCCGGCCGGTTCATTGTCAGCCAGAGAACGCCGCCCTCGCGGCGCACCTGCAGGCAGTTATTGTCATGTTCGCTTGGCATGGAGGCTCCAGTCATGGTTTGCGTCGCCCCGTGTGCGGCTGAACCAACGCGGATAGCCGTGCAGCGTCTGGCCGCCGTCGATCAGGATTTCCGCCCCGGTGATGAAAGTGGAACGGTCGCTCAACAGGAAAAGCGCAAGCTCGGCGATGTCTTCCGGTTGGCCGAGGCGGCCGACAGGCGTCTCGCCGACGATGTCCGCGCTGATGTCCGGATCGGCGAGCAGCCCCGACGTCATGCGCGTTTCGATGACCCCGGGCATGATCAGGTTGGCACGAATGCCGTGCGCGCCGAGCTCACCCGCGAGCGTCCGCGAAAGCATCCGCAAGCCCGCCTTCGATGTGCCATAAGCGCCAAACAGCTCTGCCGCATGGGCGGCGGCGGTCGACGCGTTGAACACCAGGGCTCCGCCCCGGCCCGTGTCGATTATCATCCTGGCGGCGGCTTGCGCAACGAGAAAGCTTCCCGTCAGGTTGACGTCGATATGCTGCTTCCAGTCCTTGACCGCCACGTCCAGCAGCGCGCCATAGCGGCCGATACCGGCGTTGATGAAGGCACCGTCTAGCGCGCCGAGACGATCAGAAAGCTGTGCGGAAAAACGGTCGACATCCTCTGCCTCGGCTTGATCGCAGGCTATGGCGATCACCTCATGTCCCGTTCCGCCCAGTTCCCTCGCGAGCAGCTCGATCGGGTCGACATGCCGGTCGGTCAGACACAGGCGGGCTCCGGCGGCCCGCAGCAGCCGCGCGGTCGCGACCCCCATGGCTCCCGCCGCGCCCGACACGAGAAAGGTCCGGCCAGCGAGCTCCCGCACCGGCCCGCTCACAGCCTCGCTCCGCCTGATGCGTGGATCACCTCGCCCGTGACATAGGATGCGTCGCGCGAGATCAGGAACGCGACGACCGAGGCGATTTCCTGTGGCTCGCCATAGCGCCGGAGCGGTATCTGTTCCATCATCCGCAGCCGCAGGCGATCCTGGCTGCCATCGGCGGGATTGGTCATTTCGGTCTCGGTCATGCCCGGCGCGACGGCATTGACCCGGATTTTATGCCGGGCGAGCTCCATCGCGGCGCCCTTCGTCAGCGAGACCACTCCGCCTTTCGACGCGACATAGGCGATCTGCCGGGTCATTCCCTTGTAGGACATCGAGGCGATATTGACGATCGCTCCGCCGCCGCCGCGCGCGATACGGCAGCGAGCGAAATTCCTCGTGAGCAGATGCACTGCGGTCAGGTTGATCTCGATCACGCGGTCCCAGTCGGCGTCGGGAAAATCCTCGATCGGCGCCATGCTGACGATCCCCGCATTGTTGACGAGAGCGTCCATGCCGCGCTCATCGGCCCAGTCCACCAGGTCGGTGATTTGGTTCCGGTCGTCCAGATCGGCAACGCGATACTCGGCCGCGAGCTCGGCCCCAAGCGACGCGAGGATCCCCGTGTCGCGATCGGTCAGAAGCAGCCGCGCGCCGCGCGCCGACAGCGTCCGGGCGGTAACCGCTCCGATCCCGCCGGCGGCGCCGGTGACCAATATGGTGAAGCCTTCGAGTGAATTGGTAATCGTCACGGTCTTATCCAGCCCCCATCGACAAATAGTGCGTGGCCGGTGACGTAGCTGGCGTCGTCCGACGCCAGCCACAGCACCGCTTCTGCGATTTCTTCCGGGCGCGCGAGCCGTCCCAGCGGCAACGAACGCGCAAATTTCTGCGAATGACGATGCAGATTTGCGTCCGATTTGAGCATTTCAGTGTCGACAAAGCCGGGACAGACCGAGTTGACGCGAACGCCGGCTGGTCCGAATTCGAGCGCGAGCGACCGCGTCAGCGAAATCAGTCCGCCCTTCGAGGCGTCGTAGGAGCATTGATCCTTCATCCCGTAGGCGGCCGCCGAGGCGATGTTGACGATCGCGCCATGCGCCTGCCGCAACGCTTCCTGCGCAGCCCTCGCAAGGAAAAAGGGGCCCGTTAGATTCACGTCCAGAACCTTGCGCCAATAGTCGGTTTTGTGACCGGCGAGCGCCGCAGCGCGGCCGATCGCGGCATTGTTAACGAGGACAGCAAGCCGCCCGTCCCCGTCGCAAGCCTCCGCAACGATCCCGGCGCAGGCATGCTCGTCGGAAATATCGCCCGGAACCGCGATCGCATCGCTTCCCTTTTCGCGCAGCGCGGCAACAGCCCGATCGACGTCGGCGGGGTCCCGGTCGTTGATCGCGACCCGCGAGCCGCGCGCGCCGAATGCATGCGCAATCGCCAGTCCGATCCCGCGCGCCGCGCCCGTTACCAGCACCGGCCGGCCGCTCATATCACTCTGGCAGGTCATCGCCGCATCCACCCCCCATCGACAAAAAGCGTGTGGCCTGTGACATAGCTCGCGCGCCCGGACGCGAGCCATGCGACCGCAGCGGCGATCTCCTCCACCCGCCCCGTCCGGGCGATCGGCAAGGTCGCGACGAGGCGTTCCGCCACCGCCGCCAAATCGGGCGTTTCGTTCAACATCTCGGTATCGACGAAGCCCGGCGCCACCGCATTGGCGCGAACCCCCATCGGGCCCAGTTCGACCGCCAGCGAGCGCGTCAGCGTCGCGAGTCCACCTTTCGACACGTCATAAGCGGCCTGTCCCGCAAAGCCGACGACAGCCACCGACGCGAGGTTGACGATGGCGCCCCGCGTTGCCGCAAGATCGTCGGTCAGTTCGCGAACGAGGCGGAACGCCGCCGACAGGTTGATGTCGATGACGCGGTCCCATGCCGCGTCGTCATGCGCGCCAACGTTGCCCCGAAACTCGACACCGGCATTGTTCACCAGCACGGCGATCGCACCATGGGCGGTGCGCGCCGCATCGGCGATCCGGCGCGGCGCCGCGCGATCCTGCAAATCCGCGACCAGCGTCTCGATTGCCGCGCAATGACCGCCGCATTTGTCCGCGGTTTCGGCGAGACCGGTTGCATCGCGATCGACGAGCAGCAAGGGCGCGCCCTCGCTCGCCAACCGTATCGCGATTGCGCGGCCGATCCCGCGCGCGGCGCCTGTCACGATCGCGGGGCGCTGCATGAAAGGCGCTTCGGTCATTCGAACACGCTCAAGGGATGCGCGTGCCGCCGATATCGCCCTTCCCACCGCACCGCGGTCGGATAGTCGACCGAGCGCCGCCGCTCGATCGCCTGATGAAACGATGCCGCCTCGATCGGGCGCTCGACGATGAACGACAAGGCATCCGATCCTGCGCCAAAGCCGTAGGACAGAAGCCCGACCCGGTCGCCCGGCTGCCGTCCTTCCATCTGACGGAGCAGTGCGGCGAGCGGCGATGCCGCGCCGAGGTCGCCGAGCATCGGCGCAACCGATCCGCCGGTAAAAAGCTCCGCATCGATCCCCGCGGCGCGCGCCAATCGCCCCGTCAGCCGGCCATCGGGCTGCTGCGCCGCGACGGCCGCGAAGTTCGCGCCATCGCCCAGCCTCGCAAGCAATAGCTTCCAGGCGCCGACCATATGCTGCAAATCGCCGATGCCGCTCGATGCAAAACCGGCACCGCCCGACCGGACATAGGGATCGCCCTCAAGGCGGAAACCGTCAGCAGCGTCGGACGCGGTCGAGGCCAGCGCTTCGAAGCGTGCGGCAATATTGGTGTTGCCGACAAGGACGCAAGCCGCCCCGGCGCCCGCGGTGATTTCCAGCGGATCGCCCGGCGCTGCCCGCAGGCAAAGCGCGTCGGCGCCGACGGCCAGGGCGTATTCGGAAAAGCCCGCCCGCACCCAGGCGATGGCCATGGCGAGCGCCGCGGTGCCCGATTTCCCGCTGAACCGCACGTCGGTCGCGAATACCGCCGGCGCGATCCCGAGCATGTCGGCAAGCACCGCCGCGGCCGAACGGGAGAGGTCAGGCGACGACTGGGTGCCAAAGAAGATCGCGCCGATGTTCGACGGAAGCTTGAGCCTGCGCGCCGCTTCTGCCGCCAGCGTGATCACGTCGGCGTCGGGGTCTAGAACCGCGCGCTCGTGCACGCCGCTCCGCTTTGCGGACCCCGACTGCCAGACTGTTTCGACGTCCGCCGTTGCCAGACGGCCCGAAGGCGCGGCGAATGCCAGATCGACGATGCCGACTGCCGGATTCATGACGCCACCCGGAATTTGAAGCCATAAAGCGCGAGGCCGGACTGTTCGGGACGCCATTTGCGGATGACCATCTCGACCGGCTGCTCGGGCGAAAGACCGTCATATTCGGCGTCCACCACCTCGGCCATCAGGACCGGCCCCTCTTCGAGACGGATCATTGCGAAGGGACGCGGAGCGCGGTCGCCGTGACCAGCCAGCGGCGAATGATCTTCGGCCAGACAAATCACCGTGCCGCGACCCGAAAACACCGCCTCTTCCTGGACCGCATCGGCGCAGCGAGGACAGCGCCGCCGCGGCGGGAACGAACAGGATTGGCAGGACCGGCAATGGCTGCCGACAAGGCCATAGCGATTGCGGCGGGTGCGCCACGCGCGGGCGGGTCCGGCGACGACGGGCCGGGCCGTAACATTCTGGCTCATTTTCAGTTTCCTTTCAGGACCGCGACCGCGCTGACGGCGTTGTTCCCGCCCATCGACTGCGCCACGCCGACCCGCGCTCCGGCGACCTGGCGCTCGCCTGCCTCGCCACGAAGCTGCGTCACGGTTTCGCAGACGATGCTGATGCCGGTGGCGCCGGTGGGATGGCCCAGACCTATGCGTCCACCGTCAGTATTCGTCGGACAGGTGCCCCCGAGCGCCGTCTCGCCGCTTGCGACGGCGCGCGCCGCCTCGCCGCGAGGGAAGATGCCGAGCCCTTCCAGGTGGAGCGAGCCCATGACGCTGAAACAATCGTGCACCTGCGCCACGTCGACATCGCGCGCGGTAATGCCGGCCTCCCGGTAAGCGCGTTCGGCGGCGATGCGTGTCGGCACCGCCTCGGCGATATCGTCGTCACCGGGCCAGGCACCGAACTTGGTGCCCATTGCGTTCGGCCCCGTGGCGGCCGTGATACTTGCGACCTTGATGGCGCGCCGACGCGAGGCATTGCCGCCCGCCCGGGCGAGGATGACCGCGGCCGCGCCGTCGCAGCCGCGTGCGCATTCGGCGCGGGTGATCGGCCGCGACGCCCAGCCCGACCGCAGGATCTCGTCGATACCGAGCGCGCCGCGGCGATAGTCGATCGCATTCGGGTTGCGGGAGGCGTACCAGCGGTCCTGCACCGCAAAGGCAGCGACATGTTCGGGCGCCACATCGTATTTTTGCATGTAGCGCGCGTGCATGAGCGCCATCGTATCGACATAGTCGAAGCCCGCGGGCGCTTCATAATCCTGGTCGGGGTAGGACAGCAAAGCGTCCGACACCGAATAGACATCCGACATTTTCTCGACGCCGACGACGATGACGCACTCGCTCTGGCCCGAACGGATCATGTTGACGCCCTGCATGAACGCCATGGTCCCGCCCGCGCACGCGCCGACGACCTGCGCGAAGGGACCGCTGGGCAGGTCAAGCTCTTCGGCCGTGAGCGGGCCGAGATTCTGCTGTTCGAAGGCCTCCGGGCAGGTGACCGACACCAGCCCGCCGTCGATCGACGATCGTTCGATGCCGGCGTCGGCGATGGCACCGCTTCCGGCTTCAAACACGAGGTCGCGCCATCCGCTGTCGGCCCGGTAGCCATGCCTGGCCATGCCCACGCCGATGATTTCCGCTTTTATGGTCATTGTGCCGACGCCCTAAATTTTGAGATTGATATCCATGCCGACGGTGCGCCCCTCGTTGATCGGCACGAAGAAGCCACCACCGACCGAGGGGGGAAGCGGGGTATTGCCGCCCTGCGTCACACGGTTGAGGAGGTTCTTGCCGAACACCCCGACGGAGAACCGGTCATCGAGAAACGACAGCCGCGCGCTCGCCGACAGATCGTTGACGTGATTGAGATAGGCGGAGTTGTTGTCGGTGAAGGCGACCCGGCTGCGATATCCGTAATCGGCACGAAGCGTCAGTTCGGCGCCGTCTCCCACGGGCTGAACGATCGTCGCGTTCGCACCGAAGCTCCATTTCGGAAGCCGTGTCAGGTCGAGTTCGTAGCCCAACCCCGAAGCGGCCCCGTTCAGGTCGACCGCCAGTTTTGTATATTTGCCGTTCAGGTGGCCGAAGCTGCCGCCCAGCGTCAGACCGCGGAACGGAGCGAGCGTCAGCTCGCCTTCGACGCCGCGCACCCGCGCCGTCCCGACATTGGACGTCACCTGCACCACGCCCGACACCGGATCGGGAATGTTGATGTCGCGCTGCAAATCGCGCAGCGTGCTCTGGAATATCGCCGCGTTGAAACGGACGCGCCGGTCGAGGAAGGTCGATTTCCAGCCGAGCTCGAATGCGTCCTGCGTTTCCATATCATAGGGACCGGGCGGAATCGTCGCGGCCGTACTCTTAACGTTGAATCCACCGCTGCGAATGCCGCGGCTCCAGCTTCCGTAAAGCAGCAGATCGCGGCCCGGTTCATACTGAAAGCCCAGCTTTGGCGTCAGGCGGCCCCAGCTTTTTACGCCGGTCGCCCCCGGGAACTCGCCCGGAAAATCGAAATCGCACGTGCGCGCGTCGAGGTCGCACAGGCCCGGTGCCCGGAAGGTCGCGACGTCGGCCTTCTTTCGTTCCCACGAGTAGCGCAGACCGCCGACAAGGCTAAAGCCCGCCCCGATGTCGTAGCTCAGCTGTGAAAAGGCGCCCCAGCTATCCTGGTCGATCCGGCCGCCAAAGGCGCGATCGACGGCGCCGCCGGACAGCACGCGCCGCTCGATATAGAAATAGTTCTGGCTGAAATAATAGAGACCCAGGGTTGCCTTGAGCGGGCCGAACGTCCCCGCATAGCGGAGTTCTTCGCTGAACTGATGCTGCCGCAAGTTGACGAAGGAGTGAAAACCCAAGGCGGGCAAGCCGTCGACATCGACCGATCCGTTCTGGTTCAGCCGCCGGTAACCGGCAACGTTCGTAATGACCCCGTCCCCGAGCGCCACGTTGACGTTGGTCTCCGACGTCAGCGCGTCCCAGTCGATGTCGAAATAACCCGGGTTATCGATATCGATCTGGAATCCCGACTGGAAGGCAGGGTTCTGCGCCACCGTCCCGTCGCCCCTGCTGCGTCCATGCTCGTAGATCAGGGTCGTCTCGACATCGGGCGAGATGTCCCACACGACCGTCGGACGCACGAACACCGTCTCGCGCTTCCCGAACGGCCGGTCATTGAAGTCATTGTGAAACCAGCCTTGATCGTTGCTGTAATAGAGCGCGATTTTGGCGCGAAGATTGTCTGCGACGGACCCCTCAACGCTCAGGCCGGCAGTATATTGCGGCCCCGTTTCGACAGCGAGCCGGCCGCGCACCTGAAATTTATCCCCCGGACGCCGCGTGCGCAGCGTGACGGCGCCGCCGGTTGTATTGCGGCCGAACAAAAGCCCTTGGGGGCCTCGCAGCACCTCGACGCTCTCGAGGTCGAAAACGTCGATCACGGCGCCCGCCGACATGCCAAGATAAACGCCATCGACGAAAAGCCCGACCGAGGGCTCGACCGACGGTATCGAGCTCACGATCCCGAAACCACGAATGGTGAAGTTCGCCGTACCCGGGATCGTGCCGACATCCTCCAGCGCCACATTGGGTGCCGCGGTGCTGAGCGAGCGCAAGTCGCGAACCTGAAGCGCATCCAGCGCCGCGCTGTCGAAAGCCGTGATCGCGACCGGGACCCGCTGCGCCGATTCGGCGACGCCGCGCTTTTGCGCGGTCACGAGAATCTCACTCAGCCCGGCGTCTGCACCGTCCGCAATCTCTCCTTCTTGCGCCGTCGAAAACGCCGGAAAGCTGAAGACGGCGCAGGCAAGAAGGCCCCATTTCACATCCGTCCGCATCGACTATCCCTTTCACATCTTTTACATGAACGAGCGTTCGTCTATATAAAAGCCGAAAGGCTGTCAACGGCCGGGGCGATAAAGTCGCACGCGGATCAGTGACGATGCTAGGAGCAGGATATGAAACGCTTTATCGTTGAGAGGGACGTCTCAGTTCCGATGCGGGACGGTATCAAGTTGAAGGCCGATCTTTGGCGGCCCGACGTCGAACAACCAGTCGCTACCATTTTGTATCGCACGCCCTATGACCGGGCGGCGCTCAATCCCGACTTCTTGCGGCCGCAGGACGTGGTCAACGCAGGATTCGCGGCCGTCGTCCAGGACACGCGCGGCCGCTTTGGTTCGGAAGGCGCGTGGAAGCCGTTGATGTGGGATCAGGAAGGCGACGACGGATTTGACAGCGTCGAATGGATCGCGCGGCAGGACTGGTGCTCGGGCTCGGTGGGTATGGCGGGTCCGTCCTACCTTGGCATCGCGCAGCTTATGGCAGCGGCGCGCAAGCCACCGCATCTGAAGGCTATTGCCCCTGCCCTCACCACCAGCCGGGATTTCGAACTGGTCGAGATGGGCGGCGGGATGCGCCTCGATCATCTGCTCTCATGGGTCGCATTCATGGCGGTCGACTGGATGCGGCGACAGCAGGAAAGCGGAGCTCCCTTGCCGCCCGATGCGGTCGAGCTGATCGTGCAGGCGGCTCTCGATCCGCGCATCCTGATGGACCACCGCCCGCTCAGGGATTGCCCGATATTCGGGTTGCCTGGATTTCCCATCGCGTTCGACGAATTGATCGACCGCGATGGCGGCGCACCGATCGCGGCCGAGATCGCCGACATCCCGACGCTGCATGTCGGCGGCTGGTACGATATATTCGCGCAAGCCAGCATCGGCATGTTCCAGCGCCAGCGTGATGCCGGCCGAACCGACGCGCATCTGATCATGGGCTGCTGGACCCACAGCGGATCACTCGGGCAACAGCATGGCGAAGTGAATTTCGGCATGATGGCGTCCGCTGGCGGCTTTCGCCTTGCCGACCGCCATATCGCTTTTTTCCGCCGCTACCTCGAGGGCGCCGAAATTGCGCTGCCTGCTGCCCAGTATTTCCTTGCGAACGCCAATGAATGGCGGACCGCCGAAGCCTGGCCGACGCCCGACACCGCGATTCTGGATCTGCAACTGTCAGGCACCGGCAAACAGGAATATGACTATGACCCGTCCGACCCGACGCCGACCGTCGGCGGACGCACGCTTTATCTGGGCGGGCTGGCCATGGGGCCGATCGACCAGCGTAAGCTCGACGCGCGTCATGACTTTGTCCGCTATGTCGCCGAGACCTGTGACGAGCCCGTCGATCTGATCGGGCCCGTCACGGCCAATCTGACGGTGACGACCTCGGCCATCGATACCGATTTCATCTGCAAGCTGGTCGACGTTTCGCCCGACGGCACGATCCTTCCGATCTGCGAGGGCACGCTTCGCCTGCGCTACCGGAACGGGTTCGATCGCGAGCTTCCTGCCGACCCGGGAGTTCCGGTGTCGATCGGCATCCCCATGGGCCACACGGCCTGGCGCGTGCTGCCCGGACACCGGATCGGCATCCAGATCCAGAGCGCCAATTATCCGCATCTCGACCCGAATATGAACGAGATGTCTCTGCCCGGGGAGGGTGCCGGCGGAACGATTGCCCGAAACGGCGTCAGCGACAGTCCCGGTGCGTCGACGATCCAGGTGACGCTTGCTGGCCCGGGGCGGCCGCCGATCATACTCCGACCCGGCGGGACCGCCTCCTAGGGTTCGGCGCCGACGAGGCGTAGCGCAAAAGCGGCATAGGCCTGTTCGACGTCGCTACTCGCCAGCTTTTCTTCGGGCCGATACCATTCGGCGACCCGCAGGCACATATCGCCGATCGCGACCGCGGCGAGCTTTGGTGAGGACATGCCGCCCGCATCGACCAGGCTGAACCGGCCTGTCGACCCTCCCCGTTCGATGACGTCTTCGAAAAGTCCTCGCAGTCGCACGCGCTCGGCGCGTACTGCTGACAAACGTGGCTCCGGAAGCGCGCCATATTCCGCATTCGCGACCAGCGCGAAAACCTGATGATGCGTGTGGAAGCGCACATAGGCCGAAACGATCGCGGCAAGCTCGCGAGCGGGGTCGCCCCCCGCTTCACGCAAGGCATCCTGCATCATCACGCCGACCGTCGCGTGCCCTTCGGCGACGATTTCGTAGAGCAGTTCCTCTTTCGTCGCGAAATGATTGTAGAAGGCCGCCGGCGTCAGATTGCAGGCATCGACGATCGCGCGGATCGACGTCACCTCATAACCGTGCGCGAAAAAAAGTTGCGAAGCGACGTCTTTGATCAGCGCGCGCGAATTGTTTCGCCGGCGGTCGACAACCGGTTCGCGCCGGTTACTGCCTGCAACCGCTTTGCGCTCTCTGGTCGGGCGCGATGTTCGTGTGGAGGTCTTCATCAGGCAATGTTGGCCTCTAAAAACCCTATTCGCAAGTGCTCACTTGACATATATATGAACGCTTGTTTATGCATTATTCCACAAGATAAAATATCTTATGGGAGGGTAGATTGACCATGTCACGTGCACCATTGTGTCTCGCCGCGGCGTTATTGGCGAGTGTGTCGGGGAACGCCATCGCGCAAATCGAACAGGGTGGGGTTGCCGACGCCGAAGCGAACGATCAGGAAATCATCGTCACGGCGCGGCGGACCAGCGAGCGGCTTCAGGATGTGCCGGTGGCGGTAACCGCGGTGAGCGGCGACGCGCTCGACCGCCGGCAAAGCGCAAATATTGCCGATGTTGAAGCCCTGATCCCCAACGCCACCTTCTTCGCCTTTGGGGGCTCGAACAACAATGCGTCGGTCTACATCCGCGGGGTCGGCCAGGCAGACCAGCTCTTCATGTTCGACCCAGGTGTCGGCATCTACCTTGACGACGCGTATATCGGCCGCGCGCAAGGCGCGCTCTTCGAGACGCTGGACATCGCCCGGGTCGAGGTCCTTCGCGGGCCGCAAGGCACACTCTATGGCAAGAACACCAGCGGCGGCGCGTTGAAAGTCTATACACGCGATCCCGACCTGGTCGAGGCGGGTGCGCAGATGACCGCGACAGGCGGGTCCTATGACTATTTTTCGGGGAAAGCGTCGTTCGATCTGCCGATCGTCGAGGACCGCGCCGGTCTTCGGGCGAGCGTGCTGCGCGTATCGCGCGATGGTGTCGTCAAGAATCTGAATAGCGGCGCCGACCTGCAGGACCGTGACTATCTCGGCGGCCAGGTCACGGCGCTAGCGCGGATAGACGAGCGCCTGACGGCCCGCCTCACCTTCGATATCATGCGCGATCGCTCGACGCCGGCGGCTCCGACACCGATCGTTGCCGTCAGCTTTCCGCCGAACGTCCCGCCTTTCTCGCCGCAATCCCCTCTTCCCCCGCGTCAGAGCAAAGCGGACACACCGGTGCGGAATGACCAGGACAGCTATGGCTTTAACGGCCAGCTTGCGTGGCGGGGTGACCAGGTCGAGATCAAGTCGATCACCTCCTATCGCCGGCTGAAGTTCCGCCAGGCTTTCGACTATGATTCTTTCCCCTACCTTCTGCTCTCGAGCAACCAGCGGCAGCGCACGACGCAATTCTCGCAGGAGCTCCAGACCAATTTCGAGCCGGCGGACAATCTCTCCTTCGTAGGAGGCCTCTATTATTTCGAGGAGAAGACGGACTCGGTCATCGGCGTCCCCAACACCTTGCCGCTGCAGGTGGCGCCGGGCGTTTTCGTGCCGCTGCAGAACAGCTTCACGCAGCTCACCGATCTTAAGAACAAAAGCTATGCCGCATATCTGAACGCCGTATGGGAAGTGACCGATCGCCTGTCGATCAGCGGCGGGCTGCGTTATACCGACGATCGCAAGAAATATCTTTCGAGCCTGACCAACGACGTCTTTCCGACCGGCAATTTCAGCTACGATCTGTCGGATAGCTGGTCGCGGTGGCTACCGCGCATCGGCGTCGATTTCAAGATAACCCCCGACCAGCTTGTCTATGCAAGCTATGGAACGGGCTTCAAGAGCGGCGGTTTCAACCCGCGTGCCGCGTCGGCGGACGTCGCGCTGTCCTACAAGCCCGAAACGAGCGAAACATACGAGATCGGGTACAAGTCGACCCTCTTCGATCGCAAGCTGACCTTCAATGCCGCCGCCTTCTACAACCGCTTCAAGGACTATCAGACCAATCTGATCGCCTTTGTGGGGACGCCGCCGGGCCCGACGAGCTATTTCACCAACGCGGGCCGGTATGAATCCTGGGGAGCCGAGGCCGAACTGACGTTGCGGGCGACGCAGCGGCTCACGCTGAAGGCACAGGCATCGCTGTTCGACGACAAGTTCGCGACCTTCGTCAATTCGATCATCGGCGACTTCGCCGACAAGACGCTGCCGAACGCCCCCAAGTTCACCACCAGCCTCGCCGCAACCTATGTCATGCCGTTGGGCGCGACCACCGCACTCGAACTCGATGGTGACGTTGCCTACCGGTCGAGCAGTTTCATCAATATCCTGAACAGCCCCCTGCTCCACCGCGATGCCTACACGATCGCGAACGCGCGCATGGCCCTGTCCTTCCGCAACGGCGATCTGCAGCTGTTTGCCGGGGTCCGCAATCTGACCGACAAGGATTATGTGGTCGACGGCGTCAACTATATCGGGGCGACCTACGGATTTCTGAGCTATTATTACAATGAACCGCGCACCTATTATGGTGGTCTGCGCATGCGTTTCTGAGGGTGAAACTGGACGAAACCCATAAGACTTTCGATACCGGCGACTGCCTGATCCATTATTGGGTCGGCGGTCCGCCGGGCGCACCGCTCGTCGTCCTGACGCCGGGCGCTTACACCGATCACCGCATGTTCGATCCCCAGATCGCGTCGCTGCAGGCGGCATATCGGACATTGCGGTGGGATCCGCGCGGCCATGGCCTTTCGCGCCCCTCGCTGCGGCCCTTTTCAACCCAACTCGCCGCTGAGGATCTGATCGCCATTCTGGACACGATAGGGGAGAAAGAGGTGGCTCTGATCGGGCAGTCGATCGGCGGCAATATTTCGCAGGAAATGCTGTTCCGATACCCGGAGCGTTGTACGTCCGCGATCCTCGTGGGCTGTACCTGCAGCACGATTGCGCCGAAATGGTGGGAACGCTGGCTCCTCGCGAGCTTTCCGTTCTTTGTCGGCCTTTATCCTGTAGAGACCTTCAAGCGCAAAGCCATGGACGATTCCGCATCCATGCAGACATCGCGCGACAAGCTGCGCGAGATGATCGCGCCGCTGGGCCGGAGCGATATCCTCGATATCAGCAGAGGGATTGCGCGAGCGGTTCATGGCGAGCCGGATTATTCCATCGAGCATCCCATCCTCATCATGAACGGCGCGCACGACAGGCTTGGAAACATCTCCCGGATCGTTGCCCGGTGGCGCAAGCGCGACCGGAACAGCGAGTATATCGAAGTCGCCGATGCCGGCCATGTCGCGAACCTCGACAATCCCGAGGCGGTCAATGCCGCCCTGCTGACATTTCTCGAAAAACACAGCGGCGCGCGGGCGGAGAAGGCCCGATAGAGCCTCGGTTACCGTCGGCGCCAAACTTCCGGGTCAATCGCGTCGCTGCCAGCGCATCGTTCAACATCCCCGGCCACGCGCGAGGAGCCGGACGGCGGTACAAAAAAAGAGTCAGCCGCGCGATCCGCCGGCCCGTGACAGATGGCCGGTGATAGCCTCTACGAACTCCGTCGGAGCTTCCACGTTCAGCAAATGGACGCCAGACAAGAGCACCAGCTCCGCGCCGGATATGGCATCCGCGATCTGTTCGCTATGTTCAGGCAGCGTGACCGTATCACGCGTCCCTCCGACCACCAACGTAGGGGCTCTGATCAACGCGTTGGTCTGCCGCAGGTCCATGTCGCGAACGGCCGCGAAACATCCGGCGAGCCCATGCGCAGGGGTCGACAGGATCATGCTCCGGAATGTGTCGATGTCATCCTGCCGCGAGACGATGAAGGCGGGCGGGAACCAGTTTCCAATGAACATGTCCGCCATGGCAGCCATATCGGGAAGCCTCGCCAGGCCGGCAATTAGCGCGTCCCACTGCGCCGCAGGGCCGAGATAGGGGGAAGTGTTGGAGAGGATGAGGCGATCCACCCGTTCCGGCGCATGGACGCCAAGCCACTGTCCGACCATGCCCCCGAGCGAAAGTCCGCAGAAATCCACGCGATCAATTTGCAGACCGTCGAGCAGTTCCAGAACATCGCGTCCGAGCCGGTCGAGCGAATAAGCCCCGACGGGCGCGCCCGAGCGTCCGTGGCCCCGCATATCATACCGCAGCACACGGTGCGTACGGATCAGGTCGTCAATGATGCCGTCCCACATCCGGTAATCGGTCGCGATGGAATTCGAAAGCAACAGGACCGGTCGTCCCTCTTCGCCATCCCGGCGATAGGCGATCTCGCACCCGTCGCCCGCGTTGATTCTGCTCGTCTCGGTCATCGTCTTGCTCCTTGGCATGCTCCCGCTTTCTGGAGATTTATTTTGTTCGAAGATATTACTAAGATTGAACAATGACCGTCGACAAAACCGATCGAGATGAGGGCCTGAAACTCCATGACCTTCGCTGCTTTGCGGCCGTGGCGTGCTCGGGAAGCTTCCAAGCCGCTGCGCGAGCGCTCGGCCGGTCGCATCCATCTGTATTCGCCGCGGTCAATCGCCTGGAGACGCGCCTTGGTCTGGCCCTGCTGGATCGTAGCGGATATCGTGTCGCACTGACGGAGGTAGGTCGCTCGTTCCATGAACGCGCAAAGACTTCGCTCGCCGAAATCGATCGGCTCTCGGCGCATGCACGCGTGCTCGCCGGCGGAGAGGAACCGGTGTTGCGCGTCGTGATCGGCGACCTGTGTCCGCGAGCAATGGTCCTCGGGCTGCTCGCAGCGTTTTTCGAGAATGTGAAAGGTACGCGGCTTCACCTCGATTATGAGGCGGTGGGGGGGCCTGCCGAAAGGCTTCGGGAGGATAGCGCCGACATCGTCTTTCATCGTGCCGACGACGACCCCATGCTGATCGAGCAAATCCCGATCGCCAAAATCGCGTTGTTGCCGGTGGCGGCGCCGGGCTTTCTGCCCCCGCATCTGGGCACCGACACGACGCCCGGTCAGCTCCGGCCGTTCACCCAGTGCGTCATCCGCGACACGGCGCAGACCGGCACGAAGAAGGATCACTTCCTAATCGACGGCGCTCCCAATTGCTCGGTGCCAGACCATTCGATGAAACGGGAGCTGATTGTGCACGGCATGGGCTGGGGTCATCTGCCGGACTTTCTGATCACCGAGGATCTGGAAGCGGGGCGGCTCGTCCGGATCGGCGGGCTGCATCTTCCGGGCAAGGTGGAAATGCTCGCGGCGTCGAGGCTTCGCGACCGCGCGCATGGACCTGTAGCGGAGCTATTATGGGATCATATCCGCTCGCATTCCACGTAAAATGCCGCTGCGACAGTCAGGTCACCGGCGCGCTTCCGTCGCCAAACTGACCGCGAGACCGGCGAGTATCGAGCCCCAGATTAGCTTCTTGGCCGACTGAATTGACCACGGTCCTCACGGCTCCAAGGCGGCTCAGCGTTCAACTTTTTACCCTTATTTATCCCAGGCCCCGCGTTCCCCGATGATAGCTCGCTTTTCCGGAGGTGCCGATGTCGATCTGCACCCATTTGGAAAGGCAAGGATCATGAAAAGACATCTCGTTAGCGCCATCGCACTTCTCGCAGCGATCACCCCGATTGCAGCCGAAGCCAGCTGTGTATCGGCTCCGGCTGTATCCGCCGCCTCCGCCGTCCCGGTCATTCAATACAAGAGCACGACGATCGACGGCGTAAAAGTCTTCTATCGCGAAGCCGGTCCCAAGGATGCACCGGTCATACTCCTGCTCCACGGCTTCCCGACTTCTTCGCATATGTTCCGCAACCTCATTCCGCTTTTGGCGGACCGCTACCGCGTGATCGCGCCCGACTACCCCGGCTATGGTCAGAGCGACGCTCCCGATCACGCCACGTTCGCCTATACCTTCGCGAACCTGACCAACATCGTCGACAAGCTGACCGAGAAAGTCGGGGCCGAACGTTACAGCATGTACGTGATGGATTACGGGGCGCCGATCGGATACCGGCTCGCGCTCAAGCATCCCGACCGTATTGAAAGCCTGATCGTCCAGAATGGGAACGCCTACACCGAAGGCCTCGCCGCATTCTGGGATCCGATCAAAGCCTACTGGGCCGAGAAGACGCCCGAACGCCGCGAAGCTCTCGCCGGTCTCGTCACGCTCGAGACGACGAAGTTCCAGTACACCGACGGCATGGGTGACGTCGCGAGGATCAGCCCGGATAATTGGGTCATTGACCAGGCACTTCTCGACCGGCCGGGCAACAAGGACATCCAGCTCGATCTCCTCGGCGACTATGGAAGCAATGTCCCGCTCTATCCCCAGTTCCAGGCCTTCTTCCGCGAGCACAAGCCGCCGACGCTGATCGTCTGGGGCAAGAATGATGTGATCTTCCCCGAAGCAGGCGCACACCCCTACCTTCGCGATCTTCCCGACGCCGAGATGCATATTCTCGACAGCGGCCATTTCGCCCTCGAGGACAAGCTCGATGTGATGGCGCCGCTCATTCGCAACTTCCTCGACCGGAAGATTTGCAAATGACGCGTCCCGCGGGGCCGACTGCCCCGCGGGCCACCTCCCGATAGGAAATCGCATGCCCCAGCCCGTTACCTACCATCGCACGGCGCAGGTCGCCGGTGTGGAAGTCTTCTACCGCGAAGCCGGACCGAAAGGCGCGCCGGTCGTCGTCCTGCTCCACGGTTTTCCCAGCTCGTCCCACATGCACCGGATTCTCATCCCGGCGCTCGCCGACCGCTATCATGTGATCGCACCCGACCTTCCCGGTTTCGGTCTGTCGGCGATGCCTTCCCAGGCGGATTTCGAGTACAGCTTTGCGAACTTTTCGAAAGTCGTTGCCGGTCTTCTCGATCAGCTGGGTGCCGAGCGATACGCGTTGTACGTCATGGATTATGGCGCCCCGACAGGGTTCCGCCTGGCCCTCGCTCATCCTGAACGGGTGACCGCGCTGATCGTCCAGAATGGCAATGCCTATGACGACGGCATGGGAGACTTCTGGGCACAGACGCGGGCCTATTGGGCGGACAACGGCCCGGCGAACCGCGACGCGATGCGGCCCTTTCTGACGCTCGACGGCACGCGCTTCCAATATCTCACCGGCGCGCGAGACGAGGCGCGGATCGATCCTGCGGCGTGGCTCAGCGACCAGCTTTTCCTCGATCGTCCGGGCAGCGCCGAAATCCAGCTGGACATCATCTACGACTATCGGACCAATGTGGCGCTCTATCCCGAGTTCCACGCCTGGTTCCGGGAGCATCGGCCCCCGGCTTTGATCCTGTGGGGCGAGAATGATCCCATCTTCATGCCCGACGGCGCCCACGCCTTTCTGCGGGACCTTCCCGACGCCGAACTCCATTTTTTCGATACCGGACATTTCGCCCTCGAAGAGAAGGCGGACGAGATGATCCCGGTCATGCGCGACTTCCTCGCGCGCAACCTGTCCCAGTGAATCCATCCCAAGAAGGAGAATGACCATGTATAGCAGCAAATCCAAATCGAGCGTTCTTCCCTCGGGCGGCGGAGCGGCCCTCATCGATCCGTCCGACGCGCTGATCCTGCTTCTCGATCATCAGTCGGGGCTGTTCCAGACCGTGAAGGATATTTCGGTGTCCGACCTCCGCCGGAACGTCGAGATGATCGCCAAGCTCGCGGCACTTCTAAAGATTCCCGTTATCACGACCGCGTCGGAGCCGGCCGGCACCAACGGCCCGCTCATGCCCGAAATCCACGAATATGCGCCGCATGCCGTCTATGTGCCGCGCAAGGGCGAAGTGAATGCATGGGACAATGACGATTTCGTCGCCGAGGTTCGGTCGACGGGACGCAAGACGCTCATCATGGCGGGCGTGTGGACGAGCGTCTGCGTGATGTTCCCAGCCCTCGACGCCCGGACAGCCGGATACGACGTCTACGCCGTGCTCGACGCGTCGGGCGACCCGAGCGAGATGGCATCGCGCATTTCGCTCGCACGCTTCGTTCAGGGCGGCGTCAAGCCCACGTCGACCAACGCCCTGCTTTCGGAGCTCCACCGCACCTGGGCACGGCCCGAGGCCGCCGAACTCGGGAAGCTCTACGGGCTGGTCGCCCCCAATTACGCGGCAGTGGCCGAAAGTTACGCGCGGGCGCAGCAGGCGGCGAGAGAGGCGAGCTAAGCGCGCTCAGCGCCGGAAGCGCGATGAATATGCTCTCTCGCTGGAGAACGCGGGCGCCGAGCCTGGACATCCGGCGAGAGGGCAGCGCGCGCCGCGTCCTGCCAGGCTCCCGAAGTCCTGCCATCTGGGAACAGCCTCAGCCCTCTCGGGAACCGACAGAAGGGACATGATCGCCGGTCTCGAATAATTCCATCGAAGCGGTTGTCCGCTCGACCGCGGCGACGGCGCCCATTCGCGCAGCGCATCGGAGGGACTTGTCGAACAGGCGCGTTGCGTCGTCTTCTCTTCCGCGGCGTGCTTCGATGAGCCCCCCAACACGAAGCAGTTCGGGATGGCACCAGCGTTCTTCGCGAACGTTACGGTCACGCAGTATCTCGCGCAGGCATTCTTCGCCCCGCTGGATTTCGCCGAAATCGACCCAAGCCTCCGCGAGCAGGCTCCGGTAAAAGGCGACGCGGGCGCGCCAGCCATGTGCATCGAGCTCGGAAATACTTTGCTGCATCAGGGCAAGTCCGCCCTCGTCGCCGCGGGCCGCCTGGATGGCGCCTTCAAAAAAACGGCTCGTTCCCTCATAAATGCCGACATTCTCGCGCCGGCTCACCTCGGCAAGCTGCTGCTGCAAGCGCGAAGCGCTCGCCAGATCGCCGCTCAGATAGGCAATGGGCAAGCCCGCGAGCGAGAGCGAATTGCCGAGCGAAATCATATGGTCGAGATCGGTAGCTCGGTCGATAGCGCGGGCTGCGAGGTCGGAGGCGCGTAAAGCATCCCCCTGCAGCCAGAGCAGAAAAGCTTGCGACAATCCGATCGCGACCGGCAATTCCACCTGAAAGCGCGACAGCCCGCGCCCATCGTCGAGATCGCCCCACGTCGCCGCCAATTCTTCAAGACGAACCGAAGCCGACGAGAAGCGTCCCGCATAAACCTCGACATGCGCAAGCAGACGCTTGCCATCAGGGGCGGTGTCCCAGTCGAGACCCGAGGCGGCCGCATAATGGTTCATGCTGCGTAAAGCGGCGAGAGGCCGACCCGAATAGGCAAGAAACACGGCTTGCCCGCCAATCGCGCGAAGAGCGAATTCCCTGTCCTTGACTATGCCGGCATCACGGATGCTTTCGTCCCAGGCCGCGCCGGTTCGCGGGTGCATCCGACGCGCCAGGGTCATTGCCCAGGCACGCGCCGTGGACAGCTTGACGCGGGCCAGCGACGCGAGCTCGGGTGCCGCTGCACCGGCGGCCTCAACCAGTTCTATCGCCGCCAACATTTCCTTGAACGCTGAAAGCTCCTGCCACAGCGGCAAGGCCGCTACGACGACCTCAACTCCGATCCCGGCATCGCCCGAAGGATCGAAAGCCCAGGCGATCACGGCGCGCACATCGTCGATCTGCGACCGGTATCGCCGCAGCCATTCGCGCGAGGTCTGCAGGGCCCATTCCCGTTCGGCGTTCTGCATCTTGTCTCGGACACGTTCGGCATAGTGGCGCCGCGCTTGCTCGCGATAGGGAGCACCGAACAGGCGCTGTGCTGCGTAAGCCCCGGTACTCTCCGGCAGCCGGTAGAGGAGAACGCCCCCTTTAAATTCCGACGATATGAGCGATTTCGCAGCAAGCTGCGACAAGGCATCGCGACCTGCCATCGGATCGAGATCGCCAGCAGGATAGATGGCTTCCACATCGTCCGCGGTAAACCCGCCGGAAAATACCGATAGAAGTTCAAGCAGGATGGCTTCGCGATCGGGAAGGAGCCGGTAGCTCCAGTCCAGCGTCGCCTCGAGGGTCTGATGGCGCAGGGGGGCATCGCGCGGTCCACGGCTCATGGTTTCGAACCCATGATTGAAGAGTTGCTCGAGTGCAGAGGGTGCAAGCGCGTTCGCGGTTCCGGCAGCCAGCTCGATGGCAAGGGCAAGACCTTCCAGCCGCGCGCAGATCGAGACGATATTCCGCACATATTCGTCGCTCATCGCGGTCGAACCAGGGTTTTGTGTCTTCGAAATGAAGAGCTGGACCGCCGGAAAGCTCAAGGCTTCTTCTGCGCTCACGGTCTGGGCATCGCCCGGATAGGCGAGCCCCGACAAGAAATGAATCTGCTCGCGCCGCGTCCGCAATGGCTCACGGCTAGTCGCCAGGATACGCGCGTCCGGCGCCTCTGACGAAATGCGCTCGACGATCGCTGCCGCCATCGCGATGACATGTTCGCAATTGTCGACGATGAGGAGCAGATTTCGGCGGCGGAGCAGTTCGATGACGCCGCCAATCGGATCATCGAGACCGAGCGACACACCGAGCGCGGACGCCACCGCCGGCACGACAAAGCGCGGATCGGTCAAAGTTGAAAGATCGACAAAGGCGACTGCGTCTCTCGTGTCGCAGCATTGAAGCGCCGCCGTGACCGCGAGCGACGTCTTCCCCGCGCCGCCGGGACCCACGATCGTCACATAGCCTGGCTGAGCAAGCTGCTGGCAGATCTGGGCGACTGCACCATCGCGCCCGAAGAGAGACGGCACGCTGGGCGGGCCGGTGAAATGATCTCCTGGCGCTCCGCCCTGCTGGCCTGCCGGCGGATGGCCGCTCGTCACCGTAGCGACAAACTTGTAGCCGCGTCCGGCGATCGTCGCGATGTAATCCGTTTCCGGATCAAGATCCGCCAGGACGCGCCGCAAATTACCGACATTGACCTTCAGATTATGGTCGTGGACGATATAATCGGGCCAGACATGCGCGAACAGCTCCGCCTTGCTGACCACTTCGCCCGCCCGCTCGACAAGCAGAGTCAGAATGTCGAACCCCCGCCCGCCTAGCGTGACCGGCTTTCCTTTGTAAGAAAGCGCCTGCCGCTCGGGCAGCAGCGAGAAATCGCCGAAGCCGAACACACCCTGCCGCGGCAAGGCGTTCAAATCACCGCTGTCCGACACATGACCCTCAAGCTGCCCCCGAAGAGCAGGAACGATAGGCAGTGCTTGGTCATTTGCAAGCGTCGTCGCCCGTCGGACGGTCAACCTCCTCTTGCCGCAAATCGAACCGGATTGCAGCGCACACAACTGCGGCCTTCCGGGGATCGCACGGGCACTGTCTTCATGCGAGACGGCTTCAGCATGGGAGCCCGTTCAACTTTTTACCCTTCTTTATGCCGCGCGAGCAAGGCCACTCGCTAATCTGCACTCCAAGACGGCAGGCTAACAGGGGATGAGGCCCCCGGCCAAAGCACAAGCATCCGGCAAAGCACCCACTTTTCTATTTTCTCGAACATCTGCAATAATTTTATCCGCCTGTTTCGTACAAACCGCGCGATCTACACCAGCCTCACCCCGAACGGATCGGGCACCCGGAATCATTCAACAGGAGTTTTCAGCCATGTCGATCAAAGCCGTACCGACCCCTGCAAAGGCGTTGCTGGACCCCGGCAATCATGCCCTGGTCCTTATCGATTTCCAGTCGCAGATGGCCTTCGCCACCAAGTCGATCGCTCCCGAACTGCTGCGAAACAATGCCGCGCTCGTCGCGAACGGCGCTGCCGGCTTCAACGTTTCCGCTATCCTCACCACCGTCGCCGAGAAAAGTTTCTCGGGCCCGATGTTCAGCGAGATCACCGACGCCTTCCCCGGTCAGGCGCTGCTCGACCGGACGAGCATGAACACCTGGGAGGACGCCGCCGTGATCGACGAGATCAACCGCATCGGAAAGGATCGTCTGGTTTTCGCCGGCCTGTGGACCTCGGTGTGCATCGTCGGCCCCGTGCTGTCGGCGCTCGAACAGGGCTATGAGGCCTATGTCATCACCGATGCCAGCGGTGACATTTCGGAAGAGGCCCACGAGCGCGCGGTCGAACGCATGATCCAGGCCGGGGCGAAGCCCATCACCTCGCTGCAGTACCTGCTCGAACTGCAGCGCGACTGGGCGCGCGCCGAAACCTACGACCTCACAACCGGCATCGCCCGCAAATGGGGCGGCGCCTACGGCCTCGGCATCACCTACGCCAAGACGATGTTCGGCGCGTCCGAAGGCGGTCACTGATTTTGCCCGGGGGGCTGGTGGGTGTCTTTTCCAGCCCGATTTTCTCCATCTTCGAAAGGAAATGTCATGAGCTATGTTACCACCAAGGACGGCACTCAAATCTTCTACAAGGATTGGGGCCCGAAGGACGCGCAGCCGATCGTCTTCCATCACGGCTGGCCGTTATCGTCGGACGACTGGGATACCCAGATGCTGTTCTTCCTTGCCAACGGTTACCGCGTTATCGCGCACGACCGGCGCGGCCACGGCCGGTCCGAGCAGGTGAGCGAAGGGCATGACATGGATCATTATGCAGCGGACGCCGCGGCCGTAATGGAGCATCTCGACCTCAAGAATGCGATCCATATCGGGCACTCGACCGGCGGCGGCGAAGTCGCAGCCTATGTTGCTCGCTACGGTATTCCGCAGGGCCGCGTCGCAAAGGCGGTGCTGGTGTCGTCCGTCCCGCCGATCATGCTGAAGACCGAGCGCTATCCGGGCGGCCTGCCGATCGAGGTGTTCGACGGCATCCGCAGCGAACTGGCAGCGAACCGTTCGAAATTCTTCCGCGATCTGCCCTCCGGCCCCTTCTACGGTTTCAACCGCGACGGCGCGACCGTCGTTCCTGCGGTGATCGACAATTGGTGGCGCCAGGGCATGACTGGCAGTGCCAAGGCGCACTACGACGGGGTCAAGGCCTTCTCGGAGACCGACCAGACCGATGACCTCATAGCGATCAGCGTGCCGACGCTCGTGCTGCATGGCGACGACGACCAGATCGTACCCTACAAGAATGCGGCGTTGCTGCAGGCCGAAATCCTGCCGAACGCCACGCTCAAAATCTACGAAGGCTTCAGCCACGGGATGCTGACCGTCAACGCCGACGTCATCAACCCCGACCTTCTCGCCTTCGTGCAGGCCTGAGGCAAAGGGAGAACGGACCCATGAAGATTTACTTGGTCTCGCTTGGTGCCGGACTTCTGGTCGGTATCGTCTACAGCCTGCTCGGCGTCCGTTCTCCCGCCCCGCCGATCGTCGCCCTCGTCGGCCTCGCCGGAATCCTGCTCGGCGAGCAGATCATACCTCTCGGCAAGCGGCTTGCCGAAAGGCCCGAACTCGCTCGCTATTTTCACGAAGATTGC
>Ga0209676_1001260_pt1 | contig 26405 bp, 15 predicted proteins | sample AraplaCvi_mLB_r2_FD_184282 | JGI IMG/M metagenome (GOLD analysis project Ga0209676, IMG submission 184282) | Arabidopsis root microbial communities from North Carolina, USA - plate scrape MF_Cvi_mLB_r2 (SPAdes) (version 2) | ecosystem: Host-associated > Plants > Roots > Endosphere | place: USA... | reverse complement strand
CCTGGGCTGCAAGTACCTGCGCATCTGCCACCTGAACAACTGCGCCACCGGCGTGGCTACCCAGAACGACAAGCTGCGCAAGGACCACTACATCGGCACCGTCGACATGGTGATCAACTTCTTCACCTTCGTCGCCGAAGAAACCCGTGAGTGGCTGGCCAAGCTGGGCGTGCGCAGCCTCGGCGAGCTGATCGGCCGTACCGACCTGCTCGACGTGCTGCCAGGCGACACCGAGCGCCAGCAGTACCTGGACCTGTCGCCGCTGCTGGGCAGCTCGCACATCCCGGCGGACAAGCCGCAGTTCTGCGAAGTCGACAGGAACCCGCCGTTCGACCAGGGCGAGTTGGCCGAGAAGATGGTGGAAATGGCCATGCCGGCCATCCGCGACCAGGCCGGTGGCGAGTTCAGCCTCGACATCTGCAACTGCGACCGCTCCATCGGTGCGCGCGTATCGGGTGAAATCGCCCGTTTGCATGGCAACCAGGGCATGGCTGCGGCGCCGATCACCTTCCGCTTCAAGGGCACCGCGGGCCAGAGCTTCGGCGTGTGGAACGCCGGTGGCCTGAACCTGCACCTGGAAGGTGACGCCAACGACTACGTCGGCAAGGGCATGACCGGTGGCAAGGTCACCATCGTGCCGCCTGCCGGCAGCCCGTTCGAAACCCAGCACAGCGCCATCGTCGGCAACACCTGCCTGTACGGCGCCACTGGCGGCAAGCTGTTCGCCGCCGGTACTGCTGGCGAGCGGTTCGCTGTACGTAACTCCGGCGCCCACGCTGTTGTCGAGGGCACTGGCGATCACTGCTGTGAATACATGACCGGCGGCTTTGTCTGCGTGCTGGGCAAGACCGGTTACAACTTCGGTTCTGGCATGACTGGCGGCTTTGCCTACGTGCTCGACATGGACAATACCTTCGTCGACAAGCTCAACCATGAGCTGGTGGAAATCCAGCGTATCAGTGGTGAAGCGATGGAGGCCTACCGTAGCCACCTGGCGCGGGTCCTTGCCGAGTACGTGGAAGAGACCGGCAGCGAGTGGGGGCGTGAGCTCTCGGAGAACCTGGACGACTACGTGCGGCGCTTCTGGCTGGTCAAGCCGAAGGCAGCCAACCTGAAGCAACTGCTGTCCAGCACCCGTGCCAACCCGCAGTAACAACAGCTGCAAGTGACGGCCCCGTGCGCGGGGCCTGTCGTGCTCAAGTGATCGTCTTGCAGCTTGCAGCCTGAGGCTGGCAACTGCGGTAAAGAGGTTTTGAAAAATGGCTGAACGTCTGAACAACGACTTCCAGTTCATCGAAGTGGGCCGCAAGGACCCGAAGAAAAAGCTGCTGCGCCAGCGCAAGAAGGAGTTCGTGGAAATCTACGAGCCGTTCAAGCCGCAGCAGTCCGTGGAGCAGGCGCACCGCTGCCTGGGCTGCGGTAACCCGTATTGCGAATGGAAGTGCCCGGTGCACAATTTCATCCCCAACTGGTTGAAGCTGGTTTCCGAAGGCAACATCCTGGCTGCGGCGGAACTGTCGCACCAGACCAACACCCTGCCGGAAGTGTGCGGCCGCGTATGCCCGCAGGACCGCCTGTGCGAGGGTGCCTGCACCCTGAACGACGGCTTCGGTGCGGTGACCATCGGCTCGGTGGAGAAGTACATCACCGACACCGCCTTCGCCATGGGCTGGCGCCCGGACATGTCCAAGGTCAGGCCAACCGGCAAGCGCGTCGCCATCATCGGTGCCGGCCCGGCCGGCCTGGGCTGTGCCGACGTGCTGGTACGAGCCGGTGTGACGCCGGTGGTGTTCGACAAGAACCCGGAAATCGGTGGCCTGCTGACCTTCGGCATTCCTGAGTTCAAGCTGGAAAAGAGCGTGCTCAGCAACCGTCGCGAAGTGTTCACCGGCATGGGTATCGAGTTCCGCCTGAACACCGAGGTGGGCAAGGACGTGACCATGGAACAACTGCTCGCCGAGTACGACGCGGTGTTCATGGGCATGGGTACCTATACCTACATGAAGGGCGGTTTCCCGGGTGAGGACCTGCCAGGCGTGCATGACGCGCTGGACTTCCTGATCGCCAACGTCAACCGCAACCTCGGCTTCGAGAAGTCGCCGGAAGACTTCGTCGACATGCAGGGCAAGAAGGTGGTGGTGCTGGGCGGCGGTGACACCGCGATGGACTGCAACCGCACCTCGATCCGCCAGGGCGCCAAGTCGGTGACCTGCGCCTATCGCCGTGACGAGGCCAACATGCCGGGTTCGCGCAAAGAGGTGAAGAACGCCAAGGAAGAGGGCGTGAAGTTCCTCTACAACCGCCAGCCTATCGCCATTGTCGGCGAGGACAAGGTCGAAGGCGTGAAGGTGGTCGAGACCCGTCTCGGCGAACCGGATGCCCGTGGCCGTCGCAGTCCCGAGCCGATCCCGGGGTCCGAAGAGATCCTGCCGGCCGATGCCGTGGTCATCGCCTTCGGCTTCCGCCCAAGCCCCGCGCCGTGGTTCGAGCAGCATGGCATCCAGCTGGACAGCCAGGGCCGTGTGGTGGCGCCGGAGAAGGGCAAGTTCAAGCACCAGACCAGCAACCCGAAAGTGTTTGCCGGTGGCGACATGGTGCGCGGGTCGGACCTGGTGGTGACGGCGATCTTCGAAGGGCGTACAGCTGCTGAAGGTATCCTGGACTACCTGGAAGTCTGATTTTCGACCAGTTCGCGGGCATGCCCGCTCCCACAGGGTTCAGCGCAGAATCTGTGGGAGCGGGCGTGCCCGCGAAGCTTTTGTATACAAAAACGCTTGATCTGTGGCATCCAATAGACAAAACGCATGGCCATGGCCGTGCCTTTTGCGCTGGCCTCTGAGAAAATGCCCGCACTATTTTTCCGGATGCCGACATGACTGCCCTGAAGAACGATCGTTTCCTGCGTGCACTGCTCAAGCAACCCGTAGACGTCACCCCGGTATGGATGATGCGCCAGGCCGGCCGCTACCTGCCGGAATACCGCGCCAGCCGCGCCAAGGCCGGTGACTTCATGAGCCTGTGCATGAACCCGCAGTTCGCCTGCGAGGTTACCCTGCAGCCGCTGGACCGCTATCCGCTGGACGCAGCGATCCTGTTCTCGGACATCCTCACCATCCCCGATGCCATGGGCCTGGGCCTGTATTTCGAAACCGGCGAAGGCCCGCGTTTCAGGAAGGTCATCAGCACCCCGGCCGACATCGAAGCGCTGCCGATCCCCGACCCGCAGAAAGACCTTGGTTATGTGATGGACGCCGTCAGCACCATCCGCCGCGAACTGAACGGTCGCGTACCGCTGATCGGCTTCTCCGGCAGCCCTTGGACCCTGGCCACTTATATGGTCGAAGGCGGCTCGTCGAAGGACTTCCGCAAGACCAAGGCCATGGCCTACGACAACCCGCAGGCTCTGCACCTGCTGCTGGACAAACTGGCTCAATCGGTGACCAGCTACCTCAACGGCCAGATCCTTGCGGGCGCCCAGGCCGTGCAGATTTTCGACACCTGGGGTGGCAACCTGTCGGCGGCGGCTTACCAGGAGTTTTCCCTGGCCTACATGCGCAAGATCGTCAGCGGCCTGATCCGCGAGCACGAAGGGCGCAAGGTGCCGGTGATCCTGTTCACCAAGAACGGCGGCCTGTGGCTGGAAAGCATCGCTGAAGCCGGTGCTGACGCGCTGGGCCTGGACTGGACCTGCGAGATCGGCGATGCACGTCGCCGCGTGGGTGACAAGGTGGCGTTGCAGGGCAACATGGACCCGACCGTGCTTTACGCCAAGCCCGAGGCCATCCGCAAGGAAGTGGCGCGCATCCTGGGCAGCTATGGCCACGGCACAGGCCATGTGTTCAACCTGGGCCACGGCATCACCCCGGAAGTCGACCCGGAGCACGCCGGCGTGTTCATCAACGCCGTGCATGAGCTGTCGGCGCAGTATCATCAGTGAATTGATCGCTGAACACGAAAGCCCGGCCCTGTGCCGGGCTTTTTGTTGCATTAAGTTTTAATTCAGCGATCGTCGTTAATCTGGTCCCATCGAAACCGAAACAGGACCTGATTCTCATGAAAGCACGTTATCTTGCGTTGATCCTCGCCCCCTTGTTCAGCACTGCCGCCCTGGCTGCCGGTTATACCGGCCCCGGTGCCCAGTCCGTCACCACCGTGGCGGCGGCCAACGACGCTGCCGACGATACGCCAGTGGTGCTGCAAGGCTTCGTGACCAAGAAGATCAACAACGACGACAAGTACGAGTTCAAGGACAACACCGGCACCATCAGCGTGGAAATCGATGATGAAGACCTGCCGCCGACGCCGTTCAACGACAAGACCAAGGTCAAGCTGACTGGCGAGGTGGAGAAGCACCTGATGAGCCGGGAAGTGGATGTGGACAGGGTCGAGATCATCAACTGATCCGAGGGCCTGTTCGCGGGCACGCCCGCTCCCACAGGTTCGGCGCAGTACCCTGTGGGAGCGGGCGTGCCCGCGAATGCTTCACACCGATTTCGGTGGTAACCTGCTCAGGTGCAGCGCCACCAGCAGCGCGACCGCCAGCAGGCTGCCGATGAACAGCCCGATGCCGTTCCAGCCCCACTGGTGCCAGAACACCCCGCCCGCCGTACCGGCCACACTCGACCCGGCGTAATAGCTGAACAGGTACAACGACGACGCCTGCCCCTTGGCCTTCAAGGCGCGGCGGCCGATCCAGCTGCTGGCCACCGAGTGCGCGCCGAAGAAGCCGAAGGTGAACACCAGCATGCCGGCAATCACCATCACCAGCGGGCTGGCCAGGGTCATCAACAAGCCGCCCGCCATGACCACGATACTGGCCCAGAACACCTTGCGCCGGCCCAGCTTGTCGGCCAACGCGCCGACCTGCGCCGAGCTGTAGATGCCCGACAGGTACACCACCGACAGCAAGCCGACCAGCGCCTGGTTCATGTGGTAGGGCTCGGCCAGCAGGCGGTAGCCGATGTAGTTGAAGAGGGTGACGAAAGCGCCCATCAGCAGGAAGGCCTCCAGGAACAGCCAGGGCAGGCCGGCATCCCTGAAGTGCATGACGAAGCCATCCAGCAGGCTGCGTGGGTTCATCGCCTGCGCGCGAAAATTGCGCGATTCGGGCAGCACCTTCCAGAACACCAGCGCCGCCACCAGGGCCAGGCCGCCGATGGTCAGCATCGCCGTGTGCCAGCTGACGAAGTCGATCAGCACGCCGGTGATCAGGCGCCCGCTCATGCCGCCAATGGCATTGCCACCGATATACAAGCCCATGGCCAGGCCGATGTGCTGTGGGTGAATTTCTTCGCTCAGGTAGGTCATGGCCACCGCCGCCAGACCACTCAGTGACAGGCCGACCAGGGCGCGGGTGGCCAGCACCAGCTCCCAGCTCGGCATTATCGCGCTGGCCAGGGTGGAGAGGGCGGCGCAGACCAGGGCAAACACCATCACCGGCTTGCGCCCGATGCGGTCGGAGATGGGGCCGGTGATCAACAGGCCGAACGCCAGCATGGCCGTGGAAACCGACAGCACCAGGCTGCTCTGCGCCGCATTGATGGCAAATTCCTTCGACAGCAACGGCATCATCGGCTGCACGCAGTACAGCAGGGCGAAGGTGGCGAAGCCGCCGCTGAACAGTGCCAGCACGGTCTTCATGAAGGCGGGGGTGCCTTTTTCGATCCACATTTCGTTCAGCGGGGCAGGTTCGGGCTCGGCGGGAAGGGGCGCTACAGCAGTTTTCACGGGCGGGTACCTCTGGCGCAATGAAAAAAAGCATATAGCTGGCTAATAATTACATCCAATATATTGTTCGACCTATTTAAGACGTTTTGCGACCTGTTCGGAGGCGCTCATGGAACTGCGTCATCTGCGTTACTTCATTGCCGTGGCCGAAGAGCTGCACTTTGGCCGCGCCGCTCGGCAGTTGGGCATTTCGCAACCCCCCTTGAGCCAACAGATCCAGGCGCTGGAGCAGGAACTGGGGGCCCGCCTGTTCGAGCGTACCAACCGTCGGGTCGAGCTGAGCGAGGCAGGGCGGCTGTTCCTCGACGAAGCCCGCCAGGCGCTGGCGCAGGTGGCGCGGGCCGCCGATGTCGCCCGGCGTGCGCAGTTGGGTGAACTGGGGGAGATGAAAATCGGCTTTACCTCATCGGCACCGTTCACCTCGAAGATCCCCAAGGCCATCCATGCCTTCCGCCAGCGCTTCCCGGCGGTACACCTGAACCTCAAGGAAATGAGCAGCCGCGACGTTGCAGAAGGCGTATTCGACGAGTCTATCGAGGTAGGGCTGATGCGGCCGATGCCGCTACCGGAAGGGCTGGTGGCCACTGAACTGTTTTGCGAGCCGCTGGTGGCGGTAATCAATGCCTCGCATCCATTGGCAGAAGGCACTGAACATGGCGTGCACATGGGCGACCTGGCCGATGAGCCGTTCGTGTTCTTCCCGCGCAGCTATGGTAGCGGGTTGCATGCACAGTTGCTGAGCCTGGCGCGCCAGGCGGGTTTCAGCCCGCATTTTGCCCAGGAAGCGGGAGAGGCGATGACCATCATTGGCCTGGTGTCGGCGGGGCTTGGGGTGTCGGTGCTGCCGGCGTCGTTCCAGCGCATGCGCATCGAGGGGGTGGTTTATCGCACGTTGCTGGATGAAGGGGCGATGTCGGCGGTATGGCTGGTGCAGCGCGAGCGCGGCAATTCGGTGATGGCCAAGGCATTTGCCGAGCTGTTGACGGGGCAGGTGGGCGGCCAAGGGTAATGCCGGTCAAATGGCGCTGGCCATTGCCGCAGTAGCGCCACATACTCGGGCATTCGTTGATACACGGAGGTCAATCATGCGGCGCGTGGTGTTCAATCAGAAAGGTGGCGTGGGCAAGTCGAGTATCGCCTGCAACCTGGCGGCGGTCAGTGCCAATGAAGGCTACCGGACCCTGTTGATCGACCTGGATGCCCAGGCCAACTCGACCCAGTACCTCACCGGCCTCACCGGCGAGGACATCCCCATGGGCATCGCCGACTTCTTCAAGCAAAGCCTGTCCAGCGGGCCGTTCAGCAAGAAGAACAAGGTCGATATCTACGAAACCCCGTTCGACAACCTGCACGTGGTCACCGCCACTGCCGAGCTGGCCGACCTGCAGCCGAAGCTTGAGGCCAAGCACAAGATCAACAAATTGCGCAAATTGCTCGACGAACTGGACGAGGACTACGAGCGCATTTACATCGATACCCCGCCGGCGCTGAATTTCTATGCGGTTTCAGCCTTGATCGCCGCCGATCGCGTGCTGATCCCCTTCGACTGCGACAGTTTTTCCCGTCAGGCGCTGTATGGCCTGCTGGCCGAGATCGAAGAACTCAAGGACGACCACAACGAAGACCTGGTGGTCGAAGGCATCGTGGTCAACCAGTTCCAGTCCCGTGCCAGCCTGCCGCAGCAGATGCTCGACGAGCTGCTGGCCGAAGGGCTGCCGGTGCTACCGGTGTACCTGGGTAGTTCGGTGAAGATGCGAGAGTCGCACCATGCCAGCCTGCCGCTGATTCACCTGGAGCCCAGGCACAAGCTGACCCAGCAGTTCGTCGAGTTGCATTCGCTGCTCGAAGAGAATGCTTAGACCCCCTGGCTACGCAACCACTCCAGCAACGACTGCAGTGGAAACGCCCCGGCCTGGCGACTGACTTCACGGCCATTCTTGAACAGCAGCAGGCTGGGGATCGAGCGGATACCCAGTTGCCCGGCCAGGTTGCGGTTGGCTTCGCTGTCGAGCTTGGCCAGGCGGCAGCGGCCGGCCAGTTGGCGGGCGGCCTGTTCGAAGGTGGGGGCGAAGGATTTGCACGGGCCGCACCAGTCGGCCCAGATGTCGACCAGCAATGGCAGGTCGCCTTTGATCTGGCTGGCATAGCTGGCTTCGGTGAGTTCGAAGGGGGTGCTCAGCAGCACGGCCTGTTTGCAGCGGCCGCATTTCGGCGCGTCGCCCAGGCGCTCGGCGGGCAGGCGGTTGAGGCCGTTGCAGTGGGGGCAGGGGATAACCAGTGGTTCGGACATTTCATCTCCAATAGGTGTATCGCGAATCCCTGTGGGAGCGGGCTTGCCCGCGAACACCGGCGAAGCCGGTGCCATCCATCGCGTTGCCTGCTTCGCGGGCAAGCCCGCTCCCACAGGGTTCGGTGTTAATCAGGAAGAGCAGCTGATTTCCAGATGCTTGCCCCATTCCGGCGGGCGTTCGGCATAGGCCTGCATTCCGACTTGCTCTTCGAAGGGCTTGCTCAGCACCTGATGCAACCGCCGCACTTCGCTGTAATCCCCTGCTTCGGCCGCTTCGATGGCTTTCTGCGCCAGGTAGTTGCGCAGCACGTACAGCGGGTTCACCGCATGCATGCGCTCGCGCCGCCCTTGGGCATTATCCGCTTCGCGCGCGCAGCGGGCCAGGTAGTCCGCCCCCCAGGCATCGAAACCGGCCAGGTCGATGAAGTCGTCGCGCACCACCTTCAGCGCCTCGTTGACCGGCTGATCGCCCAGCTTGCGGAAGAACAGGTTGTAGTCCACACCACCACTCTGCATGCGCTGCAGCAGGCGCTCCACCAGCGCCATGTCTTCCTCTTCGCCGGTGGTCAGGCCCAGGCGCCGGCGCATCAGGTCCAGATAATGTGCCTGGTACAGCGGCAGGAACATGCCCAGCGCTTCCTTGAGCGGTTCGACTTCGATCACCGTGGTCAGGGCCTGGGCCAGCGCACTGAGGTTCCAGTGGGCGATCGGTACCTGGTTGGCGTAGCTGTAACGGCCACGGTCGTCGGAGTGGTTGCAGATGAAGTTGGCGTCGAAGTCGTCGAGGAAGGCGTACGGGCCGAAATCGAAGGTGATACCGAGGATCGACATGTTGTCCGTGTTCATCACCCCGTGGCAGAAACCATAGGCCTGCCAGCGAGCGATCAGCTCGGCATTGCGCTCGACGATGGTGCGGAACATGGCCAGGTAGGGCTGTTCGGCGTCGCGACATTCCGCATAGTGCTGCTCCAGCACATGGTCGATCAGCACCCGCTGCTGTTCTGGTTGCCTGGTGTAATAGAAGTATTCGAAATGCCCGAAGCGCACATGGCTCTGCGCCAGGCGGGTGAGCATGGCAGCGCTTTCGCGGGTTTCGCGCCACACCGGGGTGCTGGAGCCGATCACGCACAGCGCCCGGCTGCTGGGAATGCCCAAGGCGTGCAGGGCCTCCGAGGCGAGGAACTCGCGGATCGAGGAGCGCAGCACGGCGCGGCCGTCGCCCATGCGCGAGTAGGGCGTTTGTCCCGCGCCCTTGAGGTGCAGGTCCCAGTGCTCGCCGGCGTCGTTGAGTACTTCGGCCAGCAGCAGGCCACGGCCATCACCCAGGCGCGGGTTGTAGGAGCCGAACTGATGGCCGGAATAGACCATCGCCCGAGGGTCCGCTTCTTCCCACAGCTTGTGGCCGCTGAACAGCTCGGCGAAAACCGGCAGCTCTGCCTGGGCCGGGTCGAGGTCGAGCAGGGCCATGGCCGACTCGCTCGCTACCACCAGGCGCGGGTCTGCGATGGGTTCGGGCAGCACCTGGGTGGAGAACGCGTCGCCCAGGCGGGCAAAGCGATTGTCGAAGGTGAGTTGGTCGAGGGCTTTCACGGGGCCGGCTCCAGAAATTGATGGACTGGGGCCGCTTTGCGGCCCTTCGCGGGCAAGCCCGCTCCCACAGGTATTGCGCAGTGCCTGAGAGCGGCGCGGCCCTTGTGGGAGCGGGCGCGCCCGCGAACGAGGGCGAAGCCCTCGCAGGGATTCTGCACAGAATAAAGTATTAGAGCCCACTCAGGCCGAAGCAGTGCCATCCGGTTTCGGCTGCTCCACCGGAATCAGCTGCTGTTTGCCGCCCTTCGGATCCATCAGGAACACCTCGACTTGGCGCACCGAGATCTTGATGTTGTGCGCCTTGAACTCGCGGTTGATGTAGCGGTTGATCTCGTCCAGCGTCGGGTTGCGGTCGCCCAGGTCGCGTACGTGCATGCGCAGCTCGTGGTCCAGCGAGCTCTCGCCGAAGTTGAGGAAGTACACGATCGGCTCCGGGTCCTTGAGCACCCGTGGGTTTTCATGGGCGCCCTTGAGCAGCAGATCGCGTACCAGGTCCAGGTCCGAGCCATAGTCGATGCCCAGCTTCAGCGTTACCCGGGTGACCGTGTCGGTCAGCGACCAGTTGATCAGCTGGCCGGTGATGAAGGTCTTGTTGGGGACGATGATGTCCTTGCGGTCGAAGTCGGTGATGGTGGTGGCACGGATGCGGATCTTGCTCACCGTGCCCGACAGGTTGCCGATGGTGATGGTGTCGCCAATCCGTACCGGGCGCTCGAACAGGATCATGATGCCGGAGATGAAGTTGGCGAAGATTTCCTGCATGCCGAAGCCCAGGCCCACCGACAGCGCGGCCACCAGCCATTGCAGCTTGTCCCAGCTGACCCCCAGGGTCGACAAGGTGCTGACGATACCGATACCGACGATGGTGTACGACAACAGCGTGGTAGTGGCGTACGCACTGCCCTGGGCAAGATTCAGGCGTGACAGCACCAGCACTTCCAGCAGGCCCGGCAAGTTGCCGGCCAGGGCGAAGGTGATGCCGACGATCACCAGAGCGCCCAGCAGGTCGCCGAGGCTGATCGGTACCATGCTGGCGGCAGCGCCGGTGCCGCTGGTGTATTCGTAGAGGACGAAGTTGTTGAGGTAGGCGAACACCGATATCAGGTCCGACCACACCCAGTACAGGCCGGCGATGAAGCCGCCAAGCAGCGCCAGGCGAATCAGGCGCAGCGACTGTTGGTTGACCTGTTCGATGTCCAGTGTCGGTTCTTCGGTGATGACCTCGCCATCCAGCCCTTCCTTGACCGCTGCCCGCTTGCTTAGCGCGCGCTGGTAGGCCAGGCGCCGTGCCGCCACCGACAGGCCGCGCACGAACGCGGCTTCGATCACCAGCCAGAACAGCAGCAGGTACAGGGTATAGATCAGCCGGTCGGTCAGTTTCAGCGCGGTGTAGTAGTAGCCGAAGCACACAGCCACGAACAGGGCGATGGGCAGGGCGGTGAAGGCTACGCCCACGGCCTTGCGGAACAGCGAGGTGTCGCGGTGCGCCGGGCTGCTGAGCAGCAGCCGGCTAAGCAGCCAGGCCATCAGTGCATAGCAGGTCAGCACCACGCCGATACCCAGTACATCATCGGCCAAGGCCGAAGGCTGATGTTCGGCCACCGCCACCACACCGACCAGTGCCAGTACCACGGTGCCCAGGCGGCGCACCCAGCCGCGCAGGAACTCGACCTGCGGCTTGTGCCAGCGGAAGTGGATTTCCGCCACGCCGCCCGGGGCGAGGATGCGGTAGGCGGTGTAGAACACCAGCCAGGCCTGGGCCAGTTGCCAGAGGGCAGCGCCGAGGTTGGCATTCTGCCCGCGGGCGTCGATCTGCAGGGCGTAGCTGCACAGGGCCAGGCCCAGGCTGACCGGCATCGCCAGCAGGATGTTGATGAGGATCGCCTGGGGCGTATGCCACTGGCTGTCACGGCGGAAATGGCCGATGTCCTGGTGCACCTTGCCCAGCCGTTGGTACAGATATTTGCGCCGCCACAGCAGGGCGCCGATCACCAGCAGCAGCGGCAGGAACAGCAACGGGCGCTGGCTAAGGCCGTCGGCCAGTTCCTTCAGGCCCGAGCCCCAGGGCAGGTTGGCCACCTGATCGGCCAGGCGCTCCGGCACATAGCGTAGCCAGTCCCAGTCCAGCGGTTTGTTGCTGGGGATCCAGAACATCTGCTCGTCGAGGGTGGTGCGCAGGCTCTGGGCGGTGCCCAGCAGCTGCTTCTGGTTGAGCTGCAGGGTGATCGATTCGTTGAGCAGTGCCGACAGCTCGCGGTTCAACCGCTCCAGCAGGTCGCTGCGGGTTATCGCCACTTCCAGCAGGGCCTTGCGCAGCTGTGGCGTCACCTCTTCCTGTGGTTGAGCGGCCAGCAGCTTGTCGACGTAGGTGACCGGGCTGCTCATCTGCTCGCGTTGCTGGTTGACCTCGAACTGGTACAGGCGGGTGTCGGCGATCTGGTCTGCGAGGTCGCGGTCGACCTTCAGGTGCGGCAGGGTCTGCTTCTGCTTGTAGAGGATTTTCGACAGCAGCAGGCTGCCCTTGAGCACGTTGATCTGCTCGTCCAGCGCCTGGTCGGCCTGGGTCAGGCTGTCCAGTTGCTGCTTGGTGCGCAGGTTCTGCTGGGTCAGCTCGTTGAGGCGGTCAGTGCTTTTCAGCAGGTAGTCGGAGAGCTTGAGGTTGACCGCGCTTTCGGTGGCCAGCAGGCTGCTGCCGCCGGCTTTCTGGGCCTCGATCGACTGCTGGGTGACCGCTTCCTGAGACTGGGCCAGGCGCTTGTCGTTGATCAGGGTCTGCAGGTCCTGGATTTCCTGCTCCAGGCGTGCGGCGCGCTCGATCAGCAGGTCGTGGCGGGCGTTGCCCAGGTCTTGCAGCAGGCTGTTGCCGGCCAGCTCCTGGCGGCGCAGCAGGGTCAGCGCGTTCAGCGAGGCCAGTTCGGCATTCAACTGGTTGCGCTGGTCGGCGTTGATCGGTTTGCCGGCGTCCTTGCCGGTCTTGAGGATACTGTTGATCTGCTGGGTGCGTGCCTGGCTGTTGCTGATCTCGGCCTGGGCGCGTTCCGGGCGGGTCTGCGAGTTGATGATCAGGCTGTTGGCTTCGGACAACGCCTTCTGCAGCTCGCCCTGCAGGGTGCTGCGCTCGCTGAGCATCTGCTCCAGTTGCGGCACGGAGAGGGCGGCGTAACGCTGGGCCACCGGCTGAGGCTTGCTTTCCTTGAGCCTGGCCAGTTCGCGCTGGCTGTCACTGGTTTCTTTCGGCGCACCGGCCAGCTGCTGCTTGAGCGCGGCGAGTTTCTTCTCGTTGTCTTCCTTGCTGGCGAGCAGGCTGAGGGTTTGCTCCAGCACCTGCTGCAGGGCTTTCTGCTCGGCCTCGGGCAGCTTGCGCTCGGCGATCTTGTCGAGGCTGTTCTGGATGCTGGCGGTGGTCGGGGCTTCTGCTGCAGTGGCTGCAAAAGAGAGAGACAGGCACAGCCCGAACAGGGCTGTGCGAAGGTACACGCGCAGGGACATAGGCAGACTACTTGTGGATCCGGCAGAAACGAAGTTTAGAGGAACAATCCTGGTCCGGGTCGCGTTCCTTCGGGGAATCTGACGCCTACTTTCTGGATCTTGTTCCCGTCCATGGTGGCTACGGTCCAGATCGTGCCATGCCATTCGACCTGGTCACCTACTACTGGAGCGCCTCCGACCTTCTGTCGGATGAACTGGGCCAGCGGCATTTTCGCGTCCAGGCCGTCGAGTTTCAGGCCGTACAGTGCTGCCACCGCACCCAGCTCGGCATCGCCTTCGAGCACGAAGTCGCCGAAGAAACGCAGGTCCAGGCCACGTTGTGGCGCCTGGCTGAACAGTTTGCCCAAGGCCGGCAGGTTGTGCTCGTGTCCGATCACGCAAAGCATGTCACCCACTTCCAGCACCGTGCTGCCTGAGGGGTGCAGCAGCTGCTCGCCCCGGAACAGCGCGGCGATCCGCGTGCCTTCGGGCATTTTCAACTCGCGCAGGGCCGCGCCGATACACCATTTTTCGGCGCCCAGGCGGTAGACGAACATTTCCCATTCGCTGGTGATGTGTACTTCCAGTGCGGAACGGGAGATTGGCGCCGGGTCTGGCGGTACCGTCACTTTCAGCAGCTTGGCCATCCACGGCAGGCTGGTACCTTGCACCAGCAGCGACACCAGCACGATGAAGAAGGCCAGGTTGAAGAACAACTGGGCGTCCGGCAGGCCCGCCATCAACGGAAACACCGCAAGGATGATCGGCACCGCACCGCGCAGGCCGACCCAGGAGATGAAGCCCTTTTCACGGCCGTGGAAGGCCTTGAACGGCAACAGGCTGGCGACCACCGACAGCGGGCGCGCCACCAGGATCATCCACAGCGCCAGGCCCAGCGCCGGCAGGGCGATGGGCAGCAGATCGTGGGGCGTGACCAGCAGCCCCAGCACCAGGAACATGCCGATCTGCGCCAGCCAGGCCATGCCGTCGAGCATGTGCAGGATGCCGTGGCGGCTGCGGATCGGCTTGTTGCCCAGCACCAGGCCGCACAGGTACACGGCAAGGAAGCCGCTGCCGTGCAGGGCGTTGGTCGCCGAGAACACCACCAGGCCGCCGGCGACCACCAGGATGGGGTACAGGCCGCCGGCCAGGTTGATGCGGTTGACCAGTTGCAGCATCAGCCAGCCACCGCCCAGGCCCAGCAGCCCGCCGATGCCGAATTCGCGCAACAGGTGGGTGAGCAGGCTCCAGTGCAGGCCGGTCTGGCCGCTGGCGATCATGTCGATCAGGGTGACGGTGAGGAACACCGCCATCGGGTCGTTGCTGCCCGACTCGATCTCCAGGGTGGCGGTGACCCGCTCGTTCAGGCCTTTGCCACCGAGCAGCGAGAACACCGCCGCAGCGTCGGTAGAGCCGACGATGGCGCCGATCAGCAGGCCCTGGATCAGGCCGAGGTTGAACAGCCAGGCGGCGACTAGGCCGGTGAGGGCGGTGGTGATCATCACGCCGATGGTGGCCAGCGACAGCGCCGGCCACAGCGCCACGCGAAAGCTTGCCACCCGCGTGCGCAGGCCGCCGTCGAGCAGGATCACGGCCAGCGCCAGGTTGCCCACCAGGTAGGCGGTCGGGTAGTTGTTGAAGATGATGCCGCCACCATCGACCCCGGCGACCATGCCGACGGCGAGGATGATGACCAGGATAGGAATGCCCAGACGCGATGACAGCGAGCTGACCAGGATACTAGCACCCACCAGCAATGCGCCGATCAGGAACAGGCTATTGATGGTGCTTGCATCCAAAGGCAGGTACTCCGAAACAGCGGGGGAAGGGGCTTGGCAGCGGATTTTTCAGCAAAAGCTAGCAGGTCGCGTGCCAATCGATTCTAACCTGAGGCCAATGCGGGCTGTAAAGCGATACCGCATCGTTGCTGTTGCTTGCGGATGTAGTGGTGCAGCCCACAACCAGGTAGCCGAATAGCATGAACGACAAACAACTCCCCACTCTTGCCCAGGTGGCCCAGCGCCTGCTTGGGCAATTTCCGGATTTGCACGGCCTGGCGCGCCAGGCGGCAGGCCATGTGGTGCGTCAGCAGCTGGGGTACTGGCTGGACCCGGACACGCTCTATTGGCACGAATTCCAGTCGGCGGCCAGCAGCTCGCGCAGCTACACCGGCTGGCGTCACCGTGGGCCGCCACGGCGGTCGCTGAGCCTGACCGAGCTGGTCATCCAGCGCTTCAGCCCGCAGCAACAGAGCGCTGCAGAGGCGTTGAGTGTTTACGGTGGTTTCTACCGGGTGGATGCCAGCCACGTGCACTATGACGAGCGCAACGAAGTGCGGCTTGACCCACAGCGGGTGCTGACGGCGTTCTGGCAATTGGATTTTGCGGGGCGCTACACCGAGGTGTTGAACAGGTTTCGGGCACAGCGTGGCGATGATTACTGCGTACTGGCTCGCGCCCGCTTTCTTGCCGCTGTCGGTCAATCCGTGTTGAGTGAACCCGAGCGGCGTGAACTGCTGGCTGCAACACTTCGTGTGACGATGCTGCCGAGTAGCTTGCAAGCGTTGCGCGAGGATTTCCCTGCAAATACCCGGGGTGGCTGGTGTGCGCTGCCCAGCCACCCGCCTGGTGCCAGGCCACTGTTCCTGTACACGCTCAAGACCGGTAGGACGTGCGGTTTTCTACCCGATGCGCAGGATGTGCTACTGGTATTTGATGATCGTCAAGCGCTACAGGCCTGGATTGCAGCGCGTGCTTCCACAAATGACACGCAGCAGCAAGTTGTTGTGGGTGACCTGTTCCTTCGTGTTCGTGAGGCGTTCATGGATGCGCTGATCCATGACGCCCACGAGCGGCTGACCACCAATGCACAGCTGCGCAAGGCCGAATGGCTGGCTGGGTTACAGGCTGCTGGCATGTTGATTGCGCCGATGGCGCCACTTGGTTGGCCAGTGATTCTGACGTCGCTCGGGCTTGGCGCTGCGAGCCTGGCCCTGCACATGGACCGTGCCCTCAATGGCAAGGCTGCCTGGCGCACGGCTGCCTGGTGGGCGGTGGTTGTGGATGTGCTGTTCATTCTGCTCGACGCGGCAATGATGCGTGCCAGTGAGCTGTTCATCCGTGCTCGCTTGCCTGTGCGTGTGGTGGGCCGGCCGCAAACCGTCGCTGCCAAGGTGGATTGGGCGCGCTACATGGCACCGGCTGCAGACGAGTTGCTGGCCATGTCGGATCAGGCCTTGGCTCGCCAGGAAGCATTGCTCGGCGCGGTGCCTTGGGCCGATCTCGACAGCGTAGGTGCCGACGGTGCTTATCTCGATGCTTTCGGTGAGCCCTACCCGGTTTACCGCGATGAGCATGGCTTTGGCTCGGCCGCTATTGCCGAATACACCAGCTCGCCGGAGCGCTACAACAACCTGTGGCAAGGTTTGCCTTTGGAAGGCTCGCGTGCCGAGAGCATCCGACGCAGCCACGACCTTGCACATGCGCTTGGGCAACTAGGCGTGAACAATCAGGTGCGGCTGTACCGCGCGGCGTCCGGTCTGCGTGGTTCTGGCATACCGACGACAGGCGAGGGTGCCCTTGCAGTGGGTGACGTGTTGGTGACCAGCGATTTCACGTCGTTCACAGAAAACCCTTATGCGCTGTGGGAGGTGTTCAACGACCCGCAGACCCAGGCAAGCGGCAAGGGGGCGTTTGGCGACAATGCGTTGGTGTATGTGCTGGAACCGGGTGTGAACGTGCAGGCAAAGCCGATCGGGCCGTTCTCAAGGCGTCCGGACGAGGCGGAGTCGCTGATGGTACCGGGGCGTTATTTACAGGTTGAAAAGCTGACGCCGGTGGAGGGAAACAATCATCGCTTCATGGAAGTGTGCCTGAAGGCACTGGAGCAGGCGCCGGATGGGGCGAGGGTGCGTGAGTTGCGCACGGGGGCGTTGTTCGACCGTCAGGTGATGGCGGAACGGTTGGGTGTGCAGGATGACGCGTTGATGCGTACGTTCTTTGCGCTACCGACCTGATGCAAAGCGGGGCTGCTGCGCAGCCCATCGCCGGCAAGCCGGGCTCCCACGGTAATCGCCCCAGGCTGAAGGCCTGCGCTGTACTTGTGGGGACTGGCTTGCCGGCGATGGGCCGCAGAGCGGCCCCAAGGGCCTGACTGCGTGTCTTGCTGTCAGGCCTGTTTCACTTCACGCATCGGCTTGCCCTTCACCGGAGCATCGCCCGCCACGTAGTACTTGGCGGTGCTGCGCGGCAGCGGTTTGCGGCCACGGATCTTGTCCGAGATCTTCTCGGCGATCATGATCGTGGTGGCGTTGAGGTTACCGGTGATGATCAGCGGCATGATCGACGCATCGACCACGCGCAGGCCCTTCATGCCATGCACGCGGCCTTCACCGTCGACCACCGCCATGTCGTCGGTGCCCATCTTGCACGAGCAGGACGGGTGGAAGGCGGTTTCGGCATGCTCGCGGATGAACTTGTCCAGTTCTTCATCGGTTTGCACGTGCGCGCCCGGGCTGATCTCGCGGCCACGGTACGGGTCCAGTGCCGGCTGGGCCATGATTTCACGGGTCAGGCGGATGCCGTCACGGAACTCCTGCCAGTCCTGTTCCGTGGACATGTAGTTGAACAGGATGCTCGGATGTTGGCGCGGGTCCTTCGACTTGACCTTGATGCGGCCGCGGGCAGGCGAGCGCATGGAACCCATGTGCGCCTGGAAACCGTGTTCCTTCACGCCATTGGAGCCGTTGTAGTTGATGGCCACCGGCAGGAAGTGGTACTGGATGTTCGGCCACTTGAATTCAGGGCGGGTACGAATGAAACCACCGGCCTCGAACTGGTTGCTGGCGCCGATGCCGGTGCCGTTGAACATCCACTCGGCACCGATGGCCGGCTGGTTCCACCACAGCAGCGACGGGTACAGCGACACCGGCTGGGTGCAGGCGTACTGCAGGTACAGTTCCAGGTGGTCCTGCAGGTTTTCGCCAACACCCGGCAGGTCGTGCACCACCGGGATGTCGAGGCTTTCCAGCAGGGCGCGCGGGCCGACGCCGGAGCGCTGCAGCAGCTGCGGCGAAGCGATGGCGCCCGAGCTGACGATGACTTCCTTGCGGGCACGGGCTTCAACGCGTTCTTCGCTGTCGCCGACCAGGTAGGTCACGCCAATGGCGCGCTTGCCGTCGAACAGCACACGGTCGGTCAGGGCGTGGGTGACGATGGTCAGGTTCGGGCGCTTCTTGGCCTGGTCCAGGTAGCCACGAGCGGTGCTGGAACGGCGGCCGTTCTTGGTCACGGTACGGTCCATGGGACCGAAGCCTTCCTGCTGGTAGCCGTTGAGGTCTTCGGTGCGCGGGTAACCGGCCTGCACGCCGGCTTCGACCATGGCGTGGAACAGCGGGTTGTTGCCCGCTTTTGGCGTGGTCACGCTGACCGGACCTTCGCCGCCGTGATAGTCGTTCGGGCCGATGTCGCGGGTCTCGGCTTTACGGAAGTACGGCAGGCAGTCCAGGTAGGTCCAGTCTTCCAGGCCTGGCAGTTCTGCCCAGCCGTCGAAATCCATGGCGTTACCGCGGATGTAGCACATGCCGTTGATCAGCGACGAGCCACCCAGGCCCTTGCCACGGCCACATTCCATGCGGCGGCCGTCCATGTACGGCTCCGGGTCGGTTTCGTAAGCCCAGTTGTAGCGGCGGCCCTGCAGCGGGAAGGCCAGGGCGGCCGGCATCTGGGTGCGGAAGTCGAAACGGTAGTCCGGGCCACCGGCCTCCAGCAGCAGTACGGTGACGCCGGCATCTTCGGTCAGGCGGGTCGCCAGAGTGTTACCGGCCGAGCCGGCACCGACGATGATGTAATCGAATTCTTGGGACATGAAAGTACCCTCGTGTTGGCGGTGATCAGGGAGCGGGAACGCCCGTGCGCTGTGGCACGGGCGGGGCGTACAGGGCCTTAGAAGACCGAGTTGTAGCCGCCCAGCTCGACCTGGACCGACTTGATGCGAGTGTATTGAGCCAGCGAGCTGACGCCGTTCTCACGGCCAACGCCCGACTGCTTGTAGCCACCGACCGGCATTTCGGCCGGCGATTCGCCCCAGGCGTTGATCCAGCAGATACCGGCTTCCAGCTTGTGGATGATGCGGTGGGCACGGGTGATGTCGTTGGTGCAGACGCCGGCGGCCAGGCCGTACTCGGTGTCGTTGGCACGACGGATCACTTCTTCTTCGGTTTCGTAGGTGAGGATGCTCATCACCGGGCCGAAGATCTCTTCCTTGACGATGGTCATGTCGTCGGTGCAGTCAGTGAACACGGTCGGGGCCACGAACGCGCCCTTGGCGAAATCACCGGCGGTCAGGCGCTCACCGCCGCACAGCACGCGGGCACCTTCTTCCTTGCCCTTGGCGATGTAGCCGAGCACGCTTTCCATGTGCTGGAAGCTGACCAGCGGGCCGAAGTTGGTGTTTTCGTCTTCCGGGTTGCCAGCGCGGATGCGGGCAACACGCTCGACGATCTTGGCTTCGAAGGCCGCCTTCATTTCAGCCGGGACGAACACGCGGGTGCCGTTGGTGCAGACCTGGCCCGAGCTGTAGAAGTTGGCCATCATGGCGATGTCGGCGGCCTTGTCCAGGTCGGCGTCGGCGCAGATGATCAGTGGCGACTTGCCGCCCAGTTCCATGGTGACTTCCTTGAGCGACGAGCTCGAGGCACTGGCCATGACCTTCTTGCCGGTGGTGGTGCCGCCGGTGAAGGAGACTTTTTCGATGCGTGGGTGCTCGGTCAGCCAGGTGCCGACTTCGCGGCCGCTGCCGGTCAGGACGTTGAACACGCCGTTCGGCAGGCCGGCTTCGGTGTAGATCTCGGCCAGTTTCAGGGTGGTCAGCGAGGTGACTTCCGACGGCTTGAAGATCATCGCGTTGCCGGCGGCCAGGGCCGGGGCGGATTTCCACAGGGCGATCTGGATCGGGTAGTTCCAGGCGCCGATACCGGCGGTTACGCCCAGCGGCTCGCGACGGGTGTAGACGAAGGACGATTCACGCAGCGGGATCTGCTCGCCTTCGATGGCCGGTACCAGGCCAGCGTAGTACTCCAGCACGTCGGCGCCAGTGACGATGTCGACGTAACGGGTTTCAGAGTACGACTTGCCGGTGTCCAGGGTTTCCAGCATGGCCAGCTCGTCGTTGCGCTCGCGCAGGATATCGACGGCGCGGCGCAGGATGCGCGAACGCTGCATGGCGGTCATCGCGGCCCAGACTTTCTGGCCACGCTCGGCGCTTTCGACGGCCTTCTCGACGTCTGCCGCGGTGGCACGTTGCACGTGGGCGAGGACTTCGCCGGTGGCCGGGTTGATGGCTTCGAAGGTGGCATCGCTGCCAGCGTCGACGTAAGCGCCATCAATGTAGAGTTTTTGCGTTCCGAAACGGGCCATAGTGTCCTCGCAAGTGCAGTGTGTGGTTTGGCTTGCGCGTCACGCTCCTGCCGGGTTGGCAAGGGCCGTGCGCGGTTGTTCAGCGGCCTGGTCGTTTGTACCCAGGGTGTGCTGTTTAGCCAGTTGTAGATCCATGTATTCGTAAGCAATCCGTATCGCCTGGTCGGTGTCGAATGCATCACCCGACAGGGCGCCACGCAGCCACAAGCCGTCGATCAGGGCTGCCAGGCCGCGGGCGGCCTTGCGCGCATGGTAGAGCGGCAGGGCGCGGCGGAACTGGCAGCACAGGTTGGAATACAAGCGGTGGTCGTTGATCCGCTGCAACCTGTGCAAATCGGGCTGGTGCATGCTGGAAGCCCAGAAGGCCAACCAGGTTTTCATCGCCGGGCCGTTCACCTGGCTGGCATCGAAGTTGCCCTCGATGATCACTTTCAGGTGGGCGCGCGGGCTGTCGTCCGTCAGGGCCTGGCGACGTGCTCTGACACCTTCGTTGAGCATGTTCATGATGTAACCCATCGTCGCTGCGATCAGGCCGTTCTTGTCCCGAAAGTAGTGACTGATGATGCCGTTCGACACACCGGCCAAACGGGCAATCAGCGCAATGCTGGCGTCACCCAGTCCGACCTGATCGACCGCCTGCAATGTGGCTTCGATCAACTGCTGGCGGCGGATGGGTTGCATACCGACCTTGGGCATCTTGCTATCTCCTCAGGCCTGCGAGCAGACGACGGGCGGCTGACTCGGCGAAGGCCAGTCTATTTTGTTTTGATTGAACGTTCAATCAATAAAGAATAAGCTCTGCGACAATTTGTGCCATTGACAGTTTTTCAGGCGGTCGAAAAGGCACGAGTTGACACCCCAGGAAATCGCGTAACCCCCGGAATACAAGGCGTTGACGGGCATGAGCGATGCGAAATGCAGATTCTGCCGTACGGTCATCTACCCTGCGGCGGGCCCTTGGAGCGGGCGGGGTGATCTGTGACGAATGCGCGCACCTCGGCTGAGGCGTGGCATTTTCAGCAGGCCACCTGTCTGTTTTTCGCAACGTATCGATTCGGGATCACGGTTTCCAAGGGTGCTTTTATAACACCTGATGCAGTGGGGATATTCCACCAATTGCTCGGGAAAGACTGATTAGCCTCCACAGCTGCACTGCCCGGAGCATTCGTGCAATGAGTTCTGCCTCACTTACCAACCCTCCGGCCGAGAGGGTACGGGTCAACCGCGTGGTGTTCTTCACCTCCGCGCTGATGATCCTCGTTCTGACTGCCTTGCTTATCGCTGTACCCGAAACCGCCGGCCAGGTGCTGGGCGTGGCCCAGAAATGGCTGACCCGCACCTTTGGCTGGTACTACATGCTGGTAATCGGCGGTTACCTGCTGTTCGTCATCTACCTGGCCTTCTCCGACTACGGCAAGCTCAAGCTTGGCGGCAAGGATGACCAGCCCGACTTCAGTTATGGCGCCTGGGCCGGCATGCTGTTCTCCTCCGGTATCGGTATTTCGCTGCTGTACTTTGGCGCCTCCGAACCGCTGGACCACTACTTCAACCCACCGGAAGGCACCTCTGCCAGCCTCGACGCCGCGCGCCAGGGCCTGCAGCTGACCTTCCTGCACTGGGGCCTGCATGGCTGGGCGATCTACGCCCTGGTCGGCCTGGCCGTGGGTTACTTCGCCTACCGCCACAACCAGCCGCTGGCCCTGCGCTCGGCGCTGTACCCGCTGGTCGGCGAGCGCTGGGTCAAGGGCGCTGCCGGCAATGCCGTGGACATCTTCGGCATGTTCGTCACGCTGCTGGGCCTGGTGACCAACCTGGGCATCGGCTCGATGCAGGTGGCCTCCGGCCTGGAATACCTGTTCGGCATGGACCACAGCAAGACCAACCTGCTGGTGGTGATCCTGGTCATGGCCGGCGTTGCCACCGTGGCGGCGGTCTCGGGTGTGGAAAACGGCATTCGCCGCTTGTCCAACCTGAACATCGTGTTGTTCAGCGGCCTGTTGATCTTCGTCCTGCTGGGTGGCGAAACCCTGCACCTGCTCAATGGCTTCGTGCAGAACATCGGCGACTACCTCAACGGCATCGTGCTGAAAACCTTCGACCTCTATGTGTATGAAGGCGAAGCCGGCAAGTCCGAGCGCTGGCTGGGCCTGTGGACCGTGTTCTACTGGGCCTGGTGGATTTCCTGGGGCCCGTTCGTCGGCATGTTCATTGCCCGTATTTCCAAGGGCCGCACCGTGCGCCAACTGGTCAGCGGCGTGCTGCTGATCCCGCTGGGCTTTACCCTGGCCTGGCTGTCGATCTTCGGCAACACCGCGCTGGACCTGGTGATCAACCAGGGCGCCGTGGAGCTGGGCAAGACCGCCCTGGAACAGCCGTCGATGTCGATCTACCAGCTGCTGGAATACTTCCCGGCCGCCAAGATCGTGATCGGTGTGGCGGTGTTCGTCGGCTTCGTCCTGTTCCTCACCCCGGCCGACTCCGGCGCGGTGATGATGGCCAACCTGTCCTGCAAGGGCGGCAAGGTGGACGAAGACGCCCCGCACTGGATGGTGGTGTTCTGGTCGGTGGTCATCACCCTGGTCACCATCGGCCTGCTGTTCGCCGGTAATTTCGAGGCCATGCAGACCATGGTGGTACTGGCGGGGCTGCCGTTCTCGGTGGTGCTGGTGCTGTTCATGTTCGGCCTGTACAAGGCGATGAAACAGGACGTGGTGGTCGAGCAGGAGCGTGCCGAGCTGGCCGCCCGTGGCCGTCGCGGCTTCAGTGAGCGCCTGACCCAGCTGGAACTGCAGCCGACCCAGGCCGTGGTACAGCGGTTCATGGACAGGCATGTCAGCCCGGCGCTGAAAGAGGCCGCCGCGCAGTTGCAGACCCTGGGCTTCGAGGTGGAAACCCGTGTTGGCCAGTCGCGCAACATGATGGGCCTGCGGGTGATGATGGAAGAGGGCAACCCGTTCGTCTACGAAGTGAGCCTGGACGGCTACCTGGCAGCGCCGAGCGAAGCACCCGTGGAAGGTGAGCCGGAAGTGCGTCAGCGCTTCTACCGCGCCGAGGTGTACTTGCACGATGGTAGCCAGGAGTACGACCTGATGGGCTTTGCCCCGGAGCAGATCGTGCGTGACGTGCTCGACCAGTTCGAAAGCCACCGCCAGTTGCTGGGGCGTGTCTACAGCTGATGCTGGTGCATTGAAGAAAGGCCTTGCCCGACAGAGCAAGGCCTTTTTTTTGAGCAATATGTAGTGCGCGTAACGGGCCTGCTTGCCACAGCCTACCGTTTTTCAAGGCGGAGGCACCCAGCATGACCCTTACCCAGGTTCCAATCTTTGATTTCAGGCAGGCCGTTGCCAGGCAGTTCGACGATCGGCCGACGTTGCGCCAGGTTGCCAGTGAGCAGTTGCTGCGCTTGTTGTTGTCAAAGCTGCCATGGTTGGCCCATGTTACCCCCGCTCTGACAACGGCTGACCCGCTGATGCTGGACAGCCCGGACCCTTCCAGCACCTTTTGGACTACCCAACCCCTGGTGGACCGGGTTCTGCAAGCTTTGCTCGAACCGCAGCCGCTGAGCCTCGAGCCACTGGCTGATGGTCGCCATTTCAACCTCGGGTTGACTGGCGCCTATCGTTTCGCCGGCTCGACGAGTGAGTTCGATACCCGTCAGTTGTCAGGCTTGTCCTCCGCCCTCAATCAGCTGGTAGAGGAGCTTCCACAACGTTTCTGCGAGGCCCAGCTCGAGTATTGGCGAGCCAAGGGCAACGCAGCAGTCAGTCGCGACAGCTGGTTGCAGTTGCTGCTCAAGACCGCTCTGCTGCGCGGGCTGCCCTTGCAAGGCCTGGATCCACAGGAGCAGGCGTGTATTCGTGGGCTGCTACACGGCGGTGACGACCAGCCCGCGGTGTACTTCGTCCAGACGCACCTGACCAGTGCGTCACTGCAGTATGCCCAGATGCAATGCCAGATGCTGATTTGCGGTGAGTGGGACGAGCGCGAGGTTGTCCTGTGGTGCGCGCCTTCGGGCGCGGTGCGCAGCTTCGATTCGTTGACTGCGTTTGGCCTCGCGTTGCGTGACGAACTGGCGCAAGCCTATGCCTTCGAAAAAATGAGTTGGCAACGTCATCCGGCCCAAGGCAACGTTTTCGCCCAGCAGGTCTCTCTTTTGCTCGAGACGCTGCTGCAGAGAATCGAGCAAGCCCGCTATCGCGAAATCAAAGACGTTTCGGCCCTTGAACAGCGTTTCGCCCAACTGAGCGATCCTTCGTCCTGGTTCGAGGCCTACCCGGACGAAACCCCGGCAGTACAATCACCTCCGGGTTTGCGGGCCAGCCTCGCACAGGACAGCTTTGCGTGTAGTGCCGCGTTGCTGCAGATCGCACTTTATCAACTGGACTCGGGCGGCATCGCCGCACTGGATGGCATTCAGTCGTTGACCGATTACGCTCGCGAGCGGCTGGTTGCACAAATTCGCGAGGACCATGCGGCTGACAGCTCTCCGGACGAGCTGATGTTCGACCTTTACCTCGCCCGCGGGGTGCCGGGAGGGGCGGCAACAGGTGCTGGCGGTGGTGAGCCGCTGGCTTTCGCTGGCAGCAAGACACTCACCGAGTTCGCCATCGGTAACCTCGCCTCCCTCAAGGGGGCGAGCATCAAGCGGGTTTACCTGCGCAGCGGCGGGGACGTGCCGACATGGTTGAATGCCGAGTCGGCCAAGGCACTGGTGACCAAGGTGGATATCGGAAGCCATTATCCAGCCTATGTCGCTGCGCAGCTGGACGATCCGGTCACTCGCGCGGACCGGGTCAGGCGGTTGGGTGGGGAATGGCGTGCCGCTCTGCTCGCCAGTGGGATCACTGCCAAGCTTGACGGACAGGTCACAGAGCCCGGGCTGCAATGCGTGGCCGACTTCTGTGCCGGTCATGTCGACCCGGGCACGCCGCGAATGATGTTGATTCCGTTGGCGTTCAAGCGCAGCGCAACCTCTGCGAAAACGGACGAAGTCCGGTGCATGTACATCCTGTACTGCGCGGAACCCTCGCTGGTGCTGCTTTACCGCCCTTTGTTCACCCAGGACACGCTTCGTGAATATGCCAGCCTGTCGGCCTTGCTCGAACATGTGCGTGAGTCGGTGATCCTGCAGGACAGCATTCTCGACTGGATGGACCCCAGCGTCAGGTCGGTATATGACCATGGCGGTTTCAGCGAACCCCACATCAGGGTTATCGGCATCGACCCCTACGTCAGTCTCACACGCCCGGCACCGGCCCAGCTGGCCATCACCTATTGGCGTAACAACATCGACGAGAAGCTTTATGTGGCGAACCGCGATCTGCTGGTACGTTTCGCCGAAGAGCAGTCTGTATCCAATGCCGAGAGCCGCTGGCAGACCCTGTGCGAGGGCGCATGGCTATTGTTCGATGTCGTGACCTTGGCGCTTCGTGGGCCGGTGGCATCCGTGGCCTGGCTGGTACAACTGCTGGCTTCCTTGCAGCACGACCTTGACGCCCTTGAGCGCGGCGATGAGTTTGATCGTGCGGCTGCCACTGCCGACCTGATACTGAATTTGAGCATGGTGTTGTTGCACGCCAGGCAACTCCGACGCAAAGCTCCCAGCCATGAAGTGCCCGGCGCGGCAGCCGTGGAAGGGCCTGGGCCGCAGCGCGGGGCTTATGCCGAGGTTACTGTCGCCCCGGTGGAGCAGGTGCGGGTTGCGGGTGAAGCGCTGCCCAGCAGCTGGCTTGATTTTAGCTGGCGTGGCCAGAGTGGCTTTAACTGGATGCCGCAAGCCCAGCGGAAAGCCCTGCTGGCCATGCGTTCCAGTGTGTCGCTCAATGGCATGAAACCGTTGAGTGATGGCGACATGGCGGGCTTGTACCGCATCGACGACAACTATTACGTGACCCTGGCCGGTGACGTTTATCGCG
>Ga0209676_1001259_pt1 | contig 26420 bp, 24 predicted proteins | sample AraplaCvi_mLB_r2_FD_184282 | JGI IMG/M metagenome (GOLD analysis project Ga0209676, IMG submission 184282) | Arabidopsis root microbial communities from North Carolina, USA - plate scrape MF_Cvi_mLB_r2 (SPAdes) (version 2) | ecosystem: Host-associated > Plants > Roots > Endosphere | place: USA... | reverse complement strand
CGAGCGAGGCGTTGAATTCCTGGAACTTCTTCAGCGCCGCGGCGCTGGCCTTGATCAGGAAGGCGAGCATGGTCAGCTTGATGCCGGCCTTCTCGTTTTCCTTGTTCAGCGCCACGCGCAGGCCTTCCAGGTCGGTGATGTCGGCCTGTTCGAACTGGGTGACGTGCGGGATCATCGCCCAGTTGCGGGCCAGGTTCGCGCCGGAAATCTTCTTGATGCGCGACAGCGGCTGCACTTCGGTATCGCCGAACTTGCTGAAGTCGACCTTCGGCCACGGCAGCAGGTTCAGGCCACCACCGGCAGCGACAGCGGCGCCGCCGGCAGCCGGCACGCCACTGCTGAGCGCGGCCTTGACGAACTTCTGCACGTCACCCTTGGTGATGCGGCCGCCCTTCTCGGTGCCGCTGATCTGCAGCAGGTCCACGCCCAGTTCGCGGGCGAACACGCGCACGGCCGGGGTGGCGTACGGCACCTTGGCCGGCAGCACGCCATCGGCGTTGAACTGCACCGGCGGGCTGGCCGGGGTACCGGCCGAGGCGATCTCGCGCGCGGCCAGCTTGTCCGGCTGGGCCGGAACGGCGACCGGCTCGACCTTGGTGGCGGTCTCGGCAGCGGCCGGGGCGGCGGCAGCGGCGGCCTTGGTCGGGGCCGGCGCGGCAGCGCCTTCGGCCTCGATGATGGCGACCACGGCACCCTGCGACAGGGTGTCGCCGACCTTGACCTTCAGTTCCTTGACCACGCCGGCAACCGAGGACGGCACTTCCATGGTGGCCTTGTCGCTTTCCAGCGTCACCAGGCCCTGATCCTTCTTGACCGTATCGCCGACGGCGACCAGCACTTCGATGACCGGGATGTCAGTGTAATCACCGATATCCGGCACCAGGGCTTCAACGGCACCGCCGCTGGCAGCCGCAGCGGCCGGGGCAGCAGCCGCCGGGGCCGGGGCGCTCTGGGTGGCGGCGGCCGGGGCAGCGGCCTTGGCCGGGGCCGGGGCAGCAGCGGCCGGCGTGGCAGCCTCGCCTTCAGCCACTTCGATCAGGGCCACGACCTTGCCCTCGGAGAGGTTGTCGCCGACCTTGACCTTGATTTCCTTGACCACACCGGCCACCGAGGACGGCACTTCCATCGTGGCCTTGTCGCTTTCCAGCGTCACCAGGCCCTGGTCCTTCTTGACCGTGTCGCCGACGGCGACAAGCACCTCGATTACCGGGATATCGCTGTAGTCACCGATATCGGGGACAAGTGCTTCCTTGATTTCGGCCATGGGGATAACTCCGGCAATCTGGTGTAGGGAAACGTCTATTGTGCGGCCAGAGGGGGCCAGCGCCAACCGTTACAGGTGTTTTCAGTACGCACGTCGCCGGGACACGCTGTTGCCAAAGGCCTGCGGGTACTTCCAATGGGTAGCGTATTGTCCCGACGATGTCCGCTTCATGTCGCCAGCGCGTCAGCCAGCGGCTGCCAGGCCTGGCGCAGGCGCGGCAGGGACCATGCGGCATTGGCCGGGCTGGTGGACGGCAGCGCGAGCAGCGTCGGCGTTGCCGCCAGATCCGGCACAACCCAGCGCTGCAGTGCCTGCCAGGCCGCCCCGCCATTGCAGGCGACCAGGCGCAGCCGCGGCAGGTCGGCGATCAGTGCAGGCAACGCATTGGGGACTTCCGAGCCGCGCACGATGTCGGCATCCAGGCTGCCGCGGCGCTCGCACTGGCCGATCACATCCCACAGGCCGACCCCGGCATCGGCCAGCGCGCGCAGCCGCGCCTCGTAGGCAAGCGCCGGATCGAACCCGCACAGATCACCGAACAACGGCCAGAAACGGTTGCGCGGATGGGCGTAGTACTGCTGTTCCTGCAGCGAGGCAACACCTGGCATCGAGCCCAGCACGAGCACGCGGCAATCGCGATCCACGCGCGCAGGCAGGCCGATGCACAACGCATCGCTGCTCACGTTTTCTCCAACTGCATGAACAGTCGCATATGCATGAAACCCCTATAAAACAACGTTTTCGCTCTGCCCGCTGAACAGTGGAAACCAAATTTTAACGCGCGTCGGATTCGATTCATGTTGAGGCGACTACGGTGACATCGCCCCGCAACCGGGGGCCCAAAACAAGAAACAACAGGAGATTTCCCCCATGCGCTCCATCCGTATTCTGAGCCTCGCCCTGCTGACCTCCGCTGCCTTCGCTCCTGCTGCCTTCGCGCAGGACAGCAGCTCCGCGGACACTGCCTCGGGCAAGCATTTTGCCGTGGTTGGTGGCGTCTCGCTGCTGCAGCCGAAGAACGACCCGATCGACGGCATCAAGAAGGTCGATGGTGGCCCGGCGCCGACCGTCAGCTTCAGCTACTACGTCAACGACAACTGGGCCGTTGAGCTGTGGGGCGCTGCCGACAAGTTCGACCATCGCGTCAAGGGTCCGGGCAATGCCCGCCTGGGCAGCGTCGAGCAGCAGCCGGTCGCGCTGAGCGGCCAGTACCACTTCGGCCAGGCTGACAACGTGTTCCGTCCGTTCGTGGGCGTCGGTTACTTCCAGTCGGCCTTCAGCAACGAGAACTTCGCCGGTGGCGATGACATCCGCCTGAAGGACGCCAAGGGTGCCATCGGCACCGTGGGTGTGGACATGAACATCAACTCCACCTGGTTTGCCCGCGCCGATGCCCGCTACATGCGCTCGCGCCCGGACCTGAAGGTGGCCGGCCAGAAGGTGGGTGAAGCCAAGCTTGACCCGTGGACCGTGGGCTTCGGCATCGGTGCGCGCTTCTAAGCGGCTCCCTGCTCCACGGTGTTGAAACAACGGGCCCTGCGGGGCCCGTTGTTGTTTTGTAGAGTCCAGCCATGCTCGACTGTTTTTCGGGGCAGTCGAGCAGGCTCGACCCTACCCATTCATCGCCACCGGAGACGCCCCATGACGCCCCGCTACGTGCTGGCCATAGACCAGGGCACCACCAGTTCGCGCGCGATCCTGTTCGACCGCGCCGGCAACATCGTCGGCAGCGCGCAGCGTGAGTTCAGCCAGCTGTTCCCGCAGCCGGGCTGGGTGGAACACGATCCGCGCGAGATCCTCACCAGCGTCTACTCGACCATGACCGAGCTGCTCAGCCGCGAGCAGATCGACCCACGGCACATCGTCGCACTGGGCATCACCAACCAGCGGGAGACCACCGTGGTCTGGGACCGCGCCACCGGCCAGCCGATCCACAACGCCATCGTCTGGCAGTCACGGCAAAGTCACGCGATCTGCGAGCGCCTGCGCTCCGATGGCCACGAAGCATTGATCCGCGAGCGCACCGGCCTGCTGATCGATGCGTATTTCTCGGCCACCAAGGTGCGCTGGATCCTCGACCACGTGGAGGGGGCGCAGCAGCGCGCCGAGCGCGGCGAACTGCTGTTCGGCACCATCGACAGCTGGCTGGTCTGGAACCTCAGCGGTGGCCAGGCGCACGTCACCGACTACAGCAACGCCGCGCGCACCCTGCTGTTCAACATCCACACCCTGCAATGGGACGAGGACCTGCTGGCACTGCTGGACATCCCGCGCGCGATGCTGCCCAGCGTGCGCGATTCCAGCGCGGTGTACGCGCATACGCGGCCGCAGTTCTTCTTCGACCATCCGATCCCGATCGCAGGCATCGCCGGTGACCAGCAGGCGGCGCTGTTCGGCCAGGCCTGTTTCCAGCCGGGCATGGTCAAGAATACCTATGGCACCGGCTGCTTCATGCTGATGCACACCGGCGCCCAGGCGGTGCATTCGCGCAACGGCCTGCTGACCACCATCGCCTGGGGCATCGGCGGCAAAGTGGAATATGCGCTGGAAGGCTCGATCTTCATCGCCGGCTCGGTGGTGCAGTGGCTGCGCGACGAGCTGCACCTGATCGACCGCGCCAGCGACAGCCAGGCGCTGGCAGCGAAGGTCGATGACAGCGGCGGGGCCTACCTGGTGCCGGCCTTCGTCGGCCTCGGCGCACCCTACTGGCGCAGCGACGTGCGCGGGGCGATGTTCGGTCTGACCCGTGGCACCAGCAAGGCGCACTTCGTGCGTGCGGCGTTGGAGGCGATGGCCTACCAGACCCGTGACGTGCTCGATGCGATGCAGTCGGATGCGGGCATCGCCCTGAGCGAACTGCGCGCCGACGGCGGTGCGATCGGCAACGACTTCCTGGCCGGGTTCCAGGCCGACATCCTCGGCGTGCCGCTGCTGCGGCCACGGCTGACCGAAACCACCGCGCTGGGTGCGGCCTACCTGGCCGGGCTGGCGGTGGGGTTCTGGGAAAGCCGCGAACAGATTGCCGTGCAGTGGGGCCTGGACCGCCGCTTCGCGCCGCAGATGGACGCGGCGCGGCGGGAAAAGCTGTATGCCGGGTGGCAGCAGGCCGTGGCCGCCACCCTCGCCTTCCACGTGGATTGAGGACGGTAGCGCCGGGCCATGCCCGGCGAACACCCCACGCAGGGCATGGCCCGGCGCTACCCCACCATCAGAACGCCGGCAGCACCGCGCCCTTGTACTTGGTCTCGATGAAGGCCTTCACCTGCGGGCTGGTCAGCGCCTTGGCCAGCTTCTGCACGCGGGCGTCGTCCTTGTTGTCCGGGCGCGCGACCAGGAAGTTCACGTACGGCGAATCCTTGCTCTCGATCGCCAGCGCATCCTGGGTCGGGTTGAGGCCGGCATCCAGCGCATAGTTGGTGTTGATCAAGGCCAGGTCGACCTGGTCCAGCACGCGCGGCAGCATCGCCGAATCCAGCTCGCGGAACTTCAGCTTCTTCGGGTTGGCGATGATGTCGCGCTGGGTCGACAGCGCGTTGCTCGGGTCCTTCAGCTCGATCACGCCGGCCTTGTGCAGCAGGATCAGCGCGCGGCTGTTGTTGCTCGGGTCATTGGGGATGACCACGTCAGCGCCTTCGCGCAGCTCAGCCAGCGACTTGACCTTGCGCGAGTACGCACCGAAGGGCTCGATGTGCACGCCGATCACCTTGGTCAGGTCGGTCTTGCGGTCGCGGTTGTAGGCATCCAGGTACGGCTCGGTCTGGAAGTAGTTGGCGTCCACCTGCTTCTGCACCAGCTGGTCGTTGGGCTGCACGTAGTCGTTGAACACGCGCACGTCCAGGTCCACGCCTTCCTCCTTGAGGATCGGCTTGACCACGTCCAGGATCTCCGCATGCGGCACGGCGGTAGCGGCCACCACCAGCTTCTGCGAAGGCTCGCTGGACTTGCCGCAGGCGGTGAGGGCGAGCGCAGCGGCGAACAGGGGCAGCAACAGGGTCTTCTTCATGGGGGCAACGGGTCTCTCGGGGGAGGGATCAGGAAGGTTCGTAGTTGGTCAGGGCCAGGCTGAGCAGCGCCTTGGCCTGCTCGCGCAGCATCACCGGCTCGACGATCTCGGCATCGGAACCGTAGTGCAGCACGTCCATCAGCAGCTCGCGCGAGACGCTGTAGGGCACCTTCAGTTCGTAGCGGCCATCGGGCAGGAAGCGGCCCTGCTGCTTGGAATGCCAGTGTTCGTCGGCCACCCAGCGCGCGGCCTTGGCACTGAACAGGATGGTCGCCCAGCCCTTGGGCGGGCCGGAGAAGATGCCGTAGCTGGCACCCAGCTGCTCGTCCAGCTCGGTTTCGGCGACGTCGCGGGCGCCGTTGTCGACCACCCGCGCCTTGTGCACGCGATCCACCGCAAAGCTGCGCAGGGCGTCGCGATCATGGTCCCAGGCATCCAGGTACCAGTTGTCGCGGTAATGGGTCAGGCGCTGCGGCGACACGGTGCGCCGGGTCGATTCGTCGGTGGAACGGGCGCGGTACTCGAACGCCAGCTGCTTGCGCTCCAGCACGGCCGAGGCGACGGTGCGGAAGCTGCCTTCATCGAACTTGCGGCCGCGGTGCGGAATGACCCGGACCCGGTCGACCGGCCAGTCGGAGACGCCGGCCTGCGCCGCCAGCAGGCTTTCGATGCGCTGCTGCAGCGGCGCCAGCACCGACGACAGCACGCCGCCGCCGGTCCGCGCCAGCAGGTGCTGCGAGGCCAGCAGGGCATGCAGCTCCTCCGAACTGAGCCACAGCCCGGGCAGTTCGAAGCGGTCGCTTTCGTCAGCCTGGTAACGGAAGCCGGCCTCGCCGTCGCCCTCGATCGGCGCCATCAGCGCGTCGCGCAGGAAGGCCAGATCCCGGTAGACGGTGGCACGGGAACAACCGAGCTTGTCCTGCAGGGTCGCCACCGTCACCGGATAGCGCGCGGACTTGAGCAGACGATGCAGGGCGGTGATTCGTTCGTATCGGTCCATGCCCCCGATTATGTCCGAGTCGCGGGCGTTGTGCGGGAGCTTTGGGCTATCGTGGGCGCCCCTGCCCCCATGGAACGCCCGATGCGCCGCCTGCCTGCCCTGCCCCTGCTGGCCTGCCTGCTGCTGGCCGCCTGTGATCGCGCCCCGGCACCTGAGGCTGGCACGGCCCCCGCTGCAGGCCCGGCCTTGGCCCCTGCCCCGGTGCCGGCCGCCGCGGCCGCCGATCCGGCGCAGGCGGTGCGCGTGGCCAGCGAGCATCTGGCCGGAATGCGCAGCTTCCACGCCGAGCTGGACGTGCTGGGTGCGGCCCAGCCGGTGCACAGCGCGATGGACTTCGTCGCCCCCGATCGCTTCCGGCTGCACACTCCGGCCGGGACACAGACGATCATCGGCGACACCATGTTCCTGCAGGCCGGTGGCGCGATCCAGCAGGTGCCGACGCCGCCCGGCCTGCTGGAACAGTGGCGCAGCCCGCTGCCCGCCGATGCCCCGGCGGCCCCGCTGCAGGCCGAGGATCTGGGCCGGCAGTCGCTGGACGGCGTCGATACCCGCCATTACCGGCTGGTCGGTGCCGCCGGCGAGCGCCTGGAGTACTGGGTGGACGACCAGGGACTGCCGCGGCAGATCGTGCGCAACGGCAGCACCCAGGGGCGTCCGTACCAGCTGCGCCTGCGCTACTCGCGCTTCAACGACCCTGCGCTGCGCATCGACCTCCCCTGAATGGGCGATGGCGGTAACGCCTGCTGAAGCGCCGTTGCCGACCCGTTCTGATGGTCAGGGTGCTTCCAGTATCATCACGGGCTGATAACCGCTTCGGAGAAGCCTTGATGTCCCTGCGCGTGTCCCTGCTTGTGCCCCTGCTGCTGTGCGCACCCTTGGCGTATGCCCAGGATGCCTCCGAACTGGCGGCGATGACGTCGCCGTGGAGTGGCAGCGGTGGCGAACTGGGCTTTGCCGCCGCCAGCGGCAACAGCAGCACCGAGAGCTTCAACGGCGCCCTGCGCCTGCGCTATACCGATGGCGACTGGGTGCACACCATGGACCTGTTCGGCCTGCGCTCGAGCTCCAAAGTAACCGAGACCGCCGACGACGGCACCACCACCCGCCGCGACAACACCACGGCCAACCGCTACACCGGCGCCGCCGGCAGCGCGCTGCAGCTTGGCGAACACCGCCAGCTGTTCGCCAAGGTGCGTACCGAGCGCGATGACTTCGCCACCTATGATCGTCGCAGCTCGTTCGGCCTGGGCTACGGTACCCGCCTGTTCAACACCGAGAAGTTCTCCTTCGACGCGCTGATCGGCCCGGGTGTCAGCCGCACCCACAGCACCGAAGACGACCGCACCCGCACCGGTCTGATCGGCCAGGGCCAGTTCGAACTGAAGTACGCCATCACGTCCAACACCGACCTGATCAACAACCTGCTGGTCGAATCGGGCTCGTACAACACTTTCGGCCAGAACGATTTCGGCGTGTCGGTGAGCATGAACGAGCACCTGGCCCTGAAGGCCGGCTGGCAGGCCCGTTACAACAGCGACGTGGCTGAAGACAAGCGCAGGACCGATACATTGACCACGATGAACGTGGTCTACAAGTTCAAATGAGAAACGGGCGCCCCAGGGCGCCCGTTCTACATGTGTAGAGTCGCGGTTCAGACGTTCAGCAGCTCGCCTGCGCCGTCATCCAGCAGCATCTTCGCCACCTGCTGGCCCAGCGTTTCCGGATCACTGGCCGGGCCCACCGCTTCGGCGCGCACCGCGCGGCCATCACTGGCACTGCCGACCATACCCTGCAGGTGCAGGTCCTGGCCCTGCCACTGCGCGATGGCCGCCACCGGCACATGGCAGCTGCCGTGCAGCGCGCGGTTCATCGCCCGCTCCGCTTCCACGCAGGCACGGGTATCGGCGTCATCGAGGCGCGCGAACAATTCCATCAGCCGCGCGTTGCCACCATCGCATTCCACCGCCACCGCGCCCTGCGCCGGTGCCGGCAGCCACTGCGGCGGCTGCAGGCGGGCGACGATGCGGTTGCCCAGGCCCAGCCGTTCCAGCCCGGCCACGGCCAGCACGATGGCGTCGTAGCCACCGTTGTCGAGCTTGGCCAGCCGCGTGTTGACGTTGCCGCGCAGGTCCAGCAGCTGCAGGTCCGGGCGCAGCGCGCGCAACTGGGCCTGGCGGCGCAGCGAGGACGTACCGACGCGCGCGCCGATGGGCAGCGCATCCAGCGAGGCGTACAGGTTGGAGATGAAGCCATCGGCCGGATCGTGGCGGGTCAGCATGGCCGGCAGCGCGAAGGGCGCATCCAGTTCCATCGGCACATCCTTCAGCGAATGCACAGCGCAGTCTGCATCACCGCGCAGCATGGCCAGCTCCAGCTCCTTCAGGAACAGGCCCTTGCCACCGATGGCCGCCAGCGAGCGGTCGAGCACCTCGTCACCGCGGGTGCTCATCGGCACCAGTTCCACGTGCAGGCCGGGGTAAGCCTGGCGCAGGCGGTCGGCGACGTGTTCGCTCTGCCAGAGGGCGAGCGGGCTCTTGCGGGTGGCGATGCGGACGGTTTCCATGCCGACATTATCGCGCCTATCGGCGGGATACGGCCAACGGCGGAGCCCCTCGTGGCTGGCGGTAGAGTCGACTGGCAGTCGACTAGCTTCGTGAGTTGGCCGGGTGGGTGGGCCACGCAGGGGACGCTGCAAGTACGTCCCTGTAAGCTCGGTCGCCGCATCCATGCGGCTCACGCCCCTGCGCAACCCACCCACCCGGCCTCTGACAGTTTCTGTGTGCGCCAGCCACGGAGAATCAAAAGAAGAGCAGAGCAACAGCGGGTCGCTTCGCTCGAAGCCGAGCATGGCGCGGCTCTACATTTCTCTCCCTCCGATAACAACAATGCTCTGCTCCTGCCGTCCGATGCAGGGAGAGAACGAGAGGGTTGGGCCGGGGTGGGGTGGCGGGACCGTTGGCGCCATGGATGGCGCCATCGAGCCCCCAGGGATCGGTTTACGGCGTGTCCCGCCACCCCACCCCGGTCCGACCCAGCACGTATAAACAGCGAGCCCACCAACCCGCTGTTGCCGTTGATCCTGATGTTGATCTGTAAGCAGTCGCGGCCGCAGGCCGCGCGGAAAAACTCACAGATGCCGCAGTTCCTGCTTCAGCATAGCCACGCACCGCCGGCTCACTTCCAGCGGCTGCTTGCCATGCCGCAGCACCGCCTGCACCTGCCCGCCCACGCCGCGCCGCAGCTCCACCAGTTCATGGCGGGCCACCAGGCAGTTGCGGTGGATGCGCACGAAGCGACTGGCGAACTCCTCTTCCAGCGACTTCAGCGATTCCTCGATCAGGTCTTCGCCGCGCGCATGGTGCACCACCACGTACTTCTCTTCGGCCTGCAGGTAGTGGATGTCGTCGAGCGGAATCAAGCGCAGGCTGCCACGCAGGCGCGCGCACAGCATGCTGCGGGCCTGGCCACCACTGTGCTCGGGCTGGCCACCGCGGCCGGCCAGGAACGTGCGCGCGCGCGCGATGGCCGCGGCCAGACGCTCGGCACGTACCGGCTTCATCAGGTAATCGATCGCCGCCGCCTCGAACGCCGACAGCGCGTGCGCGTCGTAGGCGGTGCAGAACACCACCGCCGGCCGCGGTTCGAAACTGGCCAGGTGGCGCGCGGCTTCCAGGCCATCCAGCCCGGGCATGGCGATGTCCAGCAGCACCAGGTCCGGCTGCAGTTCCGCGCACGCGTGCAGGGCCTGCTCGCCGTTGCCGGCCTCGGCCACCACGTCGATGCCCTCCTGCGCCGCCAACAGGCTGCGCAGGCGCTCGCGGGCCAGCGGTTCGTCATCGGCGATGACTACCCTCACGCTCACTCCCTCACTGGATCGGCACTGTCACCTGGCAGGCATAGTAGCCTTCGCTCCAGCCGGCCGTCATCCGCGCGGCACGACCGAAGCGCCACGCCAGCCGGTGGCCGATGCTGTGCTGCGCATGGCCCGCGCCCCGCGCCAGGGCCAGCCCCGGGGCCTGCGGATCCGGCGCTGGATTGCGAACTGTGATCTGCAGCTCATTGTTCCTGCAGGCCAGCAGCAATTCGATGGTGCCGCCCTCGGGCAGGCGCGAAATGCCATGCAGCACCGCGTTTTCCACCAGCGGCTGCAGCACCAGGCGCGGCAGCGCCAGATCCCAGGGCAGGGGTTCCTCGCGCTGCCAGCGCACCTGCAGGCGTTCGCCCAGGCGCAGCGATTCAATCGACAGGTAACGCTCGGCCAGCTCGCACTCGGCCTGCAGGGTGGAATCACCCTCGCCGGCACCCAACGCGGCGCGGAACAGATCGGACAGATCCAGCACCGCGCGTTCGGCCACGGCCGGGTCGCGGTGCAGCAGGCTGGCGATCAGGTTCATGCTGTTGAACAGGAAATGCGGGCGGATGCGCGCCTGCAGTGCGTCTGCCTGGGCGCGCGCGTTGGCCTGCACCTGCGCGGCCCAGCGGTCACTCACGTAAAAGTAGCGCAGCGCCAGCGCGGTGATCAGCGCCGTGGTCGCGGCACTGCCCAGGGTGAAGCGCCAGAAGCTGATGCCGCGGGTGAAGTTGTCACCCAGCACTGCGTACAGGGCATGGACGACGCCGGCGCACGCCACGGCGATCAGCGCCGACAGGGCGATGGCGAGCAGCGCGCCCAGCACCTCCGGCAGGGTCGACAGTGCCCGCCGCAGCAGGCACAGGCAGGCACTGACCGCCAGCGAAAGCCATAACGCGAAACCACTGGCCGAGGCCAGCTCGCCCAGCGTCCAGTGACGGCTGCCATCGGGCGCCAAGGCCAGCACCACCACCACCAGTTCGGCCAGGCCCAGCATCGCCAGCACGCGCGGCAGGCGGCACAGTTCCGGCATCCACGGCGGGCTGGCGCTGGCTGCCATGGTTCAGGCCACGCCCAACCGTTCCTGCAGCCAGTCGCCCAGTGCCTGGATCTCTTCGGCACAGACCTGGTGCGCCATCGGATAACGCTGCCACTGCAGCGACAGGCCCAGCGTGCCCAGCACCTGCATGCTGTGCTCGGCCACCGCCAGCGGAATCACCGGGTCGCCACTGCCGTGGGCCATGAACACCGGCACGTCGACGGCGCCGTCGATGCGGCGGGCCGCTTCGGCATCGGGCAGGTAGGTGGACAGGGCGATCAGGCCGGCCAGCGGCGCGGTGCGTTGCAGTGCTGCGCTGAGGATGACCGCGCCACCCTGCGAGAAACCGGCCAGGAAGATGTGGTCGGCGGCGACACCGCGCTCGATCTCGCGCGCGATCAGCGCATCGAGCTCGGCCACCGATTCACGCACGCCAGCCATGTCGGCACGCGAACGGAAATCCATGCCGACAATGTCGTACCAGCCGCGCATCGGCACGCCGTTGTTGATCGTGATCGGCCGCACCGGTGCATGCGGGAACACGAAGCGCAGCGCCGGCCAGTGCGGGCGCACCAGCTCGGGCACGATCGGCGCGAAGTCATGGCCATCGGCCCCCAGGCCATGCAGCCAGATCACCGACCATTGCGGCGAGGCGCCGGTTTCCTGTTCCACCGTTTGCAGCATGATGCGGCTCCTTCAAGTTCGAGCCGCATTATGCAGCCGCCATGGGCCGATCAGTACAGCGGCGGCTGCTCGGCGGCTTCGCGGCGCAGTTCGGCGGCACGCACCAGCACGGGCGGCGGCGTGTTTTCCTCGGGGATGTCCAGCAGCCCCCAGCGGTGCAGGAGGCCACCGGGGCCACGCGAGGAGGTCAGCGCGACCACCGGAATGGCCAGCACCATGCCGATCACCACCGGTGCCATCCACACGGCCAACGAGGGCGATACCGCCCAGGCAAGCATGCCCATGAAGGCACCGAACACGCCCAGCCCGCCGTAACCGCGGATCAGCGCCATCCAGGAAATGCCGCCGTCGTCGCGCTGCTGCGCATCCCATCCGGAATCGCGGCCGGACAGCACTTCAGCCACGCCACGCGACTGCACGTACATCACCACCGGCGCCATCAGCGCCGCCAGCACGGTTTCCACCAGCATCGACACGAACGCGCGGAAGGCGCCACCGCAGCCACGGCGGTCCACCGGGTCCAGCAGCATCGCCAGATAGCCCAGCACCTTGGGCAGCAGCAGCACGGCCATGGTCGCGCCGAACAGGCGCACCACCTGCTCCTCGTCCTGCGCACGCCAGTAGACGCTGGGCGACAGGTGCAGCAGTGCGTTGAAATCGATGCCTTCCTGGAACAGCGGGATGGCGATGCCGATCAGCATCAACATGCCCCACATCGGCGCTGTGAAGTAATGGCCGATGCCGATCAGCATGTGCACGCGGCTGATCCAGTGCAGGCCGCGGCTGCCGACCACCTTGCCGTGCTGCAGGTTGCCCTGGCACCAGCGGCGGTCGCGCACCAGCATGTCGGTCAGGGTCGGCGGGCCTTCCTCGTAGCTGCCGCCCAGGTAGGGCACCATGTGCGCGGCCCAGCCGCCCCGGCGCATCAGTGCGGCTTCGACGAAATCGTGGCTGAGCACGTGGCCGCCGAACGGCTTGCGGCCGGGCAATGCCGGCAGGCCGGCCTGGTCGGCGAAGGCGCGGGTACGGATGATCGCGTTGTGGCCCCAGTAGTTGCTCTCGGCGCCGTGCCACCAGGCCACGCCGCGGGCGATGACCGGCCCGTACACGCGGCCGCCGAACTGCTGCATGCGGGCAAACAGGGTGCGGCCGCCGATCACCGACGGCAAGGTCTGGATCAGGCCGACGTCGGCGTTGTGTTCCATGCCGGCCACCAGACGCACGATGCTGTCGCCGGTCATCAGGCTGTCGGCGTCCAGGATCAGCATCTGCGGGTAGGCGCCGCCGAAACGGCGCACCCAGTCGGCGATGTTGCCGGCCTTGCGTGCACCGTTGTCGCTGCGGCGGCGGTAGAACAGGCGCACCCGTCCATCGGGCACCAGTTCGCGCAGCTCGTTGAAGACCAGTTCTTCGGCGCGGGCGATGTCCTCGCGGCGGGTGTCGCTGAGCACGAAGAAATCGAAGCGTTCCAGCTGCCCGGTGGCGGCCACCGATTCGTAGATCGCGCGCAGGCCGGCCAGCAGCCGTCGCGGGTCTTCGTTGTAGGTGGGCATCAGCAGCGCGGTACGGCTGTGCACGATCGGCAACGGCTTGTCCGGGTCGATGCCCAAGCGGTAACCGCGGTCGAACACGGCGGTGAGGAAGCCGGCCACGGCACTGGCGAAGGACAGCGCGATCCAGGCGAACAGGCCGACGAACAGCACCAGCAGGCAGGCCTCGAGCACGCTGATGCCGTTGGTCGACAGCACCCGCCACATCATCCGCGTGGCCACGGCGGTCATCGCCGCAGTACCACCGAAGAGGTACAGGCGGCGCAGCTTGATCATGCGCGGCGAGGTGCGGTGACGAGGGACCTTGAGCTTGCCTTCGCGCAGGGTCTGCTCGGGCATCTGCAAGGGGGCTTCGGGCGGCAACAGCGCCCAGCCGGCATCCAGCTCGGGGTTGCCCGGGCCGGCGTGGGAGGTGGTTTGAGCTTCCATCGCGTCTACTCTGCCCAGGCAGCGTGGCTGGCCATCCTGGCCAGGCGGCATGCATCAGGGTCCCCCGCGCGCATTCCCGGCGCCCGCACTTGTCCTGCCTGCGACGGCGTCACGCCGCGCAGTAGATGTCTGTCACTACCGGAACCCACACGATCTCCAACGCGGCGGAATCGAAAATGCGGCCCAGCATAAGAGGGAAAACGTAAGCCGGACGCGAAGGGCCAGCGCGCACATTCCCCCCATTCAGCAAAGTGCAGGGGATGGCAGGCTCAGGCATGCCGCCCTCCCGTACGGGGGGCTGGAACTGGATCGTGCAAAATGAGAATCAATCTCAAATGCGGGTCCGGCATAGCGGCAGCCGCCCGCGCAAAAGCGTGCCAACCAAGGTTGGCACCCATCACCTCGAGATCGCCGGTCAGGTCAGGGGCGCAGGCGTCGCGGCATCGCGGCTTGCCGCCGCGCGCGCGCGGTCGATCGCCACCACCAGTTGCTGGCGGGCGAGCAGTTGTTGCGCCTGCACCACTTCAGGTGTCGGCAGAAGCACCGGTCCGGGTGCGTTTTCCGGTGTAACAGGTGTGGTCATGCAACCTCCGAAGACATCCCGCCAACGCGCCAGAGCCAGGCCCGAGCGGCAGCGGAACTGCGCACCCTATCCTAAAAGCAGGAAGGGCGGGTGACGGCGTGAAGCACGGGCGCAATGCCCTGACTGGTTGAGCGTCACATTTCTGATGGCCCGCACTCGCTGGCTGAATGTGACGCAGTTATCATTGAAAACGTTTTCTTACACGGATGTCGTTATCCATGAATGCAGTCGATCTCTCGCAGTACAGCCCGAAGTGGCAGTTCCGCTTCAACTTCTTCCAGCAGCACGGTGCGCCCAAGGAACCGGGATTCAAGCAGGCCTGGAAGGCGCTTTCCTTCGGCGACCGGCTGAAGATCAACATCAATTTCTTCGCCCTGTTCTTTGGCGCGATCTACCTGCTTATCCTGGGCATGTGGCGCAAGGCGCTGGTCGTCATCGGCATCAACATCGCCCTGGCTGTGATCACCCTGATGCTGCCGGACATTGTCGGCCGCGCCCTGTTCTTCGCCCTGAACTTCCTGGTCGCCTCCAGCACCAACTACAGCTACTACGTGGAGAAGGTACAGGGCCGCGCCAGCTGGAACCCCTTCGAAGGCATGTTCTAAGCCGCTGCCAACGCCGGGCCCTCGCCCGGCAGGCCGCACTGACGACGCCCGGCTCCGGCCGGGCGTCGTCGCCTGCGACATCAGGCCGCGCGCAGCTTCGCTGCCGCCGTGGCGTCGGCCTGCAGGCGGAAGCGCGACACCGCCACCGCCAGCTGCTCGGCCTGGTCTTCCATCGCCCGTGCGGCTGCCGTGGCTTCCTCCACCAGCGCCGCGTTCTGCTGGGTGGTCTCGTCCATCTGCACCACGGTCTGGTTGACCTGCTCGATGCCCGCAGACTGTTCGCGCGAGGCCGCCGAGATCTCGGCCATGATGTCGTTCACCCGGCCGACCTGGCCGACGATCTCCTGCATCGTGCGGCCGGCACCGTGCACCAGCTGCGCACCCGCACCGACCTGGGCCACCGAGGCGTCGATCAGGCCCTTGATTTCCTTGGCCGCCCCCGCCGAGCGCTGCGCCAGCGCGCGTACTTCGCTGGCCACCACGGCGAAACCACGGCCCTGTTCGCCGGCACGCGCGGCTTCCACCGCAGCGTTCAGCGCCAGGATGTTGGTCTGGAACGCGATGCCATCGATCACCGAGATGATCTCGGCGATACGCTGCGAGGAGTTCTCGATCTGCTCCATGGTCTGCACCACCCGGCCGACCACCTGCCCGCCTTCGCTGGCCACACCGGCCGCCGATGCCGCCAGGCTGTTGGCCTGCTGCGCATGCTCGGCGTTCTGGCGCACGGTGGAGGTCAGTTCCTCCATCGATGCCGCCGTCTCTTCCAGGTTGGCCGCCTGCTGTTCGGTGCGGCGCGACAGGTCGCTGTTGCCCGAGGCGATCTCGCCGGCCGCCAGGCGGATGCTCGCCGCCGACTGCTGGATCTGGCCGACGATCTGGGTCAGCTGCTGCACCGTGCTGTTGGCATCGTCGCGCATCACCGCGAACACGCCGTGGAAATCACCGTGCATGCGCGTGCTGAGATCACCGGCGGCAATCGCGCGCAGCAGCGTGGAGAGCGCGGCGAGGTTGTGGTCGCTCACCTGCATCATGGTGTTGAGCGTTTCGACCATGCGGCGGAAGTCGTGCTCGAAGCGCTCCGCATCGCCGCGCACCGCGAAGTCACCCGCTGCCGCCGCAGCGGCCAGCTGCTGGATCTGCTCGTTGATCGCCCCCAGGTTGGCCTTGGTGGTGGCCATGGCCGCGGTGAACACGGCCTTCTCGCCCGGCAGGGCTTCCATGTCCACGCTGAGGTCTCCTACCGCGTAGCGCTGCATCACCTCCACCAGGCGCTGGGTGACCGCGTTGCTGGACGCCACCAGCTGGTTGCTGTCGGCCACCATGCGGCCGTACTCGCCCGGGAAGGCACTGGCATCCATGCGGTAGCTGATCTGGCCTTCGTCATGGCGCTGCGCCATTTCCGCCTGCGCCGCCATCACCGCCTGCAGCGTGCCGCGCATGCCCTGCATCGCCTCCAGCAGGCGCCCCACTTCATCGTTGCCGCGCGGCGGCAGTGCGGTATCCAGCTTGCCGGCCGCCACGTCGCCGGCGATGCGCACGGCTTCGGCGAGCGGGCGGATGGCCAGGCGACGCAGCAGCACGTAGACGCCGGCGCTGAGGGTCAGCGCAGCAATCACGCCGACCAGCAGGGTCAGCCACAGCAGCTGCCGGGCTTCGGCCACGATCACCGCGTGCGGCACCACCACGCCCAGTGCGAAGTGCTGCGGAGCATCGCCCACCTGCATCGGCACGTACAGGCGCACGTTGCCTTCGGCATCCGGCTCGAACGCCTCGAAGGTCTTGCCCTCGGCAATCTGCGCAAGCATCTGCCGGGTGGCCACATCGGTACGCGGCTTGCCGATCTCGGCGGCATTGGCCGCCGCCAGAACCACGCCTTTGGGCGAAAGGAGTTCAACCCGGCCCGCCCCCATCGGGGTCAGCGTCGCCAGGTGCTTCTGCAGCGCCGCCAGCGAGAAATCGACGGTGAACACGCCGAGGAAGGTGCCGTTCTCCACGATCGGCGTGCTCAGCGTGCTCATCAGCACCTGCTGGCCACCGATGGCGTACGAGTACGGCTCGCTGACCTTGGGCAGCTTGTCCCGGCTCGGCCCCATGTACCAGTCACCTGATCCCGATGCATTGTCGGTGTAGTCGGTCATCGTCGACTGCTGCGGCTTGCCGTCCTGCCAGGCCCAGTAGCTCATGTAACGGCCGGTGGCATCGTGCGCCTCGGTGTTCACGAAGTCCGCATCCTTGCCGTCGAAGGCGTTGGCTTCCCACATGGTGCTCTTGCCCACCCATTCCGGGTGCGCCTGCAGCTGCTGGCCAACGACAGCGGCCAGGGCGGCGCGGTCCGGGGCATCGCCGCGGGCACGCTGGGCCAGCACGGTTTCCACCATCGCATCGTTGCTGGCGAAGGCCGTGCCCAGATCGGCAGACACCTTGCGCGCTTCGGCGACGGCTTCACTGGCCATGGTCTGGCGCGAAGCATTGACCAGGCTGGCACTGGCCTGGCGGTAGATGAGGAAGGCGGTGATGCCGAAGCAGAGCAGCGCGATCGAAGCAGTGCCCAGCAGCAGCTTGTGGGCGATGCTGCCCGGGCGACGGGCAGCGGCAGAGCGGGAAGAAGGCATGGACAGGTCCGAAGGCAATTCACGACAACCGGCACCATGACGGCACCGCGCAGGTGCGCGATCCCTCGCGCGGCCGCCTGCCAGCTGCGGATCGAAACCCACGGTGGCAAGGCACGCACCGGGTTAGCGGCCGTAAGCGGGGCGGGTTGAGGAAAACCGCCTGCGGGAACCTGAACGCGCTCACGTCGAGTCGAGCTTGCTCGACTGATGCAGGGAGCAGTCGAGCTTGCTCGACTGATGCAGGGAGCAGTCGAGCGTGGCTCGACTCTACAAAAGCGGCAGCATGCGCGGCAGTACTTCAATGCTGCCTGCGGCGTACTGCTGCAGAACGCCCTCAGGGCCGAAGCGCGGTTGCCAGCCCAGCGCCTGGCGCAGCCGGCTGCTGTCGTAGACACGGTCGATGCTGTGCGGCAGTGGCCAGCCGCGGCGGTCGAACTCGGCCAGCAGCTGCGGTACCCGGCGGGCCAGCACCTGGCGCGGGGTGGCGGCCAGCTCCAGGCAATCACTGCGCTGGAACGGACTGGCTGCACAGGCGATGTAGCGCTGGAACGGCCCACCCGCATCCGCCAGCAGCGCCGCGTGGGCACTTGCCACGTCGCGCGCGTCGATGCCACGGTGCAGACGGAACATGGCCATGCGCTCGGGTGGCTCGGGGAAGCAGCGCGCCATGCGCAGCACCCGCACCTCCAAGCCCTGCCCCGCCGCCTGCTCGGCCAGTGCCTCGGCCTGCAGCTTGGTGCGGTGATAGATGGTGCGTGGCAGCGGCTCGGCCGTTTCGTCGATCCAGCGGCAGCCACCGGCCACCACCGCATGGCCGTACAGCGCCGTGGTACTGGTCAGCACGAAGCGGCGCGCGCCGGCCTGTCGGGCCAGCTGCAGCAGCTGGCCGGTGGCGTCGACGTTGATCTGCTCGAACACCGGATCAGGCACCAGGCCGACATGCGGCGCGTGCAGGGCTGCGGTGTGGATCACCGCGTCCACACCCCGCACGGCGCGCTCCAGCGCCTGGCGATCGGTGACATCGGCAATGATACGGGTGGTGTTGAAGGGCACGCGGTCCAACCCCACCACGTCGTGCTCGGCGGCCAGCGCACCGAATATCGCGCGCCCGATCCGCCCGGAACTTCCGGTCAACAGGATCTTCATTGAATCCATTCGCTCGACAGCGCCCGGGAGCTACCGGGATGACTCGATTCTAGGCTCGCGCACGGTCGCGGCAACAGCCTGTTCACCTGCGTGACGCGATAACGAAGCGTCGAACGCGTGCATGGCAGGCGTGAAAGCAGCGCTGCGAACATGCACCTGGCATTACTGTGGGCCGTGCAGCATGGGACCGGTCGTCGAAGCTGGCGGCGTCCCTTCCGCACCGGAGACACAGCATGGCCAATGCACCCCACGGCACACAGAACCGCGGCTTCGCCTCGATGGATGAAGACAAGCAACGCGCCATCGCCGCCAAGGGCGGCCGCGCGGCCCATGCGTCGGGCAAAGCGCATGAATTCAATTCCGCCGAAGCACGCGTCGCCGGCCGCAAGGGCGGTGAAGCGATCAGCCGCAACCGCCAGCACATGGCGGCGATCGGCCGCGAGGGCGGGCATGCACGGCATGCCAATGCGCAGCGCCAGCAGCAACAGATGCAGGAAGAACCGCAGGCACCTGCCGCACTTGCATCGCACTACCCGCAACAGGGCTGATCCTCCGTCCGGGGCAATAACGACAAGGCCCCGCCAATGGCGGGGCCCTGCCCTACAGCGACATCTCAGCCGAAGCTGGGATCAGGCTGCCTTCATCGCATGCTTGCGGTCGCGCATCACGCGGTGGCAATCCTGTACTTCCGGCAGCCACGCGGTCACTTCCTGGCGCACGGCCGGCGGCAGGTCGTTGTCGTTCAGCACGTCCTTGAACGCAGCCAGCAGGCGGTCTTCGGATTCTTCCAGCTCGGCCACATAGCCGTAGTTGGTATCACCGAAGGCGGCGCGCACCTTGCCGTAGAACTGCTGCATGGAGCCGACCATGGTGCCGTGCTCGGCCGGCTTGCCGCCGGTGGCGACGACGGCGCTGCTCAGCGAGGAAACGATGCGCGCCTTGACGCCGGCGATGCGCACGAACAGAGCGGACAGCTCGGTGTCCTTAACCTTGGTGGCGGCCTCTTCGTAGAACGACTTGCCGTCGCGGGCGATCTCGATCAGGTCGTTGAGGCGATGTTCGATGGTGGACTGGGTGCTCATGGTGTTTCTCCTTGATCGGGTCTGCGGGATGAGGGCAGCGGTGTGTCCGTTGCCTGCAGCACCAGAGTGGAGAAGCGCGCGTGGGGCGCGGGTGAGCATGGTTTTATGCGGAAATCACGGCGTCTAACGGCAACTGACTGTTCACCTGGCGTTGCACGGTATTCACGGCCCAACAATGTTTGTCCACTGCTCGCCCAATTCAACGTCGTGCATGGGCAGAGGCGTATTTCGACAGGGAAGACTGCTCTATGGGCAGGTTGCTCGCCATGCACCACTCAACGAAATCGGCCAGTGGGACCGTCACCCGGAGAGGATCTGCCCCGCTTACTCTGGCTATCCACATATGCCGTTCAACATCCCTTTCCCACGCGGCGAACGTCTCGTGCCATGCCCGCTCAGGAAGGAGCGCCTTGAACACTTCGTACTCCTGTTCAAGGAAGGAGGCATAAGAAAGGCGCGGTGCGGAATCGAGGGCCGGAGGAAGCGGCACTAGGGCAGGACGAGAAATTGTCATGTACCGCGGCTTGCAGTGGACTGCCTGCAGTATCGGCCTACGACCTCCTGGCACGTCAAGAGGCTGAAGCGGCAGTGTCGATTCCTGCCGCCGTCATTCGTCGGAACAGGAAGGGCAGGCCCGTTGCCTGCAGGAGCATCACCATGCACCCGATCCTCACCGCCTTCGCCACCTCCCCCGACCGTGGCCAGGGCCTGGCCCGCGACATGCGCGTGCGCTGGGCTCTGGAAGAGCTGGGCGTTGCGTACGACGTGCAGCTGCTGACGTTCGCCGAGATGAAAGAACCCGCGCACCGCGAGCGCCATCCGTTCGGGCAGATTCCCGCCTGGCAGGACGGTGACCTGCAGCTGTTTGAATCCGGCGCGATCATCCTGCATCTGGCCGAACAGCATCCGGGCCTGCTGCCTGCAGATGCGGACGGCCGCATGCGCGCGATCGTGTGGATGTTCGCCGCACTGAACACGGTGGAGCCGCCGATTGTCGAGCGTTCGACGGCCTGGGTGCTTGAGCGCGAACAATCCTGGTACGCGCAGCGGCTGGTGATACTGAATGAGCGCGTGCGGCGGCGGCTGCAGGAGCTGTCGACGCGGCTGGGCGACGGCCCTTGGCTGGACGGCACGTTCAGTGCCGGCGACCTGCTGATGGTGTCGGTGCTGCTGCGCTTGAAGAGCAGCGGCATCGTCGATGAATTTCCGTCGCTGGCTGCCTACGTGGCGCGCGCGACGGCGCGGCCGGCCTACCAGCGCGCGTTTGCCGCGCAGCTGGCGGTGTTCCAGAGCGCCTGATTCCCTGCCGATCCGCCCGCCTCAGCGCAGCGGATCGGCCGCCACGCCCTCATGGGTGATCTTCACCGGCAGGATGTGGCCCTGCGCATCGAACTCCATGCGCTCGATGGCGGTTTCGCGGTGGTCGCGGGCGGTGTCACCGTGCGGGCGACGGTGGTAGACGATGTACCAGCGGTCAGTACCCGGCACCTGGATCACCGAGTTGTGGCCGGCGCTGGTGGCGATCGCTTCGTCCTGCTGCAGCACCGTGCCGACGCGCTTGAACGGGCCGGTGGGTGCGTCGGCAATGGCGTAGGCCACCGTGTAATCCGGGCCACCCCAGCCGCCCTCGGACCACATGAAGTAATAGTGCCCACCGCGCTTGAACATCAGCGGGCCTTCCACATACTCCGGGGCCGGCGTGATTTCCTTGAACATCGAGCCATCGGCCAGCGGCAGCACGCCGGTGAAATCATCCTTCAGCCGCACCATGTTCGCGTGTTTCCAGCCGCCGTAGATCATGTACCAGGCGCCGTCGTCGTCCTTGAACACGAACTGGTCGATGGGCTGCGCGCCATTATGGAAAGCACCGACCAGCGGCTTGCCCAGCAAATCCTTGTACGGGCCTTCCGGACGATCGGCCACGGCCACGCCGATGCCACCCAGCTCGCCATCGGTCTTGATGTCGTTGGCGGCAAAGAAGAAGTAGTACCTGCCCTTGTTTTCCACTACAGACGGCGCCCACATCGCGCGCTTGGCCCAAGGCACGTCCCTGGCGTTCAGGACGTCGGCATGCTTGGTCCAATGCACCAGATCCGGCGACGAGAACGCATCGAAGGTGATCTGCGCATCGTAATCCGCGGATGTGGTCGGGAATATCCAGTAGCGGTTGGCGAATACCGCCGCTTCCGGGTCGGCGTACCACCCCTTCAGGATCGGATTACCCGAGGTGACCGGCGGCGCGGCCTGCGCGCCCGTTGCCAGTGCCGCTGCCATGCAGGCGGCCATCATCCACTTGCCCAACGCCATGCCGTGCGCTCCCGTGCTGGATAGATGGGAGCATATTAGATCGATTCAGATGCGGAATGCGAAGGCAGCCCCATCCCATGCGCGGGAGTGGGACGCAGGCCTCAGGCTTTCTTGATGACGGTGCGCTTGCCGATGCTGCTGGTCCTGCCGGCGGTCGGCCTGGCCAGGCCCGGAATCAGGAAATCGGTGACCTTGTGGCCCATGGACACCTTGTGTGCCAGCCAACGCGGCATGCGGCCACGGCCGGTCCAGGTCAGGCGCTTGTATTCCGGATCGCGGTATTTGGCCGCGACCTTGCCGGTTCTACGGCGGGCGGGTTTACGCGCGGGTGCGGCGGGTTCTGCGGCTTCATCGCCGAAGAGTTCTTCGATGGTGTAACCGGCTTCGGCGGCAGCGGCCTTCAGCAGGCGGCGCACGGCGGCGGCCGGGCGGCGGGCGGTGATCAGGGCCTTGCGCTGTTCGGCCGCAGCCACCAGTGCGCCCAGCTCCCGAAGGCTGAGCGATTCAATATCGATAGTCATGCGGAGAAAGGTCTACTGCCGCGGGCTGGGTGTCAAGGTGTCGTCGCCGTTGCCTGCAAGGCACTGCCCGACTCATCTTTCCGGCAGGCTTGGGACAGCGCCTGCGCCAGCTGCGCCAGGGAGTAGGGCTTTTTGAGCAGCACAAAGCCATGGTTGGGGTCTTGGGCAAGAAGCTCGCTGTAGCCACTGGTCAGGATCACCGGCAGCTGCGGATAGCGCTCCTTGATGACGTGAGCCAGCTCAACGCCACTGCGGCCTGGCATTACAACGTCAGAGAAAACCGCACTGAACCTTTGATGGTCCCTTTCAAGCTCCTGCAGCGCCTCGTCCACGTTGTACGCATGCACAACGCCATAATCCAGACCCTTCAGTGCGCTGTATGCGAAGTCGGCCACATCCGGATTGTCCTCGACCAGCAGCACGCTGATTCCCTTCCCGGACAGATCCTGGAACGTGTCCCTGTTTCTTTCCGGCTCGCCGTGGAATTCGCTGCGTGGCAGGTAGAGCGTGAACGTCGTTCCCTCGCCCGGGACGCTCTTTACATCGATATCGCCTTCGGACTGTTTCACGAAGCCAAACACCTGGCTCAGGCCCAGGCCAGTACCCGCGCCAACCTCCTTCGTCGTATAGAACGGTTCGAATATCCGCTCGATGGCCCCGGCGGCAATTCCCGAGCCGGTGTCCTTGAAACTCAGCGCCACGTAGTTTCCGGCCACTACCGCCCCTGATCGGATGACTGGAATGGCGTCGCAGACCTCGGCGCGGATGGTCAGCTTTCCGTTGCCGTCAATGGCATCCCTGGCATTGACGGCGATGTTGATGACTGCCGTGTCCAACTGGTTGCGGTCGATGATGACCGGTATGGACGGATGGGGCATTTCGATCTCGACCTGCACCCTCGGTCCAACCAGAGTCGAAACGATATCCGCTATCGAGCGGATGCTTTCGACGAGATCGAACACCTCGGGAGTGAGGCTCTGCCTGCGGGCAAACGCGAGCAATTGCGCCGTCAGCTTGGTCGCCCGGTCGGAAGCAGCGGCGATGCCATTGACATAGCGGGACTGTTGGGGTGTCAGCGAGCCGACGTGACGCAGCATGTCGGCCGAGCCACTGATCACCTGCAGCAGGTTGTTGAAATCATGGGCGACACCGCCGGTCAACTGGCCCATCGCCTCCAGTTTCTGGCTCTGCCGCAGCTGCTCTCGTGCCGATACCAGCTCCAGATGCGCTGCGCGCGCTTCTTCAGTGATGCTTTCAATGTGCCGGCTGTGACTGTTCCGCTCAGCCACCAGCTCGGTCTGCTCGCTTACCACGCAGAGCATTCCTTTTACCTCGCCCGATCGTATGCGAAGCGGCGAATAGGAAAACGTCCACACCGTGTCTTCCAGGAAGCCATCCCGGTCCATGCGAAGCGTCATGTTGCTCAGACTCTGCGCCTTGCCGCCGAAGGTTTCCTCAACCAGCCCCTTGACGTCATCCCAGACGTCGCTCCACACGACATCGAGGCGGTTGCCCATGGCGCCCTGCAGCTTGCCACGCAGCAGAGGGAGGTACGCATCGTTGAAGAAGAAGCGCTTTTCGCCAGGCCCCCAGGCAATCCAGAGCGGTTCAGGGGAATCGAAGATCATGCTGAGCGCAGAGCAGAACTCGCAGCTCGCCCCGCGCATGCCCCTGCCCTGCACCCAGTCGCAGTCCTTGAACAACCTGAAGGCCAATGAGTCAGGGTTTGAGACGGTGGGAAGCATTGGGTGTTCCTGGAACCGAAGGCGACGCGGGAGTATGGGTGAACCGCTGTGTAGGCCTTCGACACATGGCGCAGCGACGGGGAGGCTCCGACCGGGCGCGCTGAGGATATCTGTGCAGCTGGTACCAGCGGAGGCTGCCGGGCTGCACTGCCCGCGGATGGTCACCCAGCGGTCACCGGACTGGGCTGGGCGGGCAGCGTGGGCCGGCGGCGGATCCCAAGTGCCTGATTCGATGGTGGGCCCACCAGGATTCGAACCTGGAACCAAAGGATTATGAGTCCTCTGCTCTAACCGTTGAGCTATAGGCCCTGCACAGCGGCACAGTGTAGTGGAGCGCGCCCCCACCCGGCTACTCAGGCATCAACGGCCAGTGCCCTGGCCACCTGCTCCAGCCGCACCTCGGCAATCTCCGCGGAATGCTGCATCTGCCGCAGGTGTGCCTGGAACAGGGCCACCGTCCGCCGGGCCCCTTCAAGCCCTGGCTGATTACCGCCACCAAACCCATCAACCAGTCCCGCGCCAGAAAGCGTCAGCAGCGCATACGTCGTGCGCCGAGCGAACCCAAGCCGGTCATCGCGCTCGTCCTGCAGCACCTCGTCCCAGTCCAGCAGCGGCGGGAAATCGACTCACGGGCAGTCGGGCGTGTCGCTCTCTTCATCATTCATGGCGTAGCTCCAGACACAGGACGAACCAGAGCAGCAGGCCGCACGCGATGTGCGTAGCCTGCTGCGCGTCTGCATTGCTACCGGTGATGTCCGGCCCGCCTGCGTGATGTGTTGAGCATCTGCCCGGCCAGACTGCGGCCGCGCCAGCAACAATTCAAACGGCAGATGCGACTCCGCTCGGGATCACCCGAACCGCGCCCCCATCGCCCTGACCCGCTCGGCATTCCCCCGCGCGAGCGCGCGCAATCCGTCCGACCCCACCCGCGCATCCCCCGCAACGCGCTCCCAGAACTCACTGGCCAGCGGTGCCGCCCAGCGCAGATGCTCCAGCTCGCCGCTCTCACGCGGTGCAATTGCGTCCAGCGGCGCATCCTGCCGCAGCACACCCAACCGCGACGGTGCCAAGGACATCGGCAACATGTCGTAGGCCGGCGCCAGCGGCAACGCGCCGCGATCAACAAGTCGAAAACCGATGTTGCCCTGGTGCATGTCGCTGTTGCCGATCAATCTGCCAAACGCATGCAGCCGCGCCATGGCCTGCACGGTCTCTGCGGACAACCAGCCCAGCGCCTGCAGCTGTGCACCCGCGCGTGGCCAATCCAGCGTCGCCTCGCCAGTAAACGCGGCCGAGAGCGACAGCATCGACACAAAGCCCCGGCGCCCCAGCACATTGGCGCTTCGGTCGAAGCGCGTCACATCCAGGAAGGTATCCGTGGGCGTCTGCAGCAGCTCACTGCTGGCGGCGTCCACGCCGGCGGCGCCCAGGGTCTCCAGCGCCAGGTGTTCGCAGACCAGCAGGTCTGCCCAGCGCTGCGCGGCCTCGCCGCCATCGGGTTGGGCGAACTTCACGATCACCGCGCGGCGCCCGCCTTCGCTCTCCACCGTGGCGGTGAACCTGGGCTGTTCGCCGCCGGGCGATGAGCCCACAGAAAAAACCCCGCCGAAGCGGGGTTTCTCTCACCACATCAGCCCTCGCCGGATATCAGTCGATATCCAGGAAGCTGCGCAGCTGCTCCGAGCGGCTCGGGTGACGCAGCTTGCGCAGGGCCTTCGCTTCGATCTGGCGGATGCGCTCGCGGGTCACGTCGAACTGCTTGCCGACTTCTTCCAGCGTGTGGTCGGTATTCATGTCGATGCCGAAGCGCATGCGCAGCACCTTGGCTTCCCTCGGGGTGAGGCCGGCCAGCACGTCGCGCACGGTTTCAGACAGGTTGATGTTGGTGGTGTTCTCGATCGGGGACTCCACGTTGGTGTCCTCGATGAAGTCGCCCAGATGGGAATCCTCGTCGTCGCCGATCGGGGTTTCCATCGAGATCGGCTCCTTGGCGATCT
>Ga0209676_1001257_pt1 | contig 26488 bp, 25 predicted proteins | sample AraplaCvi_mLB_r2_FD_184282 | JGI IMG/M metagenome (GOLD analysis project Ga0209676, IMG submission 184282) | Arabidopsis root microbial communities from North Carolina, USA - plate scrape MF_Cvi_mLB_r2 (SPAdes) (version 2) | ecosystem: Host-associated > Plants > Roots > Endosphere | place: USA... | reverse complement strand
CTTTCGTAAAAAAGGAGAATCCAACTAATGGTGGATCAAGAGAAATTTAATGAGCGTATAAACGACTTAGTTGACGAAGCGGAAGACAAGCCTGTTCGACGCGCAAAAAAAGAAAAACCAAATTTAAAGGAATCGGTATACTCATTACAGCCAAAACAACTAGAAGAATGGCTAAAGGAAAATGGTGAAAAACCGTTCCGTGCAGCACAAATTTTTGATTGGCTTTATAATAAACGCGTTAAAACGTTTGATGAGATGTCTAACCTTGCGAAGGGATTACGTGAAAAGCTTGAAGCAAGTTTTTCATTAACGACATTATCAACAATTATTAAACAGGAATCTAAAGATGGTACGATCAAGTTTTTATTCCAATTACAAGACGGCTATTCTATTGAAACTGTATTAATGCGTCATGAATATGGCAACTCTGTTTGTGTGACGACACAAGTAGGTTGCCGAATTGGCTGTACGTTTTGTGCCTCAACTTTAGGTGGTTTAAAGCGACACTTATTAGCAGGGGAAATCGTGGAGCAAGTTGTAAAAGTACAGCAGACTTTAGATGAAGTAGGCGAACGTGTATCACATATCGTCATTATGGGTATTGGAGAACCTTTCGATAATTATGATGCGATGATGAACTTCTTAAAAGTCATCAACCATGAAAAAGGGTTAAATATTGGTGCTCGTCACATCACTGTATCAACATCAGGAATAGTTCCAAAAATTTATCAATTTGCTGATGAACAGCTACAAATCAACTTTGCAGTTTCCTTACATGCACCAAACCAAGAGGATCGTCAAAAACTTATGCCAATTGCACGTGCTTATAAGTTAGATGAATTAATGGAAGCCGTTCAATACTATACTAAAAAAACGGGCAGACGTGTTACTTTTGAGTATGGTTTAATGTCTGGTGAAAATGATTCAGTTGAAATTGCAGAAGAATTATCTGCTTTAATAAAAGGAATTAAATGCCACGTGAACTTAATTCCTGTAAACTATGTACCAGAACGTGATTATGTTCGTACATCTCGAAGTCAAATTTTTGCCTTTGAAAAAACATTAAAGAAGAATGGTATTAACGTAACGATCCGCCGAGAGCAAGGTGCTGATATTGCAGCAGCGTGTGGTCAATTACGTGCGCAAGAGAGATCTGAAGAGACGAGGTGACCAGTGTTGGAATACACAGTCGAAAGTGATATTGGGTTAAAACGGGCAATTAATGAAGACCGTGCGGGATTTTTTAATCGCCAAGACGGGTTTGCACTAGCACTTGTAGCGGACGGCATGGGTGGTCATAATGCTGGCGATGTAGCGAGTGATATGGCGATGAAACAGATGGAAACCGTTTTTTTACAGGCAGAGGCACATCATTTTGCGTCAACAACATCAAAAAAAGAGTGGTTATTACAAGCAGTCAAGCAATTGAATAAAAGTATATATGACTATTCTTTATCACATGAAGACTGTAAAGGAATGGGCACGACGTTTATTGCAGTGTTAATTGAAAAAAATCATTGCTTTATCGCACATGTTGGTGATAGTCGTGTGTATTATTTCTTTGAGGATGGTGCACAACAAGTAACAAGAGATCACTCCTATGTAAATGTTCTGGTTGAAAATGGTGAAATTAGTGAAGAGGAAGCATTGACGCATCCGAAGAAAAATTTCATTTTAAAGGCAGTTGGTACAGAAGAAACGATTGAGCCAGACTTTTATGAAGTTGATTTAGCATCAGAATCGTATTTACTCATTTGCTCTGACGGTTTAAGCAATAAACTTACAGTGTATGAAATGGCATCAATTATTACGTATCCAGATTCAGTAGAAGAAAAAGGACGAAAACTTGTAGAATTAGCAAATGCAAGCGGGGGAGAAGATAACATCTCCCTCGTGCTGCTCACAAGGCAAGATGAGGAGGTGTAAGTATGCTTGTAGGTAAACGAATTAGTGACCGCTATAAAATTATAGGGCTTATTGGTGGCGGTGGTATGTCCAATGTTTATTTAGCGCATGACATGATTTTAAACCGTGATGTAGCGATCAAAATATTGCGTTATGATTTTACCAATGAGGATGAATTGTATCGCCGTTTCCAACGTGAAGCACTTTCTGCTACAAGCCTTACACATCCGAATATCGTTAGTGTTTATGATGTAGGTGATGATGGTGATCTACATTATATAGTGATGGAGTATGTCCAAGGGAAAACATTAAAGCAGTACATACAGGAATTTGCACCAATTTCTCCTGCCAGAAGTGTGCATATTATGAAGCAGTTAACGTCAGCAATTGCCAATGCTCATGAAAATCATATTATCCACCGTGACATTAAACCTCAAAATATTTTAATGGATGCAGAAGGAAATGTGAAAATAACTGATTTTGGTATAGCGATGACGCTTAGTGCAACATCATTTACACAAACAAACTCCGTGCTTGGAACGGTGCATTATTTATCGCCTGAGCAGGCTCGTGGTGGTACGGCAACAAACAAATCTGATATTTATGCACTTGGCATCGTTTTATATGAATTGTTAACGGGGGAATTGCCATTTTCAGGCGAGTCAGCTATTTCTATTGCGCTTAAACATTTACAATCAGAGACGCCATCAGTTCGAGCTTTCGATGCTACAATTCCACAAAGTGTGGAAAATGTTGTGCTAAAAGCTACAGCAAAAGATGCTTCTCACCGTTATTCGACTGTAGAAGAAATGCAAGCAGATTTGGAAACAGTTTTATCACCAAATCGTATAAATGAGTCGAAGTTTGTTATACCGGTAGATAATGATGTGACAAAGGCTATTCCGATTATAAAAGAACCAACTGTACGTCAAGACGAAGATTTAATGCAGACAAGAGCAATCGAACCAATTACACAATCAAAGCCGAAACCCGAAGCGAAGAAGCCTGTTGAAAAGGCAGTACCTGTAAAGAAAAAGAAAAAGAAAAAGAAAAAGTGGCCAATAGTTGTTGCTGGGTTAGTAATAGCAGCTATCGCCATCTTCCTATTCGTTTTTTTTGCAACAGATCTATTTAGCCCGAAAAAGATACCTGTACCTAGTGTGGCTAATATGACAGTTGAAGAAGCTACTAAGAAATTAGAGGCTGAAGGCTTTATGGTTGGTCAGTCGCCACAGGAGCGTTATGACGAGGACGTCGAAAAGGATAAGGTTATAGAAACTGACCCTACAGAGGGTACGGAGCGTGTAAAAGGCACAGAAGTAGACTTAATCGTGAGTCTTGGGGTAGAAACGACGAAAGTGGAAGATTATAGAGGCCAGCAAATCAGCCAAGTTCAATCAGTGCTAAAGGATAAATATTTAGATTCTGAAGTTAACTATGTAAATTCAAAAGAGCCTGAAGGACGAATTATTGAACAAGAGCCGGCACCACAAGAAGAGGTAGTCGCTAAGAATACAATAATGAAATTTACAGTAAGTGCGGGTGTAAAAATGATCACCGTAGATAATGTTGTGAAGTACACTAAAGCTCAAATGGATGAGTATGTAAGAAGAGAAGGCTTGACTTGGCGTGTTGTTCGTGAAGAAAATGATGATACAATACCAGCTGGAAGTGTTAAATCACAATTGACAAGAGCAGGAACGCAGGTTGAAGCGGGCACTGCAATTGCAGTTATTTTAAGTAAAGGACCTGCAGCAAGGCCGGATAAAACTTGGGTGAAAACTGTGAAAATTGAATATAAACCAAATGAGGAAGGTTTAGAGCAAACTATTCGAATTGATATTCAAGATAAAAGCCATAAAACGTTAACAACAGTTGAAAAATTTACTATTACGGCTGATCAAGAGCACCGAATACAGCTTGTTATTGCAGATGGTCAGGATGCAGCCTATAAAATTATTCGTGATTCAGAAATTATTGCTGAAGAAACATTCAACTACGATGATGTCAAATAAGGGGGAATTGGATGGCGCAAGGCCAAATTCGTAAAGCATTAAGCGGTTATTACTATGTATATGATGGAGAAGAACTAATACAATGTCGAGGACGTGGGGTATTTCGCAATCGAGGGGAATCCCCACTCGTTGGCGACATCGTAGAATATACTCTGGAAACAAAAGGGTCGGACGGTACTATTCAAAAAATTATGGAACGCCAAAATGAATTAGTACGTCCCCCTATAGCCAATATTGATCAAGGTATTCTTGTGTTTTCTGTAAAAGAACCTAATTTTAATACGATTTTACTCGATCGTTTCTTAGTTGTTTTAGAGTCATTTCATGTTCATCCGATTATTTGTTTAACAAAGATGGATCTGCTAGAAGACCATGAACGTGAGGAATTGCAAGGTTATATAGCAGATTATGAGCGTATGGGTTATACCGTGCTACAAACCTATAAGGGTGAGGAAGAATTAGTTGAACGACTACAACCTATTTTAAAGGAGAAAACCTCCGTATTAGCAGGGCAATCTGGAGTTGGAAAATCTACACTATTAAATACATTGATTCCAGATTTAAATTTAAAAACAGGCATTATTTCACAAAGCTTAGGGCGTGGTAAACATACAACTCGCCATGTCGAACTAATCGAAGTATGTGACGGTTTATTAGCAGATACTCCAGGATTTAGTTCATTTGATTTTGATGAAATAGAAAAAGAAGAATTAGGCGCCTGTTTCCCAGAAATGGCCCGTATGGCAGATGATTGTAAATTTAGAGGCTGTTTACACTTGAAGGAGCCAAAATGCGCAGTAAAAGCAGCGGTGGAGACGGGGGAAATTCGTGACTACCGCTATAAACACTACGAACAATTTTTACAAGAAATTATGGATCGAAAGCCGAGGTATTAATGATGATACAGATAGCACCATCAATTTTAGCAGCCAACTTTGCTAAATTAGGAGAAGAAGTTAAGGAAGTAGAAAAAGCAGGTGCACAGCTTATTCATATCGATGTTATGGATGGTCATTTTGTGCCAAATATTTCATTTGGCTCTATCGTATTAGACGCCATTCGTCCTTTAACGGATTTACCGTTAGATGTACATTTAATGATCGAAAATCCTGATCAGTATATTGAACAATTCGCCAAAGCAGGGGCAGACTATATTACGGTGCATGTAGAAGCTTGCCGCCATTTACACCGTACAATCCAATTAATTCGTTCATTTGGAGTTAAACCTGGTGTTGTATTAAATCCACATACACCAATAGAATCCATTCAACACATATTAGAGGATATTGATATGGTGTTGTTCATGACTGTGAATCCAGGGTTTGGCGGGCAAAAGTTCATTCATTCTGTAGTGCCAAAAATTGAAGCATTAGCAGCTATTATTAAAGAACGTAATCTTGATATTGCTATAGAGATCGATGGTGGAATTAATGCAGAGACTATTGTTCCTTGTGCAAAAGCAGGAGCAACTATTTTTGTAGCTGGTTCTGCAATTTATAGTAAAGAAGATCGTACAGCGGCACTTCAAGAAATTTTAGCTGCTGGTGAGGCAGCGATTCAAGGATGACCAAAGTCGTTGTTTGTGCAGGTGGACCAAAAGAGGAACTCTGTTCATTTAGTCCGTTTATAGAGCAAAGTGATGTATTATTTATCGGAGCTGATCGAGGAGCGCTATATTTAATCGAGCAAGGCATCACACCACATGCCATAGTAGGAGATTTTGACTCTTTATCAAAAGAGGAATACGAACTGGTGATGGCACATACTAATGATAGACAACGATTCCAAGAAGAAAAAGATGAAACAGATACGGACTTAGCACTATTAAAAGCCTTGACCTATACACCACTAGAAATTGTTCTTACAGGTGTTACGGGTGGACGTTTAGATCATTATGAGGCGGCAGTTCGTTCGATTTATCGTTTACAAAAAGAGTATCCACACGTAGTATTGAAGATTATTAATCATGCAAATATGTTGCGATTTTTAATGCCAGGCAAGCACATCATAGAAGCAGATAAGCAATACCGTTATATATCTTTCTTTGCACATGAAGAGCCGATTAAAGATGTGACATTAAGACAAGTAAAATATGAAACAACAAATGAAGAAATCTCTCTTGGTACATCCCGCTTTACAAGTAATGAAATAATAGGCAATTCAGGGTCTATATCTTTCTCACGAGGCATATGTTTAATGATAAGAAGCATAGATTAGCGTAAGGGGGAGAGAGTCCTGAAAGTATATACATTCCAGCTGCCGAAATTTGTAAGCAGTATTACGCGTACGTGTATCAACATTTTCAAAAAAGATAAGAAAGTAAAAAAATCCGACTAACACTAGTCGGATTTTTTTTTGGTGTTGAAAAACAATACGGTCAAGGAATTCTTTGTGAATATTGTGGTGGGTGATTTCTGTTCCAGGTTACTCGCTACAGCAACAAATGTTTTAACTGTGCGAAAGCGTAGCGGCAGCAACAAAGCGCCCAGTCGGAACGGAGATTACCCCCTCGCTTTGCAGAAGAACTATACTTTATATTATATCGTAACTGCCCTTTTCTACAGATAATAAGCGGTTTTTTGGGTTGGATAGCTATATGTAAAGAAAACCGCAAGCAATTACGTTCCTTGTCATTGCTTGCGGCTTAGTCATTTTATTGTATTTATAGTAAATCCACTAGTAGGATGATTAAATATGACTTATTCATGTAAATAAATACTCATAAAGGCGGTTGCTAGCTTGCCTAGTTATTGAGAAAGAAAAAAATCGATTTGCGCCAAATGCGAAATCGATTTTTTGGAAGCGGCGATTAAACGCGCTCGATTTTACCTGATTTTAATGCACGAGCAGAAACCCATACACGTTTTGGTTTACCGTCTACTAAGATACGAACTTTTTGAAGGTTAGCACCCCAAGAACGTTTGCTAGCGTTCATAGCGTGGGAACGGTTGTTACCAGTACGAGCTTTACGCCCAGTGATTACACATTGTTTTGGCATGTTGTATTCCCTCCTTACTGTCAATGCTGAAAGATTATTATTTCAGTTCGGTATTTCACATACCATAATAATTTAACATACGATGACGTTCAGTGCAATAGTTTTCACATAACCTTTCAAGAAAAAAACCTTTACAGACTAAAAACACTTGTTAAATAATGGGTGGTAATTCCTAGATGAAACAATTATTGGGAGAAATAATTGGAAGTTTTCAATTTTATTCCGCCCGATTGGAGAAGGCTCATAATCAGTAGGGGATAAAGAAAACCCACTTCCATAACGTTTTATTTTCCACGGTAGCCAAGCTTCATGGAAACACGTTTACCAGTTTCCACTAAACGCTCTGTAAGTGTATTAGTATGTTCTGCTGAAGCGTTAAAGCTAACAAAACCTATACTTATTGCACCGACTATTTCATTGAAACCATTTACAATGGATACTGCGATCGAGGATGTTCCAGCTGTTCTTTCCCCATGACTAATGGCAAACCCTTGTAGTCTTATTTGATCAAGCTGTGCCTCTAATTCAGAGATTTCTTCATGAGGAATAAGCTGTTCAATAATTTCCCTTGCTTGAGAGATAGGCATTGTGGCTAAAATTGCTTTATTTGCAGCCCCGATATTCATCGGAATACGAATGCCTAACTGATCGTAAATTCGAATCGGGTTAGTTGTACTGTCAATTCTTTCAATGATAATAGTGTCTAAACCAGCAGGCTTACTTAAATAGACGCTTTCCTCGACTTCTCTTGCTAAACGTTCTAGTTCTGGCCTAATTTTACTAATGTAGTCCATCGTATCATACACTTGTAGGCCGAGTTCCATCCATATTGTACCGAGACGATATTGTTTAGTTTGATCGTCTTGTTCAATCATCCCCTCTTTAATCATCGCTTTTAAAATTCTATGTAGTGTGCTAAGTGGTAAATTGCATTTTGCCGAAAGCTCTGAAATGGACAAACTGTTTTCATTTGCTTCAGAAGCCAAAACTTTAGCGATTGTCATAGCTCGTTCTAATAATTGCATTCATAACCCACCTCTCTTTCATTTATTTTATTTTTATTCATTGTCTACGTCTAGCTACATAATCGTGGATATTTGTTTTGTTACCCTTGAAGAGAATGAATATATAAATTTTTCTAAATATATTGACATTATATCTTAAAGCACATATATTTTTCATATAAACTTTCCTCTTGACGGAAACGTTTTCCACTACGCGGAAAAGGGGTGAAGGGAATGCATTATTGTTCATCAATGTATGCACCTTTGAGACACGTAATAGTAAAACATCCAAAAGATGCTTTCCGAAACCAAGAACATCTTAGCGATGAATGGAAAACATTTAACTACTTATCGGAACCTAGCTATAATGAGGCTCTTAAAGAATATGCACAATTTATGAGCATTCTAGAAAAGTATGTTGAAAAAATTGATTTTTTACCAGAATCAGATGAAGTAGGGCTCGATTCGCTGTATGCGCATGATCCTGTAAAATTCACACCAAATGGTGCTATTATCTTAAAATCCGGGAAAAAATCACGACAGCTAGAAGCAGCTGTTTATAAAGAGTTTTTACAGGAAAAAGGTATTCCGGTTATCGGAGAATTGACTGGAGAGGCTGTATCAGATGGTGGCGATATTGTTTGGCTTGATGATCGTACACTTGTTGTAGGTCGAGGCTATCGAACGAATGATGAAGCTATTCGTCAGCTAAAAGACATGACGAAGGATGTGGTCGATGAATTCATTGTTGTGCAGCTACCGCATGATTTAGGGGAAGCAGAATGTTTACACTTAATGTCTTTCATTAGTATGGTGGATAAGGATTTAGCAGTTGTACATTCACGATTAATGCCAGTTTTCTTCCGTCAGCTTTTAATCGACCGAGGTATTCAATTAATTGAGGTCCCGAAAGATGAATATGATGCGCTAGGCTGTAACGTTCTAGCGCTTGCGCCTAGAGTATGTATTGTTCCAATTGGAAATCCAATGACCAAGCAACAATTACTTCATGCAGGTGTAACAGTTTATGAATATAAAGGAAATGAAATTTCGACAAAAGGAACAGGTGGACCAACATGTTTAACCTGCCCAGTAGTAAGAGAAAAAAAGGAGATGAAGTAAAATGTTTAAAAATGTTATTGTAAAAGACCCAGGAAATAGTTATGTAAATGGTTTAACGACTAGTGACTTAGGAAAACCGATTTTAGAAAAATTATTTGAGCAGCATGAAAAATATGTTGAAGCCTTAAAAAGATGTGGCGTGGAGGTTACACAGCTTCGAGCAAATGAAGCCTTTCCAGATTCAACATTCGTAGAGGATACGGCTGTTTTAACATCTGAATTTGCCATTATCTCAAATCCAGGGGCCGAAGCTCGTAATCGTGAGATTGAGGAGATCGTACCAGCAGTTAAAAAGTTCTATGAAAAATTATATTATATCGAGGGTACAGGAACACTTGATGGCGGAGATGTATTGCAGGCAGAAAAGAAATTTTATGTCGGCATCTCTGATCGTACAAATGAAGAAGGGGCTCGACAATTTAAAGAAATCGTAGAAAAAGAAGGCTATGAGGCAACGATTGTTCCGCTAAAAGAATTTTTCCATTTAAAGACGGGCATCGCGTATGTTGGAGAAAATCGTATGGTAGTAGCAGGGGAGTTTATCGATCATCCTTCATTCGAATCCTATGAAAAAATTATTATTCCAAAAGAAGATGAGTATTCAGCAAACTGTATTCAAGTAAATGATTATGTCATTATTCCAGTAGGCTATCCAGAAACAAATCGTAAATTAAACGATTTAGGCTACCAAACAATTGAGCTTGAAATGTCGGAATTTAGAAAACATGATGGTGGGCTAAGTTGTTTGTCATTACGTTTTTAGTTCAATAAAAAAATACCTAATCAATATCAATTATGTCTTAGCATAATTCCATGACACCCGCTGAAAGAAGTCAAATAGGATAAATTGATTGGGTACTTTAGTAGAATTGATATCAGAACATTCAATGTATTGATTACAACTAGAGAGTGGGGATGGATGTTGAGTAAAGGGGAACAACGGCAAGATCATCAATTAAACCGTTCAATGAAGAGTCGTCATTTATTAATGCTATCGCTCGGAGGAGTTATTGGAACAGGGCTATTTTTAAATGTTGGCTTTACAATTAATCAGGCAGGTCCTGGAGGGGCATTAATCGGTTATTTATTCGGTGGCTTAATATTGTACATGGTTATGAATTGTCTTGGAGAATTAGCGGTGTATATGCCTGTAACTGGTTCTTTCCAAACCTATGCAACACGTTTTATCAGTCCTTCAGCAGGATTTTCTTTAGGGTGGATGTATTTTGTCGGTTCAGCTGTCACAGCGGGGGTGGAATTTACAGCAGCGGGAATTTTGATGCAGCATTGGTTCCCACATGTTCCTATTTGGATTTGGTGTGCCGTATTTATGGTCCTATTATTTACTCTAAATGCATTAACAACAAGAGGCTTTGCGGAAGCGGAATTTTGGTTTGCAAGTATTAAAGTCATTGCGGTTATTGCATTTAACGTTATAGGGGTGGCAGCAATTTTTGGAATGATTCCGTTAGCTGATCGTCCGACACCACAATTTACGAATTTAGCACCGTCTGGTTTATTTCCGGCAGGTATTTCAATCATATTTGTCACAATGATGAATGTTATCTTTTCTTATCAAGGTTCTGAACTTGTTGGTATTGCTGCAGGAGAAACTGAAAGTCCGGAAAAAAATATTCCTCGGGCAATAAAGACAATTCTTTTTAGGATTATTGTTTTCTATATTGCTTCTATTATTGTTTTATCTGCGATATTCCCTTCATCGGAGCTTGGGCTATTGGAAAGTCCATTTGTCACATTGATGAATTTAGCTGGTGTTCCATATGCAGCTGGCATCATGAACTTTGTTATTTTAACGGCGATATTATCAGTAGGTAACTCGTGTCTTTATGCGTCCACACGCTTATTATGGTCGATGTCAAAAGAGGGAATGGCGCCTAAACTATTTGGACGACTAACGAAAAATAAAGTGCCATTCAATGCACTCGTTTTTACGATGCTTTTCTCGTTGCTTTCTTTATTAACGAGTGTGATGGAAGCAGATGCAGTATTTGTATTACTCATGTCTATTGCTGGAATTTCTGTAACAATTTCATGGATGGGGATATGCGCATCTCAATTGATGTTCCGGTATCGTTATGTGAAAGCAGGAGGAGATGTGGCTAATTTAAGATTTAAAACGCCATTTTATCCATTGATTCCGGTGTTCTGTATTATTTTTTGTATGTTAATTCTTGTCTTTTTAGCATTCGATCCAACACAAAGAGCTGGTTTATTATATGGAGTTGGTTTCTTTATTACTTGCATGATTTTCTATAAATTGAAATTGAGTAAATCAAATACAGTTTCTTCTGAGGTTAGCTCACCATAATGTGGTGTTGATTTCCGTTCCGACTGGGCGCTTTGTTGCTAACGCTTCGCTTTCGCACAGTTAAAACATTTGTTGCTGACGCTTCGCTTTCGCACAGAGCAAAGCTTCCTGGGGGCGTCCGATGAGCCGCTTCACTCGCGTTGCTCGCTCCAGTGTCTCGGGCCAACAGGATGTTGGTCACGAAGGCGCTATCACAGGACGTGAAGCTTTTAGCTTTCGTTCATCTATATCGCTGATCTCCAAGGAGTCGCCTAGTCTCCACTCCAATCAACTTATATATATGGTATACGTTTTTTTAATGTCATTCCTAACTATTGGTGATGAAATTGAAATGAAAAAAGAGGAATCATTTGATTTACATTTAAATGCAATTGATTTTGAGGAAATAAAGGAGAATTTTTATGACTATTTATCTTTGGAATACACCTGAAAAGCTACGTGCATTATTATGTGAAATTGTCAGTTGGGAGAGTAGGACATTAACTAAAGGTGAGCATGAATTTGCCCATAAATTAAAAAACAAATTGCAAACGCTTTCTTATTTTCAGGAAAACCCAGAATTTATTGAATTACATGATGCGGGCCTTGAACGTAATGCTGTAATTGCCTTGTATAAGCACCCATCTGCAACAGAAACGCTTGTGTTAATTAGTCATTTTGATACGGTCCATACTGAAGAGTATGGCGAGCTGGAACCATTAGCCTTTTACCCTGAAGAGCTGACAAAAAAGCTAATGGAACCAAAATACAAAAAGGATTTACCTGAAGCGGCAAGAATTGATTTGGAATCAGGCAACTATTTATTCGGTCGTGGAACGATGGATATGAAAATGGGGCTTGCTTTGCATATGCAGTTGATTGAAAAGGCAAGTATCGAAGAATGGCCCATCAACCTTATTTTAACGGCGGTGCCAGATGAAGAAGTGAATTCTGCAGGGATGCGTGCAGCAGTTGTAGAGCTTGTCAGACTTCGTGAACAGCACAGACTTTCTTATAAACTATTTTTAAATAGTGAGCCTTCTTTTTCACAAGGTCCAGCTGATATCAATGAATATATTTATTCAGGAACTATCGGTAAAATTATGCCTGCTGCCTTATTTTACGGAAAAGAGACACATGTGGGTGAGCCATTAAAAGGTATGACCGCAAATTTTATTGCTTCCTACATGACGCAGCATATGGAGTGGAATCCTGTTTTCCGTGAGACAGATCTCGGTGAAAGTACGCCATTACCTGTATCCTTACAATTAAAAGATTTGAAAATGGAGTATTCTACACAAACACCATATCGTGCAGCAGCACTTTACAATGTGTTTTTATTAAAGCGCACAGCAGCGCAAGTAATGGATATTTTTGAACAAGTTGCATTGGAAGCAATGTCAGCTTGTAATGAACAGTATAAGCGAATTTGTGAGCGAGAAAAGGTACAAGGTGTAGGTGAAGTAAACGTACTTCGTTATGAGGCACTTTTAGAGTATGCGATTAATAAATTAGGCGCCAAGGAAGTAGATATAATTAAAAGTCAAGTTATTGAAAATAGCGCATGGGATGATCGAGAGAAATCTATTCGCATTGTGGATCAGCTAATGATTCGTTGCCAGGAACTATCACCAGCGACAGTGTTGTTATATGCACCACCTTACTATCCGGCAATCAATTCATCTAATGATCCTCTTGTTATTCAATTCATTGAATTGATGAAGAAAACAGCCAAAACATTTAATATTGAAGTGGAGCAAATTCACTATTTTAATGGAATTTGTGATTTGAGCTATGTCAATTATTCGGATAACTCTAATGAATGGATAGCATTCGAACGTAACACACCTGTATGGGGAGAGACGTATAGTATTCCGTTTGAGGCAATGTCCGCATTACAGGGACCTGTTTTAAATGTTGGACCGTTTGGGAAGGATGCTCACCAAAAGACGGAAAGACTACATGTGGATAGTGCATTTAAGGAAATGCCAGTGATGATTGATTCGCTTATTAAAAGCCTGTTTTGATGTAAGGAATAGAATGACATCAAGGGATGTACAATCGAACGCTTTTATAAAGTTATTCTGTTCGAATATATGGTGAGGAGCCGTAATAGTCACTTTGAACTTTTGGGAGTTTACCAAAAATTACAATCGTTCAATTTTGTTAAAAAAGTTGATGTATATAAACATCAGCTTTTTTTGTTTCGAGATTTAATGCAGCGAAAATGGAATGCCAAATCTAGAGGTTCTGTTTTTGACTACGAAAATCAGCCAAGGTAGAGTAGTTCCTTTTTCAACAATTTTGCAAAGACTACTTGTATTTTTCATAATTTAGACGATAAAAATAGAACAAATGATCTTCATTCAGCAATGTTTTCTGTGCGAAAGCGAAGCGACAGCAACAAATGTTTTCTGTGCGAAAGCGAAGCGACAGCAACAAATGTTTTCGCAAGTTTGTTTTATTAGGAGCGGACATTATGGAAAATCAAGAAAAGCTAGTTCTCTCTATACAGAAAGAAATGATTCAATTTAATTTAAAACGGATGCGAGCGGTAGCATGGACATTGATGTATATATCAACCGTCATTACGATTATTCATTATGGAGAGGTCTTTTTTTCGAATTCAGAAAGAGCGATGGTGCCAGCATATATAGCTATTCACACGATATTGTTTTATATAGATTTAGCGGTGTTAGTATTTGTAAAAGAGAAGAAATTTCAGGTTACAACGCTAAATATGCGAAAATATGAATCTATCTTACTTACATATATCTATACGATATTGTTATTGATTACTGTAATAACCGTAATGGACGTTTATTTCTTTAAACATGCAGCTCTTTATGAGGTACTATTTTTAATGATTTGCACTGTTTTTTCCGTCCCTTTCTGGAAAATTTTCCTCCTTGTGGCAATAACGGTACCACCAATTTTAATAAGTACTTATCTAAGTGTTGGGGTATCAGGTGAAGGTATTAAAATACTATTACCGATGTTCCTTATTATTCCTATAGGGCTAGTTATTCAGCGACATATTTATAAAATGCAAAGACAATTTACGAAAGAACATATTTTATTGCAAGAAGAAATGACAAAGTCCAAGAAATTGTCAAATTTATTAGCTGAGAAAAATAATGAACTATTAGAGCAAGCACTACGGGACACATTGACCAATTTACCAAATCGACGGGCTTTAAATAATAAATTGACACAAATAGGGCAACAACTTAGTAAACCAAAATCTTTATCTGTCATGATGATCGATATTGATTTCTTTAAAAATTTTAATGATCATTACGGTCATTTACAAGGTGATGAAGCATTAATAAAAGTGGCGACTCTTTTAGATGAAATTGCTGAAAAATATAATGCATTTGCAGCACGTTGGGGAGGCGAAGAATTCGTAATCGTTAGCCAGCATGCCGCCAAGTTTTCAGAGCATGTTTGTGAGGAAATTTTAGAGGAAGTACGCAACTTAAACATTCGTCATGAGCATTCGATAGTAGCTGATATTGTAACGGTCAGCATCGGGATGTGCCATGTTAAAATTACAAATAGCGAGCAATTGAAAACATGCTGTGAAATAGTTGATCAAGCATTATACACAGCAAAGCAACACGGTCGTAACAACTTTTACAGCAAAAATGGAAATTTCGATGAAGATGTATGTTTGCCTTTATAATGTCAGAAAAACGTTGATACAGTGCGCTTTCATGCCTTCCAAGGTTGCTTAATGTATAGCGAAAGTGTTACAATATCATTTAGTCAAAAAGAGCCAAGGGGGCATTTCTATGTCAATTGAGTTAAACAATGAATTCGGCCAAATTGATATTTCAACAGATGTACTTGCACAAATAGCTGGTGGCGCTGCTGTAGAATGCTACGGTATTGTTGGCATGGCATCTAAACATCAAATTCGTGATGGTCTAACTGATATTTTACGTAAAGAAAATTTTGCAAAAGGTGTTGTAATTCGAAAACAGAACGACGATTTACATATTGATATGTACATTATTGTTAGTTACGGGACAAAAATTTCGGAAGTTGCTTATCAAGTACAATCGAAAGTGAAATATACAGTGGATAAAACATTAGGTATGAGCGTAAAATCTGTCAATATCTTTGTGCAGGGCGTTCGTGTAGCGAATTAAGAGGAGGAACTAAATCTAATGCAGTCTTTAGACGGAATAAAGTTTGCAGAAATGGTGCAAATGGGTGCCCATCACCTATTCCAAAATGCAAATTATGTTGATTCATTAAATGTATTTCCAGTACCAGATGGCGATACTGGAACGAATATGAACTTATCGATGACATCTGGAGCAAAGGAAACGGAGCAGTATGTCTCAGAACATATCGGCAAAACATCCCAAGCTTTATCAAAAGGTTTACTTATGGGAGCACGCGGGAATTCTGGCGTTATTTTATCGCAGTTATTCCGTGGCTTTGGTAAATTTATTGAAAAAGAAGCGACAATTGATGCTAAGGGCTTAGCGGGTGCTTTCCAAGCCGGCGTTGAAACTGCCTATAAAGCAGTAATGAAACCGGTTGAAGGTACAATTTTAACAGTTGCACGTGAAGCGGCGAAAAAAGGCGTGGAAGTGGCAGAAACTGAAACCGATATCATTGCAGTAATGGAAGCATTTACTGCTGAAGCACAGGCTTCGTTAGAGCGTACACCTGATCTTTTACCTGTTTTAAAAGAAGTAGGTGTTGTAGACAGTGGCGGCCAAGGTCTATTGTTTGTGTATGAAGGATTTTTAGCATCCTTAAAAGGTGAGCCATTACCGGTGAAAAATGAAGCAACTTTAGATGATTTAATTAATGCAGAACATCATAGAGCGCAAGATTTCATGGATACTTCGGATATTGAATTTGGGTATTGTACAGAAATTATGGTACGTTTTGAAGAAGGAAAAGAGCCGTTTAGCGAGGAACAATTCCGTAATGAATTAAATCCACTTGGTGATTCTTTACTTGTTATTTCAGATGAAGAGATCGCAAAAGTGCATATTCATTCTGAGCAACCAGGCTCCGTTTTAGCAATGGGTCAAAAATATGGTAGTCTTATTAAAATTAAGGTCGACAATATGCGTGAACAGCATTCTGCCATTGTTGGTGAGGATCATAAAGCACCTTCTCCAGTCAAAAAAGCAGAAAAGCATCCATATGCAATTGTAACGATTGCAATGGGCGAGGGAGTTGCTGAATTACTTCGTTCAATTGGTGCTTCTTATGTTATTGAAGGCGGTCAAACAATGAACCCTTCAACTGAAGATATTGTGAAGGCCGTACAGGAAATTGGTGCTGAAAAAGTATTAATTTTACCGAATAACAAAAATATCGTCATGGCAGCAGAACAAGCAGTAGAGCTTTTAGATATAGAAGCGGCTGTAGTTCCAACGAAAACAATCCCTCAAGGTATGGCAGCGATTTTATCGTTTAATCCAGAGGCGACAGTTGAAATGAACCAAGCAACAATGACAGAAGCTTATGCAAATGTTAAAACAGGTCAAGTAACTTATGCAGTTCGAGATACATCTATTGATGGTGTAGAAATTCATAAGGACGATTTCATGGCTCTTGCAGAAGGTAAAATTGTATTATCTACTCCGGCATTAAAAGATGCCGCTGAGAAGGTAATTACTGATTTAGTGGATGAAGATGCAGAAATTGTAACAGTCATTTATGGCGAAGATACAACGGAAGAAAATGCTTCGGAATTAGTGAGATTTATTGAAGAGAAATATCCAGCGGTTGAAGTAGAGTTATTTAATGGTAAACAAGGATTATATCCGTATATTATTTCGGTAGAATAATTCGATGCTACTTTGTGAATGAGTAGATAAAGCAGTGCACACAATGTGTACTGCTTTTGTTTATGGTACAAAGAGACTAGGGGATTATATTGGATATTAATAAACTGAAATAAACGATTTGGTGTGCGTATCGAGAAGACGGTGTGTTTGTAAATGCTGGAATATCAGCGGATTGAAATTATTGTTTATCTGGAGGAGACAAAAGATAATTAATATTTCCACTGTGTAAATTATAGTCGCTTAAATTTTCAGAAAGTTGATAAAAGAAATGCTTTGCTTTTATAGTAACTATCAAGCATTATATAAGTAAAAAGTCAAAAATATTATATAGTTAGAATAGAGGGGTGTTAGTATGAAGTTTACTTCAGTATTTGATATTATTGGACCAGTGATGATTGGGCCTTCTTCTTCTCATACGGCAGGTGCGGCACGAATTGGGCGTGTTGCTAGAGATTTATTTGGAAGACAACCAAAGTGGGCAAAAATACATTTATATGGTTCGTTTGCGGAAACGTATAAAGGACATGGAACAGATGTAGCTTTGATTGGGGGTCTATTGAATTACGATACATTCGATGAGCGAATTAAAACAGCTTTTGCTGATGCAGAAAAGGCGGGATTAGACTATGAGTTTATCCCAGAAACAGCTAACATGGAACATCCGAATACAGCTCGCCTTGTAATTGGCGATGATGAAGGAGAGATGTCCGTTGTTGGTATTTCAATCGGTGGCGGTAAAATTGAAGTTAGTGAGGTTAATGGCTTCAAGCTTCGTCTAACAGGTGGCATGCCGGCAATTCTTGTTGTCCATGATGATCGTGCTGGCTGTATTGCCAATGTGGCAAATTGCTTAGCGATGCATGCAGTTAATATTGGGCATATGGAAGTTTCTCGTATTGAGCGAGGTTTAACAGCCCTTATGGTGATAGAAATCGATCAAAACATCGAGGATAAAGTATTACAACAAATTTCTTTAATACCACATATTTCGAAAGTTTCTAAAATTAATAACTAAGGAGGTGTCCCAATATGGATGTATTGTTTCATAATGTTCGTGAACTAGTTGAACGAGCGGAGCAAGAAGGAAAACTAATTTCTGAAATTATGATAGAGCAGGAAATGTTAATAACTGGACGCACTAGGGAAGAAATTATACAGCAAATGGACAATAATTTGACAGTGATGGAGGAAGCTATTGAAAGAGGCTTGAAGGGTGTTAAATCTGTAACGGGCTTAACAGGCGGTGACGCAGTATTGCTTCAGAATTACATTGCACAGGGAAATTCATTGTCGGGAGATTTATTACTAGATGCAGTAAGTAAAGCGGTTGCGACAAATGAAGTTAATGCGGCTATGGGGACAATTTGTGCTACCCCAACTGCAGGCTCGGCTGGAGTTGTACCAGGGACATTGTTTGCAGTGAAGAACAAGCTAAATCCGACACGTGAGCAAATGATTCGTTATTTATTCACATCGGGTGCTTTCGGCTTCGTTGTTGCCAATAATGCTTCGATTTCAGGCGCTGCCGGTGGCTGTCAAGCAGAGGTTGGCTCAGCTGCTGGTATGGCAGCGGCTGCAATTGTTGAGATGGCTGGTGGTACCCCGCAGCAATGTTCGGAAGCATTTGCCATTACACTCAAAAATATGCTAGGGCTTGTTTGTGATCCAGTAGCTGGATTAGTAGAGGTTCCTTGTGTTAAGCGGAATGCTATGGGAGCGGCGAATTCACTTGTAGCAGCGGATATGGCACTTGCAGGGGTTACAAGTCGCATCCCGTGTGATGAAGTGATTGGCGCAATGTATCGAATTGGACAATCTATGAGTCCGAATCTAAAAGAAACAGCCCGTGGAGGCCTTGCTGCAACTCCAACGGGTAAAGCTATTAGCAAAGCCATTTTTGATAATGGCAATTTAGAAAGTATTAAGTCACTTCAAAAATAAAAGATAGTAAACACGCTTTCCTCAGGGGGCGTGTTTTTTTGAGGTGAAAATAAAAGGCATAATGGTGAAATGGTACGGGTGGATATTTTGGACAAAGAGTATAAATTCTCTGGTGATACTCCCGATTCTAGTCTCATCACCATAACGTGTGGTTGATTTCCGTTCCAACTAGGCGCTTTGTAACTGCCGCTTTGCTTTCGCGCAGAGCTTTCTGGGGTTGTCCGATGAGCCGCTTCATTCGCGTTGCTCTATTACTGAGCCCAAGGAGTCGCCCGGCCGTAACGAAGATCAACTTATACTTAGCGTACATTTTAGCTACTTTCAGTGAATGTATATTGTACCGAAAGCGTAGCTGTAGGTACATGTTTTATGTAAAGTAAGTGATCTTATATTAATTATAAAGAGTGTAATTGAGGGGTGTAAATCGTAAACTAGATAAATTGAAGTTTATGGGAAAAAAGGATGAAAAAGTGATAATTTTTTCGATATAATTAACTATCAATCAATTATTAATGAATTGAATTGCTATCTTACTTAAAATGAAAAGTTATATAATAATATGGAGAATAATACGTGTTCAAATGTTTAAACGCTAACAACGATATAATGAAAGCTTAGAGTAATCGTAAGAAAGGGGAAACTCATATGCTGAAAAATAGTATGGTGATACGAATGACTGTAGATAAAGTACTTGTGGTGAAAAATTTAGAAGGGGCTGTCGTGCAAGGTGACTGATTTAACGAACCCCGTTACTAATTTAAAGGGAATCGGGAAAGAAACAGCAGGACATTTAGAAGCGTTGGGCATCGAGACGGTAGCGGATTTGTTATGGACGTTTCCACATCGACACGAGGATTTTCGTTTGAAAGATTTGGCGCAAACACCACATAATGAACGTGTCACTGTTGAGTGTAAAGTTGAGCGTGAACCAACAGTATTGTTTTTAGGTCGCAATAAATCACGATTACAAGTGACGGTGCTGGCAGGTCGACATTTAGTGAAGGTTGTTTTTTTTAATCAAGGCTACTTAAAGCAAAAGCTTGTACCTGGAGCTATTATTACCGTTACAGGTAAATGGGATAGAGGCAGACAAGTTATTAATGGAACGTCTGTAACATTTGGTCCTAAAACAGATCAAGTTGACTTTGAACCTGTTTATAGTTTAAAAGGTTTAATTCCGCAAAAGCGTTTTCGTAAATATATGCGCCAGGGGCTAGATGAGTTTGGTGATGACATACCTGATGCTGTTCCACAGCGCTTACGTACGGATTATAAGCTCGCTACAATACGGGAGGGGCTTGAGGGAATACATTTTCCTCTTGATGCAGGACATGCAAAGCAGGCTAGAAGGCGCTTTGCCTATGAAGAGTTACTAAACTTTCAACTACGTATTCAAGCGTTACGTAAAATCCGAAAGGACAGTGAGCACGGTACTGTTATACAATTTGATTTGCAAAAGATACGTGCCTTTATTGCATCGTTACCATATGAATTAACGGGTGCGCAAAAACGCGTCGTCAATGAAATTTGCAAAGATTTAAAAGAGCCACATCGTATGAACCGCTTACTCCAAGGTGATGTAGGGTCAGGGAAAACTGTTGTCGCGGCAATATGTTTATATGCGGCTATAACTGCTGGTTTTCAGGGAGCATTAATGGCACCTACGGAAATTTTAGCAGAGCAGCATGCTGAAAGTTTGAAGGAATGGTTTGAGCCATTTGGCGTACGTGTAGCTTTATTATCGGGATCGACGAAGGCAAAGGAGCGTCGTTTGCTTTTAGAAGAACTAGTAAATGGAGACATCGATATTTTAATTGGTACACATGCGCTAATTCAGCCAGATGTCGTTTTTTACAAGCTAGGTTTTGTTATTACAGATGAACAGCATCGTTTTGGTGTTGAGCAGCGTAGAATATTGCGTGATAAAGGAGAAAACCCAGATGTGCTCTTTATGACAGCAACACCAATTCCGCGTACTCTAGCGATTACAGCATTTGGAGAAATGGATGTTTCAATGATCGATGAAATGCCGGCAGGGCGTAAGCAAATTGAAACACATTGGATGAAAAAAGAGCAATTTGGCTCTGTTATGTCAAAGCTAGAATTAGAGCTTGCCGCTGGCAGGCAGGCGTATGCTATTTGTCCGTTGATTGAGGAATCAGACAAGCTGGATGTGCAAAATGCTGTAGAAATCTATGAGCAGCTTGCAACATATTTTAATGGGCGTTACAATGTCGGATTAATGCATGGTCGCCTATCCGCTGATGAAAAAGACGCTGTCATGCGAGCTTTTAGTGAAGGAACTATTCATGTGCTTGTGTCTACAACCGTTGTTGAGGTTGGGGTTAACGTGCCGAATGCAACGTTTATGATTATTTATGACGCTGAACGCTTCGGCTTAGCTCAGCTTCATCAGCTAAGAGGACGTGTTGGACGAGGAGAACATCAGTCGTATTGTGTGTTGCTTGCCGATCCAAAATCCGATGAAGGTAAAGAGCGAATGCAGTCGATGACGGAAACGAATGATGGTTTCCGCCTTGCTGAGAAGGATTTGGAACTACGTGGTCCGGGGGATTTCTTTGGTCGTAAACAAAGTGGTTTGCCGGATTTTAAAGTAGCGGATTTAGTGCACGATTATCGAATACTTGAAACTGCGAGAAAAGATGCGACGGATATGATCGAAACAGATGCTTTTTGGCATGATGATGAGTATAAATATTTACGTGACATGCTTGGGGATTCTGGTGTTTTACAAGGGGATCGCTTCGATTAATTGAATATCAATGCTCAATTAGGAATGTGAGCACTTGTTTATAAAACAAGTCTTGCATTCTTTTTTTATACTCTATATACTGATATTAGTACCAAGTGCTAATAACAACTAAAAAGGTGGCGAATGATGTTGAGACGAACGAAAAAAGAGCGACAGCGACTATTATCCGAAACGATAGCTGATAATCCATTCGTCACAGATGAACAGCTAGCAACACAGTTTCAGGTTAGTGTCCAAACAATTCGTTTAGATCGTATGGAGTTAGCGATTCCAGAATTACGAGAACGAATTAAAGATGTTGCTTCAAAAACCTATGAAAATGAAGTAAAATCACTACCGATTGATGAAGTAATCGGAGAAATAATTGATATTGAATTGGATAATCGTGCATTATCTATTTTTGACGTAAAAGAAGAACATGTTTTTCAGCGCAATGGCATCGCACGTGGACATCACTTGTTTGCGCAGGCAAACTCATTAGCGGTAGCAGTTATTGACGATGAACTAGCATTAACAGTACATTCTAACATTTCCTTTGTGAAACCTGTTAGAGCTGGAGATCGTGTTATTACAAAAGCAATCGTTATCGGACGTGATGAAAAAAGTCATCGTACAAAAGTAGAGTTAACGTCCACTGTTAACGGTGAAACAGTTTTTGTTGGTGAATTTGATATGTACCGCACGAAAGGTAAAGGTGAACAACAATGAAATTAGCGCTTGATGGAATGGGTGGCGACAACGCACCAAAATCAGTTGTTGAAGGTGCTTTATTAGCGTTAGAGCAAATACCGAATTTAGAAATTCAATTATATGGTCAGCAGGAAAAGCTTGAACCATTTATAAAAATACATGATCGATTAACTGTAGTACATTGTGATGAAGTTGTCGAAGGGACAGACGATCCAGCACGCGCGGTTCGTCGTAAAAAAGATTCATCGATGGCACGAATGATGGATGCAGTTGAAGAAGGTAAGGCAGATGCTTGTCTTTCGGCAGGTAATACAGGTGCTTTAATGGCAGGAGGCTTATTTAAAGTAGGGCGTATTGAGGGGATTGCTAGACCTGCTCTAGCTACTACACTTCCTACTTTAGATGGTAAGGGCTTTTTAATGCTTGATTTAGGAGCGAATGCAGACGCGCGACCTGAGCATTTATTGCAATATGCAATTATGGGCGATATTTATGCGAAAAAGGTAGGCGGCTTACAAAAGCCACGTATCGGCTTGTTAAATATCGGTACTGAGGATAAAAAAGGGAATGAATTAACGAAGGCGACTTTTGGCTTGTTAAAAGAAGCGGATATAAACTTTATCGGCAACGTAGAAGCTCGAGATTTACTTGATGGGGTAGCAGACGTTGTTGTAACAGATGGCTTTACAGGTAATATGGTACTTAAATCAATAGAAGGTACTGCTGGCGCGTTATTTTCAATGTTAAAAGAGGCGTTTATGGCTTCGACTAAAACAAAAATTTCGGCAGTACTTATGAAAAATAATTTACGCGACCTAAAAAATAAAATGGACTATACGGAGTACGGTGGTGCAGGCTTGTTTGGTTTACAAGCACCAGTAATTAAGGCACATGGCTCATCCAATGCTAAAGCAATATACAGTGCAATTCGCCAAGCAAATACGATGGTTGAGCATACAGTCATCTCGACAATTACAGATACAGTACGTCACATAGAAATCGATTAATTTCTTTCAGCAGGTGTCTTGGTAGCGAAAGTGAAGCGTCAGCTACAAATGTTTTATGTACCGAAACCTAGCGACAGGTACACGTGTCCAAACACCTGCTGAAATATAGGAACTCAGTCTAAGACCCCACGTCCTGTGGCAATGACTGAGTGACCAACATCACGTTGGCCCAAAGCCTCCGGCAGATGTCACGAAATCGGAAAGGAGTTCTTTGGGATGTTAGCCTAAAATCATCGCATCCAGGCGATGACGGCTAACTGACCTGCTTTGGTAAAAACGCCACGTCCTGTGGCATTACCGAAATGACCGACATCGTGTCGGCCCTCGTGCAGGCCTAAGCGCAAAGCCGATTCCGGACGCAATTTTGCCGAGGCATAATTGATTAAAAAGGGGATTAAAGAAAAATGACGAAAATAGCATTTATTTTTCCAGGCCAAGGTTCTCAAGTAGTTGGGATGGGGCAAGAGTTTATTGAGAATTCGGCAGAAAGTAAAGCATTTTATGAGCGTGCAAATCAATCACTTGGCTTTGAGCTATCTAAGCTTATGCTAGAGGGACCGGCTGAGGAGTTAACATTAACTTACCATGCTCAGCCTGCACTCCTAGCTACAGGTGTGATGGTTGCTGAAAAATTACGTGCAGCAGGTATTATGCCGAATTATGCAGCTGGACATTCACTTGGGGAATATGGCGCATTAGTAATCGCTGGTGTGTTATCGTTTGAGGATGCCGTGTCTGTTGTGCATAAGCGTGGACTTTATATGAATGAAGCTGTACCTGCAGGGCAAGGCGCTATGGCTGCCATTCTAGGGATGGAGCTTGAGGCACTGCATGCAGTAACTGAAAAAGTATCTGCAGCAGGTGATCCAGTTCAAGTTGCAAATGTAAACTGTCCTGGACAAATTGTTATTTCTGGCACAAAGGAAGGCGTTGAAAAAGCTTCTTTAGCGGCTAAGGAAGCTGGTGCAAAACGAGCAATTCCTTTAGTTGTTAGTGGTCCATTCCATTCAGAGTTAATGCGGCCATCATCTGAAAAGCTAAGAGAAGCATTGGCTGATATATCATTGTCAGTTCCGCAAATTCCAGTAGTCGGTAATGTAATGGCGAAAGAGCTAGAGGATGTTCCGGCTATTCAACATGAACTAGTAGAACAAGTATATAGTGCTGTGCAATGGGAAGCATCTGTGCGTGAAATGATTTCGCAAGGTGTGGATGTCTTTATTGAATGTGGACCAGGCAAAGTATTGAGTGGATTATTGAAAAAAATCGATCGATCTGTCACGACATACTGTGTTTATGATGAAACATCTTTAGAGGTTGTACTAGAAGCATCGAAGGAGTGGACGATTAATGCGTAAATTAGAGGGTAAAGTAGCTGTTGTAACTGGTGCTTCACGTGGAATAGGACGTGCTATTGCATTAAAGCTTGCTAATGAGGGTGCTAAAGTTGTCGTAAACTACAGCGGTTCGCAAGCCAAAGCAGAAGAAGTTGTCGCAATGATTCAAGAAAATGGTGGCGAGGCAATAGCTGTACAAGCAAGTGTTTCAAAAACAGAGGAAGTTACAGCGTTAATGGATGCAACAGTGAAAACATTCGGCTCGCTTGATATTTTAGTAAATAATGCGGGGATTACACGTGATAACTTGTTAATGCGTATGAAAGAAGATGAATGGGACGATGTGTTAGATACGAACCTAAAGGGCGTTTTCCTTTGTACAAAAGCAGTAACACGTCAAATGATGAAGCAACGTGCAGGCCGTATCATTAATATTTCATCCATTGTCGGTGTAGCTGGTAATGCGGGGCAAGCTAATTACGTAGCTGCAAAAGCAGGTGTTATTGGATTAACTAAAACGACTGCTAAGGAATTAGCATCACGTAATATTTTAGTAAACGCTATTGCACCAGGCTTTATCGAAACTGAAATGACTGATCAACTACCAGAAGATATAAAGCAAGGTATGCTTACGCAAATTCCGCTAGCAAAACTTGGGCAGCCTGAGGATATCGCAAAGGCTGTAACTTTCCTAGCTTCAGATGATGCTAACTATATGACGGGGCAAACGTTACATATAGATGGCGGCATGGTCATGTAATTTCAATTAGTCATAAATAATGTTTTTTTGTATAATCATTTGAGGGGAGGTGAATGTTTTGACTACAGTATTAGAACGCGTAACAAAAGTAATCGTGGACCGTTTAGGTGTTGAGGAAAGTGAAGTTACTCTAGAAGCTTCTTTCCGTGATGATTTAGGTGCTGACTCATTAGACGTAGTTGAGCTTGTAATGGAGCTTGAAGACGAATTCGATATGGAAATTTCTGATGAAGATGCTGAAAAAATCTCAACAGTTGGTTCTGCAATTTCATACATCGAAAGTAAAATAAACTAATTTCGTTTAGCTTTATTCAGCATAAATTTATCACCGCTATCGGTGTTGACATGAACGCAGTCATAGTTTTTATACAATAAGTGTTTATGAATTAGTTGAATAAAGTTAAAGCCTATGGCGGAGATTACTCCTGTTTTTTGCTTAAATGTGAAGAACAGATACTATACTAAGGTGTATTTAAAAGGGTACGAAACGGTTCGTTTTTCGAACTGTGAGCGTCCCTTTTTTATTTTGGAAAAAAAATTGCGAAAAAATTTCCAAAACGTTGTATTTCAGCCGAAATACTTTTGCATAAATGTCTTGAAAAAGGTACACTAAAACGGTAGAAACTATTAGGAAGGCAGATTGTTCAATGGCTATGAAAAGAAAAGGAACTATGCAGAAATCGGGCGTACTTCCTGAAAAAGTACGCAATCAATTCGAGCTGTTACAGCATGAATTAAATATCACATTTATTAATAAAAATCTATTGTATCAAGCATTCACACATTCATCTTATGTGAATGAGCAT
>Ga0209676_1001253_pt1 | contig 26594 bp, 22 predicted proteins | sample AraplaCvi_mLB_r2_FD_184282 | JGI IMG/M metagenome (GOLD analysis project Ga0209676, IMG submission 184282) | Arabidopsis root microbial communities from North Carolina, USA - plate scrape MF_Cvi_mLB_r2 (SPAdes) (version 2) | ecosystem: Host-associated > Plants > Roots > Endosphere | place: USA... | reverse complement strand
TATCGACCCAATAGCGGTCGCGGTGGCGGGCCAGGTAGTCGAGCAGCTCCTCGTGCGCCTGCGCGCTGGTGGCGAGGTAGTCGCCGCCGACGCCGTGGAAGGTGAAGTTCACCATCGTGCCACGCCGCCCGGCTTCCTCGACCATCGCGATCAGCTGTTTGCCGGTCAGTCCGGCCGGCGCGCCCACGGGGACCGCCGCGGGATCGAGCGTCGCCATGTCGGGCGTCACCGCGCCGCCACCGACCTTGATCGCCACGAAGTCGTTCTTCACCAGGGCGGCGTAGTCGCCGTCGCTCGCCTTCGACTCGCCGCAGGGCAGGGTGAGCGTGCGCCGGGGGCCGGCCCCGTCAATGGCGTCGAGCATGGTGTTCGCAAGCCGAACCTGATCGCGCATCTGCGCGGCGGTGGTAGTGTCCAGATCGCGCTCCGGTGGCACCCAGTCGCGATCGGCGCCCGCACCGGAGCACTGGTGGAACAGCGTGTGGTTGCCGAGCTCGTGCCCGTTGCGCGCGGCGGCGCGCCAGTCGGCAAGCCGCGTCGCGATCGGCGGATTCGCCAGCGGCACGTAGAACGAGCCCTTGAAACCGTGGCGATCGAGCGCCGGAATCGCGATGTCCAGCTGCGAATCCAGCGCATCGTCGTAGGCCAGGCTCACGGCCGCACGGCGGCCTTCCGGCCACTGGAACCGCGGCGCCGCGTGCGCGCCGACGACGGGCAACGCCGCCAGCGCGAAGCAGAGCCACGACATCGCGATGCGTCCGGGCATCGGCTTACGGCACCTGCCCGCAGTCGATCGCGCCGGCGCTCTTCGCCGCACCCGCGACCACCGCGATGCGCGTGAACGCCGCCGAGAACGGCGCATCGGCCGAGACGCTGAAGGGCATGTCCACGCCGCCGAGGTCCACCTTGCGCGCGACGAAACACTTCAGCGGCACGTTGATCGTGGCCTTCTTGCCGATGCCCGCGCGGGTGATGGCCTGCGTGATGTCGATGCTTCCGCTGCAGGTCTTTCCGCAGCCCATCGTCAGCGTGACGGGCGAGGTGGGTGCGACGTCGACGAGGACATCGAACTGCAGCGCGCCGTCGGCCGATGCCATCGCGTTGAGGTTGTTGTTGCCGGCGCTGCGCGAGAACACGCGCGCCGGTGCCAGCCACGTCACGCGCTTGGCATCCTGCTGGGTGTTGATCTGCGTGGTCGCCACGCGGATGGCCGGCTTGCCCTGCGGGAATTCGAGCGTGTCGTTGAGCGATGCGCCCAGCGCCTGCGCCGCGCCGCCGGCTTCCACGTACATCGCGAAGGGCACCGCGTCGCGCGTGTTGAACACCGGCATCGACGTCGCCGCACCGCAGGCATCCTGCTTCGGTTCCGGCAGCTTTCCGACCGTGCCGGGCGCCGCATACGAAAGGCCATGGCCGCGCGCGAACAGCGCCGGGCGCTTCGGATCGGGGCGATTCTCCGGGGCGGGGCAGGGCACGCCCGGCCACGAGAATGACAGCCGACCCTTGAAATCGTGGCGCGGCGTGCCTTCCTGCGAGGCGACCAGGACGTCCGCGATGCCGGCGCCTTCCGAACCCGGCAGCCAGCCGGCGACGAACGCATCGGACAGGTTGATCAGGTCGTTCGCGTACAGCGGGCGCCCCGACAGGAACACCGTCGTCACCGGCTTGCCGGACGCCTTCGCCGCGCGCAGCGCCGCGAGGTCCTCCGGATGGCGCCGGCTGTGCGCCATGTTTTCCGAGCCGACGATGTCGCCGTTGGTTTCGGCGTACGGCGTTTCGCCGATGACCGCGACGACGGCGTCGAACGCGTTCCGGTCCGCGCCCGTGCCATCTTCGTCGAACACGACGTTCTGCGCGCCCAGCGCTTCGCGCAGGCCGGTCAGCACGGTGTCGGCATTGCCGTAGTCGGCGTTGGTGTTGTCGGTGCCCTGCCAGGTCAACGACCAGCCGCCGGCCTGGTTCGCGAAGCTGTCGGCGCTCTTGCCGACCACCAGCACGCGCTGGCCCGCCTTGAGCGGCAACGCGCCGTGCTCGTTCTTCAGCAGTACCAGCGATTCGCGCACCGCCTGGCGGGCGAGGTCGCGGTGCACGGTCGCCGCGGCCTTTCCGGCGAACTGGCCGTCGGACGGTTTGCGATCGAACATACCGGCGCGCAGCTTCACGCGCAGGATGCGCGTCACGGCGTCGTCGATGCGCGCCATCGGGATCTCGCCGCCTTCGACCTGTCTGATCGTGTTGGCGATGAAGGCCTTCCAGTCGTCGGGCACCATCACCATGTCGATGCCGGCGTTGATCGCCTGCGGGCAACTCGCGTTCTCGCAGCCTGGCACCTGCGCGATGCCGTTCCAGTCCGACACGACGAAGCCGTCGAAGCCCATCCTGTCCTTCAGCGCATCGGTGAGCAGCGCTTTGGAGCCGTGCATCTTGCCGTAGTCGACACCGCCAGCGACGTCGTTCCAGCTGTTGAACGACGCCATCACGGTCTGCACGCCGGCGCCGAGCGCACCGTAATAGCCTTGGCCGTGGACGTTTACCATTTCCAGCTTCGGGATGATCGCGTTGCCCTGGTCGCGGCCCTGGTCGGTGGCGCCATCGCCGATGTAGTGCTTTGCCGTGGCCACGACCGTGCCGTCGGCGCGCAGGTCGCCCTGCAGGCCGGCGATGTAGGCACCGGCGTATTCGCGCACGACGGCCGGATCGGACGAGAAGCTCTCGTAGCTGCGGCCCCAGCGCACGTCCTGCGCGACGGCCAGCGTCGGCGCGAACACCCAATCGATGCCGGTGGCGCGCGTGGCCTGCGCCGTGGCTTCGCCGATGCGCCTGACCAGCGCGGCATCGTGCGCCGCGCCCAGGCCGATGTTGTGCGGGAACAAGGTCGCGCCGAACACGTTGTTGTGGCCGTGCACGGCATCGGTGCCCCAGATCACGGGGATCGGGGTTTTCGCCTTCATCGACGCTGCGTGGTAGCGGTCGGCGAGCTGCAGCCAGTCCTGCACCGTCGCACGCTTGTTCATGCCCGGCCACGAGCCGCCGCCGTTGAGCACCGAACCGATGTGGTAGCGCTGCACGTCCTCGGGCGTGATCGACTTGATCTCCGGCTGCGTCATCTGGCCGACCTTCTCGGCCAGCGTCATGCCTTTCAGGATCGTCGCGATGCGCGCTTCCAGTGCCTCGTCGCGTTTGACCGCGCTTTCGATGCGCGGCCAATCCTGCAGTTGCGCCGGCGGTGCGGCGTTCGCGCCGAAGTGCGCCAGGCCCAGTCCCATCACCAACATGCCCGTTCCAACGAAGACTCTCGCCTGCACGATCTGCTCCCTGGCTGGATACCGCAGTGACGCAGGCCGCGATTCGCGCATTCGACGCGCCGACGGCCGGCGGTTGACAGCGCTGTCAATACAAGGCGAGGCTGGTGAAGTCAATTGTCGTCGACGTGCCGTGGTGCATTCGGCGATCAAGCGCCCATTCCGTCGCGCATCCCTGCGCAACGGCTGTTGCGACGCAGCACGACGATGCGCACGAAAGTTGTCGATGGCGCGAGTTTGTCGGCGTGGCCATCGGGTTGCAGGACGGTTCTGGCACCATTCGCAGCGGTTGGACGACCAGGGAGCGTGCAATGCGTGTTCGGATCGAGGATGTGGCGGAAGCCGCCGGCGTGTCGATGAAGACCGTCTCGCGCGTGCTCAACAACGAGCCCAACGTGCGCGAGGAAATGCGCGCGCGCGTGATGAAGGCGATGGACAAGCTGCAGTACAAGCCCAATCCGTCGGCGCGCAGCCTGGCGGCGCAGCGTTCGTACAGCGTGGCGCTGGTCTACAACAACCCGTCGCGCAACTACATGATGGAAGTCCAGAACGGCATGCTCGAAGCGTGCCTCGCGAACCACTACAACCTGTTCCTGGCGCCTGTGAGCGTGGGCCGCGAACGCGTGGCCGACATGCAGGGCCTGTTCCGGAACTTCGGTCCCGATGGCGTGGTGCTCATCCCGCCGCTTACCGACGACGCGCAGCTGATCAGCGTGCTGGAGCAGAAAGGCGTGCCGTTCGCCTGCATCGCACCGAAGAACGCCGCCGGTCGCATCGGCGTGGCGATGGACGAGACATCCGCCGTGCTGGACATGATGGCGCGCCTGATCGACCTGGGGCACACGCGCATCGGCCACATCAAGGGCGCGGCCAAGCACGGCGCCTGCCAGTGGCGTTTCGACGGCTATCGCGAGGCGCTCAAGCGCGCCGGCATCCGATTCGACCCGGAGCTGGTGGTGCAGGGCGCGTTCTCGTACGAATCCGGCTGCGCGGGCGCACAGCAACTCCTGGAGCTGGCCTCGCCGCCGACGGCGATCTTCGCCGCCAACGACGACATGGCGGCCGGCGTCATTCGCATCGCGGCCGAACGCGGACTGTCGGTGCCGCGCGATCTGTCGGTATGCGGCTTCGACGACACGCCGATCTCGCGACACATCTATCCCGCGCTGACGACCATCCGGCAGCCCACGTCGGAGATGGGCCGGCTGGCGACGCTGGAATTGCTCGCGCGGATCAAATCGCCGGGAGCAGGACGGATGTTGCGCGTCGATCACGCGGTGCTCATGCGCGAGTCGACGCAGGCTCCGCGGCGTCGCTGATTTTCTTTGCGGCAGGAATGTTAGCGCTCTCATTCTGCGCGCCGATGGCGTGAAGTCGCTGCGCTGCAACATCGAAATACGCTGGAAAACAAGACTCCGCGCACACTCGAAGGCCGTCTCCACGGTCAAAGTTGACAGCGCTGTCAACCCGAGGTTCCAATCGGCCCGCACTTACTTTGCGGGCCTGTGTGGCGACACGCCTGCATCTTCTACGTCGTGAATTCTGGGAGGAGTTTCGATGAAGCAGTTGCGTGTCGCCCCCAAGCGAACACTGTTGACGTCCGCATTGCTGCTGGCACTGAGCCAGCCGCTTTACGCGCAGACCGCGCCCGCCGCCGAAGTGGGACAACGCACCGCCTCGGCGGACGAGGATGCCCGCACGCTCGACGCCGTCGTCGTGCAGGGCATCCGCGGAAGCCTGACCGGCTCGATGAACCTGAAACGCGACTCGCAGGGCGTCGTGGATGGCATCGTGGCCGAGGAAATCGGCAAGTTCCCCGATACCAACCTCGCCGAATCGCTGCAGCGCATCAGCGGCGTGTCGATCGACCGCACGCTGGGCGAAGGCTCGAAGGTGACGGTGCGCGGCATCGGGCCGGACTACAACATGGTGCTGCTCAACGGCCGGCAGATGCCGACGTCGGGCAACGCCAACGGCGCGGGCGTGTCGAACTCGCGCGCGTTCGACTTCGCCAACCTGGCGTCCGAAGCGATTTCCAGCGTCGAGGTCTACAAGACCAGCCGCGCCGACGTTCCGCCCGGCGGCATCGGCGCGACGATCAACATCCGCACGGCACGGCCGCTCGAATCGGAGCCGGTCATCAACGTGGGCCTGAAGGCGGTGCACGACACCTCCAACGGCAACCTGCCCAAGTCGCTGCAGGGCCACGACATCACGCCGGAGATCTCCGGCATCTTCAGCCAGCGCTATGCCGACGGCACGTTCGGCGTCGCGCTGACGGGCAGCTACCAGGAACGCGACTTCGGCTTCAGCCAGGCCGCCGTTCCCAATGGCTGGCGTCCGTTCCGCGGTGACGAGAACAACTGGGGCACGATCCCGCAGCCGGGCACGCCGGGTTCGGAGAACATCACCAACCGCCCGGGCCCGACCGACATCTATTCGGTCCCGCAGAACCTCAACTACAGCGTCAACGGCGTGCAGCGCCAGCGCACGAACGGCCAGCTGACGCTGCAGTGGGCGCCGGCGGACAACATCACCACGACGCTGGATTACACCTACGCCGAGAACAAGATCCAGCAGCAGCGCAACGAGCTGTCGGTGTGGTTCAACTTCGGCCCGTCGGTGACGTCCTGGACCGACGGCCCGGTCGCGGCGCCGATCTACTACTCGGAAATCATCAACCCGGCCACGTCCGACATCTCGATGGGCGGCATGCGCCTGGCGAACGTCAACAAGAACGAATCGTTGGGCTTCAACGTCGACTGGCAGGTGTCCGACGCGCTCGACCTGCAGCTGGACTACCACAGCTCGTCGGCCGAGACGAAACCGGACAGCCCGTGGGGTTCGGCCGGCGTGCTCGGCGTGGCGGCGTTCGTGCGCGGCACCACGTCGGTGGACTTCAGCAACTCGTTCCCGGTGGTGAACATCGCGTTGCCGCCGGGCGTGGCGGGCGTGGACCCGTCGCAGGCGCTGGTCACCGGTTCGGTGTTCCAGAACGCGTATTCCAAGTCCGAGATCGACCAGACGCAGCTGAAGGGCCGTTGGGAGTTCGGCGAATACTCCGGCCTGGACTTCGGCGCGTCGTACACCGACGTCGACAACCGCACCGCGTACGGCTTCATGCAGCGCGATACGTGGGGTGGCGTCGGCACGCCGGCGGACTACGACGACGACATCTGGTTCGCCGACAGCATGGGCCAGTACTTCGACCAGTTCGGTGGCCACAACTCGTCGAACTTCACCGACCGCTTCCTGCTGTTCGACTTCGACCGCCTGCGCAATCGCGCGGCCGAACTGACCGGGCGGCCGGACTGGTACCGCGCGCCGGACGAGTTCAGCCGCGACCTGCGCACCAACGAGAAGTCCAGCGGCGCGTACCTGCAGTACACGACGAAGTTCGACTGGGAAATGCCGCTGAACGTGGCCGTCGGCGTGCGCTACGAGAAGACGGAAGTCACCTCGTCTGCGCTGGTGCCGGTGGCGACCGGCATCACCTGGCAGTCGGCGAACGAGCTCAACCTGATCTTCGCCGACCCGGCCTTCGCGACGCTGAAGGGCGATTACGACTACTGGTTGCCCAACCTCGACCTCAACCTGGAGATCACCGACGCGGTGATCCTGCGCGGCAGCTACAGCCAGACCATCGGCCGGCCGGGCTGGGCGGACATCCAGGGCGGACGCACGCTGGACCAGATCGTGCGCGTGGACGGTGGCACCGGCACGCAGGGCGATCCGACGCTCAAGCCGCTGGTGTCGGACAACTTCGACCTGTCGCTGGAGTGGTACTACGGCGAGTCGAGCTATGTGTCGGCCGGCTGGTTCCGCAAGGACATCAAGAACTACATCGGCACCACGCAGATCATCGACGTGGGCGGCAGCGACGGCGCCACGCCGTTCAACCTGCACACGCCGGTGGGTGGCGCGTACTGGAACGCGGCGCTGGCAGGCGGCTGCATCCAGGCCGACGTGACCTGCATCCGCAACTACATCTTCGCGAACTTCAACGGCCAGCCGGGCGTGACGGCCACGGGGCAGGACGCGAACGGCAACTTCACCGGCACGATCAACGGACTCGCCAGCGATCCGCTGGCATCGTTCAAGATCACCTCGCCGGCGAACCGCGAGGACTCGTCGCTCGACGGCTGGGAGTTCAACATCCAGCACATGTTCGGGCAGAGCGGCTTCGGCGTCTCGGCGAACTACACCATCGTCGACAGTCCGGACCTCAGCTACGACAACTACGTCATCGGCGGTCAGTTCGCGCTGGTGGGCCTGAGCGATTCGGCGAACCTGGTGCTGTTCTACGAGAAGGACGCCTGGCAGATCCGTACCGCCTACAACTGGCGCGACCAGTTCCTGTCGGCGGTGTTCGACGGATCGGGCATCCCGAACCCGCAGTACGTGGACGACTACGGGCAGCTGGACATCAGCATCGGCTACAAGATCAACGACCAGATGACGGTGCAGTTCGAAGGCCTGAACCTCACCGACGAGACGATGCGCATCTTCGGCCGCCACGAGAACGAAGTGCTGTACGCGACGCAGTACGGACCCCGCTACGTGCTGGGTTTCCGCTACAACTTCTGACGTCGCGGTCGGGCAGTGTCGCGCGGCCATCCGGTCGCGCGGCCAGGGAGCGGGCCGCCGCGCCACCGGCGGCCCGCTGTCTGGCCGGATGTGAGGCAGGATGCAACGATGGGCGGGAGGGCGCAGCGTCGCCGAATCCCGCGAAGTTCGACCAAGAGGACGCAATGCCCAACCACGCAGCGCTCAACAACGTCGAACACCGCGATTTGCGGATCGACACCCGCCGCCTGGCGGCGCTCGGCGACGACGTGATGTGCGCGGCGACCTTTCCCGCGGAATTCCGCAACGTGCAGGCGCATTACCCGATCGTGTTCCGCCGCACGGGCGAGGGCGCGTTCCAGCCGGTCGCGCTGTTCGGATTCAGCGAAGGCGACAACCTGTTCCTCGACGGCGGCCATTGGGATGCCACGTACATTCCGCTCGCCATCGAGCGCCAGCCGTTCCTGATCGGCCGCGACGGCGAAGCGCTGACGGTGCACGTCGACCTCGACCACCCGCGCACGAAGGCGGGGCAGGGCGAAGCGCTGTTCCGCGAACACGGCGGCACCACGGATTACCTCGAACGCGTCACCTCCGTCCTGCTGGCGTTGCATGATGGCCTCGCGTCGGTGCCGGCATTCGTCGATGCACTGCAGAAGCACGCCCTGCTGGAATCGTTCGTGATCGATATCGAGCTGCCCGGCGGCGCCGTCAACCGCTTCGGCGGATTCCACACGATCCATGAAGAACGCCTGCGTGCGCTCGACGCGGCCGCGCTGGACGAACTGCATCGCGCCGGCTTCCTCGAGCCGATCTACATGGCCATTGCGTCGGTGTCGCAGTTCCGCGCGCTCATCGAGCGGCTCAACCGGCGCCATGCTGCCGGGCGCTAGCCCCATCGCCGAACGTGCGGACGTCGACGTTCGCGCGATCCCGGACGCGCTGCTCGCGTCCGGCGAACCCGTCGTGCTGCGCGGACTGGTCGCGGACTGGCCGATGGTGCGCGCGGCGCGCGACTCGGCCGAGGCGGCCGTCGCCTACCTGCGTACGTTCGAACGGCGCGACGCTCCGCCGGTGGTCGCGACGGTCGGCCCGCCCGACATCGGCGGCCGGTTCTTCTACAACGACGACCTGAGCGGTTTCAATTTCCGCCAGGAGAACGTGCCGCTGGGCGTGGTGCTCAACACGCTGCTGAAGTACGCGACCGAGGAACGGCCGCCCGCGATCTACGTCGCCTCCACGACGATCGACACGTGGCTGCCCGGCTTCCGCGCGCACAACGACGTTCCGTTCGGCGCGCGCGAACCGCTGGCGAGCGTGTGGATCGGCAATCGCACGCGCATCGCCGCGCACCAGGACGTTCCGGACAACCTGGCCTGCGTCGTCGCGGGGCGAAGGCAGGTCACGCTGTTTCCGCCGGATCAGCTGGCGAACCTGTACGTCGGGCCGCTCGACCACACGCCGGCCGGGCAGCCGATCAGCCTCGTCGATTTCGCCGCACCGGACCTGCAGAAATACCCGCGTTTCGCCGACGCCTGTCGCCATGCCCGCACCGCGCTGCTGGAGCCGGGCGACGCGGTGCTCATTCCCAGCATGTGGTGGCACCACATGGAAGGGCTGGATGCGTTCAACGTGCTGGTCAACTACTGGTGGCGGCAGTCGCCGGCGTGGATGGATACGCCGATGAACGCGCTGATGCTGGCGATCATGACCGTGCGCGACCTGCCGCCGGCGCAGCGCGCCATCTGGGACGACATCTTCCGCCATTACGTCTTCGCGCCCGGCGAGGCCACCGCCGATCACATTCCCGACGACGCCCGGCGCGTGCTCGCGCCGATGGACGAAGCGCGTGCGCGCTCACTGCGCGCCCGTCTGCTGCAACGACTCAACCGCTGAGGATTCCGCATGAGCGAGACCGACATCCGCACCCGTCCCATCCGACGCGTCGTCATCGCCGGCGGCGGCACCGCGGGCTGGATGGCCGCGGCGGCGTTGTCGCGCACGCTGGGCAAGGTGCTCGACATCACGCTGGTGGAGTCTGAGGAAATCGGCACCGTGGGCGTGGGCGAGGCGACGATCCCGACGCTGGTGACCTTCCACCGCCTGCTCGAGATCAACGAGCAGGAGTACATGTCGGCGGTGAAGGGCACCATCAAGCTCGGCATCTCCTTCGAGAACTGGCTCGACAAGGGCCATCGCTACATCCATTCCTTTGGCGTCAGCGGCAAGGACCACTGGTCGGCGGGCTTCCAGCATTTCTGGCTGCGCGGGCAAAAGCTCGGCATCGCCAGCGGCTACGAGGATTACTGCGTCGAACTGAAGGCGGCGCTGCAGGACAAGTTCGCGCACCTGCCGCGCGGCGGCATCAACTACGCGTACCACATGGACGCGAGCCTGTACGCGCGCTACCTGCGCACGCTGAGCCAGGGCCATGGCGCGCGTCGCGTGGAAGGCAAGATTGTCGAAGTCGTGAAAGACGAAGAATCGGGCTTCGTCACCGCGGTGAAACTGGCCGACGGTTCGATGCTGGAAGGCGATCTGTTCATCGACTGCACGGGCTTCCGCGCCCTGCTCATCGGACAGGCGCTGGGCGTGGGATTCACCGACTGGTCGCACTGGCTGTTCAACGACAGCGCGCTGGCGACGCAGACCACCGCCGTTCGCGACGCCGTGCCGTACACGCGTGCGATCGCCGGCAGCGCCGGCTGGCAGTGGCGCATTCCGTTGCAGCACCGCATGGGCAACGGCATCGTCTATTCCAGCCGTTTCATGAGCGATGACCAGGCGCGGCACGACTTCCTGTCCAGCGTCGAAGGCGAGGTGATCAAGGATCCGTGGCCGATCCGCTTCAAGCCCGGCCAGCGGCAGAAGTCGTGGGAAAAGAACGTCGTCGCGCTCGGGCTGGCCGGCAGCTTCATCGAGCCGCTGGAGTCGACCACCATCCACCTCATCCAGCGCGGCATCGTGCACCTGCTGCGGATGTTCCCCCAGGTCATCGCGCAGCCGGACATCGACCAGTACAACGCGCAGCTCGATTCGGAGCTGGCGCACGTGCGCGACTTCGTGGTGATGCACTACAAGCTCACCAACCGCCGCGACACGCCGTACTGGCAGGCGGTGCAGGACATGGAGATGCCGGCCACGCTGAAGCACCGCATCGAACTGTTCCGCGAAACCGGCAAGGTCTTCCGCAGCTCGGAGGAGCTGTTTGCCGAGAATTCGTGGATCCAGGTGATGATGGGGCAGGGCGTGGTGCCGCAGCAGTACCACCCCACGGCCGACGTCATGAGCGAGCCGGACCTGCGCCGCTTCCTCGACGACATCCGCGCGCACGTGGACAACACCGTGCGCCAGCTGCCGCCGCACCAGGCCTACATCGACCAGTACTGTCCGGGCGTGCGCGCACCGGAGCCGGCCGCCGCGGGCTGAGCACGCATGGGCGCGCTGCGGAAGGCCGGCGCCGTCCCGATCCGTCGCCGTCGTGTCGCGCGCGTTGCGGTGTGGTTGCTGTTGGCCTGCGGCGTGATCGCGACGATGCCGTCGATGGCGGGCGGCTTCCTTCGCGCCGACGGCACGCGCATCGTCAATGAACGCGGCGAGCCGGTCATACTGCGCGGCGTCGGCCTCGGTGGCTGGATGCTGCAGGAAGGCTACATGCTGGAGATGCCCGGTCCGGGCACGCAGCGCTCGATCCGCGCGCGCATCGTCGATCTGATTGGCGAAGCGAAGGCCGAGGCGTTCTACCAGGCCTGGCGCGACAACCACGTCACCAAGGCCGACATCGATGCGCTGGCCGCGTGGGGCTTCAACCACGTACGACTGCCGATGCATTACGCGCTATACACCGCGCCCGTGTCGGAAGAGCCGGTGCCGGGGCAGCAGACGTGGCGCGAGGAGGGCTTCCGCCGCACCGACGAACTGCTGTCGTGGCTGAAGGCCAACGGCATGACGCTGGTGCTCGACCTGCACGCCGCGCCGGGCGGACAGGGCAACGACGTCAACATCGCCGATCGCGACCCCGCTGCGCCATCGCTGTGGGACGACGCCGCGAACCGCGACAAGATGGTCGCGCTGTGGCGTCGCCTCGCCGAACATTACAAGGACGAGCCGGCCGTCGCGGCGTACGACATCCTCAACGAGCCGAACTGGGGCTTCCGCGACGCGGCCGACCGCAACGGCTGCAAGGAATCCGGCAACGCACCGCTGCGCGAACTGCTGCAGCGGACCACGCGCGCTATCCGCGAAGTCGACACGCGCCACATCGTCATCATCGAAGGCAACTGCTGGGGCAACAATTACCGCGGCGTGCTCGACGACGGCCCTTGGGACGACAACCTCGTCGTCAGCTTCCACAAATACTGGAACGGCACGGGGCGCGACAGCATCGCGGAGCTGCTGGCGCTGCGCGATCGCTGGAAGTTGCCGCTGTACCTGGGCGAAACCGGCGAGAACTCGAACGACTGGTACGCGCGAACGGTGGCGCTCGCGGAAGGCGAGGGCATCGGCTGGGCCGCCTGGCCGCTCAAAAAGATCCGCTACAACAATCCGCTGCAGATCGAGCCCAATGCGAGCTACGCCCGACTGCTGGCGTACTGGGCCGGCAACGGCAAGCGACCGACCGCAGACGAGGCCGAGCGCGCGCTCATGACGCTGGCCACGCGCGATATCCGCTTCGAACACAACCTTGCCCACCCCGATGTCGTCGATGCCTGGCTGCGTGCGCCGCATGCGGACCGTGCGGTCCCCTTCCGCGACCATCGCATCGCCCACGACGGCGGCATCGTGGCCGCCGTGGATTTCGACATGGGACGTGACGGCCTCGCGTACCACGACACGAATTCCGCGAACGAGAGCGGAAAGCCGCGCGTCGACTGGAACCCCGGCAAGGCCTATCGCAACGATGGCGTCGACCTTGCAGGCGACGCGAGCGGCTGGCGCGTCGTCGACATGCAGCCCGGCGAATGGATGCAGTACACGATCGCGGTCGATCGCGCCGGCACGTATGGGCTGGATCTCGACGGTCGCGGCACGGTGAGGCTCCGTGTCAACGGCGCGACGCCGGTCGATCTCCGCGTCGGCGACCCGGCAGACATTCCGCTGCTTGCAGGTCGCAACACGCTCGTCGTCGAGGCGCTGGTTCCCGACATGGAGCTTCGCGCCCTGCATTTCTCCGCAGCGTCCAGGTAGGGCGCTCGCGTTTGCGGGTTGCCTGAGGCCGGAAGGGCCTCCTCACAATGGGCCTCGTTATCGCGGCGAATGGGACCGCGGGCGGCGGCATCAGGACCAGATCTCCCGCGAACGTCGCGTCAATGGGACGTATTCGCCGTGTGATAAGGTCTGCGTCCATTTCCCAGGGGGTACCGGATGAACCTGCACGAGCTGTTTCTGACCGAGAAGGACGCGATCCGGTCGGGCTGGATCCAGGAGTTGCAGCGGGTATCCGGCAACCTTGCCGGCCGGGTCAGCCAGGCCGACCTGATGAAGCGTGCCGACGAGATGAGCGGCCTGCTGGTGCAGGCGCTCCAGTCGTCCGGCGGCAACACCGTCGACACCGTGGACTTCACGATCCTGGACCGCTTCTTCGACGAGTTCGCCCGCGACCGCGTCGAGCAGGGCTTCAATTCGGAAGAGACAGCGACGTTCGTCTTCACCCTGAAGCGTCCGTTGTTCGAGCGCATCCAGGCCCGCACGGCCGGTGATGCACAGGCCATGGCGCAGCTGTCGTGGAACGCGACCGAGCTGGTCGACCGCCTCGGCCTGCGCGCGGTGAGCGCGTTCCAGCGCATGCGCGAGGCGGTGATCGAGCGCCAGCAGCACGAGCTGCTCGAACTGTCCACGCCCGTGGTGAAGCTGTGGAAGGACGTCCTGGCGCTGCCGATCATCGGCACGCTGGACAGCAACCGCACCCAGATCATGATGGAGACGCTGCTCACGCGCATCGCGGAAACCGAAGCGGCCATCGCGATCATCGACATCACCGGCGTGCCGACGGTCGACACGCTGGTCGCGCAGCACCTCATCAAGACGGTCACCGCGATCCGGCTGATGGGCGCGGACTGCATCATCAGCGGCGTTCGCCCGCAGATCGCGCAGACCATCGTCCACCTGGGCGTGGACCTGGGCGAGGTGACCACCAAGGCGAACCTCGCCGACGCGCTGGCGCTGGCGCTGAAGCGCACCGGCGTGCGCGTGGTGTCGGGCGGCGAGGCCGCCTGACATGGAGCGGATCCCGATCCTCCGCATGGGGGACCTGCTGCTGGTGACGATCCAGGTCGATCTCCACGACCAGGTCGCGATGCAGCTGCAGAACGACCTCACCAGCGAGATCGAACGCATCAACGCAAAGGGCGTGGTGATCGACATCTCCGCGCTGGAGATGGTCGATTCCTTCATCGGGCGCCTCATCGCCGACACCTCCTCGATGGCCCGCGTACTGGATGCCGAGACGGTCGTGGTCGGCATGCGCCCCGCGGTGGCGATCACGCTGGTCGAGCTGGGCGTGGCGATGCCGGGCGTGCGCACCGCGCTCAATGTCGAGAAGGGCATGGCGTTGCTGATGCAGTCGCGGCGTGAGGACTGACCCGGTGACGTCCGGAACGATGCCGCTCCGCAGCGAACAGGACATCGTGTCCGCGCGCCAGGCCGTGCGGAAATGGTGCGTGGAGCTCGGCTTCTCGCTGGTGGACCAGACCAAGATGGTCACCGCCGCGAGCGAGCTCGCGCGCAACACGCTGATCTACGGCGGGGGCGGCGAGATGCAGTGGTCGCACGGTGCGCAGGCCGCTCGCCGCACCCTGACGCTCACCTTCGCCGACGAAGGTCCGGGCATCCCCGACCTCGATCTCGCGCTGACCGATCGCTGGACGTCCGGGAACGGACTCGGGCTCGGCCTGTCCGGCGCCAAGCGTCTGGTCCAGGAATTCAACATCGATACCCGACCCGGAGCCGGCACGCGCGTCACCATCAGCCGATGGAAATGATCCGCGACGGCGGCCTCTGGCGTCACACGGAAATCGACGACGCCACGCAGGTCGGGGCCGCGCGCCGGCAGGTGGCGCTGGCCTGCGCCGACGCCGGCGTTGCCGACGAGCTGACCGGCAAGGCGCTGATCGTGGCGGTCGAACTGGCGACGAACCTGCACAAGCACGCGCGCCGCGGCGCGTTGTTCGTGAAGGCGGCGTCGGCGAACACAATCGACCTGGTGTCGGTCGATCACGGTCCCGGCATGGACCTGCAGCAATGCTTCGTCGACGGGTTCTCGACCAGCCACACCAATGGCACTGGCCTCGGCGCGGTGCGTCGGCTGTCGGCGGCGTTCGACGCGTATACCGATCCGTCTGGCAGCGTCGTGTTCGCGCGCGTGGGCGTCGTCCCGGCGGGGCTGGAATACGGCTCGCTGGCCGTTGCGACCCGCGGCGAGTCGGTCAGCGGCGACCAGTGGGCGCTGCGCGCGGACGACGGCGGCTGGACGCTTGTGATGGCCGACGGCCTCGGCCACGGGCCGCAGGCGCACGAGGCCTCGGCGTTCGTCGGACCGATCGCCGACATCGACACCTCGCCTTCGCTGCAGCTGCAGCGGGCGAACGACCTCAGTCGCGGAACGCGCGGCAGCGCCGCCGCCGCTTTGCGTTGCCGGACCGCGCAGGCCGCGCTCGACTACGCGTCGGTCGGCAACCTGCACTGCGTGGTGCAGCGGCGCGAGCAGGCGCAGGTCCTGCCCGGCCAGAACGGCACCGTCGGCGGCGCGTTCCCCGCGGTGAAGCAGCAGCAGGTCGCGGTGGAGCCGCGGGGACTGGTCGTCGTGCACACTGACGGCCTGAGCGGGCGCTGGTCGCTGGATCGTTACCCCGGCCTTCGCATCCGGCACCCGCAGGTCGTCTGCGGCGTGTTGTTCCGCGACTGCAATCGACACCGCGACGACGCCACGGTCGTCGCCATCCGGAGTTGACCATGGGCGGAACCGAAGAGGAACTGGCCAACGCTCAGCGCGAGATCGCCATGCTGCGCGAGGAGCTGGCCGAGACGAACCAGGGCGTGCTGGCGCTGTACGCCGAACTCGACGACAAGGCCGAGGAACTGCGGCAGGTCTCGGACCTGAAGAGCCGGTTCCTGTCCTACATGAGCCACGAATTCCGCACGCCGCTGGTGTCGATCCAGAGCATGGCGCGCCTGCTGCTGGAGCGCTTCGACGGCCCGCTGTCGGAGGAGCAGGAGCGCCAGGTCGCCTTCATCCAGTCCTGCTCGGCCGAGATGAGCGGGATGGTCGACGACCTGCTCGACCTCGCGAAGGTCGAGGCCGGACGCATCACCATCTCGCCGGACTGGTTCGAGCTGATCGACCTGTTCGCGGCGCTGCGCGGCATGTTCAAGCCGATCGCGACCTCCGCCGCCGTCGAGGTCGTGTTCGAGGAACCCGACGGCGTGCCGGCGCTGTTCTCGGACAACCAGAAGGTCGCGCAGATCCTGCGCAATTTCATATCGAACGCACTGAAGTTCACCGAGGTGGGAACCATCACCATTTCGGCACGGTCCGAACCCGACAATCACGTCCGTCTTTCCGTCGCCGACACCGGACCCGGGATCGCCGAGCATGACCTTCCCAACCTCTTCGTCGAGTTTTCCCAGGTGCGTTCGCTGAGGACGCCCGCCTGGCGCGGGACCGGGCTCGGGTTGTCGGTCTGCAAGCGGTTCGCCGAACTGCTCGGCGGCCGGGTCGAAGTGGAAAGCCGCCTCGGCGAGGGCTCGGTGTTCTCGGTCGTCCTGCCCGTCAAGGGGCCTGTGGAGGAACTGGCGGAGCCCGCCGAATGATGGCGAACGCGCACCTGCTGGATCGCCCGGTACTGCTCGTCGACGACACCAACGCGACGCGATACGCGACGCGCCGCATGCTCACGGCCAACGGCATGGAGGTGATCGAGGCCGTCACCGGCGAGGAAGCGCTGCGGCTCGCATCGGGCTGCGATGCGGTGGTGCTCGACGTGAACCTGCCCGACCTGGACGGGTTCGAAGTGTGCCGCCGGCTGCGTGCCGATCCGGCCACGCAGTCGCTGCCGGTGCTGCACCTCAGCGCGCAGCACATGCAGGACTCCGACAAGGTCGTCGGCCTGGAGGCCGGCGGCGACGCCTACCTGACGCATCCGGTGGGTGCCGGCGTGCTGGTGGCGACGATCAACGCGCTCGTGCGCGCACGCAAGGCCGAACGGGCGCAGATGAGCCTGCGCGCCCAGCTGGCGTCCGTCATCGACAGCGCGCCGGTCGCCATCGCGGTGTTCAACGCCGCGGGCGAACTGACGCTCGGCAACGACGCGTTCCGCGACTACGCCGGTTCGCTTTCGGTCGAGCAGCGAGCGCTGCCGGAATTCCTGTCGGCCTCCTTTCACGCCGTCCGCGGCGGCAGCGGACCGCTGCGCGGCACCGCGACGCTGGAACGACCGGGACGTCCCACGGCGTTCATGGAATGGCGCGTGGGCCTGGTGGACGAGGAAAGCGTCGTCGTCGTGCTGGCCGACCGCACCGTCGAGCACACGCTGGGCCTGGAACGCGAGAGCCTGCTCGCACGCGAGCGCGCCGCCCGCTCCGAGGCGGAGACTGCCTACCAGACCAAGGACGCCTTCCTCGCGCTGGTCTCGCACGAGCTGCGCAACCCGCTGAACACGATCTCGATGTGGTCCTCGATGCTGCAGCGCCCCGATGCGCGCGTGCACCTGGACCAGGGCCTCACGGCGATCGAGCGCAGTGCGCACCTGCAGGCGCGCCTGCTCGGCGACCTGCTGGACGTCGCGCGTGCCAGTTCCGGCAAGCTGACGGTCACCACGACGCCGACGGATCTCGCCGCGGTGTTGCGCGACGTGGTGGCATCGGTCGACGAAATGGCGGCGCAGCGCCAGATCGCCATCGAGACGGACATCGACATCCCGTACGCGGTGCTGGGCGACGCGCCGCGCCTGCACCAGATCGCGTGGAACCTGCTGTCCAACGCGATCAAGTTCTCCGAACCGGGCGGCGTGGTGAAAGTCACCCTTGCCGATGAAGACGGTCACGCCGTGCTGTCGGTGCACGACGACGGCGTCGGCTTCGATCCGGACGATGCGGCGCTGCTGTTCGAACGGTTCCGCCAGGCCGCGCATTCGCGACCGTCCAGCGCGGGCGGACTGGGCCTGGGACTGTCGATCGTGCGCGAACTGGTGCTGCTCCACGGCGGCACCGTGACCGCGTGGAGTCCCGGCCTCGGGCAGGGCGCGCGCTTCGACGTGCGCATTCCGCTCACGCACGCGCACGCCGACGAACAGGCGACGGCCAGCCCGGCGGCACTGTCGGCGCGCGACATCCTGGTCATCGAGGACGAGGTCGAAACGCGCCGGCTCATGAAGCTTGCGTTCGAGGAACACGGCGCGACGGTCCGCGACGTGGGGTCGGCCGAGCTCGCGCTGAACCTGCTCGGCGAGCGGCGTTTCGACCTGATCGTGTCCGACGTCGGCCTGCCGTTCATGGACGGGTTCTCGCTGATGCAGACCTTGCGTCGCACCGAAGGCCCGAACCGGGACGCGCCCGCCATCGCGGTCACCGCCTACGCGCGCGATACCGATGTGGAGCGCAGTCGCGAAGCCGGGTTCGATGCGCACGTCAGCAAGCCGGTCGACATCGCCGGCCTGTTGCGGCGCGTGGCGACGCTGCTTTCCGAACGCGGCGGCGCGTAGGTCAGGCCACGGGCGACGCGTCGAGCAACGCGATCGCGCGTTCCAGCACATGCGCAGGCGTTCCGCCGACTTCGACGCGGATGACGTCCGCTTCGCCGACGGGTTCTTCCAGCGCTTCGTACTGGCTGGCGAGCAGGACAGCGGGCATGAAGTGGCCGAGCCGGCTTTCGAGCCGCCCGGCGACAGTAGCGGGCGGGGCATCCAGATAGACGAAGCGCATCGGCACGCCGCAGTCGCGCAGGCGTTGCCGATGAACCGCGCGCAGCCCGGAAAACGCCAGCACGCTCGACGATCCGCGCGATGCGAGCGCCTGCAGCTGCCGCCCGAGTTCGGCGACCCACGGCTCGCGCTGCGCGTCCATCAACGGCACGCCCGCGGCCATCTGCGCCTTCGCGTCGTCGGCGTGGAAATCGTCCGCATCGAGGAACACGTACCCGTAATGCCGGGCGAGCCCGAGCGCGACCGTGCTCTTGCCGCTGCCGGCCACGCCGATGACCACGATCGCGTTTGCATGAGGCATTGCGCTTGTCGCTCCCGCGTGGTGGTTGCGCGTAAAGGCCACGTGTCCGACAGGGCCTGCTTCCTTCTCGTCGGCTTACGCGCGAACCGGAATAGTCATGCGACCTACCTACATGACTTCGACCATGACCGTACCCGATTATCCGCGTCCGCCGTTCAAACCCCAGCAACAGTCCTTCCCCGGCAAGACCGACAAGATGGATCCGCGCCCCGACCATGGCGAGGACAGCTATGTCGGCCACGGGCTGCTAGCCGGCAAGAAGGCGCTGATCACCGGCGGCGACAGCGGCATCGGTGCCGCCGTGGCGATCGCATTCGCGCGTGAGGGTGCGGACGTGGCGATCGTCCATCTTCCGACGGAAGAGAAGGACGCCCAACGCATTATTGAACTCGTGAAGAAGGCGGGCGTGGACGGCGTCGCGCTCGCCTGCGACATCAGCGATCCCGAACTCGCGGCCAAGACCGTCGAAACAGTTGCCGAACGCTTCGGTCGGATCGACGTGCTCGTGAACAACGCGGCGTACCAGAAGTATTACGAGTCGATGGAGGAAATCACGCTGGAAGAGTGGACCAAGCACTTCAACACCAACGTGCACGCGCCGTTCAACCTCGTCCGTCTCGCGCTGCCGCATATGGAAGAAGGCGCTTCCGTGATCAACACCGCGTCGGTGCAGTCGAAGAAACCGTCGCCGAACATCCTGCCGTACGCCGCGACCAAGGGCGCCATCGCGAACATGACCGTGGGCCTGGCGGGACTGCTCGCCGAGAAGAAGATCCGCGTGAACGCCGTGCTGCCCGGCCCGATCTGGACGCCGTTCATTCCCGCCGGCATGGCGCCGGAAGAAGTCGAAACCTTCGGCGAACAGACCCCGTTCAAGCGTCCCGGCCAACCCGTCGAACTGGCGTCGGCCTACGTCATGCTCGCGGCGGATACGTCGAGCTATACGTCGGGCGCGCTGCTGACGGTGTCGGGCGGCGCCGCGACCCTGTAATCGCAGTCGCTACTGGCCGGCATGCTCCCGGAGCAGGGCGGGGAGCATCGCCGGCAGATCGCGCGCGAGCAGTCCGACATCGGCGACGTCGCGTTCGAACCGGCGTCCTGCGAGTCCGTGCAGGTACACGCCCCACTGCGCGGCGACGAGCGGCTCGGCGCCGCGGGCCGCCAACCCGCCGATGATGCCCGCGAGCACATCCCCCGAACCCGACGTCCCCAGCGCGATGCTGCCGCCGATGTGCACCCAGGCGCTTTTGCCATTCGCGCTGACATGCGTGGTTGCGCCTTTCAGCACGACGATGCATCCGGTCTGCTCGCTGTAGCGTTGGGCGACCTGCGCGGGTTCCTTCCCGATTTCCTCGATCGTCAGGCCGGTGACGGAGGCCATCTCGCCGACGTGCGGCGTCACGATGCATCGCGCGGTCGCCCCTTCGATCGCTTCGACCGCGCTCAGCGCGCCGGCGTCGAGCACGAGCGTTCCGCGGGATTCGCGCGCCAGCGCGCCGACGATCTCCAGCCACTGCGGAGTAGGGTCGCAACCCGGCCCGACGATCAAGGCATCCGCACGCCGCGCCGCTTCGAGCAAGGCGTCGCTTGCGACCGCGATGTCGCCGTTCGCTGTTTCTTCGAGCGAGATCACCCGTGCTTCCGGCATCGCGATGCCGAGCTGTCGCGCGACAGAGGCCACCGTCGCGAACTGCAGCTTTCCCGCGCCCACGCGCAACGCGGCCATGCCGGCCAGCAGCACGGCGCCAGGAATCTCCGCGGAGCCGCCGATGACCAGAACGCGGCCGCGGCCTTCCTTCCCGGCCGTTTCGTCCACCGGCGGCAGCGGGAATTCGGGCTTGTTGGTCACTTCGGCCCCACCGGACGGTCGGGCGCACGCGTGACAGCGGCTTCCTCCACCAGTTCGGGCGCGACGAAATTGGCGCGCTGCAGGCAGAAGCGCGCCTCGTCGCTCGCACCGGTGAGCGCATATTCGGTGACGCCGCAGTTGGGAACGTCGGCCTTCGCGTCGATCGCGAGGATGGTCTGCTCGTCCATGCATTCGAGCAGGTAACGGAAGCAGTTCACGATCACCTGGTGCGCGACGATGATGACGCGATCGCCGACGTGGTCGCGGCGCAGCACCTCGACGACGCTGCGCAGGCGGAGGATGACGTCGCACCAGCTCTCGCCGCCGGGCGGACGGAAGTAGAACTTGCCCACGCGCCTTCGCTGCTCGGCAAGTTCGGGGAAGGTCTCGATGATGCCGCGCGTGGTGTAGCGGTCGAGGACGCCGAACTCCTTTTCGCGAAGCCGCTCGTCCATACTGATCTCGTCCGGATCCTTGCCGAGCGCGTTCGCGATCGCGCGGCAGGTATCCATCGAACGTACGAACGGCGAGCTGTAGTAGCAGGTCGGCCGCAGTTCGGGCGGCTGCGACGAGAACCAGTGGGCGAGGGCCTCGGCCTGCTGCTGGCCCAGCTGCGACAGCGGCGTGTCCGCGTCGCGCGTCTGGATGTCGATCAGGCCCAAGCCGCGCGCTTCGGCGTCATCGCGCGCGGCGTTGCCGGCGCTCTGGCCATGCCGCACGATCCACAGGCGCTCGGGCCAGTCGGAATGCTTCAGGCTCAAGATCGGCGGCCTCCGCGATCAGAGATCGACCTTCGCCACCTTGTCGTCGTAATCCTGTTTCGGATCGCGACCCATCAGCAGCTTGAGGCCCGCCACGAGGCTGTGCTCGTTCAGCCAGATCTCCGCTTCAGCCGGCGTGAAGCGCAGCAGGATGAGTTTGGGGTCGTCCTTGCCGCCCTCGTACCACGCGGCGATGAACGCGTTCCAGAGTCTGTCCACCACATCGCGGTCGAGGATGGTCTGCACGGTGCCGCCGATCGTCGCGAACAGTTCGTGGCCCTTGGACGCGAACGCGCAGAACGCCGGCGTGGGCGCGGCGGCCTGCTGTGCCAGTTCGTTCTCGGTCGAGGTGAAGAACCAGATCTCGCCCGGCGTCTGCTTGTCGAGCAGCGCAGTCATCGGGCGCGAATGACCGGCGGGATCCGAGGTGAGCCCGAGCATCACGGTGCGATCGGATTCGATGTGGTCCCACAGCTTTCGCTCGAACTTGCGGTCGTCCATTTCGATGCCTGCCTGAATGAGTTCACGACACGCTACGAAACGCGCGGTGGGAGAGTGGTGAACGCGCGAGACCGCGCCGGTGCTGCACGCGAGACGACCCCGCGACTTCGATCAACGTGGACGATGCGGTCGCACCAGGCTCATCCATATCGTCGATCGCGGTCGTCGATGGCGCGTTGTCGTGGATAAGTCGTGACGATCACAACGTCCACGCGACATCCACCATCGAATTGCGATCTTGCAGGAACCCACCACATCGGCAGGCGACAAACAATGGCACGAGACATCCTGAAGACCCTCAAGGCCGAGCACGACGAACTGCGCGAGCTCTTCGCCGAACTCAAGGAAACCACCGACCGCGGCGTCAAGAAGCGCGAAGGGCTCCTCGAGAAGATCGAGGCCTCGCTGCTGCCGCACGCGAAGTGGGAAGAGAAGGTGTTCTACCCCGCATTCAAGGAACGCGCCGACCGCGACGGCATCCAGACCTACGCCGAGGCGTTGACCGAACATCACGCGGTGGAGAACACCGTGATTCCGGAAGTCCACGCCGCCGATCCGGGCACGCCCGAATTTGCCGGTCGCACCAAGGTGTTCGGCGAGTTCATCGACCACCACGCCAAGGAAGAAGAGAAGACCATGTTCAAGATGGCGCGCGAGCTGTTCTCGGCGGAAGAGCGCGCGCAGCTGGACGAGGACTACGAGGAATGGAAGCAGTCCGACGCCGCGGCCGCGCTGATCGCCGGCGAAAAGGCGAAGGCGGGCGTCAAGGGCGCCGTGAAGTCGATGACCCAGTAAGTCGGGCAGGGACGCTGCCGATGACAGGGACGAACGAGGACTTCGACAAGGTAATGCGTCATCACCGCAAGGCCTGGCGCGTCGAGCGGATCGCGTGGTTCGTCATCGCGCTCACGCTGGCTGGTGCGCTGTTCGGCGCATTCGGCGGTGGCGTGCTCAGCGAGGCGCAGGTCGGCTCCAGGCAGACGGTCACGATCGAGTACGACCGCCTGCTGCGTTCGAGCGCTCCGTCACTGATGCGGTTCCACGTGCACCCTTCGCTGCGCCGTGATGGTGCCGTGCGGCTGCGCATAGACCGCTCGATCGTGTCGCGGATGGAGATCGAGTCGATCGTTCCCCAGCCACTGAGCCAGGCCAGTGGCGCGGACTACACCGAGTTCGTCTTCGAGGTGGCGCCGGGCGAGTCGCCGGCGACCATCGACCTGCGTTACCGGCCGTCGACCTTCGGCCGGATGCGCGGCGAGGTGTCGATCGCCGGCGAACACGCGCTGGTCATCGACCAGTTCGTCTACCCATGAGGAGGCCATCATGGAATCCGTGATCCGCGGCATGACGATCTACATCTTCCTGTGGCTGATCTTCCGCATATCCGGAAAGCGCACCCTGGCGGAGACGTCGCCGTTCGAGCTGATCCTGTTGCTCATCATCTCGGAAGTGACCAACGAGGCGATGGTCGACAGCGATCACTCGATCACCAACGCCATCCTGCTGATCATGACGCTGACGGGCATGAGCATCGCGCTGTCGGTGGTGAAGCACTACTGGCCGTGGGCGAGCCGCGTGCTGGAAGGCATGCCGCTTCCGCTGGTGCGCGATGGCAGGATGCTGAAGGAGAACATGGACAAGTCGCGCGTGGACGAGGAGGAGATCCTGATGGCGGCCCGCCACACGCAGGGCATCGACCGGATGGAAGACATCAAGGACGCGACCGTGGAGAACGACGGAAACATCTCCGTCATTCCCCGTTCGAAACAGGACGGCTGATCGGGGCGCTGCGTCCTCCGCCATCTGCGTCGATGGCGGAGGACGGTAGCGTGTCAGCGGGGATCGAGCTCCATCGGCGCGAGCGGCTCGCTGGTAGGACCGTTGAGGATCGCGCCGCTCTCGCCGTCGAAGCGCGAGCCGTGGCACGGGCAATCCCAGGACTTCTCCTCGCCGCTCCAGCGCACGACGCAACCCATGTGCGGGCAGCGCGCGTTGTACGTATGCAGCCGGCCGTCGCCGCTTCGATAGCAGGCGATGCGATGGGCACCACGACGCAGCACGGCGCCGGTGCCCAGCGGAATGCGCTGCGGGTCGTCAACGTCGGCCGGCCGCACCCAGTCGCGGAACTGGAGCGCGGCGTTGGCGTTCTCGCGTATCCATTCGCCCGCGCTGCGCACGGGCTTTCGCGACGGGTCGTAGAGCGCTTCCCACGGGTTGTCGCGCCCCTGCGCGATGTCGGCGATGAGCAGCGCCGCGAGCGTGCCATGCGTCAGGCCGTTGCCCGAATCGCCGGTCACCAGGTAGACGTTCTCGTGATCGGGATCGCGGCCGATGAAGGCGAGGCCATCGACCGGTTCGATGATCTGGCCCGACCAGCCATGCGTGAAGTGCGTGGAGCCGGGGAAGTGTTCGCGCGTCCACGCCTGCAGTCGGACGTAGGCTTCCGGATCGTCGTCCTGACCGGTCTTGTGGTCCTCGCCGCCGACGATGATCTTCGCCACGCCGTCTTCGTCCACGTATTTGCGGATGTAGTGGTACGGGTCGGCGTCGTCCCAGATCAGCGCATCGGGCAGGTCCGCGGGCGCGTCGCCCGACACGACGTACGAACGGTACGCCGCCTGCTTCATGTACGTCGCGCCAGTTTCATGCACCGGTACGTTGGTCGCCGCCACGACGGTCTTCGCCTTCAGCTCGCCATTTCGCAGCGACACGGTGCACGGCGAGCCGCCCTTGATGTCGACGATCTCCGCGCGCAGGAAACGACCGCCGGCCTCGCGGACTTCCGCCGCAAGCACCTGGATGTAGCGTCCGACGTCGACGACCGCCTGACGCTCGAATCGCACCACCGGGCCGAACGAGGCGGGCAGGGCGTCGCCTGCCTGCAGGAGCGTTGCGCTGAGGCCCGCCGCGTTGGCGGCCTCGACTTCCTTCTCCAGGTTCGAGGCATCGCGATCGTGTGCGAACAGATAGCCCGGCACGCGGGCGAAGCCGCAATCCTTTCCGCTCGCTTCGACGACCGCCTCGATCCAGTCGATCGCCGCCGCGTGACTCGCCGCCGCCAGTCGCGCGCCGTCATCGCCGTGCTGGCGTGCCAGCCGGTAATAGCGGTCGTCGAGCGCGTTGGACAGATGGGCCGACGTGCGCAGCGTTTCACCCGCACCGATGCCTTCCTTGTCGATGACGACGACCTTGCGGCCTTCGCGCAGCAGGCAGAGCGCCGCGCTCAGCCCGGCGATGCCGGCACCCACGACGACGACATCCAGCGCGTGCGAATCGAGGTCGGTGACGAACCACTTCGACAGATCGTCGGCGTTCTTCCAGACGGGAATGGTGCGTGCGGTGGTCATCCGGTTCTCCAGTGAACGGTCGTTGCGTCTTACCTCGCCCACCCGCAAACCGCGGTGAAGCCGCCCGCGTGCACGCCGCGTGGACGGTCGCGTCAGGTGAATCGCGACGCCACGTCGTCCAGCGGCGCGAACACATCGCGCCATGTGGTGACGGCCCGGACCACGGAGAGCTTTCCGTCCATCTCGAGGACCTCGAACTGCGTGGTTCCCGCGGCGTCGCGCCAGAACCGCAGCGAGACGCTTGCCGCGCCGACACGCAGGCCGCGCACCGACAGCTCTGGCAGCCACGTGGGCAGGTGAGGGTCGAGGAGGAGCAACCCGAGCGGCGCGAACGGCTGCATGCCCAGCAGCGTCTGCGTCAGGGTGATCGCCGTGCTTGCCGACCATGCCTGCGGCGAATTCGACTGCGGATACGTGGCCGGAAACGGATGCGCCTTGTCGCGCGCGTGCCCGCTGAAACATTCGGGCAGCCGGTATTGATCGAATGCCGAGGCGATCTCGAACTGCGCGCGTGCGATCTGCTCCACGCGGTCGTGCGCGCCGTGGCGTTGGCAGCCCATCGCGAACGGCCCGTGTTCGACCGGCCACACCGTGCCGCGGTGGTACGCGTACGGGTTGTAGGCCGGGTGATCGCTGGACAACGTGCGGATGCCCCAACCGCTGAACAGATCGGGCGCGAACGAGCGTTCGAGCAGGCGCGGGATGCGCTCGTCCTCGACGATGCCCGAGCCCACGCAGCGCAGCGCGTTCGAACCGACGGAGCGGATCAGATGGCCGTCGCGCGCCAGCGCCATCGCGAACGAGCCGACGTCGTCCATCCAGAAGGTCGCATCGAAACGCGCTTTCAGGGCCTCGGCCGCGGCGCGTTGCCGCTTCGCCTCATCGTCGTGTCCGAACGCCTCCAGGATCTGCGCCATCGCGTGCCGGGCCGCATGGATGATGCCTTGCTCCTCGCACGTCGCGACCGGATGCTCCGCCGTGCGTCCGTCCTCTTCGACGATGCCTTCGTCCGAATCCTTCCACGTCTGGTTTTTCAGGCAATCCTTGGACC
>Ga0209676_1001252_pt1 | contig 26637 bp, 16 predicted proteins | sample AraplaCvi_mLB_r2_FD_184282 | JGI IMG/M metagenome (GOLD analysis project Ga0209676, IMG submission 184282) | Arabidopsis root microbial communities from North Carolina, USA - plate scrape MF_Cvi_mLB_r2 (SPAdes) (version 2) | ecosystem: Host-associated > Plants > Roots > Endosphere | place: USA... | reverse complement strand
CCCGGCTACCTGACCAAGACGGTCAAGGCGATCAAGGGCGTGTCGGAAGAAACGACGACCGGCGTCCACCGCCTGTACCACATCGCCAAGAAGGGCGAGCTGCCCTTCCCCGCGATCAACGTCAACGACAGCGTCACCAAGTCGAAGTTCGACAATCTCTATGGCTGCAAGGAATCGCTCGTCGACGCGATCCGCCGCGGCACCGACGTGATGCTGGCGGGCAAGGTCGCGACCGTTGCCGGCTTCGGCGACGTCGGCAAGGGTTCGGCGCAGTCGCTCCGCAACGGCGGCGCGCGCGTGCTCGTTACCGAAATCGATCCGATCTGCGCGCTGCAGGCGGCGATGGAAGGTTTCGAGGTCGTGTCGATGGACGAGGCCGTGAAGCGCTCGGATATCTTCGTCACCGCGACGGGCAACGCCGACGTGATCACCGCCGAGCATATGGCGGCGATGAAGAATATGGCGATCGTCTGCAACATCGGCCACTTCGACAGCGAGATCCAGATCGCGGCGCTCGCCAACTACAAGTGGACCGAGGTCAAGCCGCAGGTCGACCTGGTCGAATTCCCCGACGGCAAGCAGATCATCATCCTGTCGAAGGGCCGCCTCGTGAACCTCGGCAACGCGACGGGCCACCCGTCGTTCGTGATGTCGGCAAGCTTCACCAACCAGACGCTCGCGCAGATCGAGCTCTGGACGCGCAGCGAGCAGTACAAGAACGACGTTTACGTTCTGCCCAAGCATCTCGACGAAAAGGTCGCGGCGCTGCACCTCGAAAAGCTGGGCGTGCATCTGTCGAAGCTGAGCCAGAAGCAGGCCGACTATATCGGCGTGCCGGTCGAAGGCCCGTTCAAGCCCGACCATTATCGTTACTGATCGAGCGAGGGGCGCCGCCGCGATGCGGCGCCCCGCTCAATCTTCCGGTGCGGCGGGATAGCTGTCCAGCACTGGCCCGAGCGCCGCCTTGAGCGGACCGAGCCACGCCTCGTAGGTGCGCCAGTGCTCGACCCCGTCGCGATTGATCGGACGGCGGACCTGCTCCGAACTCGCCGTCCGTACCGGGCGGCTGTTTTCATGAAAGCGCAGGCAATTCTCCTCGAACGGCAGGTCGAGCGCCGCAAGCAGCCGGCGCGTTTCGCCTTCGGGATCGGCGAGCAATTCCTCGTGGATCACGCGGTGAACTCGCCCGGGAAGCACGCGGTCGACATGCGCCATCAACCGCACATAGTCACGGTAATAGCGCCCCGTGTCGGCTAGGTCGTAGGAAAAGGCCTGCCCCTGCGCGAAATGCTGCCTGAAGTTCGAAAAACCGCAGTCGAGCGGATGCCGCCGCGCATCGACGATCCGCGCGTTCGGCAGGATCAGCAGGATCAGCGCGATGTCGAACCAGTTGTTCGGCATCTTGTCGATGAAGCGGGGACGGTCCGTGCTGCGGTGAAAGCGCGCGCGATCGAGATAGCGCTGTCCGATATCGCGTAATCGCCGGCCATCGACCCGAGCGAGCAGCTCGGGATAGGGCTGGCGCATCCCGGCGATCAGGTCGCGCGCGATTTCCGAGATGTACGGAAGCTCGGATGTGCCCTCGACCGCCGAATGGCTTGCCAGAATCTGCTCGATCAGCGTCGAGCCGGCCCGCGGCATGCCGAGGATGAAGATCGGCGCGTCGCTGTCATGACCCTGTGCTTCGAAAAGTCCGGGCGTCAGCGTGGCGATCGTCCGGGAAACCTCGTCGCCGAACGCTTCGGCGTCATGGGGCAGGCCGGCACGAACGAGCGCATTGCCCTTGGCATAATGGGCGAACGACCGGTCATGATCGCCGGCGTCATCGTGCGCCTTGCCGAGCGCGAAATGCAGGTGGGCCATGTCGTCGCGCGACCGACCCGCGGCGCGCAGCGCCTCTTCCATCAGGCCGATGTCACCGGGCCCGAAACGAACGGTCTTCAGATTGGCGAGGCTCCACCAGGCTTCGCCATGGCCGGGCTTTCGCGCAAGAACATGGCGGTATGCCGAGATGGCATCGCCGGTTCGCCCGACGGTCTTGAGCATATGGGCGTAGCCGACGCGCACGGCATCGCTGCCTTCGGCTGCCGCGAGGAAAAGTTCGTACACCGCGAGCGCCTCGTCATAGCGGGCGAGGTGCCCGAGCGTGTTCGCGAGCTGGCGCACCGCCGCCTCGTTTCCGGGTTCGACGTCGAGGATCGCACGAAGTTCGGCGACCGACGCATCGGGGCGGCCCTGACGGAAAAGTACGGTGGCGATGCCGAGCCTCGGCTCGGCAAAACTCGGCATGACCGCGAGCGCACGGCGGAACAGCGCTTCGGCTTCTGCATAGGCGCCGAGCATGTTGACGAGTTCGGCGAGCATGATCAGCGCGCCGGGTTCCTCGGGGTTCGCCGTGACATGCGGGCGAAGCAGATGTTCGGCCTGTTTGAGGTCGCCGCGCGACAATGCGCCTGCCGCGGCGGAAAGGATGCGGCTGCGCCCGAAATTCTCGAGCGCGTGCCGCTCGGCCATCTCGGCCGCGCGCGCATCGCCGAGCCGGCGCAGCGCGGTCGCGCGAAGCCGCAGCGCGTCGTAATTGCGGCGATCGACCGACAGGATCGCGTGCGCCTGTTCGAGCGCCCCGCGCGGATCGCGCGCGAGGAGCCGGTGCCCGTTGGCGAGGGCCTGTTCGAGCGTGCCGGCGCCGTCGGTTGCCATGATCAGCGGTTTCCGGGGGGCAGGAGGAAAGGCATCGCGGCCTTCTTGAAGGCTTGCGCCCCGGTTCGCCACAAAAAAGGACCGGGAGGCGGGCTCCCGGTCCTTTCCTTCGCCCCGAAAGGCTGTCCGTCAGAATTTGGCGACGGCGCCGACGTAGAAGAAACGTCCGATATTGTTGTAGATGCCGCTGCCGCCGCCGATGCCGGTCAGGCCATAGGGGGGCAGGCGGTTCGTCACGTTGTCGACGCCGAAATAGGCATTGAACTTGTCGTTCACATCGAGCTGCAGACGGAGGTCATGGTAGAAGACGTCCGGATAGTAGCGGATTTCGAAGGCGTCTTCGTTTTCCGGCGGGCGACCCTGAACCGACTGGATATTCTCGACATTGCCCGGCGTCATCTTGCCGATGTACCGCATCTGGTAGCCGAGCGTGACCTTGCCGTGCTTCAGTTCGACGTTCCAGTTGAATGCATCGGCGGGATCGCCGAGTTCGTACTTCACCCGGTTGGCCCGGTCGGGATTGAGCGGGTTCAGGAAGGTGTCGTTCTGCAGCACATGCGTGTACTGGAGCCGCGTGTTCAGCGCGAAGGAGCCGAAATTCCTGCGATAGGCGGCTTCGACGTCGATCCCGCGGACCTTCAGCTTCGCGAAGTTGACCGGACCCGACAGGAGGCTGTTGGTGATGATCTGGTACGGATCTTCCTGGTTCGGACCCGTGCCGTTGCCGTTGCGGGTGAAGAGGTCGCAGAACGGGTTGTCGAGCGACTCCTCGTCATAGCAGGCGTCGACGATCGTCTGCGCGTTGAGCGGGACGATCACGTTGTTCACCGTGATGTTGTAATAGTCCGCCGAGAACGAGAAGCCCGGCAGGAAGCGCGGCTGCAACACGCCGCCGATCGTGTAGGAATCCGACTTTTCGGCTTCCAGATTCTCGTTGCCGCCCGAGAGATACGGGAGCGACTGGAGATATTCGATCGACGCGCCCGCCGGAATCCCGTCCGCCGCGCAGTTTGCCGCGCGGTTCGGCGAATCGCCGATGTTGTTGACGTCGCACGGATCCTCGAAGCCCGGCGCGAAATTCTGCCCCGGAGGGGTGTAAAGTTCGGTCAGGTTCGGTGCGCGCACCGAACGCGCATATTGCGCGCGGAACCGGATGTCCTCGATCGGCGACCATTCGACGCCGCCGTTATAGGCATAGACGGTCCCGGCCGCACCCTTGTAGTCCGCAATACGGCCGGCGCCGGTCAGCGTCAGTTCGTGGAAGAAGGGCATGTTGGCGAGGATCGGCACGCGAAGCTCGCCATAGATTTCCTTCACCTCGAACGCCGGCGGATTGAAGGTCGGGATCGCATTGTAGAAGGTCAGGCCCGCATCGACCAGCGGGTCCTGGCGGTAGTCGTTCGTTTCGCGGCGATATTCGGCGCCGATCGCGAAGCCCACCGGGCCGCCGGGCAGTTCGAACCACTGGCTCGTATCGCCGCTGAGGAAGCCGCTGAAGACCAGCTGGGTGATCTTGCCGCGCGAGACGGTGTCCTGGACCAGATAGTTTTTGGCGTCCTGCGAGATATTGCCTTCGCCGAACATGTTGACCGGCTTGCACGTCGCGACGTCGTTGGCGAGCTGCGCCTGTGCGTAGTCGGGCAGGCGGGCGAGTTCGTACGGAATCGCGGCGGTCGGATCGACCTGCGCGCGGCAGACGATATTACCGTTGGCGACGCCGTTCTGGACCAGCCCCTGATCGACGGCGTCGATCGCCAGCAGGAAGCGCTGGACGTTCAGGTTGCCGAGGATGCGGGTCGATTCGGTGAATTCGCCGTAGTTGCCCGAAACTTCGTAGGTCCAGTCGTCGTTGAAGGTGCCGCGGACGCCGCCGACGATGCGGAAGGTTTCGCGCTGCGCCTTTTCCTCGCGGTTGCCCAGCTCGACGACGTTGCGCTGGAAGAAGAAGGGCACGTCGGTCGCCGACCCGTAATAGTCGAGCAGGAACTGGCGTGTTTCAGGGTGCAGATAGGGGTTGTCCGTCGTGAAGAATTCGCGCGGCGATCCGGTTGTGCCGCCCGAGAAGAAGAACGGGCCGCTGGCGTTGCCGAGCGAGTCGGTCCGGACATATTTGGCTTCGACGAACGGCTCGAAGGCATCGCTGACGGTGAAGTGGCCGATCAGGTTGACGCTGAGACGGTCAAGCCGCGGCGAGAAGCCCGTCTGGGTGCCGTCGCGGAAATTGTCGCCGTTGCCGCCGAGCACCGTCGGAAAGACGCTGGTGCCGACAAACTCGCCCGTTTGCGGGATCAGCCTGCCGTCCTTCTGGAAAAGATAGGGCTGCAGATAGTTGCCGCTGGCATCGCAGCAGGCGAGGAAGGTGCCGCCATTCGAATAGGTGCCGCTGCGGATATCGCGCAGGAACACCGAGTCGGGCGTGCCGTCGCTGCCATTGGTCAGGCCCGGCGGGTCGCTGTCGACCTGGATGAAGGTGTTCTGGGTGCGATACGACTTGCGCTGCGAGGCGTACCAGTCCTCCTGACGGGCAAATTCGACATTCACGGCGATATTGCCGCGGCCCTCGGCGAAGTTGGTGCCCCACACGCCGCTGACATAATATTGGCCGGCGTCGCCATGCTGGCTGATACCGGCTTGGCCGCGGACCTGGAGCCCTTCGAAGTCGCGCTTCAGCACGAAGTTGACGACGCCCGCGATCGCGTCCGAGCCATAGATGGCCGAACTGCCGCCGGTGACGATATCGACGCGTTCGATCAGATCGGTCGGGATCTGGTTGGTATCGACCGAGACCGCGTTGCTCAGGATGTCCGAACCGACGTGACGGCGACCGTTCTGGAGCACGAGGGTGCGCTGGGTGCCGAGGCCGCGAAGATCGAGCAGGTTCAGGCCCGAAGTGCCGAGGAAGCGCGTCGAGTTCGACTGACCGATCGTGCTGCGCAGCGACGGCAGGTCGTTCAGGACGTCGCCGATCGCGGTACGACCCTGCTGGAAGAATTCCTGCCCGCCGATCGAGACGACGGGGACCTGCGATTCAAGATTGGGACGGCGGATGCGCGAGCCCGTGACGATGATCGCGTCGCCGGTGTCGGCCGTGTCCGCGACAGCATCCGCAATCTCGTCCGCCGCCGGCTCGGCCTGGCTTTCGTCCTGGGCGTGGGCGGGCGATGCCAGCATCACGGCCATCGCCGAAAGGCTGGCCAAACCGAGATGCCGCACGCGCGGCGTAGCCCCTTGAATCATTTTCATATCGTGTATCCCTGACTTTTTCGTCTGTTCGAGCCGCCTTCTGACAGACAGGCCTTAACGCAAGGTCAAGTGGCTCCCGGTCACATTGGGGGGACAACCCGAGCAAATCCAACGGTCCCAGAGCTTTGGCCCCAGATCAAGCGCGTCCGACGATTTGCGACAATTTTGGCGACATGTGTGACTCGAATGTCACAGACGCGAAAAGGTCGATAATCGTCCGCATCGTTCACCCGGGCGCCGGGTGATTGAAACCGCCGGGGACAGTCGATAGGGCGGTCGGATGGCAATTCGCCCGTTGGCCCATCCATACTCTCCCGCGGTGGCGCACCCATGACCTTGTCGTCGGGGGCTCTCTTCGCGCTCGGCCTGTTCGCCGCGCTCTGGCTGCTCGCCGGGCTGTGGGCGACCGTGCGCGGGATTGCGATGCAGCGGCGCTCCGCATTCGTCGCGGGGCAGGCCGAGCGGCTCGCGAGCCTCGTCGAGGCGTCGCCGCAACTTCCCGTGATCGTCCGCACCGACTGGCGGATCGAGGCGGGAGAAAGGCTCGGCCGCTGGCTCGGGCTCGAGCGCGGACCGCGCAATTTCGACGAACTGCGCGGGATCGGCAGCGGCCTCGATGCCCAGGCCCACGACGCGCTGCGGCAGGCGATCCTCGGCGCGCAACGCGGGGCGAAACCTTTTGTCCTGAGCCTGAAGCCCGACGGCAGCCATCGCACGATCATCGTCCATGGCGCTGCGGCGCCGCAAGCGGTCGGCGGGCCGGGCGGCGTGCTGCTGTGGCTGAGCGATGCGACCGACGGCCAGCAGGCGCTGGCCTATGCGCGCGGCGAGCGCGACGAGGCGATGGCGGCGTTCGAGGCGCTGTCGGGGCTGATCGAGGCGGCGCCCTTTCCGATGTGGTTTCGCGATACCGACCTGTCGCTCGCGCTCGTGAACAACGCCTATGTCCGTGCGGTCGAGGCGAAGAGTGCGACGGCCGTGATCGATGGCGGGGTCGAGCTGTGCGAGACCGTCGCCGGCGTGAGCGCGATCGATGCCGCCGACGAGGCACGCGCGGCGGGGACGGCGCAAATGCGTACCATTCCGGTGACGATCGAGGGCGAGCGGCGGATCATGCGCGTCGTCGATGTGCCGCTGGCGCCCGAGGGCGGGCGGATCATCGGCGTTGCGGGCTATGCGATCGACATCCAGGAACTCGAAACCGAGCGCGGCGCGCATCGTCGCTTCGTCGATACGCAGCGCGAGCTGCTCGACCGGTTGTCGGCGGCGGTGGCGCAATTCGGCCCCGATCAGGGCCTCAGCTTCGCCAATCTGCCGTTCCGCCGCCTGTTCGGGCTCGAGGCCGAGGAGGTCGCCGAGGCGCCGCCTTTCGCTCGGCTGCTCGACGCGTGGCGCGAGCGCGGACGGACGCCCGAGGTGCGCAACTATCCCGAATGGCGGCAGGCGCATGTCGACTGGTTTGCGCAGCCTGGCGCGAGCGAGGAGGATTGGCTGCTGCGCGACGGAACGCATCTTCATGTCGTCGCGCAACCGACGCCCGACGGCGGACTGCTGCTGATCGCCGAGGACAAGACCGAGCAGGTGCAGCTCGCGGGCGCGCGCGACACGCTGCTCCGCGTGCGCACCGCGACATTCGACAATCTGTTCGAGGCGATCGCGGTTTTCGCTCCCGACGGGCGGCTGCATCTGTGGAATCAGCGCTTTCGCCGCCTGTGGGGGATCGACGAGCCGACGCTCGCGGCGCATCCGCGCGTCGATGCGCTGATGGGCGGGCTTGCCGACCGGCTCGCCAAGCCGAACCAGATCAGCATCGTGCAGGAGGTGATCCGCGCCGCGACGCTCGAACGCCAGCAGCGCGTCGGCGAGGTCCGCTTCGCCGACGGGCGCCATTTCGACTTCGCCTCGATCCCGCTGCCCGACGGCAATGCGCTGCTCATCATGCTCGACATCACCGCGAGCCGGAGGATGGAAGGGGCGCTTCGCGAGCGCAACGACGCGCTCGAGGCGGCCGACAAGGCGAAGACCGCCTTCCTCTCGCGCATGAGCTATGAGCTGCGTACGCCGCTGACATCGATCGGCGGCTTCGGCGAGATGCTGCAGGCGGGCTATGCCGGCAAGCTCGGCGACCAGCAACGCGTCTATGTCGATGCGATCATGGATTCGGTCGCGGTGCTCTCGCGTCAGATCGACAATGTGCTCGACCTCGCACAGGGCGAGGCGGGAACGCTGGCGATCGAACGCGCGCCGGTCGATGTGAAAGCGCTGCTCGAAAGCGCGCTTGCCGACGCCAGACCGCTGGCGAAGAGCGAAAAGGTCGAACTCGTCGGCAATATTGCGGCGAACCTGGGCAGCATCGATGGCGATGCACCGCGGCTGTCGCGGCTTGTCGCAGGGCTGCTCGACAATGCCGTGCGCTTCACCGCGCCGTCGCGCAAGGCGGGCGCGCGCGTGCTGCTCCACGCCGACGGTGACGCGCGCGGCGTCGACATCATCGTGTCAGACAACGGTCCCGGGATGCCCGAAACCGCGGCGGCGGTCGCCAAGGGGCAGCAGGCAGGCACGCCGGCGGGCGGCATCGGACTCGCGCTCGCCCGCCAGCTCGTCGCGGCGCACGGCGGGGCGATGGAAGTGGTGAGCGAGCAGGGGCAGGGCACGCTCGTGCGGATCAGCCTGCCGCGCGGCGCATGACGGACTTTTCGGTGCGCTACGATCTGGCGGAAGCCGAACGGATCGGCGCGGCGATCGGTGCCGCGCTGACGGCCGGCGACGTCGTGCTGCTGTCGGGAGATCTGGGCGCGGGCAAGACGACGCTCGCGCGCGCGATGCTGAAGGCGCGCGGGCTGGCGGGCGAGGCGCCGAGCCCGACCTTTGCGATCGTCCAGCCCTATGCGCCGCCCGAAGTCGACCTGCCCGTCGCGCATGTCGATCTCTATCGCATCGAAAGCGTAGACGAGCTGATCGAGCTCGGGCTCGACGATTATCTGTACGACGGCGTGCTGCTGATCGAATGGCCCGAGCGGCTGGGCGGCGAAGGCTGGCCGGGCGCGCTATCGCTCACGATTTCGGGGGAGGGCGACGCGCGCGTCTTGACAGCCGATGTGCCTGCGGCTTGGGGAGCAAGATGGCCGCTCCGATGATTCCGCCCCCCCATGCGCCCGCCTTTCTTGCCGCGCATGGCTGGGGCGATGCCCAGATACTGCCGCTCGCGGGGGATGCGTCCTTCCGCCGTTATTTTCGCGTCGTCGACAAGGACCGGCAGGCGGTGCTGATGGACGCGCCGCCGCCGCACGAGGACCCGCGGCCGTTCATCGCGGTCGCCGAATTCCTTTGCGAACAGGGACTGACCGCGCCGACGATCCTCGCCCGCGACCTCGATCGGGGTCTGCTGCTGATCGACGATTTCGGCGATGTGCGTCTGCGCGAGACGGTCGACGAGGCCCCGCATACCGAAGCCGGATATTATGCGGGGGTGACCGATCTCCTCGTCCATCTGCACGCGCGGCCGGCGATGAAGGGGCTGCCCGTACACGGGCTCGAGCAGTGGCTCGACGAGGTGATGCTGTTCAGCGACTGGTATTGCCCGGCGTTCGATATCGAGGTCGACCGCGATGCGTTCCGCGCGGCGTGGGCCGAAGTGCTGACACCGGTCGAGGAGGACGGCCTGCCGCGCGTCACGGTATTGCGCGACTATCATGCCGAAAATATCATGCTGGTGCCCGGCAAGAACGGCATCGCGCATTACGGTCTGCTCGATTTCCAGGACGCGCTCGTCGGCCACCCGGCGTACGACCTCGCCTCGGTGCTCGAGGATGCGCGGCGCGATGTGAGCCCGGCGGTCGAGGCGGCGATGCTCGCGCGCTATCAGGCGGCGACGGGCCGCGATATCGAGCGCGCCTATTGGGCGCTCGCAGCGCAGCGCAACACGCGCATCCTCGGCGTCTTCGTGCGGCTGTGGAAGCGCGACAACAAACCGCATTACAAGAGTTTCCAGCCGCGCATGTGGGGACTGCTCGAACGCGATCTCGCGCATCCGGCGCTTGTCCCCGTCCGGCAATGGTTCGATGCCAATGTCCCCGCCTCGAAACGCGCGGAGATCTGGAAGGCGATGGCGACGTGACGGCGAAGATCGAAAGCGCGATGGTGATGGCGGCGGGGATCGGCAAGCGCATGCGCCCGCTCACGGCGACGCGGCCCAAGCCGCTCGTGCGCGTCGCGGGCAAGGCGCTGATCGACCACAGCCTCGACCGGATCGAGGCGGCAGGGGTCGGGCATGTCGTCGTCAACGTCCATTATCTGGCCGATGCGCTCGAAGCGCATCTTGCGGCGCAGAAGCGCAGCTTCACCATCTCGATTTCGGACGAACGCGGCCAGCTGCTCGAAACGGGCGGCGGAATGGTCAAGGCGCTGCCGCAGCTCAGCGGCGACCCGATCCTGATCGTCAACAGCGACAATATCTGGACCGACGGGCCCGAGGACAGCATCCGGCATCTCGCGCGCCACTGGGACGGCGACAGGATGGACGCGCTATTGCTGCTGATCCGGCAGGCGAGCGCGACGGGGCATGGGGGGCGCGGCGATTTCCATATGGACGGCGACGGCAAGCTGTCGCGCCGCAAGCCGGGGCGGATCGCGCCCTTCGTCTATACGGGCATCCAGCTCATTTCGCCGCGGCTGCTCGACAATGCGCCCGAAGGGGCGTTTTCGACCAACATCCTCTGGGATCGCGCGATCGCGGCGGGGCGCCTCTACGGCCTGTCGCACATGGGCCAGTGGTTCGACGTCGGCACCCCGGCGAGCATCGCGCCGACCGAAGCCGCGCTGACGGATGGCTGACGCGAAGCCCACCGTCCTCTCCATCCCCGTCCAGCGGGCCTTCGCCGATGCGCTCGCGGCAGGGCTGATCGATCGCTACGCCGATGGCGCGCTGGGGCTCGCGCAAGGCCTGATCCTGCTGCCGAGCAATCGTGCGCGGAGCGCGGTGCAGGCGGCGTTCGTGCGCGCGGGCGGCGCGGGTCTGCTGATGCCGCGGCTCGTCGTGATCGGCGACGCCGACCTCGATGAAAGCGTCGCGCTTGCGCTCGACCCGATCGACGAAAGCGACGCGATCCCGCCCGCGATCGACGCGCTGAGGCGTCGGCTGATGCTCGCGGCGCTGATCGAGCAGCATGTGCCGCCGGGCGAGGAGCCGGTCACGGGGGCGGCGGCGTTCCAGCTCGCCGACGGGCTGGGGCGCGTGATCGACCAGCTCCATTATGAGGAAGTCGCGCCCGCGCGACTGGGCGATATCGAAAGCGCACTCGGCGACCTCGCGGGCCATTGGCAGGCGTCGTGGCGACGGCTGTCGCTGCTCATCGAGCAATGGCCGAAACGTCTGGCAGCGACGGGCCATATCGACCGTGCCGACCGCCGCAACCGCCTGCTCGACCGGGTGACCCGGGGCTGGCGCGAGGCACCGCCGGCGCGCTTCGTCGTCGCGGCGGGCGTCACCACCGCCGCGCCCGCGATCGCGCGGTTGCTGCGTACCGTCGCCGATCTGGCCGATGGTATGGTCGTGCTGCCGGGACTCGACCTTGGCATGGCGGGCGAGGAATGGGACGCGCTCGGGCCGGTGAAAGCCGATCCCGACAAGCCCCACGAGCGCCCGCTCGAAACGCATCCGCAATATCATCTGAAGCTGCTGCTCGGGCGTATGGGGGTTTCGCGGGGCGAAGTGCGGTCATGGGACGCGACGTCGCTCTTCGACGGTCCCGATGCGCGCGGACCCTTCACCTCGCTGCTCTTCGCTCCCGCCGCCTATACCGCGCGATGGCAACGGGCGGGCGATCTCGGCGCCGGAATCGCAGGGGTCACCGCGGCGGTGTTCGCCGACGACGGACAGGAGGCACAGGGGATCGCGCTGATGATGCGCCATGCGCTCGAAACGCCGACGCGTACCGCAGCGCTGGTGACGCCCGACCGCGCGCTCGCGACGCGCGTCGCGGCGGCGCTCGCGCGCTGGGACATTTCGGTCGACGACAGCGCGGGGCAACCGCTCGGGCAGACGCCGCCCGGCGCACTGCTGCTCGCGCTCGCCGAATTCGCCGCGGCATTCGATCCGGTGCGGCTGGTGGCACTGCTCGGGCATCCGTTGGTCAGGGCCGGCGAAACGCGGCTCGGCTGGCTCGATCAGGTGCGGCGGCTCGATCTTGTGCTTCGCGGGCCGGGGCTCGTGCCCCGCTGGGAGGGCGTGACCGCGCGGATCGCCGAACGCGCCTACGATTCCAAGGGGCGCGGCCATGACGAGGCGCAGGCGATCGGCGACTGGTGGGCCGATGTCGCCGCCGGGCTCGGCACGGCGCTCGCGCCCTTCGCGGCGGGCGTCCCCGCACCGCCCTCGGTCCTGCTCGGCGCGTTGCAGGCGGGGCTCGGCTGGCTGACGGGTGAGGGCGTGTGGACGGGCCACGCCGGACGCGCGCTGTCCGGACTGTTCGATCGCTGGGCGCTTGCGAAGGGCGACGGACCCGCGCTCGTCGCGCCCACCGACTTTCCGGCGATGCTGGTGGACCTTTTGTCGGCGGAGAGCGTGCGCCCGCCTTATGGCGGGCATCCGCGGCTGTTCATCTGGGGGCTGCTCGAAGCACGGCTGCAGCGCGCCGACCTGATGATCCTCGGCGGGCTCGACGAGGGGCGCTGGCCGCAGCAGCAGAGTCCCGATCCGTGGCTTGCGCCGGGCATCCGGCGGATGCTGGGACTTGCCGCGCCCGAACGGCAACAGGGTGCGGCGGCGCATGATTTCGCCGGCGCCTTCGCGGCGCGCGAAGTGGTGGTGACGCGCGCGCAGCGCAGCGGCGGCGATCCGGCGGTCGCATCGCGCTTCTGGTTGCGGCTGGCGGCACTCGCGGGCGAACTGCCCGAGGCGCGGGTGGATGGCGCGCGCGTGACCGCGCTGGCGGCGGCGCTCGACGTGCCGCCGGGCGATAGCGTGCCGGCCGAAAGACCGCATCCGGCGCCGCCGCCTGCGGCACGCCCCGACCGGATCAGCGTGACCGGGGTCGACCAGCTCGCGCGCGATCCCTTTGCCTTTTATGCGGCAAAGATATTGCGGCTGAGCGAGCTTGACCCGCTGAGCAGCGGCCCCGATGCGAAATGGTTCGGCATTCGCGTCCATAAATTCCTGCAGGACTGGCAGACGGCCGGGCTGACCGAAGCCGCATTCGATATCGAACTGAAGGCATTGCGCGCCGACCCGGCGCTCGATTCGCTGGCCAGCGCTTTCTGGTTGCCGCGGATCGAGCCGTCGCTGCGTTGGGCGGCCGAGCGTGTCTGGGCGTCGCGCGAAGAGCGCTGGCCCGTGGCCAACGAGGTACGCGGCGAACGGATCGTCGACGGCATCCGGCTTTACGGGACCGCCGACCGCGTCGACCAGACCGCCGAAGGCACGCTGGCGATCGTCGATTACAAGACGGGCGCGGCGCCGTCGGGCAAATCGACGGGCGAGGGGCTCAGCAGCCAGCTTGGCCTTCTGGGCTTGCTGGCGCAGGAGGCGGGCCTTGGCGACCTTGCGCCCGAAATCGTCGACACGTTCGAATATTGGGAGCTGAAGCGCGACCGGAAAAAGGATGTCGATGGCGCCGTGAAGGCCATCCGCGGGCAAAAGCCCAAGCCCGCGACCGCCGCCGCGGTCGTCGAGCGCGCGTGCGAAGTGCTCGCCGACCTGATCGCGCGCTACCTGTTGGGGCAGGAGCCCTTTGTTCCGGGCGATACGGGCAAACGCTATGCCGATTTCGACCATTTGATGCGCCGCGACGAATGGTTCGGGCGCGGTGACGCCGACGATCGCGCGACCGACGCGGGGGCGGCATGATCGATCCCGACAAGCGGCTCAAAGAGCTTGATGCCGGGCAGCGCGCGGCGGCGCAGCCCGACGACCATGTCTGGCTGGGCGCATCGGCGGGGACGGGCAAGACGCAGGTACTGTCGGCGCGGGTGCTGCGCCTGATGCTGGAAGGCGTGCCGCCCGAGGCGATCCTGTGCATCACCTTTACCAAGGCGGGCGCTGCCGAAATGGCGCATCGCATCCACGAACGGCTCGCGATGTGGGTGCGGATGGACGACGGCGACCTGCGCACCGAGTTGCTGGCGCTGGGGCTCGACCTCAACGTCATCGGCTATGACCGCGGCGTCCCCGCGCTGATCGAGCGCGCGCGATCCTTGTTCGCGACGGTCATCGACAGCCCCGGCGGCGCGGTTCGCGTCCAGACGATCCACAGCTTTTGCCAGACCCTGCTCGCCAGCTTTCCGCTCGAGGCCCGGATATTGCCCGGGTTCCGTGCGCTCGAGGATAGCGAAGCGCGCGCGCTGCAACGCGAGGTGCTGGGCGCGCTCTTGTCGCAGCAGGGGGGCGACGGCGATCATATGCGAGGCATCGCCGCGATGCTGGCGCGCCGGCTGGGGCAGGATGCCGCGATCGCCTTCCTCGCGCGCTGCGCGAGCAGTTTTACCGCGGCGAATGCGCCGCGGCTTGCACCGCGCGCGACCGACCTCCGGACGGCACTTGGCCTGCCGCAGGGCGACCCCGCCGACTGGCGGGTGGCGGCGATTGCCGCCGGCGCCGTCGCCGACGCCGATATCGCGGCCGTCGCCCTCAGTGGCCGCGACTGGGCAACCAAGACGGGCGATGCGCGCGCCGATATCATGGACGACTGGCACCGCGCGGATTCGCATGGGCGCGCGGCGATGCTGGCCGCGGTGCGCGGCTGCTTCCTGACCGGGACGGGCGATCTGCGCGCCGACTATACCAAGGAAAAGGGGGCGATGCGCAGCTGCCTTGGCGCCGCCGAACGGATCGTTGCTGCTACCGGCGAATTGCTGGAAACTGCGACAGCAATGCAGGTCGCCGACGATCTCGCGGCGGCGTGGGATCTCGGCAGCCGCTTTGCCGAAGCCTATGCCCTCGCCAAGCGTGACAAGGGCTATGCCGATTTCGACGACCTGATCAGCATCGCCGGCCACCTGCTCGCCACGGGCGATTTCGGCGACTGGGTGCGCTTCAAGCTCGACCAGCGCACCGATCATATTCTGGTCGACGAGGCGCAGGATACCAACGCGCGGCAATGGGCGATCATCCTGTCGCTGGCGGCGGAGTTTTTCGCCGGGCTGGGCGCGAAGGACGACCGCGTCCGCACGATGTTCACCGTCGGCGACCGCAAGCAGGCGATCTTCGGCTTTCAGGGCACTGAGCCCGCGGCGTTCGAGGCGGCGCGAATCCGCTTTGGCGAGCGTGCGGCGGCGGGCGGCAAGCCGTTCGAAGACGTCGATCTCGACACCAACTACCGGTCGAGCCCTGCGGTGCTCGACGTCGTCGACGCGTGGATCGCGGCGGGGGCGCCCGAACTGATGGGGCTGGAAAGCGACGAGCCACCGCACATCCCCGCCGATTTCAACCGCGACCGCGCGGGCCGCGTCGAACTGTGGGAGCCGCTGCCGGTCGGCAAGGCGCTCGATGCCGACGACGACGAGAGCGATCGCGAAGACGGCGAGGAAGACGCCGGGTCGGGCGAATCCTCCGCAGCGGCAAGCGACCCCGCGAGCCTGCGCCTGTCGCGTGCGATCGCCGACGAGGTGCAGGACTGGATCGAACATGGCAAGGACGGGCGGAGCGTCGCGCCGGGCGATATCCTGATCCTCGTCCGTCGCCGCCGCGACCTCGCGGCGCGGATCGTCGCGCGGCTGCAATCACGGCACGTGCCGGTCGCGGGGGTCGATCGTTTTTCGCTGACGCAGTCGCTCGCGGTGCAGGATCTGCTCGCCGCGATGCGCTTTGCGGTCCAGCCGCTCGATGATCTCAACCTCGCCGCCTTGCTCGTCTCGCCGCTGCTCGGCTGGACGCAGGACGATCTGTTCGGCTTTGCCCACGGCCGCAAGGGCCGCGCCTTGTGGGAACAGCTTCGCGCGCGTGAAAGCGACGCGCCGCCCGAAACGATGGCGGCGCTGCGCGGATTGCTCGGCATGGCCGACTTCACCACGCCCTTCCGTTTCCTCGACGCCATCCTGTCGGGGCCGCTCGACGGGCGGCGCAAGCTGTACCGCCGACTCGGCCGCGAAGCGCGCGATCCGATCGACGAGTTGCTCGGACAGGCGCTGGCCTTCGAACGGCGGGAAGCGCCGTCGCTGCTCGGCTTTCTCGCCCATATCGCCGTCAGCACCGCCGAGATCAAGCGCCAGACCGAGGCCCGCAGCGACGTTGTGCGGGTGATGACTGTGCACGGGTCCAAGGGGCTGCAGGCGCCGATCGTCATCCTCGCCGACGCGACCGACGATCCGCGGCCGCGGCGGCTATCCTTCGACCTGTCGATGGACGCGTGGGAAAAGCTGCCGGTCTTCGGACTGGGCAAGGACGAACGGCACGGCCCGATCGCCAAGGCGCATGATGACAAGGAAGCGGCCGAGCGACAGGAGCATTGGCGATTGCTCTATGTCGCGATGACGCGCGCCGAGGAATTGCTGGTGGTCACCGGGATCACCAGGACCGCCGACCGCAGCCTTCCCGACAATAATTGGCACAGCGCGGTCGATGCGGTGATGGCCGACATGGGAGCCGATTGGCAGGATGCCGGGCCGCGCTGGAGCCGCAAGCGCGTGTATGCGGTGCAGCCGAAGAAATGGGCGCGTTTGCCGAAGGACAAGGTGCGACAAGCGGCACCGCCGGTTGTCGTGCCGCCTTGGGCGACGAAACCCGCGCCCGAGGAAGCGCGGCCGCCGCGTCCGCTCGCCCCCTCGGCGCTCGGCGAGGACGATGTCGCATCGCCGCCGCAAGGTGGCGACCGCGCGGCGGCGGTCGAGAGGGGACTGCTGCTTCACGCGCTGTTCGAACGGCTGCCGCCGGTGGCGCCCGGGCGGCAGCGTATCGCGGCTGAGCATTGGCTGAAGGTGCAGGCGGCGGCGCTCGATGACGCCGCGCGTGCGGCGATGGCGGGCGAGGTGCTCGGCGTTCTGGAGGATCCCGCGCACGCCGCACTCTTCGGACCGGGATCGCTGGCCGAAGTGCCGCTGTCGGCGGTCGTCGACGGCGTCGTCGTCGCGGGGATCGTCGACCGGCTGCTGGTCACCGACACGTCGGTGACGGTGATCGATTACAAGACGGGGCGGCATGTTCCCGCGGATGCCGCCGGGGTCGCGCCCGCCTATCTCCGCCAGATGGCGGCCTATCGCGACGCGCTGGCCGTGATCTTTCCGGGTCGGCGCGTCGAGGCGGCGTTGCTCTATACCGCGGCGGCGCGGCTGATCCGGCTGGGCGACGCGCTGCTCGACGTGCACAAGCCCGGCTTGACGGCAACCAAGGCGAATTTGCCGGGTTCTGCCCTTGAGCCCGGCGCGCCGACGCCCTAGTTTGAGGGCAACGATATTTCAGGAGTCCAAGATATGGGTACCAAGGCAATCAGCGACGACAGCTTTCAGGCCGACGTCCTCGACAGCGACACCCCCGTGCTCGTCGATTTCTGGGCCGAATGGTGCGGCCCGTGCAAGATGATCGGCCCGTCGCTCGAGGAAATCGCCGACGAACTGGGCGAAAAGGTCGTGATCGCAAAGCTGAACATCGACGATCATCCGAACGCCCCCGCCAAATATGGCGTGCGCGGCATTCCGACGATGATCCTGTTCAAGAATGGCGAGATCGCCGACACCAAGGTCGGCGCGGCGCCGAAGAGCGCGCTCAAGGGCTGGCTCGAAGGCGCGCTTTAATCCTTCTTTCGTCATCCCGGACTTGGTCCGGGATGACGATGTTGTCCGCGATCAGCTCCGGTAGTCGGCGTTGATGCTGATGTAGCCGTGCGTGAGGTCGCACGTCCACACCGTGGCGCGGCCTTCGCCGAGGCCGAGGTCGGCGCCGACGCGGATGTCCTGGCCCTTGAGGTGCGCCGCGACCGGCGCCTCGTCGTAACCTTCGACGGGCAGGCCGTCCTTCGCCACCCAATGATCGCCGAAGCGGATCGCGAGCCGGTCGCGGTCGGCGGGTTCGCCCGCCTTGCCCACCGCCATCACGACACGGCCCCAATTGGCGTCCTCGCCCGCGATCGCGGTCTTGACCAGCGGCGAATTGGCGATCGCAAGCGCGACGCGCCTGGCGCTGTCGTCGCTCGTTGCGCCGCTCACCTGAATTTCAATGAATTTCGACGCGCCTTCGCCGTCGCGCACGACCAGATGCGCGAGGTCGAGCGCGACTTCGCGGATCGCCGCGTAAAGTGCGTCGGCGCCCGGATCGTCGCGGGTGGTGAGGGGCGCGTTGCCCGCCTGTCCGGTCGCGAACAGCAGCACCGTGTCGCTCGTCGAGGTGTCGCTGTCGACGGTGATGCTGTTGAAGCTGCCGCCGGTCGCCTCGCCCAGCATGTCCTGCAAGAGGGCGGGGGCGACCGCGGCGTCGGTGAAGATATAGCCGAGCATCGTCGCCATGTCGGGGGCGATCATGCCCGATCCCTTGACCACGCCTGCGACATGGACGGTCCGGTCGCCGACGATCGCGCTTGCGGCCGATCCCTTGGCGAAAGTGTCGGTGGTGCCGATCGTTTCGGCGACGGCCTCCCACGAGCAGGGCTCGGCGGTGAGCGCGGCGTCGACGCCCGCGCGCGCCTTGTCCTTGGGCAGCGGCACGCCGATGACGCCGGTCGAGCTGACGAAGACCTCGTTCGCGTCGCAGCCGAGATGGCTGGCAACCTGCTCCATGATCTGCTCGACCGCCTCGCGGCCGCGATAGCCGGTGAAGGCGTTGCTGTTGCCCGCGTTGACGATCAGCGCGCGGCCCTTGCCGCCCTTGACCTGCTCGCGCCCGAGTTCGACCTCGGACGAGCAGCAGACATTGCGCGTGAAGACGCCCGCGACTGTCGTGCCGGGTGCGAGCTCGACATAGGTGAGGTCGCAGCGATCCCAGGTCTTGTAGTGCGCGCGTGCAACGCGGCGCGTCACCCCGGCGATGTCGGGGAGGACCGGAAAGGCGGCGGGGGCGAGCGGCGAGCGGATGGTCATGGGCGGCGCATAATCGCTATCGCTCCAAAGCAAAACCCCTCCCGCAAGCGGGAGGGGCTCGATCCTCCCTGTCGCGAAGCGGCGGGGAGGTGGCAGTCGCGAAGCGGCTGACGGAGGGGCGAGTAACACGGCCTCTCCACTACCCGCTACGCGGGCGGTCCCCCTCCCCATGGCCTTCGGCCACAGGGAGGAATTGGATCTTACGCCGGAATGCCGCTGATCGACTTCACTTCCATGAAATCCTTGAGGCCGAACACGCCGCCTTCGCGGCCGTTGCCCGACGCCTTGTAGCCGCCGAACGCCGCGCCCGGGCCGGGGCCCCACGCGTTGACCGCGACCATACCGGCGCGCAGTTTCGGTGCGACTTCGGCCGCCTTGGCGGGGTCGCCCGAGACGACGGCCGAAAGGCCATATTCGGTGTCGTTGGCGATATCGACCGCCTGTTCGAGCGTGTCGTAGGCCATGATCGTCGCGACCGGGCCGAACACCTCTTCCTTCGCAATGCGCATGTCGGGGGTGACGCCCGAGAAGACCGTCGGCTTGATATAATAGCCGCGGTTGACGTTCGAGGGCAGGCCGGTGCCGCCGGTCTCGAGCGTCGCGCCCTCGTCGATCGCCGACTGGATGAGGCCCTGGATCTTGTCGAACTGCGCCTTGTTGACGACGGGGCCGATATGGCCACCCTCGGCTTGCGGATCGCCGACCGACGTGCCGTCGAACATCGCCTTGATGACGCCGACGGCTTCGGCCTCGCGGTCCTTCTGGACGAGGATGCGTGTCGGCGCGATGCAGCTCTGGCCGGTGTTGACGAGCACGCCCTGTACCGTCGGCGGCAGCACCGCGGCGAAATCGGCGTCGGGCAGGACGATGTTCGGCGACTTGCCGCCGAGTTCCTGATGGACGCGCTTGACCGTGTCGGCCGCCGCCTTGGCGACGAGGATGCCCGCGCGGGTCGAGCCGGTGAAGCTCACCATTTCGATGCCGGGGTGCGCGCTGATCGCGTTGCCGACGGTCGGGCCGTCGCCCTGCACGAGGTTGAACACGCCCGGGGGCACGCCCGCGGCGTCGAGGATCTCGGCGAAGATCACCGCATTGCCGGGGCATTCTTCGGAGGGCTTCAGCACCATCGTGTTGCCCGCAGCGAGCGCGGGGGCGACCTTGAGTGCGATCTGGTTCAGCGGCCAGTTCCACGGGGTGATCATGCCGACGACGCCGATCGGCTCGTAAGCGATCATGCCCGCGGCATATTTTTCGGTGAAGCTGAAGTCTTTCAGCGCGGCGATCGTGCCGAGGAAGCCGCCGATGCCGGCGCCGACCTGCGCGGTGCCCGCGAAGCTGACCGGGGCGCCCATTTCGGATGCCATCGATTTGGCGAGGTCAGCGCCGCGCTTCTTATACTCCTCGACGATGCGGTTCAGCAGCTCGAGGCGTTCCTCGCGCGTCGTCTGCGAGAAACTCTTGAAGGCTTCCTTCGCCGCGGCAACGGCGTCGTCGACGTCGGCGGCGGTGCCGAGCACGACGGTCGAGGCCGCTTCCTCGGTCGCGGGGTTGATGACGTCGTGGAGCTTGCCGCCCTTGCTGTCGACCCAGCGGCCGCCGATGTAATTCTGTTTGAGGTGCGTTTCGGTGCTCATCATTCTTCTCCCATCGGCGGTCAATTCCGTCTCGGATTGCTACCTAATCACTGTGCCCGATGAATCAAGCATGGCCAACTGCCAAAGACGGCAGTTTAGCGTTTTTCAGCAGAAAGTCGTGACATCAGGATGGCAGCGCGGGTCGCCTGCCGGCCGATGCTCGGAATATCGACCGCCTCGCCCGGCGCATGATCGCCGGTGCTGTACGGCCCGAGTCCCGCGAGCCCGTCGACATCGGCGGCGACGAAGCTGATGTCGCCCGCGCCGCGCTTCAGCGGATCGAGCGGCGCCATTTCGGCGAGGCCGAGGTCGCGGTTCACCCCGTTGAGTTTGGCGAGTAGCGCGCGGTTGCCATCGGTCGGCGCCATCGAGGGATAGCCGCCGGGATCGAAGGCGATCCTTGCGTCGGTGCCGGGGGCGTGTTCGGCGACGATCGCCGCCATTTTCGCCTTCACCCGCTCGATCTGGTCGGGCGACAGCGCGCGGAGGTCGCCGCGCGCGACCGCGATCGGCGCGATGATGTTGGTCTTGCCATTCACCGTCGCGCGGATGCCGCCGGCGTCGAGTTCGGCCTGCTGCCCGCCCGCGATCAGCCCGACGTTGAAGGTCAGGTTCGGCTCGGGGAGTTCGGTGCGGAAGCGGTGGATGATGCGCGTCAGCTCATAGATCGCGCCGTCGCCCGCCGCAGCGCTGAAGATGCCCGAGCTATGCGCGCTTTTGCCGGTCGCGGTGACCGTCCAGCTGTCCGAGGAGCGCCGCGCAACCGATCCCATGTCGGCGCCACCATCGCGGACGAGCCCTTCGAAATCGAGCGCGACGTCGCTGCGCTGGCCCGCGGCGATCAGGTCGGCGCGCGCCTTTTCAATGGGCGTACCCGAATCCTCTTCGTCGCCGGTCATGTGGATTTCGATATTGGCGTCCTTGAGCGTTCCCGCCGCCTTCATCGCGCGCAGCGCGGCGACGATGACGACCATCCCGCCCTTGTCGTCGCCCGCGCCGGGGCCTTCGCCCATATCGCCCTTGCGGACAAATTTCTGGAACGGGGAGTCGGGTTCGAACACGGTGTCGAGATGCGCGATGAGGAGCAGGCGCTTGGTATCGGGCTTGCCGGTGTGGATCGCGATCAGATGGCCGGCGCGGCCGGTGTCGCGCATCGGCTTCCATTCGACCTTGAAGCCAAGCGGCTCGAGTTCGGCGCGCATCATCGCCCCGACCTTTTCGACGCCTTCGAGATTGAGCGAGCCGCTGTTCTGGTTGACGAGTTTTTCGAGCAGCGCGAGCGAGCGCGCCTGTTCGGCGTCGACCGTTTTCGCCATGCCGCTTTCGGCCTTCGACAGCTTTGCGTGCGCCGCCGGGATCAGCGCGAGTTGAAGGGCAACGAGAGCGGTAATGGGCAATGATTTCATGGGGAGGCCTCCTCTGGAGGCGCCCTTGTGCCGGGCCTTTCCGCTCGCGGCAAGCGTCCAGCCCGACGTTTGCCCCGTGCCTTCAGTTTCGTGGGCGCACCATGAAGATGTTGCCCGAGATGCTGACGATATAGAGATTGCCCGCGCTGTCCTCGCCGAAGGAGGCCAGCTGCCGGAGCGTGTCCGCATCGGGTCTGAAGTCGTCGTTGCGATTGGCAAAGCGCGACGACGGCAGCGTCTGGCCCTGCACGAAGTCGGTGAAGGGCAGCGTCCACACATTGGCCGAGATGAAGTCGCCGAAGACATATTGACCGCGCAGCGACGCGATCGGTCCGCGATAGACATAGCCGCCGATCACGCTCCGGCCGAGGGTGCCCGCCGCATATTCGGCGACCGGCGGCGTGAGGCCCGCAGGCCCCCCACTGCGGTTGACACGCGTCCCTTCCATGAAGGGCCAGCCGAAATTGAGCCCCGGCGTCGATATCGGCATCATGCTGATTTCTTCGATGCTGCTCTCGCCCACGTCGCCGATCACCAGGGTCGATCCCTGGAACGATGCGCGGAACGGATTGCGGAGGCCGCGCGCGAAGACATAGGGGTCGCCGCCACCCGAGATATAGGGATTGCCCGGTGCCGGAATGAAGCGGTTGGCATTGGCGGGATCGACGGCAAGCCGCAGGATCTTGCCGAGGCGCGAATTCGTGTCCTGCGCGGGGTCGCCGCCCGTGGCACCATCGCCCACGGCGACATAGATGTAGCCGTCGGGACCGTAGCCGATCCAGCCGCCATTGTGATTGGCCGAGTCCGCGTGCGGGATCGACAAGGCCGTTATATAGTTCGTTTCCGGCTGCGCGGTGCCGAGCGTATAGCGCCGGACCTGTACCGAGCCGTCGGGGCCGGTGGCGACGATCATCAGGCGGTTCGCATTGCCGGGGTCGACCGCAAGGCCCAGCAGCCCGCGTTCGCCGCCCGTCGAAATATCGGTGATGTTGAGGATGCGCGTGCTGCTGCCTGTCGTCGGGTTGAACCGATAGACGCCACCGCCATTCTCGACGACATAGACGTTGCTGCTGTCGCCGGGGATGGGTGCCAGGTAGACGGGCCGGTTGAAACTGGTCGATCCGACCGGCGCGACGCGGACGACCGCTATTCCGTCGGCGCTGTTGGTGACGGTGATGTTGACCGTCAGCGTCGCGCTCGTGCGTCCGTCGGTGACGCGGAGCTGGATGTTGTAGACATTGTTGCGATCGGCGTCGGCGGGCGTCGAGTAGTTCGGCGCGGTGTTGAACCGGAGCGCGCCCGCCGACGTAATCGAGAAAAGCGCGGCATCGGCGCCGCCGTCGATGCTGAATGTGAGCGCATCGCCATCGGGATCGCTCGCGGTGGCCTGATAGGCGTTGACGGTGTTTTCGACGACGCTTGCCGTCTGTGCCGAGGTGAAGCTCGGCGGCGCGTTGCCGGCAGGCGGCGTACCGCCGCCGCCGCCTCCACCGCCTCCGCACGAGGCAAGGATCAGGGAGGTGAGAGCGGCAAAAACGCGCATCCGCATGGGCAGGCAGCCTTTCGAAATCGGACGGACCCGAAAGCAGGTCTGCCATCCATCGGAGGGGACCGCAACCTCGCTGATTTACCACCTCATATATGGGAATCATTTCGTCTCAGGCGGGCTCCCTGACCTCCTCGAAATCGTCGAGCCTGTGGAGCGCGTCGCGGGCAATGCCATGCAGCACGACGCGGTTGACGGCGAGGCCCTTGGCGCCGTCACCGGTGAGATCGTCGATCGTGAAGGCGACGCGCGTCCGGTCGGGTGCGAGTTCCTCGAAGGTGAATTTGAGGCCGGTGCTGAGCGCGCCGTCGTCGACGCTGTAGATCAGATGCGCCTCGCGCGGAATTTCCATCGCGACCGCGATCTTGACCTTGTAGGCATCGGGCCGCTGTTGAGGGACCATCCGCGCAAACTCCGGATCGCCCTTTTCGGTGACAAGTTCGTAGAGGCGGGTCGATCCGCCGTTGGTGACAAGCGGCAGGCCGGCGAAGGCGCTACCGTCGCCGAACATCTTCGCGAACACCTCTTCGCGCGGCGCAGCAACGGTGCGTGTCTGGCTCACCAGCTCGGCCATCTTGCCGCAACCGGTCGCGAACAGCATCGCGGCGACTGCCATCATGATGCGCACCATGTCGATTGCTCCCTCGAAAAGCCCAGTTTGCCGATAGCGGCTCCGGCTTACCAAAGCGTAATCGCGATGGTCTCGGGGGGGGGGGTAAAGAATGTTTGACAGTCCCTGTTCGAGTGTGTAAAGAATTCTTTACAGGGGGCGGCATTGGAAAATCGGGTTCGGCACTATCGCGAAGCGGCGGAATGGAGCCAGGGCGAACTCGCCCGGCGGCTCGGCGTGTCGCGCCAGACGATCAACGCGGTCGAAACCGACAAATATGATCCGAGCCTGCCGCTTGCGCTGCGCATGGCGCGGCTGTTCGGGCTCGATGTGCGCGAGCTGTTCATCGATCACTGGATGCCGGAGGAGTAGGGTCATGACGAAGCAGGCAAGCGCCGCCGCAGGTTGGCGCAAGATGGCCATGCAGACCATAGTCGGTGCCATCGCCGGCGCGGGCGGCATGCTCGCGGTCACATCGCTGATGGAGTGGCAGCACGGGCTCGACTGGGTGCCATCGCAGATCATCCTGGTCGGCATCGGCTTCGTCTATGCGTTGATGGGGCTGTTCGTCGGGCTCGGGACGATGGCGCCGCATCTGTTCGGCCAGCGGATGCTGAACGTCGCCGATGCCGAGGAAATCGTGGAGCAGCGGTCGAGCATGGGCAGCAGCGCGCTGAGCTGTCTGATCCTCGGCGCCGCGCTCATGTTGCTCGCTTATGCCGTGACGGCCGATGCGGCGGGCGCTGCCGCGCCGGTGACGCCCGCCACCGCCTACGCGATCTTGCTGGCCGTGCTCGCCGGCTTCGTCGCGGCGTCGCTATGGATGTGGAAAAATTTCGACGAGCTCTGGCGCCAGCTGACGGTCGATGTGTCGGCGATCACCGGCCAGATCCTGATGCTGGCCGGTATCGTCTGGGGCGGCGCGGCTGCTGCGGGGCTGACCACCGGTCCGCACCCGCTCGACCTTGTGTCGCTCGCGTTCGGATCGATGTTGCTTGCCTGTTTCGTCGCGGCGGGCCGGCGCGGGATGATGGCGCCGCGCTAGGCCCCGAACGTAAAAGGGGCGCCCGGTTCCCCCGAACCGGACGCCCCGCTACATGCCCCTACTGTCAGGCGCTGTAGTACATGTCGAACTCGACCGGGCTCGGCGTCTGTTCGAAACGATAGACCTCGTCCCACTTCAGCTCGACATAGGCTTCGATCTGGTCCTTCGAGAACACGTCACCCTTCAGCAGGAAATCGTGGTCGGCCATCAGGCTGTCGAGCGCTTCGCGAAGCGAACCGCAGACGGTCGGGACTTCGCTCAGTTCCTCGGGCGGCAAATCGTACAGATTCTTGTCCATCGCGTCGCCGGGGTGGATCTTGTTCTGGATGCCGTCGAGGCCCGCCATCAGCAGCGCCGAATAGCAGAGATAGGGGTTGGCCATCGCGTCGGGGAAGCGGAACTCGACGCGCTTCGACTTGGCGCCCGCACCGTAAGGGATGCGGCACGAGGCCGAACGGTTGCGCGACGAGTATGCGAGCAGCACCGGTGCTTCGAAGCCCGGGACGAGGCGCTTGTAGCTGTTCGTCGTCGGGTTGGTGAAGGCGTTGAGCGCCTTGGCATGCTTGACGACGCCGCCGATGAAATAGAGGCACATGTCCGAAAGGCCGGCATAGCCGTTGCCGGCAAAGAGCGGCTTGCCCTTTTCCCAGATCGAGATGTGCGTGTGCATGCCGCTGCCGTTGTCGTCCTTGATCGGCTTCGGCATGAAGGTCGCGGTCTTACCATAGGCATGCGCGACCTGGTGCACGACGTACTTGTAGATCTGCATGCGGTCGGCGGTTTCGGTGAGCGTGCCGAAGGTCAGGCCGAGCTCGTGCTGCGCGGCGGCGACTTCATGGTGATGCTTGTCGCACGGCAGGCCCATTTCGAGCATCGTCGAGACCATCTCGGCGCGGATGTCGACCGCGCTGTCGACCGGCGCGACGGGGAAATAGCCGCCCTTGGCGCGCGGACGGTGCGCGAGGTTGCCGCCTTCGTAAGCGCGGCCGGTGTTGGTCGGCAGTTCGATATCGTCGATCTCGAAGCCCGACTTGTTGTAGCCGGTTTCGAAGCGGACGTCGTCGAACATGAAGAATTCGGCTTCGGGGCCGACATAGACGGTGTCGCCGATGCCGGTCGAGGCGACGTAGGCCTCGGCGCGCTTCGCGGTGGTGCGCGGGTCGCGGGCATAGCCTTCGCCGGTCGACGGTTCGACGATGTCGCAGAAGATGACGAGCATCGGGGTCGCCGAGAAGGGATCGTCATAGACGGCGTCGAGGTCGGGCTTGAGAATCATGTCGCTCTCGTTGATCGCCTTCCAGCCTTCGATCGACGAACCGTCGAACATCAGGCCGTCTTCGAGTTCGTCCTCGCCGAGGACCGAGGCGACCATGGTCAGGTGCTGCCACTTGCCCTTGGGGTCGGTGAAGCGCAGGTCGACCCACTCGATGTCGTTTTCCTTGATCCGCGCGATG
>Ga0209676_1001248_pt1 | contig 26710 bp, 25 predicted proteins | sample AraplaCvi_mLB_r2_FD_184282 | JGI IMG/M metagenome (GOLD analysis project Ga0209676, IMG submission 184282) | Arabidopsis root microbial communities from North Carolina, USA - plate scrape MF_Cvi_mLB_r2 (SPAdes) (version 2) | ecosystem: Host-associated > Plants > Roots > Endosphere | place: USA... | reverse complement strand
CCATGGTCGGGGTGAGCGGCCAGTTGCCACGCACCGAAATCACCCCGCGCGACGGGGTATAGGCGCACAGGCCGTTGTTGGACGCCGGGCCGCGGCCGCTGGACCAGGTTTCTTCGGCCAGGCCGAAGGCACTGAAGCTGGCGGCGGTGGCGGTGCCGGCACCGTTGGACGAGCCCGAGGCGAACGGTGCGGTCAGGTAGTTGGCGTTGTACGGGCTTTCGGCGCGGCCATACACGCCGCGCTGCATGCCACCGTTTGCCATGGGCGGCATGTTGGTCTTGCCCAGGCACACGGCGCCGGCGGCGCGCAGGCGTTCGATGGTGAAGGCGTCGCGCTGGGCCACCAGGTCCTTGAAGGCCGGGCTGCCGGAGGCCGCGGTCAGGCCTTTGACCAGGTAGCTGTCCTTGGCGGTGTAGGGGATGCCGTCCAGCGGGCTCAGGACCTGGCCTTTGGCGCGACGGGCATCGGAGGCGGCGGCCTCTTTCAACGCCTCGGGGTTGCGTACCACTACGGCGTTCAGGGCAGTGGCGGTGTCGGCGCCATCGTAGGCGTCGATACGCGCCAGGTAGGCCTGGACCAGCTCGACCGCCGTCGTGCGGCCCGACTCGAGCGCGTCGCGCAGCTCGGCAATGGAAACCTCGGTTACCTCGATCATGCGTTCACCAAAAAAATGTGCAGGTGGGGGCTAATGCGAGGAGTGTACAAGAAGGGCTTGGCGGACGCAGGTTTGCGCGGGGGCAAATGGTTTTTTGCAGGCGGGCATTGTCGGGGCTTTCCCAGGCACTGCAGGGACGCTTGTGGGAGCGGCCTTGCGTCGCGAAAGGCCGCAGAGCGGCCCCGGCGATTTCACAGTGATATGAAGACCCTGGGGGGCGCTTCGCACCCCATTCGCGACGCAAGGCCCCACAAGGGGCGGCGTCAACCGTCCAGGTCTGCCGCTGCATGCCGCTCCGGCACCTGGCTGGCTTCATCCCCCCAGGTGCGGTTCACCCGGGTGCCACGCTGCACTGCAGGGCGAAGGGCAATCTCCTCGGCCCAACGCTGCACATGCGGGTACTCGTCCACCGCCAGGAATTCCGCCGCACCATACAGGTTGCCGCGTACCAGCTGGCCATACCACGGCCACACGGCAATGTCGGCGATGCTGTATTCCTCGCCACCCAGGTAGCGGCTTTCGGCCAGGCGCCGGTCGAGCACATCCAGCTGGCGCTTGGCTTCCATGGTGAAGCGGTTGATCGCGTACTCGAACTTTTCCGGCGCATACACATAGAAGTGGCCAAAGCCGCCGCCCAGGTAGGGCGCCGCCCCCATTTGCCAGAACAGCCAGTTCAGGCTTTCGGTGCGTGCAGCGGGCGCTTTGGGTAGCAAGGCACCGAACTTTTCCGCCAGGTACAGCAGGATCGAACCCGACTCGAACACCCGCACCGGCGGCTCGACGCTGCGGTCGAGCAGGGCGGGGATTTTCGAGTTGGGGTTGACCTGGACGAAGCCGCTGGAGAACTGCTCACCCTCGCCGATACGGATCAGCCAGGCATCATACTCGGCACCAACGTGGCCCAGCGCGAGCAGCTCTTCGAGGGCGATGGTGACCTTGACGCCATTGGGCGTGGCCAGGGAGTAAAGCTGCAGCGGGTGCTTGCCCTGCGGCAGGTCCTTGTCGTGTGTCGGGCCGGCAACCGGGCGGTTGATGCTGGCGAACTGGCCACCGGACGCTGCGTCGTTGCGCCAGACCTTGGGTGGCACGTAGGCGGGCTTGCTCATGCATGAATCTCCTTCAATGGCGCGAAACGATCACATAGAGACATCGACCTGCATCTATGCCACGGGTTCGACGAAAAGCGCAAATGCATAGGGCGCGGGCGTGAAGTGCATGACGTCGGTTTCATCCAGGTTTCATCCGGTGCAGCCCAGGCCGGTTCTATGCTGGGTTATCTCTTCGCGCTGCAAGGAACCGCTGGCCGATGATGCTCTCACGCTGCATGCTGGTGCTGGCCCTGCTCGGCGGCCTGCTGGCCCACGCCGAGGCTGCGCCCTGGGTTGCCGGCCTGCACTACATGACCTTGGCAGATCCGGTCGACGCCCGGCCGATGCAGGCGCTGGCGTTCTACCCGGCCACGGGCAAAACCCGTATCAGCCGCCTGGACGGCTACCCGGTCGACGTGGCTGAAGAGGCGCCGGTCGCGTTGGGCCAGTTCCCGTTGCTGGTGCTGTCCCACGGCAATACCGGCAGCCCGCTGGCCTTGCATTACCTGGCCACGTCGCTGGCGCACCAGGGCTTTATCGTGGTGGCGGTGGTACACCCGGGGGACAACGCCCGTGACCACAGCCGCCTGGGCACCCTGAGCAACCTGTATGGCCGGCCGCTGCAGCTCAGTGCCGCCATCACGGCTGCCCGTGATGATGCTTTGCTGGGGCCCTACCTGAACGACGGCAAGGTGGGAGTGATTGGCTACTCGGCCGGTGGTGAAACTGCCTTGATTCTTTCCGGCGCGCGGCCCGACCTGGACCGCCTGCGCCAGTATTGCCTGGAGCGCCCGAACGACGCCGATGCCTGCAGGACCCACGGCGTACTGATTGCCGACCGCAGCGAACTGGCGCCCCAAGCCGACCAGCGGGTGGGGGCGGTGATGCTGATGGCACCGTTGAGCCTGCTGTTCGGGCGTCATGCCCTGGCCGGGGTGCAGGTGCCGGCGTTGATCTACAGTGGCGACAGCGACCAGTTGGTGGCGGTTGACCGTAACGCCGAAGCCCTGGCACGCAAGCTGCCGGTTACACCGGACTACCGCCTGTTGGCCGGTGCCGGGCACTTCGTGTTCATGGCCCATTGCGATGCCGAGCAGTACCTGCGCACGCCAGCGTTGTGCAAGGACGCCGAAGGCGTGGATCGCCGTCATATCCATCACTCACTGCAACGCGAAACCGCGGCATTCTTCAGCCAGGCGCTGGGCGCGCCGCAGCCGGCCGAGCGTTCAGCCGCGACCGGCGCGCCGCGCCAGCAATAGCGTCAGGCCGACACCGGCGAGGGCGAGCAGGGCCGCCACACAGAAGATCGAGGCATAGCCCAGGTGCGCGGCCACTGCGCCCATCACCGGCCCGGCAATGGCCAGGGCCATGTCGAAGAACACCGCGTAGGCACCCAGCCCTGCGCCGCGGCTGCTGCTGGGCACCTGCCTGATCGCCTCCACCCCCAGTGCCGGGTACACCAGTGACAGCCCGAAACCGGTAAGCCCGGCGCCGATCAACGCCCACAACGGCGACGGTGCCAGCCACAGCAGGCTCAGGCCGAGCACTTCGGTGGCCATGCACGCGACAGCCACGTTGTAGCCGCCAAAACGGTTGACCGCGTTGACGAACAGCAGCCGCGAAATGATGAAGCACATGCCGAAGGCGCTCAGGCACCAGGCTGCGCCTACCCAGCCGCGCTCCAGGTAATACAGGGTGACGAAGGTGGTCAGGGTACCGTAGCCGATAGAGGCCAGGGTCAGGCCCAGGCCGCAGGGTGCGACCCGGCCGAAAGCCGACCAGAAGGGCAAGCGCTCGCCGCGCACCACCACCACGTCCGGGCGCTTGCGCAGTACCAGCAGCGCCAATAGCGCCAGCACCAGCAATGCCGGCCCCAGCACGCCGAAGTCCAGCCCGTCCACGGTCAGTACACCCAAGGGGGCGCCAATGGCGATGGCGCCATAGGAGGCGATACCGTTCCAGGAGATTACCCTGGCGGTGTGCTCGGGCCCCACCTGGCTGATGCCCCAGCTGAGCGTGGCGACGCCGATCAGCCCTTGGGCAATACCCAGCAGCAGGCGCCCGCCGAGCAACAGCGCCAGGCTCAGCACCGGTAGCGTCAGGGTCCAGGCCGATAGCAGGGTCAACACTCCGCAGCCGGCAATCCCCAGCAGGCCGAAGCGGATGGCCTGCTTGCCCCCCAGGGTATCCGCCACGCGCCCGGCAAACGGGCGGCTGAGCAGGGTGGCCAGGTATTGCAGGCCAATGGTCAGCCCGGCAACCACCGCGCCAAACCCCAACTGGTCGTGCACATGGCTGGGCAGCACGGCGATCGGCAGGCCGATGCAGAGGAAGGCAATGAAGGTGTAGAAAACGATCGACAGGATCTGCAGGGTGATGTGCAGCGTGTTGCCGGCGGGGGCGGGTTGTTGCGCGGTCATGGGCTCGTTCGCGGGCGGGCGGTTGGGCGTGGTTCCATCATGGCCGTTGCGCGAAGGAAAAGAAAGCAGGCTAACGAATTATTCGTCGGGAGTGCCAGCCTGTGGGATTGGCGGTGGATGCTTCGCGGGCTTGCCCGCTCCCACAGGTCCTGCGTGTAGTACCTGTGGGAGCGGGCGAGCCCGCGAAGAGGCCGGCCCAGCCATGCAAATGGCCAGGCCGCCCCATCAATCAGACCAGCACACCCTGGCTACGCAGGTAATCGTCGTAGGTACCGCTGAAGTCCACCACACCATCAGCCGACAGCTCGATGATGCGCGTGGCCAGCGACGACACGAACTCACGGTCATGGCTGACGAACAGCAGGGTGCCCGGGTAGTTTTCCAGCGCCAGGTTCAGCGCCTCGATCGATTCCATGTCCAGGTGGTTGGTCGGCTCGTCCATCACCAGCACGTTCGGCTTCTGCAGGATCAGCTTGCCGAACAGCATGCGGCCTTGCTCACCACCGGAAATCACCTTCACCGACTTGAGGATCTCGTCGTTGGAGAACAGCATGCGCCCCAGGGTGCCGCGGATCACCTGTTCGCCGGAGGTCCACTGGCCCATCCAGTCGAACAGGGTCATGTCGTCTTCGAAGTCGTGAGCATGGTCCTGGGCGTAGTAGCCCACTTCGGCGCTGTCGGTCCACTTCACTTCACCCTTGTCCGGGGTCATTTCACCGACCAGGGTGCGCAGCAGGGTGGTCTTGCCGATACCGTTGGGGCCGATGATCGCCACGCGCTCGCCGGCCTCGATGGTGAAGCTCAGGTCCTTGAACAGCACCTTGTCGTCGAAGGCCTTGGCCATTTTCTCGACGGTAACGGCCTGGCGGTGCAGCTTCTTGGTCTGCTCGAAGCGGATGAAGGGGCTTACCCGGCTCGACGGCTTGACCTCGGCCAGCTGGATCTTGTCGATCTGCTTGGCTCGCGAGGTGGCCTGCTTGGCCTTGGAGGCGTTGGCCGAGAAGCGGCTGACGAAGGTCTGCAGCTCGGCGATCTGGGCTTTCTTCTTGGCGTTGTCCGACAGCAGCTGTTCGCGAGCCTGGGTGGCCGCGGTCATGTACTCGTCGTAGTTGCCCGGGAACACGCGCAGCTCGCCGTAGTCCAGGTCGGCCATGTGGGTGCAGACACTGTTGAGGAAGTGCCGGTCGTGGGAAATGATCACCATGGTGCTGTTACGCGCGGTGAGGATGGTTTCCAGCCAGCGGATGGTGTTGATGTCCAGGTGGTTGGTCGGCTCGTCGAGCAGCAGCACGTCCGGGTCCGAGAACAGCGCCTGGGCCAGCAGTACACGCAGCTTCCAGCCTGGTGCCACTTCGCTCATCGGGCCGAAGTGCTGCTCCAGCGGAATACCCAGGCCCAGCAGCAGTTCACCGGCGCGGGATTCGGCGGTGTAGCCGTCCATCTCGGCGAATTCGGTTTCCAGCTCGGCGACGGCCATGCCGTCTTCCTCGGTCATTTCCGGCAGCGAGTAGATACGGTCACGCTCGGCTTTGACCTTCCACAGCTGGCCGTGGCCCATGATCACCGTGTCGATCACGGTGAATTCCTCGTAGGCAAACTGGTCCTGGCGCAGTTTGCCCAGGCGAGTGTTCGGCTCGAGCATGACCTGGCCACCGGATGGCTCCAGGTCACCGCCGAGGATCTTCATGAAAGTCGACTTGCCGCAACCGTTGGCGCCGATCAGGCCGTAGCGGTTGCCGTTGTTGAATTTGACGGAAACGTTTTCGAACAGCGGCTTGGAGCCGAACTGCATGGTGATGTTAGCGGTAGAAATCAAGTGCTTGTCCTGCGGGGGTTCCAGAGGTGTATTTAGGCCCTCTCGTCAGTTTTGGGCCAATTTTGGGCCAATTCGACTCGGGGCGGCAGCTTCTCCAGCTCCCTCCAGTCCGAGGAGGAGCTGATCCATTTCGCGTAGGTAGAGAGCAACATCTCGACGCTATGGCCGAGCTGGTTCGCGATGAACGCGGGGTTCATCCCAGCCATCAGGCACATGGTTGCGTAGGTGTGGCGGGTGTCGTACTGCCGGCGTTCACGGATGTCCAGCGCCTTGAGCGCTGATTTGAAGTGGCGGATTGTAACACTTGGTTCGTTGATCCACAGCCCACCTTTGCTCGGGCCAGTTGGCCGACATGCTGGAGTTTGCCGAGGCGGCCAGGTTGTGGGCATTGATTGAGGACGAAGAGGCTGCTTGAGCCGTTCGGTGTGCCGTGGCGCTAGTTGCCGGTCGTGAATGGCTGCTTTCGACCCATTGCGCACACCTATTCAAGGTGCGGTTGTGTGTGCTGGCCTCATCGCCGGCAAGCCAGCTCCCACAGAAATATCACCAGCCTTCAGGCGAGCGCTGTACTTGTGGGAGCCGCGCTTGCCGGCGATGGGCCGCGAAGCGGCCCCGGTATACGAGTGTCCGCTTCGGGTCGAAAGCGGTCATGCGCAACCGGTCGTTGCGGCTATCATGAGTTTGATCCAGTCGGCCCGCATGAACGGGCATGATTCTTATGCCTATTTCAAGGTTGTGCTGATGCGGCTGCCGACTCAGCGGGCGGCAGCTTGGCAGTATAGAAGTCGTTGAGGAAAGCAATGTGATCCGGCTAGCCGACGTAAGTGATGAGCCCGATGTTAGAAATTGCGCTGAACAAGCCTATGCTCGTTATGTGCCAGTGATTGGGCGCAAGCCAGCCCCGATGATCGCCGATTACGTCGCGCAGATAGCGGCAGGAGTGGTCTATGTTGCGACGGACGGCCTAACCGGGTTTCAGGGCTTTATTGTGTTTTATGACAAGGATGGATATTTCCTGTTGGAAAATGTGGCAGTCCTCCCGAGCGCAGCCGGATGCGGGGTTGGAAAGAAGCTAATTAGTTTCTGTGAAAATGCCGCCCGACAGCATGGTGTGAGCGCCGTTCGTCTCTATACCAATGCAAAGATGACAGACAACCTTTCGATATATACCAGGCTTGGTTATGTGAAAGTAGCGGAGCGCACGGAGGATGGCTTCGATCGCGTTTACTTCGAAAAAGACCTTACATGACCGGACGCGGCCTCCACAAGCCGGCCCAGATGATGCTTCTGCATGAGGGGGATGGGCCGGTCGCTTACAGTCCGCAAAGCGTCGAAAGCGGACGGTGCAGATAGGACGATGTGCTGGCCACATGAGTCTGTTTCTCTGAGCTGAACAACCAGGTTGCCCTAGTGGCCGATGCTCATGGGCGCGCAGCAGCCTGAGCGAACTGGGCTATGCCGCGCGCCGACGGCGGGAAATCGACGAAGGTGATCTGGTGGACATGCTGAAACTGGCGGAGGCAGTCTGGTTATGGGCGCACGAGCATGACCATTCAGGCGGCCCGCTCGGCGTCGATCTGGTGCCATAGTTCCTCTTCGATGAACTCGGCGTAACGGTCGGCCATCTCGGCGCAGCCATTGCGGCCCAAGTCATGTGGGCCACCGTCTGGATCCAGCCACTGGCCGGATATTACGCGAAACTCCAGCTCCCGGTAGCCTTGAGCGTCCCAATCGCTCGACCAGGCGCCGGGCCGAGGCTGCTCATCCACCAGATCAGTTACCTCGCACTGCAACACGCTGGCTTCACCGTCCACCGCAACCTCATACACGGTGCCTCCTGGACATGTTATTTACCAAGCTTTTTCCGAACGTTTTCTGTGCTGTTGCCTACGGCCTTCACAGCTTCCCGGAGCTGCTGCTCGGTGACGCCGAATTTTTGTGACCAGTAATGGACCTCCCAGTCTTCGCTGAGATTGATGCGCGCGCGATCCTGTGTGCCGCGGTTCAAAAGATCATCAGCCATTTCTAGGCTCCTTTGAGGAGACCTGGTCAATCCAGGCCGGTGAACATCTGGACCTATGGGAGCGGCGCAGGTTTATTTTTTCTGAGGGTAATTGGTCGGCAGAAAGCCGGAGGGGAGCGAAAAACGATTCCAAAACTGAACACTGTTCCACCGCACCGCCAAGGCCTACAAGGGGTTTGGTTCAGTACAAGAAAATCGGCCGGTTGTCCGATTCAGTTCTCAAGCTGCAACAGCGAGATTGCGTCTCGCCCCGCTTTGACTATGGTGAGAGTTCACCAGGGGCATACAACTAAAGTCGTAGGAGGTCGACATGCGGATTCGTGGTGAGGTTTTCTGGAAATGGGCTGACCCTTCGCTTCACCATCGTACTCATGACGAGACCCTCAGCGATGGAACGCACATAGATGTCCAGGTGCGACTGTCGCGGGCAGGTAATACGCAGATGTTCATTGGGGTGTATGCCGCAGGCGGCATGGCCCTTCATGAGGAAGCATTCGATTCGCGCCCAGGTGAATCCATGACCAGGGCTTTGGCCTGGGGGGTGGGTAGGGCACGCCGGATCGCCACTGATACACAGCCGAAATTCGACCAGGTTGCCTGCTCAAACTAGAGCATGGAGAGGCTGGTGCTAGCTGGAGTACAAGTGTGCTCCATCCAGTATTTCGATCACCCCAGGGTTAAGCATCACCGGATAAGAGCACATGGCGGCGGATTTCTTGGTCTTTGCGTGGTTCGCATTACTTTCTCGATGCATGCGTCGGCCTCGCCGGGGAGGCGTTCATCGTTTGAGAGGGTGGTATCCTTCGCCGCTTACCAGCCAAGGACAGTGGTGATGCATTTGCGCGAAAGGCTTCGAGCGTTCCAGCTGTGGTTTAACCCGAAGCGCAGACGGTGGGCTGGCGTTGTGCTGATCGCGCTTGGCGTGGTCGGGATGTTTCTCAACCCTGAAAGCCGGTGGACCTTGGTGTTAGGAACCGGGATCTACTGGTTCTTCACAGCCTTGCCACCCTTCCTCGGCGGGAAGTGTTGAGGCGGTGGCGGGCAGCGTGTGATGCCAGCTTTGCTGAAGGATTCGATCTTTGCTATAACGCCCGACCATTTCGCAGGAAGGATCCTTATGAAACGCACTATAATTGGCGCCATGCTCGTTGCCGTTACTGCGCTGTCGCTGAGCGGCTGCTTCGAATCCGAGGCCGAACAGAAGGCGAAGGAGCAGCAAGAGGCCAGCGAAAAACTCTGGAAAATCACGCCGCCAGACCGGAGCAAGGACCAAGGGTTCAAGCCCTGATTCACTGCAGTTCCTAACGCCGCCGACAAGGGCGGCGTTTTCATATGGGATGGTCAGTCCTCGATTTTATCTAGCAGAAATCGATCAAGATCTCTCATCGATGAACGATTTCGTTAGCTAAAAACTAACGTAGGTATAGCGGCTGTGCGCTGGCCCGCGCTAGAAGGTTTTCCGGGACTTTCGTCAATTTGTTGAAACTGTTTCACTACCCTTTGGGTTTCACGTGCTAGTGGAAGTTATCAAGCTAAGGCATCAACACACGGAGTGCTCGCCATGACTAGTACGATTACCGTTGTAGCGCATATCACCGCAGATCCATCATCAGTAGCAGAGGTTCACAGCGCCCTGCTAATAGCTGTCGAAGCGACGCAGTCAGAGCACGGGTGTCTTCATTATCGTCTTTTTGAAAACATGGACACTCAAGGCCACTGGACCATGCTTGAGCTTTGGCAAAATCATGATGCGCTGACTCGACATACACTCGGAGAGGCATTTAAAAATTTAAGCGCGGCTATCGACGGCAAAGCGAGTGTACAGGTTTTCCGCTTGGCTCCAGTTGCTTCTGCTGTACAGGTGGAATCTGTTGTAAGCCCAAACTTCTGGCTTGGAAATGGTTTGCCATAAGCTTTAAGCTAACGTAACGGCTAAGTTTGGTTTCGAGCTTGTTCGATTCTCAGGCGAGACATAAAGTAGTGGAAATCAGACCATTTAAGTATTTTTGGCGGTGGCTGAAGTCAGTCATTTTACTAGGGCCGCATTTCGCCTAAGTATTGCCGTCTCAACGCTGAGCCGACAGATCAAGGGTTTGTCTTTTTGCCTATCTGGTCGCGAGAGGACAGCTCAAGCTTCCCGTTAGAGAGGATGTGCCAATCATCGCAAGCGTGGGTTTGTTACAGATGATGGCTTTCACAGGTCTGGGTATGGTGGCGATGGTTCATGTCGACACTAGCCGCGCTGTGCTCTTGGCAAGGGTTGGCGGCAGCTCGGCGTGGGCTACACCGATAAAGCCTGCCATCAGAGCTGTTAGTACAAATCGTTTAAGGAAGGTCATTGCAAGTTCCTGTTTGAAGGGCTGGGCAATGATCATTTTTCCCATTACGCTGAAAAACCTCGCCATCACGTAAAGAATTTCGTCAAAGTGAAGAAAATCATACGAATCGATGATCTGCAGGTCTTCGTATCGACGGCTGCTGCGGGTAGTTTCTCCGCCGCGGCGCGGTTGCTTGACATCTCGCCCGCCTTGGCGAGCGGTGCCATTCAGCGTCTGGAAAGCAACTTGGGCGCGAGATTGTTTGTTCGCTCGACGCGTCGGTTGAGATTATCCGATGATGGCGAGCGCTACTTGCCGCACGCGCGGCAAGCCTTGGAAGCACTTGATAATGGCGAGGTAGCGTTGACCCAGGGCCGTGACGAGATCGCTGGCACTATTCGCTTGTCGATGCCATCTGATATCGGCAGGAATGTGTTGCTCCCATGGCTTGATGAGTTCCAGCAAACGCATCCCATGGTACGTCTGCAATTGCGGGTTAGTGATCAGGTGGCCGATCTGGTGGGGGAACATCTGGACGCTAGTATCAGGTATGGGCAGTTGAGTGACTCGGGCCTGGTGTCCTTAGCACTCGCACCGATGAACCGCAGAACAGTCTGCGCCTCGCCGGCGTATCTCGCGCGTCATGGTATGCCGGAATCTCCTGAGGCGTTGAGTGGGCATAATTGCCTGAGATATGTGATGGGCGAGCAAACCTACGAGCGTTGGAGCTTCAATTTCCCACAGGGAGTGCGGACGGTTCAGGTGACAGGTGATCGAATCAGCGATGATGCCGATATTGTTCGACGCTGGGCTGTCGCCGGATTGGGGATCGTTTACAAGTCCAGGCTCGATGTTGCTGAGGATCTTCGTAGCGGCCGCCTGGTTGAGCTATTCCCGGAAAGCTATGGGCAGCCGGCACCGCTTCAGCTGGTATGTGCCCATCGTACATCGCTCACGCCGGCCATCCAATCGCTTAGAGCCTTTCTGGCAAAACGTTTCGAAAGCTAGTCGGGGCTCAGTGGCGGGGCACGGGGCCCCGCTACTGATTCAAGCTTCCGCCGGTGCCGACTGACGTGAGAGCCAAATGTCTGCAGCTTCCAAGGCTGAAAGCTTTTTGTGACGGATAAGAAAATCAAGCTCACTGACCGCGGCATTGCCAGGTTGTAGCGAGATTAGGTCCTCAATCAGTTCTTTCGGCATCTTTTGCACAACGTCACTGGCGGCAATGAGCGTTGCTTGATCTTCACCACCCAACAGCCCGAGCGGTTCATTCAGGGCTCGGATTTTGTAGGCATGGTGCAAATATTGAGGATGCCACAGCGGCACGACAAACCATTCCCGCTCGGCATAGGATTGCTCATAACGATTGAAGCAATCAGCCTCGGTGCCTTGCGCAAAAATGTAGCCTTCAGCATCCAACTCGTATTGCGTCACCATGGCTTTGGAAAAGCGACTGATACCAGCACCAGGGTTTATGCCTTGGATGCGGCGGCTCATCCGCTGAGCAACATCCGGCCTCAGCAGGTCTGCAATCGTAGCGACCTGATCCTCCGGTACATAATCAGGCACACCCCAAATGCAGAACGGGTTGTAAAGAACTCCAAGGGAAGTGCTCGGTTTCTTGCAAGCTGCCAGGTAGGCACCATGGCTGGCTGGCAGCCAGGCTGATACGAGCATCTCTACCTGTCCTTCGCTGTACAACCGGAACATTTCCTCATGAGGAGCTGTGCTGACTTCCACCAGATAACCATGTCGCTCTAGCGTGCGCTGAACAAGCGCTGCGCTTGCGGCATGGAAGCTGAGGTCGATGTAGCCCAAGCGGATGTGCTTTTGCATGTCATTTCCTTATCAATGCGTTTGCGCAGGCTTGGCGTCGATCTTGACGCGCATCAGGCTGTAAGGCTTCACCCGTTTGTCTTGGCCATCGTTGAAGCCAGGTGAGCGGTGCAGCTGGTTGGCAGTGAAGTACAGATACCCGTCTGGGCCGATCGACAAGGTATCCGGCCAAAGGACTCGCGAATCCTCAACCACGGTTTGCCAAGTGCCATCGGCAAGACGTTTGCGGATGGAGTTGTGCTCAAAATCGCCCGCATAGACTGCACCGTTAGCATCAACCTCGAGACCGTCGGAGGCGCCTTTCTCACCAAGGTCTACAACTGCTTGTTCAAGTTCGGCTTCGCTTACATTGGGGGCTCGCAACAAAGCCGTTGGAACCGAATACAGGTGTCGACTCGAAAGCGGACAGAAGTACAGCGTCTTACCATCGCTCGACAGGGCGATGCCGTCCGAGGCTACGGTCAGCAGTCCTGATTTACCCTGCGCGTCGCGGGTGATGAGTGCTGGTTTCCCTTCGATGACAGGTCGGAACTCAGGGTCTACGGAAGTTGATTTGGCCCCGCTAAGGCGACGGGTTGCCGTACCGCTGGCCAGGTCCAGGACGATGATTCCGCCTGGCCCTTTTACCGACGAATCGGTGACGTAAGCGGTACCTTCTTTACCTACGCGAAAATCAAAACGTACGTCATTCACATAGGTAGTTGGCAGAATCACTTCACGCGGGAACACAACTGTTTTCACGATCTTGTTGGTGTTCAAGTCGATTGCGATCAGCTTGGCTCCACCTGCCTTAGGCTCGGAGAAGCCGGGAGCGGCTGTATCCAATACCCAGACACGCCCTTGACCGTCAGCTACGACGCTCTGCACGCTGATGAACCCGGCGGCCGGATCCTTGGCGTTTTCCACATTCGTTTTCAGGTCCGGGTAAGGAACCAAATGGCCCTGTTTGATCTCCGCCACGGTGTACGGTACGTCATCTCCCCAACGAGGGAAGTTGATGAAGATCCGACCCGTTTCGGTGACGGTCACGCCTGTAGGTATGGCGCCATTGAAAGCGAAAACACGTTCGGGGTTGGTGCCTGTGCCCGAGGCGGAATCGGCCATGGCCATTGCACTGAGCGAGACCGCGACAGCCAGGCCAGTGGCTTGGAAGAAAGCTTTCATATGCTTGTCCTTGAGCGTATCAGCGGGTTAGAAGCCTTCGAGAACGATCTTGCCTTTGGCTTTGCCGCTCTCGATCAGAGCATGGGCGCGCTTCAGGTTATCTGAGCCGATTTTGCCGAAGTGTTCCCCAATGGTGGTCTGGATGACGCCGTTATCGACCAGCTCGGAAATTCTGTTCAGCAACTCATGCTGTTTGATCATGTCTGCGGTTTGATACAGAGAACGCGTGAACATGAGTTCCCAATGCAGCGAAAGCGATTTGCGCTTGAGTGGCATGACGTCCAGTTGTGCTGGGTCATCAATCAGCGCCAGTTTGCCTTGTGGGCGAAGCACTTCAACGATCTGGGGCAAGTAGGTTTCGGTATGGGTCAGGCTGATAACGTAGTCGACCGGGTTGAGTTTCAGGTTTTCAAGCTGCAGCGGGATCGAGGCGGAGTGATCGATCACATGGTGGGCGCCCAGTTCTTGTACCCAAGACTGAGTCTCTGGCCGCGACGCTGTACCGATGACGGTGAGTTGGGTAAGTTTGCGGGCCAGCTGGACCAGGATCGAGCCAACCCCACCACCGGCGCCGATGACCAGCAGGCTTTGCCCTTTACCACCGTTCTCCTGAACGCCCAGTCGATCGAACAACAGCTCCCAGGCAGTAATGGAGGTCAGCGGCAAGGCTGCGGCACTGGCATTGTCCAGGCTACGTGGTTTTTGGCCGACGATGCGCTCATCCACCAAGTGAAATTCGCTGTAGCTACCAGGGCGATCGATCGCGCCGGCGTAAAATACTTCATCGCCAACGTTGAACAATGAAACATCGCTGCCCACTTCACGGACGATACCAACGGTATCCCAACCCAGCACTTGGATCTCTTGGCTGGTACTGCGGGCTCGCACCTTCGTATCTACCGGGTTCACCGCAATCGCCTTCACTTCGACAAGCAGATCTCGAGCACCTGGGGTGGGCTTCGGCAGGTCCGTTTCGAACAGGGAACGAGCGTTCTGGATTGGCAAACCAGCTTCTTGGAAAACTACGGCTTTCATATGAGGTTGTCCTTTACAGGTCAGAGAGTGATGTCAGGCTAACTCCCTTCGTGAGCCTCAAAAACTAGCTAACCCGAGGAAGACTTTCGCCGTTTCGCTGAAGGTTGAGGCGATCAGCCATTCAAGGAATGGCTGATCGTCTTGGAAGGAGCGCACACGTCGCTCAAAGTCAGGCGTCGGATCAGATCACTTTCGGTGGGAAGTCGATGTCTGTTTTCGCCACGTTGTTCAGGTAGTTCGTCAAGGTCAGCAGCGAGACCTGCGCGATGACGTCGACGATTTTTGCATCGTCCAACCCTGCTTCCCGTGCGATTGAGAGATGCTCGTCACTCACTTGGCCGCGGTTGAGCGTGACAGCCCGAGCCAGTGCAGCAACTCCATTCAGCGTGCCAGCGCGCGCTGCCAGCAAATCATCAGCGTTCAGTCCGGTCTTCCCACCGAAGAAGCTGTGAGCCGCGACGCAATAATCGCATCCGTTAACTTCCGAGGCCGCCAGTGCCGTTACTTCACGTTCGGCAGGTGTCAGGCTGTTTTTGCTAAGCGCCTGTGCCAGAGCGAGATATCCTCCCAAGGCTGCTGGAGAGTGAGCCAGCGTAGCGAAGGCGTTAGGGATAAAACCCAAGCCTTTTTCAATGCCCTGAAGGGCAGTGCGCGCAGCGGCTGGAGCTTGGTCAAGGGTCAAAGCAGCAATTCGGGTCATGATTTTGCTTCCTTCCAGGTTGTCCAATGCGTTTCTGTTCAGGCGACAGGGATAGGGTTTTCGGCCAGTGCCTCGTTGAACTGGTTGATCAGTTCATGCTCGTTTGGCCCTTGGTTGGCTCGTACTGGTACGACGCGGTCAACCAGGACTTCGGTTGTCGCTGTTTCCAGTTTTCCCAGGGTCTCTTGGATGAATTCGTCCAGCGGCATGGCGCGTTCATCACCACTTTTGTGGATCAGATCGGTGTCTACCCATGGCGGTGCGATTTCCAGAACCTTGACGCTGGTATCGCGCAGGGCAAAACGCTGCGACAGCGAGTAGGAGTGAATCGCAGCTTTGGTCGCCGAATAGAGGGCTGTCGCGGCCAGTGGCAGATAGGCCAGTACCGAGCTGTTGTTGATGATGTAGGCATCGGGTTGGCGCTTGAGATGCTCTACAAACGCTGCGCTAACACGCACCGGGCCCAGCAGGTTGGTTTGCAGCAGCCTTACAGCCTGCTCATCGTCATAATCGCCAGAGCCTGGGTTGTCGAAAGGCATGATGCCGGCATTGTTGATGATGACGTTCAGCGAGGGATGGCGTCGGATAACCACTTGTGCGACATCCTTGATCTGCTGGTGATCATTGATATCCAGTTGAACGGTGTCGATGCCGGGATTGGAGCTGGCGATTTCATCTAGCAGCGATTGGCGTCGGCCCGCGATGATGACTTTGTTTCCACGCTGGTGGAACGCTTCGGCCAGAGCGCGGCCGATGCCCGAGGTGCCGCCAGTAATGAAGATGGTGTTTGCGCTAGTTTTCATGATTTGTATCCTTTCAATTGATTGATTAAACGTCGTAACGCGGAGCGAGTTTGTTGCTGGAAAGATGTCCGAACAGCGCCTTGCGGCTGCTTTCGTACAGCTCGAAATGCTGTATGTCCTGCATGGAAGGGATGGAGATCAGGACACCGTTGTCGAAGTCTTGAAGGGCGCCATCCACCAGGTCGCTTGCTGACATCACGATGTTGGGATCCAGTCATCAATCGTCAGCCTGGCACCGCTGCGTTGGCCAAGTCTGCGGGGAAGACTTCAACGCTCTGCTGAGTCTCGTTGGTGATGCGGCTAGCAAGAGCGTTCAGGCGATCACGATTGCGGGCGACCAGGATCAGGTCATAGCCACGTTGAGCCAGGCGGTCTGCGAAAATTGCGCCGATGCCGGTGGATGCGCCTGTGATCAGGGCGGTGCCTTTGTATTCCTGAGTCATGGTCCAGCTCCGTTGTTTGGGTGCGGAGCCATGATGCAAAAAAACAGATTTGTCTTAAACGACGCATATAGTCATGTTTTAGGACATCACAATCGGAGCACGGTTTTGCATCGAATCGGCTACTTGGTCACGGACGGATTTCAGGTGATGTCTCCACCCAGGCGTTTTTTGAATTCGCGAACATGGTCGCGGGCGAGCCTATGTACCGGATTCAGACCTATTCGGTGTTAGGAGGGACTATTCGGTCATCCTTAGGTATGCACATCGATACGCTGGCTGGGGCTGTTGACCGGTATGGCTATGGCCTTAGCCTCATTAGTCACCGGTTCGCTCACACCCTTTTTCTTCCATGGTACCTCTGTAGCGAACCAGCAAAACCAGAGGCTTTCCGTCGCCGATGGTACGGTAGGCAATCCGGCGATTGCTGACATCAACGAAACGAGTTTCTGCTTGAACGCTTTTGATTGAGGTGGTCATCGGAGCCTGCTCCTGGGGTGGGGTGATCCAATCCTGAAGGTTCGTTGTCCGAGGCGGTACGTCGTTTATGGTTGTTTTTCAGGACATAATGGGTTTGTACGCGCATGCGAAAGGCTTGATTTATATGACTGCTTAGGGTCGATAGCTGCCGGTCGCGATTGACCGCAATCAACATTGGGAGTGTCTGGGCGTAATTACATTTTAAAACATCGATTCGTTTGACATTACGAAACGGTTGGACGAATGTCGGGTTTGAATTGGATATCAGCTATGGCAGATATTTCATATCCGTTGAACTAGCAGTTCGTCAATACAGTGATAAATTCATGACTAACATAACCTATCGGCCTGCAAACCCGGATGACGCCTCCCTGTGTATCAAAATCCGGGGGTTGACGCGAGAAAACGCATTCTCACCAGAGGAACTGCATGCGCTTGGCATTACCACCGAATCTTGGAGCACGGGCATCCGAGACGGTAGTTGCCCTGGTTTCGTAGCGTGTGAAGATGGCCGGATGATTGGCTACTGCTTTGGGGATCGGGATACCGGCGAGATTGTTGTTCTAGCCCTTCTTCCATCGTACGAGGGCCTGGGAATCGGCAAAACGCTGCTTTCGATGATGGTGGATCAACTCAGAAATCAAGGGCTTCCTCGCGTGTTCTTGGCCTGTTCCAGCGATCCGGATGTTAGGTCTTATGGATTTTACCGACACCTGGGGTGGAGCCCAACAGGGGAGAGAGATGACTCTGGAGATGACATTCTCGAACTAAAATTAAGTAATTGACGGCTGCAGGCTGCCTGCCTGCTCGGGAATCCTGACGAACACGCTGTACTTGCCACCTTCCATTTCTTCGAAGGCAATCAGTTTTTTCACCAGCAGACCGCTCAGTACCTTGCCGGCGTTCAATAGCAGCATGCCGTTGTCGGCATTGAGGTTGCGCGCCAGTATCATGCCCTCTGCCAGCTCGTGCGTGCTCAATACCTTGATCGCCGGGTCGGTCAAGGTAATGTCGCGCATGTACTCGGCACAGACGCTGACGAAGTCTTCCACCAGGTCTGGGTCATACAGCTTTCCGGCATATTTGCGTATGTAGAGCAGTGCCTCGTCGCTGTTGAGCTGGCGGTCCAGGACCAGTCCACGCTGCAACTCGATGAAATCCACGGCCATTTTCAACCAGCGGGCCCCCAGTGGAATGGCCGCGCCCTTCAGGTGGCCCGGAAAACCACTGCCATCCCAGCGTTCCTGGTGGTGAAGGATGAGTGGCGCAGCCTCTTTCATTGGCTCCAGGCTCATGACCAGCGCTTCGCTCTGTTTCGGGTATGACCGGTAGAGTTCGCGCTCTTGGGCAGGTATGAGGTCGGCAGGGCAGGTGAGCATGCTGTCGGTCCAGCTCATCTTGCCGATGTTGTAGAGGGCTGCAGCCATGGTCAGGTTGCGACAGGTGCCTTCGTCCAGCCCATGGCTGGTGCAATACACCCGTATCAATTCTATGACTTGCCGGTTGGTCTGCTTGGCCTTGGGCAGGCGCATGTTGCCCAATTGCGAAAAGAACTCGGTGCTGGTCACGTAACTGCGCTTGAGTTCTTCATAGGCAAGGTCAAGCATGTCGGCAGTTTGTTGCAACTCGGCGGTGCGCGCCGCTACGCGCTGTTCGAGGCTTTCGTTAAGCGCCTTGAGCTGCTTGATCTGAACCTGCGTGAGCTGTTCCAGGCGCTTTCGTTCGCTTTCGGAATGCTGGTGGGCCAACGCCTGGCGCAAGGTGACCAGCAGCTCTTCATCATTCCAGGGTTTGCTGATGTAACGATAGATATGCCCATCATTGATGGCTTTTGCGATGGTGTCCGTATCAGCGTAACCGGTAAGCAGAATGCGCAACGTATCGGGGAAACGCTCATGTACATGCGCCAACAGCGTTGCCCCGTCCATGTTTGGCATGCGCGCATCACTCATCACCAGGTTGACCGGGCGCTGCTGGAGTAGCTGCAGGGCATCGGCGCCGCTTTCGGCGAGCAGGAGTTCGTAGGGTTGGTTGCGTAGCAGGCGACGAAGGCTGTTGAGAATCGAAGGTTCGTCATCAACCAGAAGGACCACGGCTTTGTCTGCTGTGCCATCGCTTACGGGTAGCTCCATGGTCCCCTCCTTGCCGGTCTCGGCCAGACTGATCCTTGGCCACAGCCTAGATGACATTTGCCCCGGCCGTTAGCTTTTGCCGGTTGGCCTCACTATGCTCGCAGACATGTGCATCTTGCCAGGGAGGGTTGTGCTGTGCCGATCTGTCTTCAGGTTCGCATCGTTGCCGTGATGCTAGTGGTCTTGCCAGCGTTGGCGTTGGCCCAGAGCATCGGTGGGCCGCTGACGCCATTGCCGGCGGTGCCTGAGCTTGACCCTGCCCGGGTGGAACTGGGGCGCAAACTGTTCAATGACCCGCGTCTGTCCCCGGATAACAGCCAGGCCTGTGCTGATTGCCATCGCCTGGACCGTGGTGGCGCGGACGGCCAGGTGCGCTCGTCTGGTGCAGATGGCAAGCCTTTGCCCGTTCACACTCCCAGCGTGTTTAACGCCAGCCTGAACTTCCTGCAGTTCTGGGATGGGCGTGCGCAATCGTTTGACGGCCTGGTGCACCTGGCAACCGGTAGTGCGGCCGAAAAAGGCGATGGCTGGTCTGCCGTGGTTCAACGCATTGCTGGCGATCCGGCGTATCAGGCCGGGTTTGCTCAGGCCTATGGCAAGCCGGTAAGCGCCCTGGATGTCAAGGATGCCCTGGTCACGTACCAGCGTACCTTGCTAACACCCGATTCACGTTTCGATCGCTATCTGAAGGGCGACACCAGTAGCCTCAGCCTGGAAGAGAAGCATGGCTACCAGCGCTTCCAGGAATACGGCTGTATAGCCTGCCATCAAGGCGTGAATATCGGCGGCAACATGTTGCAGAAGTTCGGTGTGTTCGATGATTACTTCGCCAACCGTGGCCATGTTGCCGAGGCGGATCGGGGGCGCTACAACGTGACCGGTGATCCGGATGACCTGTATCTGTTCAAGGTTCCCAGCCTGCGAAACGTGGCGGTCACGGCGCCTTATTTTCATGACGGTTCGGCGCCTACCCTGGAGGCCGCTGTCGATGCCATGTTTCATTATCAGTTGGGGCGTACGCCGAGCGACGATGACAAAGCGTTGATCATCAAGTTTCTCCAGACGCTCACCGGCCAGTGGGAGGGTAAGCCGCTATGAGACTGAACGCGCGGCGCAGCCTGCTGCTGTTGGCTACCTGTGCCATGTCGCTGGCCTCCGTGCTGGTCTATCTGTACTGGATGTCCAAGGCCGATGAGAACGGTACCTACGCCCAGGCGCGTGACCTGATTCGTCAGATCAAGCAGTACGATGCGCAGTGGGAAGGTGCAGTGCTCAAGTCGCGCACCACCACCAATTACAACTATGACCCGCTGGTATTGCCGTTGCTGGAAATGAAACGTCTTTGGCGGGAGTTCGACACGCTGGAGGGGCGCAACCTGCAAACAGACAGGCTTGCCTGGCAATCGGCCTTTCGCGATTACCAGCAGGCCTTTGACGACAAGGTCCTGCTGGTTTCGCGTTTCAAGTCGCACAATGCGATTCTGCGAAACTCCCTGGCTTTTCTCCCGGCAGCAGCCGATGTGATACAGGTGCACCTTCGTCAATTGGTCGATGCCGATACACTGCGCCTGCGCAGAATCACCAGCGATACCTACGACTTGATGCTAAGCAGCCTTGAGTTTGCCCAGACCACAACCGATGACAAAGCTGCCGACATCCTGGTCGGGCTGAACAACCTTTCGGTCAACAAGGAGCGCTTGCCTGTCGATTTTCAGGTGCCCATCGATACCATCAGCCAACACATAGCGTTGATCCTTCGTGAGCAACCCAAGGTCGATCAGCTGCTTGAAGCGATCGAGGCGGTTCCGATCGCCGAGCGCCTGGACGCCATCGCCCTGATGCTGGACCGCGACGAACAGGCAGCAGCGCTGACGGCTCAGCGTTACCATTTCTACCTGCTGGTGTTTTCCACCCTGCTGGTTTTGCTGTTGCTGTACATGGGGGTGTGGTTGATGCGCAGCTACGCCGAGATAAACCGGGTAAACCGCGCACTGGTGAGCGCCAACGACGAACTGGAACAGCGGGTTGAACGGCGCACCCAGGCGCTGAGCCAAGCCAGCGCTGCATTGCAGCGCGAGGTGGATGAACGTCGGCAACTCGAGAACCAGTTGGTCCAGTCGGAAAAACTCGCCTCGCTCGGTCAGCTGGCAGCCGGCGTCGCCCATGAGGTCAATAACCCGATTGGTTTCGTCTCGTCCAACCTCGGTGCCCTGGATGACTATTTCGGCCGTTTGCAGGAAATGCTCAAGGCCTATGCTGACGCGGAGAATACCCTGATACCGAACACGCTCAGCGCGGAGCTGGCGAAGTTGCGCACGGAAATCGAACTGGATTACTTGCTGGAGGATATTCCGGCGCTGATCCGCGAATCCAAGGACGGTATCAGCCGTGTTGCGCGGATCGTCAAGGATCTCAAGGACTTTTCGCGAGTCGACAGCAGCCATGACTGGCAACTGGCGGACCTGCATCAAGGCATAGAGTCGACATTGAACATTGTGGCCAGCGAACTCAGGCACAAGGCAGACCTTGTCAAGGAGTACAGCCCATTGCCGCAGGTCGAATGCCTGCCTTCGCAGATCAATCAGGTCATCATGAACCTGCTGGTCAATGCCACCCAGGCGATGGGGGCCGAGCGTGGCAAAATTGCCCTGCGAACCGGCGCCAGTGAGAATCGGGTGTGGATCGAAGTCGCAGACAATGGCTGTGGGATTCCTGCCGAAAGCCTGCAAAAGATCTTCGATCCTTTCTATACGACGAAGCCCATCGGCCAGGGCACCGGGCTGGGATTGTCACTTTCGTACGGAATCATCAAGCGACATGGGGGCGAGATCCGCGTAGACAGCGAGGTGGGAGTCGGTACCACATTCCGGGTCGAATTGCCCATCCATCAGGCCCGCTCGGCCTGAGCCTGCACCGACAGCACCAGGGCGGTGCAGCGCTGGAACGGTAATTGCTGCGAACCGTAGGCATCGATCATGTGGAGTACGCAGAAATGACTCAGAATGACCGCTACTACATGGTCTTCGTCGTGGTTGCTGTGCTGGTCCTGGATCTGGCAGCGACGTTTGTGTTTCTGAAGGCCATCGCCTGATCCCCGCTTATGGGGCCAGTTGCACCCGAAACCGGGGGCATCGGCAGGGTGACAATCCAGTTGCAGCCTTCAGTCTGGAACTTGCCGTGTAACCCGCGAACGCAGGTTATCTTCGCGGGGCAAACCCGCCCTTGAACCGATATAGCAAACAAGCCTAATGCCCGGCTGACATTGAGCAGTAACATGGGCAAACCAAAACAAAAAAGGGCAGGCGGCTTGGCAACACTTTCCCAAGTGACTCGATGGGGCGGCAGGAGCGTGTCGCGTGAAGAGTTCAAGATCGGTGGCAGGCGCAATACTGATGTCTACTCTCGCCACACTGTTCATCGCAGGCTGCGCACATGACCTCGATGTACGTGAGGGCCATGGGTATGCGTCAGGCGCCACAGAAAGAAGTACGCCGGTGTACCTGGGGTGCGTCAAAAGCGAACTGCCAGGGCGTGTGAAAACCTACCAGGTCGATGGTGACAACTCGGTCAAACTGTTCGTCGACAGCACCGACCCCAACCAGGCGGGTGGCTTGATCGAGGTGCGGGGCACGGGATCCCGACAACAGTTCAGGGCTTATCAACGCGATGCCTGGTACGACCACGGCAGGCTGCTGGACGCCGCGCTGATGTGTGCAAAAGCATGATCAACTGCCCCTCAGGCACAGAAAGCCCGCCCACGAGAGCGGGCTTTTTGCATTTGCCGACGCCGGCCGCAATAATCTGCCCCCTCCGCCCAACCTGCCCGAACTGTTGTCGGTCGCGAACCGCTACCCAATCACGAGGGTCGCGTCTACCTGGACGCGTTCTATGTATTCAGTGGCTAAGCACTGAGCGAAGTGGCCAAACTAAAGTTTAGCCAGGGAACTTCCAGTTATATAGCTGTGTCCAGTTGAGTGGGCCTGGCTGGAAAGTACCATCCGTTCGCATTCATCAAAATGGCAGAAGGTGCTTTTACGCACGCCTTGCCAAGTAAGACCAACTTTGGTTGGTGATCAAGCCGCTCTTTGTGACTATTCAATATGGAGTAGCAGGGCGCTCGGTTCACCGTGTTGGCGTAGTTTCCAGTGTTGTAAGTATTTCCCGGTTATTTATAGAAAACCGACTGGCGTTTTAAGGGCGGCGTGCTATTTCTGGATATACGAGTGCGACTGCTCGGTCGTGCTGATGACAAAGGGACTGTCAGGTATGTCGATTCAGGCCAAGGTATCTCCCCTCGCTCAAAGTGTTACTTCCGCCGCCCCCATCGAAATCCCCAACAACGGAATACTGACGCTCACCCAGAGCAGTAACGTTGTTCTGGATATTGCTCCTGAAAGTGTGACCGGCTACACCAAAAGCGGCCCCGATCTGATCGTACAACTGAAGTCCGGCGAAAGCCTGCGCATTGCCAATTTCTATGTCGAGGGGCAGCCTGTAAGCCAGTTGTACCTGGTAGATCGGGACAAACTGCTGGCCGTCGACTTGCCACCGGTTGCTGCCGATGGACCGCTGGTGGCGGGTTATGTGGCCCAGGAAAGCCTTGCCGGGTTCGATTCGCTCACTGCCGCCGACAGCACCGTTGGCGGGCTGAGCCCAGGCGGTGCACTGCTGGCCGGTGCAGCGATCATCGGTGGCGGCGTCGCGATCGCCGATAGCAACAGTGGTGGCGGTGGCGGTGGCGGTGGCGGTGGCAGCGTGCCGCCTGACACCACGGCCCCGGCGCCGGCTAGCGGCCTGCAGATCGCCACGGATGGCAGCAGCATCAGCGGCACGGCCGAGCCGGGCGCCACCGTGGGCGTTGACAGCAATGGCGACGGGCAAACGGACGTCAGCGTGGTGGTCGGCCCTGATGGCAACTTCCAGATACCGCTGAACCCGCCACTGACCAACGGCGAAACGGTCTCTGTAGTAGTGACCGATCCGGCCGGCAACAGTAGCCCGCCCGTGACCGTGCAGGCCCCTGACTTTCCTGATGCGCCGCAGATCAACCCGAGCAATGGCTCCAGCCTGAGCGGTACCGCCGAGCCGGGCAGCACCGTGGTGCTCACCGACGGCAACGGCAACCCCATCGGCCAGACTACCGCCGACGGCAATGGTAACTGGTCATACACCCCAGACACCCAGTTGCCCGACGGCACGGTGGTCAAGGCGGTGGTCAAGGATGCCGCCGGTAACAGCAGCCCGCCCGCCAGCACCATCATCGATGGCGTGGCGCCGTCGGCACCCGTGGTCAACCCGAGCAACGGTAGCGAGCTCAGCGGTACAGCCGAGCCGGGCAGCAACGTTACCCTCACCGATGGCAGCGGCAATCCGATCGGCCAGACTACCGCCGATGGCAACGGCAACTGGAGTTATACCCCCGCGACACCGCTGCCCGACGGTACCGTGGTCAACGCCACTGCGACCGACCCCGCCGGCAATACCAGTGGGCAGGGCAGCACCACGGTGGATAGCGTGGCCCCTGGCGCGCCCACCATCAACCAGAGCAATGGCAGCAGCCTTAGCGGCACCGCCGAGCCGGGCAGCACCGTGGTCCTCACCGATGGCAACGGCAACCCCGTCGGCCACACGACAGCCGACAGCAACGGCAACTGGTCGTATCCCACGGATAGCCAACTGCCTGATGGCACGGTGGTCAACGCGGTGGTCGTGGATACCGCCGGCAACAGCAGCCAGCCCGCCAGCACCATCATCGATGGCGTGGCGCCGTCGGCCCCCTTGGTCAATCCGAGCAATGGCGCCGTGATCAGCGGCACCGCCGAACCGAACAGCACCGTGACCCTTACCGATGCCAGCGGCAATCCGATTGGCCAGGTGATGGCCGATGGCAGTGGCAACTGGACCTACACCCCGACCACGCCGATTGCGGATGGTACAGTGGTCAACGTGGTGGCTCGGGACGCAGCCGGCAACACCAGTACGCCTTCGAGCACCACAGTGGATTCGCAGGCCCCGGCGGCACCGGTGGTCAACCCTAGCAACGGCAGCGAAATCAGCGGCACCGCCGAGCCAGGCAGCACCGTCACCCTGACCGATGGCAGTGGCAACCCGATCGGCCAGGTCACCGCCGACGGCAACGGCGACTGGAGTTTCACGCCCGGTACGCCGCTGGCCAATGGCACGGTGGTCAACGCGGTGGCCCAGGACTCGGCTGGCAACACCAGCGGGCAGGGCAGCACCACGGTGGATGCGGTCGCACCCGCTGCGCCGGTGGTCAACCCGAGCAATGGCACCGTGATCAACGGCACCGCCGAGCCGAACAGCACCGTGACCCTCACCGACGGCAGCGGCAATCCGATTGGCGAAGTCACCACTGACGGCAGCGGCAACTGGACGTTCACGCCTGGCACACCGCTGCCCAATGGCACCGTGGTCAACGCCACGGCGACCGATGCCGCCGGCAATACCGGCAACCCCGGTAGCACTACCGTGGACTCGTCGCTGCCGTCGATTCCGCAGGTCGATCCGAGCAACGGCTCGGTGATCAGCGGCACCGCCGATGCGGGCAACACCATTATCCTCACCGACGGCAACGGCAACCCGATTGGCCAGGTCACCGCCGACGGCAGCGGCAACTGGTCGTTCACACCCGGTATACCGCTGCCGGATGGCACCGTGGTCAACGCGGTGGCGCGCAACCCCGGAGGGACCGAAAGTGCGCCGGCGGTGATTACCGTGGACGGCGTTGCGCCGCCCGCACCGGTGGTGGAACCGAGCAACGGCGTGGAAATCAGCGGTACCGCCGAAGCTGGCGCAACGGTCATCCTCACCGACGGTGGCGGCAACCCGATCGGCCAGACCACCGCCGATGGCAGCGGCAACTGGTCGTTCACGCCCGGTACGCCGCTGGCCAATGGCACGGTGATCAACGCCGTGGCCCAGGACCCGGCCGGCAACACCAGCGGGCCGACCAGCGTCACCGTTGACGCCATCGCCCCGGCCGCGCCGATCCTTAACCCGAGCAATGGGGCGGTGATCAGTGGTACTGCTGAAGCCGGGGCCAAGGTCGTCCTTACCGACGGCAGCGGCAACCCGATCGGCGAAACGACCGCCGACGGCAGTGGCAACTGGGCGTTCACGCCTGCGACCCCGCTGGCCAACGGCACGGTGGTCAACGCCGTGGCCGAGGACGCCGCCGGCAATACCAGTGGCCCGACCAGTGTCGCCGTCGACAGCGTCGCGCCACCTGCGCCGATCCTCAACCCGAGCAACGGGGTAGTGGTCAGTGGTACCGCCGAAGCCGGGGCCAAGGTGATCCTTACCGACGGCAGCGGCAACCCGATCGGCCAGACGACCGCCGATGGCAGCGGCAACTGGTCCTTCACCCCCGGTACGCCGTTGGTTAACGGCACGGTGGTCAATGCCGTGGCCCAGGACGCGGCCGGCAACACCAGCTCGCCAGTGGTCAGCACCACGGTGGACGCGGTGGCCCCGGCTGCGCCAGTGGTCGAGCCGAGCAATGGCGCGGAAATCAGCGGTACCGCCGAAGCTGGCGCAACGGTCATCCTCACCGACGGTGGCGGCAACCCGATAGGTCAGACGACCGCCGATGGCAGTGGCAACTGGTCGTTCACGCCCGGTACGCCGCTGGCCAATGGCACGGTGATCAACGCCGTAGTCCAGGACCCGGCCGGCAATACCAGCGGGCCGGCCAGTGTCACTGTCGACGCCGTCGCGCCGCCTGCGCCGGTCCTCAACCCGAGCAACGGGGCGGTGATCAGTGGTACTGCTGAAGCCGGG
>Ga0209676_1001246_pt1 | contig 26730 bp, 22 predicted proteins | sample AraplaCvi_mLB_r2_FD_184282 | JGI IMG/M metagenome (GOLD analysis project Ga0209676, IMG submission 184282) | Arabidopsis root microbial communities from North Carolina, USA - plate scrape MF_Cvi_mLB_r2 (SPAdes) (version 2) | ecosystem: Host-associated > Plants > Roots > Endosphere | place: USA... | reverse complement strand
TGCGTTGTACGTGACCATCAACGACATCGTGCTCAACGCCGGCACCGAACACGAGCTGCGCCGTCCCTTCGAGATCTTCATCAACTCGAAGAACATGGACCACTTCCAGTGGATCGTCGCGCTCACTCGCATCATGTCGGCCGTGTTCCGCAAGGGCGGCGACGTCACGTTCCTGGTGGACGAGATGAAGGCCGTGTTCGACCCGCGCGGCGGCTACTGGAAGCCCGGCGGCGTCTACATGCCCTCGCTGGTGGCCGAACTGGGCGCGATCGTGGAAGACCACCTCAAGTCGATCGGCCTGATCATTGACCCGGAACTGAGCGACGCCCAGCGCGCGCTGATCGCCGAGAAGCGCGCCGCCTACGCGCAGCTGTCAAAAAAAAACAGTGAAGTAAGCGGAAGCTCCGCCGGCGACCTGTTCCCGGAACCGCGCGTCTCCGACGAGCCGCGCGTTGAAGACGTGGAAGTGACCGGCGAAGGCGCCGCATTCCCGCCGTCCGCGACGATGTGCCACAAGTGTTCGACGAAGGCTGTGGTGATCATGGATGGGTGTGCGACCTGCTTGAACTGCGGCTACAGCAAGTGCGGTTGAGCCACCAACAATCCGTTGGCGTATCAGCTGAACTGCTTCACAAGCTGGTCTGTGACAACTTGGCTTACGGGGACCCAAATGTCGCAATCCCAAGCGGAATTGCCTGAAGAAGGCGGGGCTAGGCCCGAAGAGCCACCTCTCAAGAAAAAGGCGGATCGCGCATGGTCAAGCATCGCGCGCGATCTGACCCCAAAGGACTTGTCCGCTCCGGGTGCCCAGAAACTACTGTTAGACGAACTAGAGAGGCTTTCGAGAGAAAACGAGATGCTTGCTCAAGTCCGTGAACAGCTGCATCAAGAGCAACTGCTAACAGAAAACCTAAAGGGCCAAGTGTGTACGAAGACGTCTATCGAGATTATTTCGATGGCGATGTCAAATATGGGGGCGCTGCTGTTTGGCGTGGCACCGCTTTTCCTAGAGAAGAATTTCCCCTTTGGAGCAAGTGCATTGGCGCTGGTCGGCCTGGCGCTAGTAATTGCAGGATTCGCCTCCAAGAGGATTTCACATGGCTAGCTTAAAGTTCTCCTCCTTCGCCGACCGTGGTGACCTGCCCAAAGAACGTCTCGTCTTGCGAGCCGAGACTGACTTGAATATTGGGCAGTTCGCAATCTTCCGCTCGAAAAAGTCTGGCAACGGTGCGACAGCCGGAAACAAATCTGCCTACTGGTTTCCGGACAAGAAACTCAAGCGCGGGGATTTAGTTGTTCTCTATTCCAAGGCTGGAAAATCTTCCGTAAAGGCGTTGGATGAAACCAGGACCGCGCATTTTTTCTATTGGGGAAAAACGGATCCAATCTGGGCTGGCGATGATTTTGGGGCGGCAATTCTGAAAGTTGAATCCTGGACCTTTTCCGTCCCGCAAGTGGCTCCCTCAGAGGACTGATGGAGGCAGCCAGCAGGCGTAGCCTGGGCTGATGCGTCGCTTCTTGCACACCGCAACAAGCCAGCGTAGCCCGGTTTGGCGGTTCGCTTCGTGCGCACCTCGAACGGAAGCCCTCCCCGGGTGCGGCCTTTGGCCTTACCCGGGCTACAAGAGCTGCGTGCGACTTCGACGCATGAGCAACACCCGCAGCAGGACGTCCCGCCGTTCGACGTCCCACGGCACGCCCGGTTTCAAGATCAATCTCAACGAAACCCCGCTTCGATCTCTTCGAGCGACTTGCCCTTCGTCTCCGGCAGCAGGAACGCGGCGACCAGGAAGTACACCAGCGTGCAGCCCGCCCAGAAGAAGAACATGCTCGCGTAACCGTGGTGGCCGACGGTGGGCAGGAAGATCGCGGCGATCACCGTGGACACGAACTGGTTGATCAGCAGTGCGATGCTCATGCCGTTGGAGCGGATGCGCGTGGGCATCAGTTCCGACAACGCCAGCCACACGCAGACGCCCGGGCCGACGGCGAAGAACGCGACGAACACCAGGATGCACGCCGCCACCGCCCAGCCATGCGCGGGCGCCGGCACGGGGCCGAGGCTGGCGCGCTCGATCACCAGCGGGGCCTGCGCGGCGGCGGCCGGGTCGGGGAACGGGTTCAGATGCAGGCGGCGGAAGAACGTGCCGATCACGCTGTCGGGCTGCACGCTGTCCTCGCGGCGCAGCAGCAGCTCGACGTCTGGCGCGTCGCTGCGCACCGAGCGCACGTTGCTGAAACCGCCGTAGCGGTAGGAGACGGTCAACTGCTGCGGCCGGGAGAGGTCGTCCACGCCCAGCTGTCGCCACTGCGCCGCATCGAGGCGAAGGGCGAGGGCATCGTGGCCGACCTGCTGCTGCAACCGGGCGTGCACATCGTCGCGGCCGCGTTCGACCTGCCAGAACAGCAGGCCCGTGCACAGCAGCGCCACCATGATGCCGCCGCTGCCGAGCATCAGCAGGAACTTGCGACCCTTGCGATCCACCAGCACCAGCGCCACCACGGTCATCACCGCGTTGAGCAGCTTGATCGCCACGTCGGCGCCGTTGGCGACGGCGCCGGGAAGGCCTGCCTGCTGCAGGATGTTGACGGCGTACGCCAGCACCGAGTTGATGCCCGTCGCCTGCGTGCACGCGAGCACCACGCAGGCCAGCAGGAACGGCCATACATAGCGTCGGCTGAGCAGGCTGTCGCGTTGGCCCGCACCGTCGGCCGCGGGGTGCAGGCTGTCGCGCATCTGCGCCAGCGTGGTGTCCACCTCGGCCGCTGGCACGGTGCGTTGCAGGGCGGCGCGCGCCTGTTCGATGCCTCCGCGTCGCGCCAGCCAGCGGGGCGACTCGCTCAACAGCAGCACGCCGAAGGTGAACACCAGGCCGGGAAGCAGGCAGGTCCAGAAGATCGTCCGCCACGCGTGATCCTGCGCCTCGAACAGGACGCGGCGCTGTTCCGCGTCGGGCAACAACTGCGCCGCCGTCGCCGCGACATCGACCGCATGCGCGTGATACAGCCCGATCAGCGCCGCCAGCAGCAGGCCGACGGTCAGCAGCAACTGGAACATCGCCGCGCCGCGTCCGCGCCGTTCCGGCCCCAGCACCTCGGCGAGGTACAGGGGCACGACCACGCCGATCAGGCCGCCGCTGATGCCCTGCAACAGCCGGCCCAGCAGCAGCGGCCAGTAGCCGCTGGCCAGCGCCATGATCGGAATGCTGGCGGTGAACAACGCACCGGCCAAGAACATCACGCCGCGACGTCCGACCAGGTCCGCCGCGGCGCCGGCGAACAGCGAGGACAGCACGCTGCCCAGCAGAACGGCCGCGACGACGAACCCCAGTTGCTGGCTGCTCAGTTGCCAGCTGTGGATCGCGGTCGCCTCCAGATAGGGCAGGGCGCCGGCGATGATGCCGATGTCGATGCCGTAGAGCAGGCCGCCCATGCCGGCGATGAAGAGCAGGTAGCGCACGCGCCATGACGGCGAAACGCGGGAGACGGGCGCGAATGGCGCAGCAGAAACGTCGTTCATCGTGCGGTCCTGTCGGAAGCGCCATCGCGGGCGCGTGGTGTCAGTCGAGCGGGATTTCGTTGCCTTCGACGAACACGCGCTTGAGTTGCAGCTGCGGATCGAGCACGACGATGTCGGCGTGCGCATCCAGCTGCAGGCGGCCGCGCTCATGCAGGCCCAGGTAGTCGGCGGGGTATCGCGAGAGGCGGTCGGAGGCATCGCTCACGCTCAGCCCGATCGACACCAGATTGCGCAGTGCCTGGTCCATCGTCAGTGCGCTGCCGGCGAGCGAGGTGCCATCGGCCAGCCGCACGCAGCCCAGGCATTTGTGCACGCGCTGCGAACCCAGCGCGTACTCGCCGTCGGGCATGCCGGTGGCGGCGGTGGCATCGGTGACGCAGTACAGGCGCGGGATCGCGCGCATCGCCGCGCGGATGACGCCCGGGTGCACGTGCTGGAGGTCGGGGATCAGTTCGGCGTACTGCGCATGCGCGAGCGCCGCGGCCGCGATGCCGGGCTGGCGGTGATCCGTGCCGCTCATGCCGTTGAACAGATGCGTGAAGCCGGCCGCACCTGCTTCCAGCGCGACGCGGCCGTCCTCGTACGTGCCGGCGCTGTGGCCCAACTGCACGCGGATGCCCAGCGCCGCCAGCTGCGGGATGAGCGCGCGGTGTTCGCCGATTTCCGGCGCCAGCGTCAGCACGCGGATCGGGGCGATACCGTGCAGGCGCTCGACCTGCGAAAGCGTGGCCTCGACCACCAGCGGCGGCTGCGCGCCGAGCCGTTCGCGACTGATGTACGGCCCTTCCAGGTGGACGCCGAGCACGCGCGCCGCATCGGGCGTGCGTGCATCAACCGACGGGGCGATGCCGTGCAGTGCACGGACGATGTCGTCCTCGTGCGCGGTCATGGTGGTGGCGAGCAGGGCGGTGGTGCCGTGGCGAGCGTGCGCGCGTGCGACGGTACGCGCGGCGTCGCCGCCTTCCATGATGTCCACGCCGGCGGCGCCGTGGACGTGCAGGTCGATGAAGCCGGGCAGGATCAGCGGCAGTTCGTCATCGCTGCCTGCATCCTCGTGCGTCGATTGAATCGCGCGCACACGCTGGTCGAATCCGATATGTCCGCGCATCCAGCCTTTGGCGGTGAGGATGCGGCCGTGCAGCGTGTGCGTCGTGGTCAAGGCGGGGGCTCGGCGATGATCACTTCGATGCCCAGCCGTTGCAGGCCTTCGCGCTGCTCGGGGCTGATGCCGGCATCGGTGATGACGGTGTGGATCTGGTCGAGCCGGGCGATGCGATGCAGGCTCACGCGGCCGAACTTGGAGGCGTCGGTCAGCACGACGACCTTGCGGGCGCGTTCGACCATGCGGTGGTTGAGGCTGGCTTCGGCCTCGTGGTGCGTCGTCAGGCCGAACTGCAGGTCCAGTCCGTCCACGCCGAGGAACAACAGGTCGAAGCTGTAGCTCGCAAGACTCGCTTCGGCCTGGCTGCCGTGCAGCGAAAGCGACTGCTTGTGCAGCAGGCCACCGGTGAGCAGCAGCTCCACGCCCGGCGCGCTGGCCAGTTCCCAGGCGATGTTGAGCCCGTTGGTCATCACCGTGATGTCGCGATGGCCGCGCAGATGGCGCGCCAGGGTCATCGTGGTGGACCCCGAATCGATGATGACGTTGTCGCCGGCCTTCACCATCAGCGCCGCCTGCTGGCCGATGGCGTCCTTGAGCGGCAGGTTCAGCGCGTCCTTCTCGTGGATGTCGCGTTCCTGCGGCGGTGTGCGCACCAGCGTGGCGCCACCGTGCGTGCGCGTGGCCAGGCCCTGCGATTCGATGTGGGTCAGGTCGGCGCGGATCGTCACCGACGACACGCCGAAACGCTCCACCAGCTCGCCCACCTGCACGCTTCCGTGCTGGACCAGCAGTTGCAGGATCTGTTGGCGGCGCTGGCGCGTGTTTCGCATGGAAGGCCTGATCGGGCGGAACGGAAGCCGAAGCTTATCGTTCCGAAAGCACCGGCGCGTGGGAGGTTTCGTTCTCGTCCCGCGCCCGGTTCCGGCTGCAGGCGCGTGCGTATTCGGACAGGCGTTCGGCGACGTGGTGGCGGACGAGGGCTTCGGGGTCGCTCGACAGGCGCCCGGCCTCGATCTCCCGCTGCTGCGCGGGCAGGAACTGGCTCAGCAGCGTGCGCGGCGGCGGCGCCTGCCTCAGGTTGCGGACCAGTGTCTCGACCGCAGCCTCCACGTCCGGTTCGCCCCAGTAATAGCGGCAGCGGTCGCTGAGCGCATAGCGGCGCAGCAGGCGCAGCTGGTGTTCGTCGCCGTGGTAGTGGTTCTGCCAGTGCTGCGGGCGTTCGACCATGCACTCCTCCAGCACTTCCACCAGCCGCGAGCGCTGGTGCGGCGGCAGCAGTTCGTCCTCGATCGCGGCCAGCGCGAACAGCGCCTCGCGCAACGCGAACGTCGCGGCCGGGCCGACCTTGAGGATGGCGAAGTGGTCGCGCACCAGCGCGTGCAAGGCGTCTTCGGGCTGGTAATCGGTGGAGTGCGCTTCGTAGACGATGCGCGGTTGCGTCTGCACGAAGGCCGACAGCGCGCTCGCGGCGTCCGGTGCGTAGACCTGCACGCTGCTGTGGTCGAAATCGACGCCGGGCTGCACGACCATCGCGATCACGCGCTCCCAGGCTGGCGCCAGGTCTGGTGCGAGGAACGCGCGGCGATGCACTTCCAGCGTGTGCGCGGCGGACGCCGGGGTCGTCACCGCCAGCCCGCCGCCCAGCGACGCCTCGCCACCGGGCACGGGCACTTCGGTGCCGATCACGTACACCGGCGGCGGCAGTCCCGCATCCAGCGCGGTGCGTTCGGCGATGCGCGCCAGGTCCGCCGAGCGCTGGGCGACGATCTCGTCCGGCAGCGGCGTCGGGTCGTCGGCGCAGGACATGCTGCAGTCGAGGTGGATCTTGTGAAAGCCGGCGGCGACGTAGGCGCGGATGAGTTCGCGCGCATGTCCCATCGCCTCCAGCGCAGGGCGCTTCTGCCACGCATTCGGGCCCAGGTGGTCGCCGCCCAGGATCAGCCGCTGCGCCGGGAAACCTTCCTCGCGCGCCAGTTCCAGCACGCGGTCGCGGTACTGCGCGGGCGTCATGCCGGTGTAGCCGCCGAACTGGTCGACCTGGTTCGACGTCGCCTCGATCAGCAGCGGCGTGTCGTGGCGCAGCGCCACCTGCATCGCCGCGCGCAGCACCTGCTCGTGGCTGCAGCAGACGCTGTACAGGCCGACGTTCTCGCCACGACGGTGGGCGGCAATGAGCGACTGCACAGCGGACATCGCATGTCTCCGGTGGGTATGGCGTTTCAGGCCGGGGTGTTCTGGCGCGCCAGCAACGCCGCGCCGCGTGCGCCGCCGGCATCGCCGAACTTCGGCGGCAGGATCGGTGGCACGCGCATGCCGTTGAACAGGTGCGCGGCGATCGCCGACGGCAGCTCGTCGTACAGCCGCTCGACCTTCGACAGTCCGCCGCCCAGCACGATCACGTGCGGGTCCAGCGCCAGCACCAGCCCGGCGAAGCCGTGACCGAGCAGGTCGCGGTGGATGTCGAGTGCGCGTCGCGCGACGGCATCGCCGCCGTGCGCCAGTTCGACGATGGCGCCCGCGTCGACGGCGTCGCCGCCGAGGTGGTGGTGGATCAGCGCCAGTCCGCTGCCGGACACGTAGCGCTCCATGCAGCCGCGCAGGCCGCAGGCGCAGTCGAGCAACGGCAGTCCGTACGCCATCAGCAGCGTCGCCGGTACGGTCCAGTGCCCCCACTCGCCGGCGATGCCGTTGAAGCCGGTGATGAGGCGACCTTCCACACAATAGCCGCCGCCCGCGCCGGTGCCGAGGATGGCGCCGAACATGCTGGCGTAGCCCTGCGCTGCGCCGCCGTGCGCTTCGGACAGCGCGAAGCATTGCAGGTCGTTGCCCAGGTGCAGCGGGCGTTGCAGGTGCTGCTGCAGGTCGTGGCCGACGCGCTGTCCGGTCAGCGCAGGCACGTTCGCGCTCAACTGGCGACCGCTCGCGCGTTCGACCACGCCGGGCACGCCGATGCCGATGCCGATGGCGCGGCGCGTGCCCAGTTCGGCGTCCGCGGCCTCGACCAGTTCGCCGATGCTGCGAACGAAGGCGGCGTAGTCCTTCGTCGGCGTGGCGATGCGGCGGCGGTAGTCGACCTGGAGGTCGTCACTGCAGGCGACCAGTTCGATCTTGGTGCCGCCGATGTCGATGCCGTACCAGCTGTGCATCTGCGACTCAGCCGTGGCGATGGATGGTGACGCCCTGCACGACGCGGTTGACCGTGCCGTCGGGGAAAGGGTTGTCCGGCGTGAAACCGAGCGTCGCCGAGCGATGCAGCGCGTAGCGCTGCGCCACCGTCAGCCAGAGCGGCGCGAGCCAGGCATCGGGCAATGCGGTTTCGCGCGGCGTCGGGACGCCCAGCATCCAGTCGTCCGCGCTCGCTTCGCCGTCCTGCGGCCCCACCGACAGCACGCGACCGGCGATGCCGTCGCCTCGCAGTTCGTCGAGCAGATCCTGCTCGTAGCAGCGCGCCACCGGTTCGACGCTGCGCAGGACCACGACCAGCGTCTGCGGATCGAGCAGCGACTTGGGCCCGTGGCGGAACCCCAGCGGCGTGTTCGCCAGCGCGGGCACACGGCCGGCGGTGAGTTCCAGCAGCTTCAGCGCGCACTCGCGCGCCAGCGCTTCCAGCGGCCCGCTGCCGAGGTAGATCACGCGGGAGTACGGCGCCTGCGCCAGCGTCTCCACCGACGCTTCCCACGTGTGCAGTGCCTGCTGACCGAGCGCGGCCAGCGTGCGCAGGCGCGCCTCGCGCTGCGCCCACGGCGCGGCGTCGAAGACGGCCAGCGCGGCGAGCATCATGCAGGTGAGGCTGCTGGTCATGGCGAAGGCGCGATCGCAGCTGGACGGCGGCATCAGCAGGGTGAACGTGCCGGCGCGGTCGCGCCCGCGACGCGCCAGTTCGCCTTCGGCATTGCAGGTGATGTCGAGGAACCGCGACTGCGGCACGCGCTCGCGCACCAGGTCGACGACGGCGACGCTTTCCGGACTGGAACCGCTGCGCGCGAAGGACACCAGCAGCGTCGGCCGGTCGTGGGACAGGTACAGCGACGGATGCGTCAGCAGGCTGGTGGTGTGGACGGCGCGCACGTCGGCCGGCCATTGCGCGTTGATGGTGTCGGCGACCATCTCGGCGATGAAGCCGGAGCTGCCGGCGCCGGTGAGGATCACCTTGTTGCGGCCGTCGCGCAGCCAGTCGCCCACGAAGCCGTCGACATCCGCGTGCGCGGAGGCGAGCAGCGTGGCTAGCGCATCCCAGAGCGCGGGCTGCTGGGCGATCTCGGCGGCGGTGTGCGCTCCGCCGAGGCGCTGCCAGTGGGAAGAATCGGAGAGCGGGATGGCGTCCATTCGAGGTTCCTTTGGGCCGGCGAACGATCCTGCTTTTCTTTCGAAATGTCAATTATCGAAAGCAAAATGAAAGAACACGAGGTCCGTGGCCTCCTCGATCTTGCTGCGCCGCGTCATTGCAACACCGTGGAGGGATAAGCCTAGGTGCACCGACAGCACGTTCCAGCGATGAAACGCGTCGTTATGAAAGTTGTGCCTTGCACAATCTTTCGAATTGAAGAATATTCTTCTCTTTTTCTTTGCAATTTGTTGACAGCTTTCGGATCGCTACCTAGAGTCGGCCGCCATGGTTTCGAATTCCCGCCTGGGCGGGCTTGGGGGCAAGGTGGGAACCGCACGACGCAGCAGTGCCCTGATGGCGACGACGCTCGCCCTGGCCGTGGCCGGTGCCGTACATGCCGAATCCGTCGGCAACCTGCGCAGCATCGCGCCGGCCGCAGCGCGTGACGGCACGACCGCCTGGGACCTGACGACCGACAACGGTACGCGCCTGCGCATCGACCTGCTTCGCCCCGACGTGCTGCGCATCCAGGCCGGCCGGCAGGGCAAGTTGCTGCCCGCCGGCGACAAGGCCGCGCCGATCGTGTTGCCGCAACCGAAGGCCGCGGTCGCCCACACGTTCGAAGAATCGGCCGAAGAAGTGCGCATCCGCACCGACGCACTGGTGCTGCATGTGCAGCGCCAGCCGCTGCGCCTGTCGCTGGAACGCATCGACGCCGGCACGCCTGTGCCGATGTGGCGCGAACTGCAGCCGCTGGACCTGTCGAAGGAGCAGAGCGTGCAGACGCTCTCCAGCCAGGCCGACGAACACTTCTACGGCGGCGGCCAGCAGAACGGACGTTTCGAGTTCAAGGGCCGCGAGCTGGAGATCTCGTACTCCGGCGGCTGGGAAGAAGGCGATCGCCCGAGCCCGGCGCCGATGCTGCTCAGCTCGCGCGGCTGGGGCATGTTGCGCAACACCTGGAGCGACGGCAGTTACGACCTGCGCCAGGGCGACCAGTCCACGCTGCTGCATCGCGAAGACCGCTTCGACGCGTACTTCTTCGTCGGCCCGAGCCTGCACGCGCTACTGGACCGCTACACGCAGCTCACCGGGCGCGCGGGCCTGCTGCCGCGCTGGGCGCTCTCGTACGGCGACGCCGACTGCTACAACGATGGCGACAACCGCAAGAAGCCCGGCACTGTTCCCGACGGCTGGAGCGATGGCCCCACCGGCACCACGCCCGACGTGGTCGAATCCGTCGCGAAGAAATACCGCGAGTTCGACATGCCCGGCGGCTGGATCCTGCCCAACGACGGCTACGGCTGCGGCTACAAGGACCTGCCGAAGACCGTGCAGGGGCTGGCGAAGTACGGCTTCCGGACGGGCCTGTGGACCGAGAACGGCGTCGACAAGATCGCCTGGGAAGTCGGCACGGCCGGCAGCCGCGTGCAGAAGCTGGACGTCGCCTGGACCGGCAAGGGGTACCAGTTCGCGATGGATGCGAACCAGTCGGCCTTCAACGGCATCCTGAAGAACTCCGACTCGCGCCCGTTCCTGTGGACGGTGATGGGCTGGGCGGGCATCCAGCGTTACGCGGTGGCCTGGACCGGCGACCAGAGCGCGAGCTGGGACTACATCCGCTGGCACATCCCCACGCTCGTCGGCTCGGGCCTGTCGGGCATGGCGTACGCGAGCGGCGATGTCGACGCGATCTTCGGCGGCAGCGCCGAAACCTACACGCGCGACCTGCAGTGGAAGTCGTTCACGCCGGTGCTGATGGGCATGTCCGGCTGGTCGGCCAACACGCGCAAGCATCCGTGGGCGTTCGACGAACCGTATCGAAGCATCAATCGCGATTACCTCACGCTGAAAATGCGCCTGACGCCGTACATGTACGGCCTCGCGCAGGAAGCCGCGCAGACGGGCGCGCCGATCGTGCGCGGACTGATGTGGGACTACCCCGGCGATCCGCAGGCTGCGAGCGAGGCCTACAAATACCAGTACCTGCTCGGCCGCGATCTGCTGGTCGCGCCGGTGTATCGCAGCCAGGCGGCCAGCCGCGGCTGGCGTCGCGACATCCACCTGCCGCAGGGCCGCTGGATCGACTACTGGGATGGCCGCCAGGTGCAGGCCGACGCGCAGGGGCGGCAACTGGATCGCCAGGTCGACCTGGCCACGCTCCCGCTCTTCGTGCGCGCCGGCGCTATCCTGCCGATGCATCCGGCGATGCTGTACGACGGACAGAAGCCGCTCGACGAGATCACTTTCGACCTGTATCCGCAGGGCGAATCGCAGTACCTGATGTACGAGGACGACGGCGTCACGCGTCGCTTCGAGAAGGGCGAGCACAGCGAGCAGCGAGTCGTCGTCAACGCCCCGGAGCAGGGCAGCGGCGAAGTGCGCGTGCGCATCGAACCCGTGCGCGGGCAGTACGCAGGCCAGTTGCCGCAGCGTCGTTACGCATTGCGCGTGCTCAGTCGCCAGAAGCCGAAGGCGGTGCAACTCGATGGGCGTGCGTTGCCGGAACTGGGCGATCGCGCCGCGTTCGACACAGCCGCAGAAGGTTGGATCTTCGATGCCGGCGATCGCCGCGGCACTGTGCACGTGCGCACCGCGCCGATGGACATCCGTCGCGCGCAGGAGCTGCGCCTGGACATCCCCGTCGCACCCGCCGCGCCGGATGACGCGTACCCCGCCGCGCCCGCGCTCGGCCGCGCGCTGCCGGCCGACAGCCTGCTGGTGGTGAACCGTCCCGCCGAGGAGCCCGGCCACCCGCTGGAGCAGGCCTTCGACGACGATCCGGCGACGTGGTTCCGCAGCGTGCGCAACCAGGCCGTCCGCACCGGCGCGCACGAGTGGACGGTGGGCTTCGGCGAGCGTCGCCTGATCGACGGCATCGAACTTGCGCCGCGCAACGACCAGCACTGGAAGCACGGCCAGGTGCGCGACTACGAGGTCTACCTGGCCGACAGCAACGGCGAATGGGGCGAGCCGGTCGCGCGTGGTCGACTCGAACTGAAGCAGGACGTGCAGCGCATCGAGTTCGCGCCGCACGCCAGCCGCCTGCTGCGCTTCCGCGTGTTGAGCACGCAGAACCCCGACGGCGACGGTGCCAGCGGCGCCGATCCGATGGTCGAAGCTGCGCAGGCTGGCGCACGCGCACTCAATGCGTTGCAGCCGCGCGATGTCGGCCCGATCGCGCTGTCGACGTTCCGCGTGCTCGAGCACCAGGCGCCGGAACGCCCGCAGTTGCAGACCTATCTGTCCGAACTGCCGCTGCCGTCGGCGCTGGGCAAGCACGTCACGCCCGACCACGCGTTCGCCAGCGACGAGCCGATGCGCATGAACGGCCTGCATTTCCGCCGCGGCCTGGGCGTGGGTGGCGACAGCCGCCTCGACATGCAACTGCAGGGCGGCTGGCGCCTGCTGCGCGCCGATCTCGGCGTCGATGACCGTTGCCGCGATGCCGGCGGCCTGCAGTTCCAGGTCTGGGGCGACGACCGCCTGCTCTATGACAGCGGCCTGGTGAAGGCGCCGGGCGTCGTCAAGCCCGAACTCGACATCCGCGGCCTGCAACGGCTGAGCCTGCGCACGCTGGGTGCGCAGGGGAAGCAGCCGGCGCAGGTGTGCGGCAACTGGGCCAATGCGGTCCTGATCGGACAGGAGGGCGATACGGCCACCATCGTCTCGCCCTGACGTAACACCTCCTTCCCCCTCGCATTTCGACTGCGGCCAGACGGTCGCGGCACGGGACCGCTGTTGCCTCTCGCAAGCCAAACCGCCGCAGCGCCGCGCGCTGCCGACCGAACAAGGAGCCAAGATGTTGCCCGCACGCCGACGCTATCGCCGCATCCCCGCCACGCCCCTGGCCCTCGCCCTGGGCATCGCCATCGCCACCGCCGCACCGGCCTACGCGCAGACCGCCGACACCGACACCGACACCGCGCCCGCAGCGCAGGCTGACGCCGATGCCGGCGCCACCAATCTGGAGCGCGTCGAGGTCACCGGTTCCAACATCCGCCGGACCGATGTCGAAACCGCCTCCCCGGTGCAGATCATCAGCAAGCAGGACATCGAGAACATGGGGGCGCGCACGCTGTTGCAGGTGCTCGACAACCTGCCGGCAGCGCGCCCGGCGCAGCAGGACTCGCGTTCGCTGTTCACCGGATCCGACGGCGCTTCGCAGGCCAACCTGCGCGGACTCGGCGCGCAGGGCACGCTGGTGCTGTTGAACGGCCGCCGCCTGTCGTACTACGGCGCGCCGGCGGGCTTCCAGACCCAGTTCGTCAACATCGATGCGATTCCCGCCGCTGCGATCGAGCGCATGGAAGTGCTCACCGACGGCGCCTCGGCCGTGTACGGCACCGATGCGGTCGCGGGCGTGATCAACGTGATCACCAAGCGCACGTTCCAGGGCGCGGAGGTCAACGTGACCGCCGACCGCTCCAGCCGCATCGATTCCTACGGCGAGCAGCAGGCCAGCCTTTCGTTCGGCTTCGGCGACCTCGACCGGGATCGCTACAACGTCTACACCGCGATCAACCTGTATCGCCGTGACCCGATCCCGTTGAGCGATGTCTACGACAAGAAGCCCAACCAGTACTACATCAACAATCCCAACTACCTGACCAACCTGCGCCTGGGCACCGGCAGCAAGCCGGGCGAGTTCAACCCGGGCAGTTACTTCGCCTTCGACCCGGTGACCGGGGCGAGGGTCCAGGAGGCGGCGCCGGGCTGCAACAACATACTGACCACCGAGGCCGCCGGCCCGCGTTGCATCTGGGAGACCTGGATGAACAACGAGATCGACGGCGGTGCCAAGTCCGAGCGCGCCACCGCCTATGTCAACGCGCACTTCCTGATCGGCGAGAGCACCGAGGCGTTCGCCGAAGCGACCTACACCGACATCGATCTGCGTGCCAACGGCGGAACGCCACGCGCCTTCAGCACCACCACCGGCAACCCGACCAGCTGGTTCTCGCGCAACACCGGCACCACGGTGAACCAGTTCCGCTACCCGTACCTGGGACCGAACAACGAGTACAACAACGCCAGCCCGGCGCTCAAAGCGCTGATGGGCGGCGTAGTCGGCCTGCAGTACCTGATGCAGGACGTCGGCGACGATTACTTCGGCCAGCGCAACACCGACCAGAGCTACCGCGCGGTGGCCGGCCTGCGCGGCGCGATCGGCGACTGGAACTGGGAAACCGCCTTCGCCACCGCCGGCACCCATTCGGTGACCTACCAGACGGTGAACGTCAACCTGGACGGCTTCGAGAAAGCCTTCGGCCCGTACACGATCGATCCGGGCACCGGGCGGGTGATCATCTCCGACCACCCGGCGTACAAGTTCGGCGAAATCAGCGAAGCCAACGCCGCGCTGCTGCGCGAGGCCTATCCGACGTTCAACATCGACTCGTGGACCCGCTTGCACACCCTGGACGGCAAGGTCGAAGGCGCGCTGTTCGACATGCCGGCCGGCGAGGTGCGCGCGGCGTTCGGTTTCAACGTCAGCCGCGAGACCTTCTACACGCCGGGCAACGAGGATGCGGCCAACGGCCTGATCACGCAGCAGGGCGGTTCGTGGTTCGACGGCGCGCGCAACACGTACGCGCTGTTCGCCGAAACCGTGGCACCGCTCACCGATAAGCTGGAACTCGATGCGGCGCTGCGCCTGGACAAGTACCCGAACTTCAATGCGAACCTGGCGCCGAAGATCGGCCTGAAATACCAGGCGCTGCCGGAACTGATGCTGCGCGGTACCTACTCGGAAGGTTTCCGTGCCCCGAGCCTCGCCGAGTCCGGCAGCGGCGGCGTGTACGCCCAGCTCGGCGGCTATCGCGACGAAGTGCGTTGCGACGAGACCAACGCCATCGCCGACCTGCTGCTGCAATCCAGCCGTCCGGGCGACGTGGACATGGGCAACAGCCTGCTCAACAGCGATTGCAGCCGCACCGTGGCGCGGATGACCCAGCCCAACCCGGACCTCAAACCGGAGAAGGCCAACATCGCCACGCTGGGCTTCGTGGTCGAGCCGACCTCGTGGCTGTCGCTGTCGGCCGACTACTGGTTCATCTACCGCCGCAACGAGATCCGCGCGCCTGACTACAGCAAGCCGGAAGACATCCTGTCGATGACGCGCTCGCCGATCACCGACGCCGATCGCGCCGCGCAGGCACAGCTGGCGGCGATGTGCGCCGATCCGGCCAGCGGCGTGGCCTGTCCGTCTCCGCTCCCGGGCTATACGGTCGGCAACGTGTCCAGCGTGGTGGGCCAGTACAAGAACCAGGGCCGCACCTTGATCGACGGCTTCGACATCGACGCGCGCGGCCGCTTCGGCCTGGGCGACTGGGGCAACCTCAACGTCGGCATCGCCGCGACCATCGCGCGCCGCAACGAGGTCTACACCGACGACGAACTGCGCTGGTACTACGGCAACACGGTGGGCTACTACGGCAACCCGCGCCTGCGTGCCACGTTCAACGCCGACTGGACCTACCGTCAGGTGACCACGAGCTTCTTCGTCAACTACGTCGGCACCAGCAAGTGGGCGTGGGATCGCGTCGACGCGCAGGACAACAATCCCCAGACCTGCACCGCCGGCTACCTGCCAGTGCCCGAGCCGCAGTGCGATGGCGTGCCGTCGTGGTGGACCGCCAACCTGGGCGTGACCTGGGTGCCCACCGACAAGCTCACCGTCGGCTTCACGCTCAAGAACCTGTTCAATCGCCTGCCGTTCTACGACCCGAACAGCTTCCTGGGCGATTCCAGCGATTACGCCAGCATCTACGGCCGCGTCTACAGTGTGAACTTCGGCTACAAGTTCTGATCGTTCCATCGCACCGGCGCGATGCCGGTGCGATTCTTCACGAAGGTAGGTCTTTCCATGAAGCGTAGGGATTTCATTCTGGGTGGCGCCGCACTGGCGGCGACGACCCTGTTGCCGCAGACCCCCGCCTGGGCGAAGGGCAAGGTGGTGCGCCTGGGCCTGATCGGCACCGGCATGCGCGGGCAGGTGCTGCTGCGCGAACTGGTGCGGCGCGACGACGTGGAAGTCGTCGCGCTGTGCGACATCGAACCGATCATGCTGAAGCGGGCGACGGACATGGTCGCGAAGGCCGGAAAGCCCGCGCCCCGTATCTACGGCGAGGATGGCGACGTGCACGCGTACCGGCGCCTGCTTTCCCAACGTGGCCTGGACGGCGTCATCATCGCAACGCCGTGGGAATGGCACGCGCCGATGTCGATCGACGCGATGGAAGCGAAGGTCGCCGTGGGTTGCGAAGTGGTGGCCGGCATAACCCTGCAGGACCACTGGAACGTACTGGAAACCCAGCTGCGGACCGGCACGCCATACATGCTGCTGGAGAACGTGTGCTATCGCCGCGACGTCATGGCCGCGTTGCAGATGGTGCGTGCGGGCCTGTTCGGCGAACTGGTGCACCTGCAGGGCGGTTATCAGCACGACCTGCGCGCGGTGAAGTTCAACTCCGGCGATCCCGACCAGCCCTACGGAAGCGGCGTCGAGTTCGGCCCGAAGGCGTGGTCGGAGGCGCGCTGGCGCACCGCGCATTCGGTCAATCGCAATGGCGAGCTGTATCCCAGCCACGGCATCGGCCCATGCGCGATGTACACCGGCATCAACCGCGGCAACCGCTTCACGCGCATCAACAGCTTTGCCAGCAAGGCGCGCGGCCTGCACGAATACACCGTCGCGCAGAGCGGCGGCACGACCCACCCGAGCACGCAGGTGGATTTCAAACTGGGCGACATCGTCACCACCACGCTGGCGTGCGAGAACGGCGAGACGATCCTGCTGCAGCACGATACCTCGCTGCCGCGGCCGTACTCGCTGGGCTTCCGCGTGCAGGGAACGCACGGGTTGTGGATGGACCTCAACCAGTCGATCCACATCGAAGGCCGCAGCCCGGCGCACAAATGGGAGCCGTTCCAGGCCTACCAGGACGAGTTCGACCATCCGCTGTGGCGCAAGCACGCCAAGGACGCAGAAGGTGCAGGTCACGGCGGAATGGATTACTTCGTCATCCACGCGTTCGTCGGCGCGTTGAAGGCGAAGGCACCGATGCCGATCGACATCTTCGACGCGGTGACCTGGAGCGCCATCACGCCACTGTCGGAGCAGTCCATCGCGCAGGGCTACCAGACACTGGATTTCCCGGACTTCACCCGCGGCCTGTGGAAGTCGCGCAAGCCGATCTTCGCGTTCGACGCGAGCTACTGAGTCCGCGATGGTCCCCTGGGCGGGGCGTGGGCGGCCGGGTCGGCCGGTCGCCTGCGCGCGTGATCGTGCGCCTGCTCGAGGGCGCGTAGAACGCATGCCTGCATCGGGTTCATCGGCGACCAGTCGGCCGTCGGACGGCTTGAACCGGTCGATCCTCTCCCGCTAGGGTGTCCTCACAACCCGGGGAGGGAGCCCATGCATCGCACCAACCAGAAGTCCACGTTCGTAACGGTCGTGGCGTGGATCTTCATTGCCCTGTCCGGGTTCGGCACGCTCATCGGCATCCTGCAGAGCGCCATGGTGCTGACCGTCTTCAACACGCCGGAAGTGCGGCAGGCGATCGACGCGCCGCCTCCGCCAGGGACGCCGGCGTTCGCGGTGTTCATGATGAAGTACATGGTGGCGTGGTTCGTGCTCATGCTGTCGTTGAATGCAATGACGCTGGTCGCCTCGATCGGCCTGTTGCTCCGTCGCAACTGGGCGCGCCTGCTTTTCATCGGGCTGATGATCGTCGGCATCGTCTGGAACCTGGCCGGGCTCGTGCTGCAGTTCTTCATGTTCTCGTCCATGCGCGAGCAGTTCGCCGCCGTGCCGGATGCGCCGGACATGGGCCCGTTCTTCATCGCCATCGCGGTGGTGTGCGTCGTGTTCACGCTGGTCTTCAGCGTGTTGTTCGGCTGGATCGCCAGGCGCCTGACCATGCCGGACGTGGTGGCCGAGTTCGTGCGTTGACCGGCCCCGGGGCCTGACCGATTTCCTGTCCGCCGCGCCCCTGGACGGCGGCGCCAGCTCACGGCGCTGCGGACATGCGCGCCGGCGCGAGCGCGTGGGCCGCACCGAGGATTGTCACTCTGCCGTGACCAGATCCACCCACGAAATCCAGTCGTCGGTGCGCGTGTGGAAGGGCTCCACCAGCGTGCGTGCGCTGTCCACCGGCAGGCCGTTCTCGAAGCCCGCATCGGCCAGGCGCTGTTCGAGTTCGGCGGCGATGCGCTGGAACGCTTCCTTCAACGCCGCGCGATCCGGATGCGTGACGATCATCGCGCGCAGCAGGCATTCCATCGCCAGTATCTGCGCGGAATGCAGCACGACGGCGCTCTCGAGTGCGGAGATCTGTTTCTTCACGAAGGCTCCTTGGTCGTCACGCGCAACGTAGTCCTGTCGATGTGAATGCGCCGCGAGAAAGCGCCGTGCGCACAGTGCCGCGATATGCGGTGCGGCGTCGTGCTCACCGCCGCGTGACGCACCGGCGACTATCGATGACGTGCCCGAAGCGGAGGTCTCGCGCCATGCCTGTGCTGCTCACGCCCGATTCGCGTTACATCGTGGTGCGCGGCCGCCTGTGGCGCGCCGCCAACCCCGCGCTGCCGCCCGCGCAACGCGAAGCGCTGACGCGGGCGCTGATGAACGCGCGCCGCGAAGTGGCTGCTGCACGTCGCGTCGGCGATGATGAACGCCTGGCACGGGCGCGCGGCGAAGTGGACTCGGCCAAGGTCGCGCTCGGTGAGCGCGGTGCGGTGTGGTGGACCGACGGCGCGCCCGACCTCAACCGCAGGCTGGTGAAGAACACGCCGTATGCACCGTGGTTCGAAGCCGCCCGCGCGCCTGCATCGGTGCGCTGAACTCAGGGCTCGTCTTCCCATGCCGTCGCCGAATCGAAGAGGGTCGGCTTCAGCGGAATCTGGTCGGCGAACTTCAGGTTCAGCCGCATCTGGTCCTCGGACACGTCGAACGCGGCGGACGAGGTCTTCGTGCCCGGCGTCGACGAGGCCGGCACCAGCAGCGGCTTGCCCTTCTCCACGACGTACGTCGCCAGTTCCGCGCTGCGGCCGGTGCCGACGTTGACGACTTCGTGGTTCACGCCATAGGGAATGAACAACACGTCGCCTTCCTTCAGCGTGACCGGCGCGCGGCCTTCCAGGCGGTATTCGAGCGCGCCCTGCGTGACGTAGACGATCTCCTCGCCGTTGTGGTGATGGTTGCCGGCGACGATGCCCGGTTCGAACGCCACCAGCACCTGCACGACTTCGCGGCCGGGGATGGACAGGTCTTCGCGCTGCAGGTCGGTGCGGTGGATGCCGACGGCCTGCGCATGGGAAACGGCGGGCAGTGCGAGCGCGGTGAGGGAGGCGAGCAGGGCGCTGGCCAGGAGGCGGTAGGTCGTCATCGGAAGGCTCCGTCGTTGGGGTGTGGCCATTCCAGCGTCGGGGCGTATCGAGGGTGTGTCCGTGCGCCTTGCGATTTGTATCGGCATGTACGAAAGGCGCGGCGAGGGGCAGCGATGCCCGCGCGCAACAAGAACTTCTCGCGTACCGCGTCCGGCGCGTGCGGGATAACCTCGCCGCCCCGCTCATGGGCGCGTGCGTCCGCCATCGGCATGAGCGTTCCTCCGGGCAGGTCCTCGTGCGTATTCCAACCCTCGTGGTGTCCCTGTGCCTGTGCGCCTGCACGCCGGCAACGGTGAAGGTGTGGCCCTCGACCGGCGCGCCGATGGGAACCGGCGATGGCGATGTCCTCGTGCGTGCGGGCGATTCGCTGTACGGCATCGCTGCGCGCAACGGCGTGAGCGTGGCCGATCTCGCGCAGGCCAATGGCATCGCCGAGCCTTTCATCATCCACCCGGGCGATCGCCTGCGACTGCCTGCGAGCGCGCCGCAGAAAGCGCCGGTGGCGAATGCAGCTGCTCCGACGGTTCGCACCGAAGTGCTGCCGGAAAACGCGGCGACGTCGAAGCCGAAGCCGCTCGCGACCAACACGGTGGCAGGCGCGGCACACAAGCCCGCATTGAGCACCGCCACCACCACGAAGACCGCCGGCACCGACAACCAGGACTGGCGATGGCCCGCAAGCGGCGCACTGGTGAACGTGCCGGCGCGCACCGATGCGAAGGCCTATGCGCTCGACATCGCCGGCGCCGCCGGAAGCCCCGTGCGCGCGGCCGCGGCGGGCAGGGTGCTCTATTCGGGCGAAGGTTCGCCGGGGTACGAGCAGTTGATCGTCATCGAACACACCGGTGGCTTCGTCTCGAGCTATTCGCACAACCGCAAGCGCCTGGTCGCCGAAGGGCAGCGCGTCGCGGCTGGTGCACTGATCGCGGAAATGGGCCATGCCGGCGCCTCGCGCGACATGGTGCATTTCGAACTGCGCCGCGCCGGGCAGCTCGTCGATCCGCGCACCGTTCTTCCCCCGCGCTGACAGCGCCAGCAAGCAAAGGTACGCATCGATGAGCCTGACGCCTCCGGGTTTTCCGATCTTCTCAATCGCCACGCTGGCCGGCGGCGCCGGCATCGCGTCGTGGCTGGGCTTTCTGTCGCTCCCGGCGACCTTCGCTTTCGTGCTGGTGGCCATTGCGTTCGCGCTGCTGTGGCTCGCCTGCGTTTTCCGCGGTCTGTAGGCCGCGGCTGGTAGCGCTACCGGAGCCCGGGGCGCCGGGGAGGCGGCCCCGGCTGGGCGAGACGCCGCGCACGCGGCCGCCGGACCGGGGTCGCATTCAGGCTGAACAGGGGCGCCCGAGCGTACGGCATGCCGCGCTGCGGCAGGGCCAAGTCCTTGTCGGATAAAGCATTGCGCAGTGCAGCAAGGCTTTTTTCTCATCGCTGGTAGAGTGCGTACCACCTACGGGATCCCTTGCTTCCACCCATGTCACAGCTGGTCGTCGTTTCCAGTGCGGATATGTCCTGCCGCAAAATTGTTAGCGCTAACTTTTCTGGAGCCGGACGCGCATGAGCGCAGCAGCACCGCTGTTCATTGGCCTGGACGTAGGCACCCAGAGCGTCAAGCTCGTCGCCTACGACGCCGCAACGCGCCGCATCGTGGCCACGCACGGCCAGCCGCTGGAACTCATCGCCGGTAACGACGGCAGCCGCGAGCAGCAGGCGCAGTGGTGGATCGACGCCATCCGCGCCTGCTTCGGCAAGCTCGATCCGGCCCAGCGCGCCGCGGTCGCCGCGATCGGCGTGTCAGGCCAGCAGCACGGCTTCGTGCCGCTGGACGCCGAGGGCAACGTGCTCGCCCCCGCCAAGCTGTGGTGCGACACCAGCACCAGCGGCGAGTGCGACGAGATCATGTCGGCCGCCGGCGGCGAAGCGGCGTGCGTGGCGTTGGCGGGCAATCCGATCCTCGCCGGCTACACCGCGTCGAAGCTGCCGTGGACGCGCAAGCATCGCCCCGAGGTCTACGCGAAGCTCGCGACCATCCTGCTGCCGCACGATTACGTGAACTTCTGGCTCACCGGCCAGCGCTGGATGGAATACGGCGACGCTTCGGGCACGGGCTGGCTCGACGTGCGCACGCGCACCTGGTCGCGCGAGATGCTCGCGGCCACCGATGCCGACACGAACCTCGCCGACTTCCTCCCGCCGCTGGTGCAGGCCGATGCGAGCTTCGCGATCGCCGCGACCATCGCCGACGAACTCGGCCTGCCGCATGGCGTGATCGTCGCGGCCGGCGGCGGCGACAACATGATGGCCGCCATCGGCACCGGCAACGTCGCGCCCGGCGTGCTGACGATGAGCCTGGGCACCTCTGGCACGCTGTTCGCGTGCTCGGACACGCCGGTCGTCGACGAAGGCGCCGGCTGGGCCGCGTTCTGCTCGTCCACCGGCGGCTGGCTGCCGCTGATCTGCACGATGAACACCACCGTGGCCACCGAGAACGTGGCGAAGCTGTTCGGCTTCTCCAGCCGCGACGGCGAAAGCGTGCTGGAAGGCACGAGGCCCGGCGCGGACGGCCTGGTGATGCTGCCGTTCTTCAACGGCGAACGCACGCCGAACCTGCCCGACGCGCGCGCGAGCCTGCACGGCATGGACATGGGCAACCTCACGCGCGGCAACGTGTATCGCGCGGCGATGGAAGGCGCGACCTATGCGCTGCGCAACGGTTTCGACTCGTTGCGCGCGGCGGGCATGAAGTTCGACTCGATCCGGCTCACCGGCGGCGGCAGCCACAGCGCGACGTGGCGGCAGATGGTCGCCGACGTGTTCGACCTGCCCGTGCAGGTGCCCGAGCAGGCCGAAGGCGCGGCCTTCGGCGGCGCGTTGCAGGCGCTGTGGGCGTTCGAACGCGCCAACGGCCGCGACACCGCCATCGCCGACATCGCACGCGACCACGTGAGCGTGGACGCCGCAACCACCGCCATGCCCAACGCCGATGCCGTGGCCGCCTACGCCGCGCATTACCAGGCCTTCCTGAAATTCCTCGACACGGCGCAGACGCTGTACGCGCCGCATCCGAACACCGCGCGCTGACCCGTCACGCCGCACCCATCCACCGACCAAAGCGACTCCCGAACATGAGCAACCATTTCATCGGCGCCAAGGAATATTTCCCCGGCATTGGCCGCATCCCGTTCGAGGGACGCGATTCCGACAACCCGCTGGCCTTCAAGGTCTATGACGCCAAGAAGAAGATCGGCGGCAAGACCATGGAAGAGCACCTGAAGTACGCCGTGTGCTACTGGCACACCTTCACCAATGCCGGCCACGATCCGTTCGGCCCGGGCACGCGCAAGTTCCCGTGGGAAGGCGCCACCGCGATGCAGACGGCCGAGAACAAGGTCGACGCCGCGTTCGAATTCATCACCAAGCTCGGCGCGCCGTACTACTGCTTCCACGACGTGGACCTGGCGCCGGACGCCGAGGACATCGGCGAGTACGAGAAGAACCTCAAGCACATGGTCGCCCTGGCCAAGCAGCGCCAGAAGGACACCGGCGTGAAGCTGCTGTGGGGCACGGCGAACCTGTTCTCGCATCCGCGCTACATGAACGGCGCTTCGACCAACCCGGACTTCAACGTCGTCGCGCGCGCCGCGGTGCAGGTGAAGGCCGCGCTGGACGCGACCGTCGAACTGGGCGGCGAACATTACGTGTTCTGGGGTGGCCGCGAAGGCTACGCGAGCCTGGTCAACACCAACATGAAGCGCGAGGTCGAACACTTCGCCCGCTTCCTGACGATGGCGCGCGACTACGGCCGCAGCATCGGCTTCAAGGGTTACTTCCTCATCGAGCCCAAGCCGATGGAGCCGATGAAGCACCAGTACGACTTCGACAGCGCCACCGTCGCCGGCTTCCTGCGCGAGCACGGCCTGCACAACGACTTCAAGCTCAACATCGAAGCCAACCACGCCACGCTGTCGGGCCACACGTTCGAACACGACCTGCAGGTCGCGTCCGACCACGGCCTGCTGGGTTCGATCGACGCCAACCGCGGCAACGCGCAGAACGGCTGGGATACCGACCAGTTCCCGACCGACCTGTACGACACCGTCGGCGCGATGATGGTCGTGCTGCGCCAGGGCGGCCTGGTGGGCGGCCTGAACTTCGATGCGAAGGCGCGTCGCGAATCGACCGACATGGAAGACCTGTTCATCGCCCACGTCGGCGGCATGGACGCGTTCGCGCGCGGCCTGGAAGTCGCGCACGCGCTGCTCAACGATTCGCCGTGGGAAACCTGGCGCAAGGAGCGTTACGCCAGCTTCGACGGCGGCGCCGGCCAGGACTTCGAACGCGGCAAGCTCGGCCTGGCCGACCTGCGCGAGCTGGCCGTCAAGAACGGCGAGCCCAGGCAGATCAGCGGCAAGCAGGAGCGTTACGAGAACCTGCTCAACCAGTACCTGCTGCGCTGAAGACCGGTTGCGGATTCGGGACCCCGGGAGCTGTCTTTCGTCCCGGGTAAGGGTTAAAACAGCGGTCGTTCCCGTGAACGCGGGAACCGGGCGTCCGATGCGTCAACGCCATCGCCGGCGTTGGCGCAGGCAAGCGGGATCCCCGCCGTTGCGGGGATGACAACTGAAGGTCGGTGGGTGCGGCGCGTGGGGGAAGCTCGCGCTGGTGCCGGTCGAACCTGGACGTACGGTGGTTCCACCTTCCCGAATCCGAATCCGACTCCTTCAAACGAGACACGCGAATGAACAGCGCCACGCTCGAAGGTTCCACGTCCGCAAGCGCGGAAAACACCCGCTTCATCGTTCTTGTAAGTTGCGTCGCCACCATCGGCGGCTTTTTGTTCGGCTTCGACAGTGGCGTGATCAACGGCACCGTCGATGGCTTGCAGCAGGCGTTCCAGTCGACCAAGGCCGGCCTCGGCTTCGAGGTCGCGTCCATGCTGCTGGGTTGCGCGATCGGCGCGTTCTTCGCCGGCCGGCTGGCTGATCGCTGGGGCCGGCGTTCGGTGCTGATCATTTCCGCCGTGCTGTTCCTGATTTCCGCGATAGGCGCTGGCGCCGCGACGAGCTCGACGATGTTCGTCATCGCGCGCGTGATCGGCGGTTTCGCCGTGGGCGCGGCCAGCGTGATGTCGCCGGCGTACATCGCCGAAGTGGCGTCCGCGCGCTATCGCGGCCGGCTTGCGACGGTGCAGCAGATCGCCATCATCGGCGGCCTGTTCAGCGCGTTCCTGAGCAACTTCCTGCTGGCCAAGACCGCCGGCGCATCCACGCAGGCGCTGTGGCTGGGCCATGAGGCGTGGCGCTGGATGTTCTGGATGATGGCCTTCCCGTCGGCGCTGTTCCTGGTGCTGCTGCTGATCATTCCGGAGAGCCCGCGCTACCTCGTGGTGAAGAAGCGCAAGGACGATGCGCTCGCGGTGCTGACCAAGCTGTACGGTGCGAACGAGGCGAAGACCAAGCTCGCCGAGATCGACGCTTCGCTGTCGTCCGACCACCATCGCCCGCAGCTGTCGGACCTGATCAACAAGAGCACCGGCAAGATCCGCAGGATCGTGTGGATCGGCATTGGCCTGGCGACGTTCCAGCAGCTGGTCGGCATCAACGTCGTGTTCTATTACGGCGCGGTGCTGTGGCAGGCGGTCGGTTTCTCCGAAAGCGACGCGCTGCTGATCAACGTGCTGTCCGGCGCGCTGAGCATCGGTGCGTGCCTGGTGACCGTGCTGCTGATCGACCGCATCGGCCGCAAGCCGCTGCTGTGGATCGGTTCGGTCGGCATGGCCGTGTCGCTCGCCGCGATGACCGTCGCCTTCGCCAGCGCATCGCTGGATGCGAACGGCAAGCTGGTGCTGTCCGATTCGATGGGCACGCTGGCGCTGATCGCCGCGAACGTCTACGTGATCTTCTTCAACGCCTCGTGGGGCCCGGTGATGTGGGTCATGCTCGGCGAGATGTTCCCGAACCAGATCCGCGGCTCGGGCCTGGCCGTTGCCGGCGCCGCGCAGTGGACCAGCAACTTCGCCATCACCGTGACCTTCCCGATCCTGCTGGCCGGCATCGGCCTGGCCGGCGCCTACGGCATCTACACCGTGGCGGCGATCGTGTCGGTGTTCTTTGTCCTGAAGTACGTCTACGAGACCAAGGGCAAGGAACTGGAGCAGATGGAAGGCTGACGCATGGCGCGCCCGGACGGCTCCAATCGGATTGTTCGGGCGCGCTTCCTACCGTCCCAGTCAGGCGCCGCGGTTTGGCGGCGCCACCGAATCGCGCCGGCACAGCTGGTGTGCGACGACGTGGTCGACCACCACGCGCGTGGTCTTGTCCTTGCGGCGGATGCCGCGCAGCAGGATGTCGATGGCCGAATCGGCCATCGAGGCGATGGGCTGGTGGATGGTGGTGAGTTCCGGCCACACGGTCGTTGCGGCGGAGGTGTCGTCGAACCCGACCACCGACAGATCGCGCGGCACGTCCAGCCCGCGTCGATGCGCGACGGAGACCACCGCCGCGGCCATGTCGTCGTTGCTGGCGAAGATCGCCGTCGGCGGCTTCTTGTGCGCGAGCAGCTTCTCGGCCGTTTCAAGGCCCGAGCGGTAGGTGAAGTAACCCTGCTGGACCAGCGTGCCGTCGATCTCCAGCCCCGCTTGCGCGAAGGCGGCCTGGAACCCTTCGAAGCGCCGCGCGCTGGCGGTCTGGTTCGGATGGCCCTTGATGTAGCCGATGCGCGTGTGGCCCAGCGAGATCAGGTAAGCGGTGATTTCCTGGCTGGCGCGGAAGTCGTCGATGCGCACGCAGGAGATTTCCTGGCTGAAGCGGCCCGATGCGATGGCGACCACCGGCACGCCGGCCGACAGGAATTCGGACACGACCGCCTTGGACTCGCACAGCGGCGGCGGCAGGATCACGCCGGCCACGGACTTGCTCATCTCGCGCGCGGCCGCGCGCTGCGCCTCGGCGTTGTAGGTGTCCCAGCTTTCGATCATCAGCTGCGCGGCGGTGCGCGCCGCACCCCGCAGCGCGCCGACCAGCAGCTCGCGCAGGTACGCCGAGCTGGGGTTGGTGTAGATCATCGCCACGCGCGTGTGCTGCGCGGCGGCCAGCGAACTGGCGGCGAGGTTGGGCGTGTAGCCCAGCTCCTTCACCGCGCGCATCACGCGCTCGCGCGTGCTGTCGCGGACCTTGCCCTGGCCGTTGACCACGCGGGAGACGGTCATCGGCGACACGCTCGCCAGCACGGCCACTTCATCGATGGTCACGGCGGCGCCCTTGCGACGCAGCGACTTCTTGGGCTTCTCCAACGTTCGTTCCTTCTGTCGGCCTGCGGTCGCACCGTGCGGCGAACGCCTTGTCTTTCGTTCAACCAGGATTGCGCATGAGAGCTTTGCACATGGTACGGGCA
>Ga0209676_1001245_pt1 | contig 26789 bp, 28 predicted proteins | sample AraplaCvi_mLB_r2_FD_184282 | JGI IMG/M metagenome (GOLD analysis project Ga0209676, IMG submission 184282) | Arabidopsis root microbial communities from North Carolina, USA - plate scrape MF_Cvi_mLB_r2 (SPAdes) (version 2) | ecosystem: Host-associated > Plants > Roots > Endosphere | place: USA... | reverse complement strand
CGCGGATACCGAGACCACAGCAGCCAAGAACGTTCGAGCGTGTACGCCAACACGGGCTGGAACCACAACGGCGACATGACTCTACGGCTTTCCGCGGCCTATGTGGATAACAACGAAGAATTGCCGGGCGCTCTCACGCGAGCGCAGGCAGAGGCAGATCCGAGTGCTGCGAGCTCCTCCGCCATCCACGGCAACGTCCAATGGAATGTGACGACCGAGCGGCTGGCGTTGAGAGGAGACTGGAACATCGATCGGCGTCAGCGTCTTGAGTTCGGCATATCGTACGAGGACCAGACGCTTTACCACCCGATCATCGGTAAGGTGATGGCGGACCCGGATGGCAATGGACCGATGCCTCCGACCGAGGTCTTTAGCCTTCTACGCGACACACACCAGCGCACGATCGGTGCAATGGTTCGCCACAACTTGCTCGCAGGCAATCACGACATCCTGACTGGCCTGAACTTGGCTAGCACGCACGAGCAGGGCGGCAACTTTCGGAACGATGCCGGCCGGCCCAACGGGCAGACCGAAACCATCAACAATCGCGCCCATAGCGCGGAGCTCTTCCTGGCCGACCGCTGGGCGTTTGCTCCAGCCTCAACCCTCGTCTATGGAACGCAGGCAGTGCTCACTACGCGGGATGTGCGCACAGCCCACCTTGCCAGCGGAAAAGTCCGCAATCCGGCGGGTCGTTATGCCTCGTTGAACCCCCGTGTGGGCCTCCTTCACCAGATGGGCGCAATGAACCAGGCGTATGCAAGCCTGAGCCGCCTGTATGAAGCCCCCACGCAGTTCAACATGGAGGACGATGTTCGCGGGGGTGACGCGCTCCTCGACGCAATGCATGGCGCCGGCGTCGAGTTTGGCATGAGAGGTAGCACTGTTCGATTCGATGAAGCCGTGAGGCTGCATTGGGACGTAGCGCTCCATTACGCGCGTATCCGCGACGACATTCTTTCGATCGAAGACCCAAGTGTGCCCGGCACGAGCCTATCGGTGAATGTTGATCGCACAACCCGTGCTGGCCTAGAGGCCGTGGTGGGAGGAAGTTTCGTGATTTGGGGGACGTACCGGTTCGAGCCGATGCTCAGCGCTACGCTCAATCGACACGCGTTTGATGACGATAGTGTGTATGGAGACAATGCCCTCCCATCGGCGCCCAGCTATGCATTACGCGGGGAGGCGATGTACCACCAGGCAAATGGCTTCTTTATGGGGCCGACATTTGACTTCATTGGCTCCCGGTACGCGGATTTCAGCAACAGCTATCGCCTTGCGCCTTATTACTTAGTTGGCTTGCGCGGAGGGGTTCGGAGGAGCAACTGGGAGATGGTCGTCGAAATGCGCAACGCACTGGACACCAACTATGCGGCCGGGGTTTCCGTGCGTGACAGAGCAACCCTGGATGATGCCATCCTGCAACCTGGTGCACCGAGATCGCTATACGTTGGACTTAATCTTCGGTTTTGAGGCTGCGCGGACTTCCGGGCCGGCGTTTGAGGGTCTCAGCAAGCCGGAAAGGCGCTGAGCTAGACTGGACGCTACGTCCAATTCCTTCTTGGCGCGAGAAATTTGCCCCACAGCCTTATGTCCTCTAACGGCTAAAAGCGGGCGATCACACAACTCCTTTCTTGCCAAGGCGCCAGGTCATTCGCGGGGGAGCATCAGATCACGGGAGATGCCATTTCGCGCCCCGCACTCGTTGGGCCGAGATATAGCGTTGCCAACGAGGAAGCTATTCGCCCTTCTCATGAGACGGAGACGTCAAACGACCAGTAGCCCGCGCGGTGGATGGTGAAGATCTAAGGTCGTCTGCCCCGAAGAGCCTAAGGCTGACGCGGCCTCCACCCTCGGCCTCCACAAAGCCAAATCGGTAGCGGTGGACGGCACGTCGAGGACGTGCCCGTCACCAATTGACGACATGGAATCAGCGGTCGGAAATGGTGCCTAAGAGCCCGTGCATAGCCATGTGGTCCGCTGCCGTGGTTGCTGATCGCCGCATGGGGCGCGAAGTCGTTGGTATAACCCCCCGTTCTGCGCAGGGCGTCCCGTCCGAACGTCCGCTATCGGCCCATAGCAGACATCCTGCGACCGGAATCCACGATTTCCTCCAGACATGCAACGCATTTCATTGCGCCCTACGGCCCTGCCAATGCAACGGCATCGGCTCCGGCGGGGAAATGGAACTGGCCGGAGCCGTCGTGCACGGCCCGCCAGACTGCCGTGGCAACATCCTCTGGGCGCGTGGTCGCTTGCGGACGGGCGAACGCCTCGAAGATCGGGAGGGCATAGTCCGCGTAGGTATCCGGAATGAGACCGTTCATGCGCTCGGCGCCGTTTTCGGCGAACCGCGTGGTCGGGCAGTAGCCGGGTTCGACCAGCCTGACCCGGATGTCGAACGCGCCCAGTTCGTGCGCCAAGGAGCCGGTGAAACCTTCGACCGCCGTCTTGCTCCCCGTGTAGGCGGCAGCGAGCGGCATGCTCGCCAAGGTGACGCTCGAGGTGACATTCACGATCGTGCCCGCCCGGCGCTCGCGCATCTGCGGAATCACGGCCTGCACCATCGCCATGGTGCCGAACGTGTTGGTCTCGAAGACCTCGCGCACCGTCTGCATCGACGTTGCCTCGAAGGCGCCCACGACGCCGATGCCCGCGTTGTTTACGAGCACATCGATCGGCCCTGCCTCCTCGACGGCCCGCGCGATGCTGCCGGCATCGGTGACATCCAACGCGACCCGCTTGATGCGGTCGGACGCTGGCAGGAGGTCAGGCTTCGGATGGCGCATCGTGGCGACGACATTCCACCCACGATCGTGGAAATAGCGGGCGGTTTCGAGCCCATAGCCGGAGGAACTGCCGGTGATCAGAACGGTCTTCATTGCGGGTCTCCGTGGTTGGTAGGTGTGACCACGGTAAACACGCAACGCCGGACTATCGATGCTGTAGAGTCCAAACAACATTGGCCACAGTCCTGCCATGACCGACCCCCTTGCCGAGCTGATTACCCTGCTTCGACCCGCGCGGGTCATGGGTAAGAGCATTTCCGGCGCCGGACGCTGGGGTGTCCGCTACGCGCCATTCGGGCACCCTGGCTTTTGTGTGGTGACCGACGGCGCGTGCCTTCTGCACGTCGATGGCGCGGATCCGTTGCGCATGGAGGCGGGCGACTTCGTGTTCTTGCCCGCAACACCAGGCTTCGTCTTGTCGGGATTTGAGCCCGTCGAACCACAGCACATCGATCCCACCACCATCGCAGAACAAGGCCACGAAGTGCGTCATGGCTCCATCGAGGGAGAGCCCGACGTCCGCATGCTGGGCGGCTATTTCATCTTCGATTCGCCAGATACGGCGCTGCTGGTGGCATTGCTCCCACCGCTCATCCACGTGCGGGGCGAGGATCGCTTCGGCGTGCTCGTGCGACTCGTGCGCGAGGAGGCCATGCAAACGAAGTCGGGGCGCGATCTCATCCTGACCCGCTTGGTTGAGGTCTTGCTCATCGAAGCCTTGCGCGCAGCACCAGGCGACGCGGCACCGGCGGGTCTGCTACGTGGCCTAGCGGACGAGCGTCTGGCTTTATCGATCCGGGAGATGCATCACGACCCGTCACGTGCGTGGACAGTGGAGCAGCTGGCCAAGGTAGCTGCACTATCGAGGTCGGCCTATTTCCAGCGTTTCACCCGTGCCGTCGGCATGCCGCCGATGGAGTATCTGCTGGCTTGGCGGATGGCGATCGCGAAGGACATACTCGATCGTCAGGACCTGATGATCGAGAAGGTAGCCGAGCGCGTGGGCTATTCGTCGGCGAGCACGTTTAGCACGGCCTTCACTCGCTACGTGGGTCGCTCGCCTAGTGGCTACGCGCGCGAGAGACGCCAAGTACGCTCGCGAGTGGCCTGATGTCCGCTATGGGTCGGAAGCGGACATGATGCGCTAGAACCCACTTACCGTCCCCGCATCCGGTATGTGACGAGCGTGGGCTGCTCACGCGGCCGTCAAAGTTTGTCCGGGAAGACGAGAGTAATGCCTCCTACCGCCGTCAAAGGCTAAAGAACCCTTCAATCAGGCCGTTAACGGCTATCGACAATGACAGCCGCGCGGACAAATATGCCGGACGTCCATCGAACATTGTCCGTTCCGGACAATGTTTGGTTTACCGCATAGCTCGCTAAACGCGGATCCATCAACAAAATGGGCCCACCAGCCACATGCTTTCTGATCTAAGACACTGATTTAACACGCGTTATCCGCACATCTTTTTCGCCAATACCCCCAGCGACACCCCCACGCCTTCGAAGCTCGCCCAACTGGCTACGCGAACGGCCGTATCTGACAGCCATGTCATAGCGTTCCCGATACTTCACAGGTCTCCTGAGGACGATTGTGGACCCACGTGGAAGGCGCGCTGGTCGACGCCGCCTGCACCTTTGCAACTTAGCCCTTTCATCCCACGTTTCTGCCACCCGCTACTGCAGGGATTTGCAGGCCTTTCCGATATCTCTGCTGGCAGCTATCCGCCCCGCGCCGCTTGGCTGCCGGCCCACGAGGAAGCTGCAGAAAAGCGGGGGGTATACACCGCAGGCGGGGCGGGGGGACTACTGCGCGCGCGAAGGGCGATCAGCGTTTCCCGCAGGGGGCACTCCGCGCAGGTATTGGAACCACGGAGCACCGGCCCGTAGCATTGCGATCCTCCATCCAAAGGGTCTCGGCGTGAGCCTGGTCGCCGTGCTCTGGGAAGCAGAAACTATGGGCTCTCCCATTGCGATCGAGCCGGGCTAGGGATCATGGAGTGGACTACACCGTGCCGGTTGAGCCGGACACGGCGAAGGTACTGTAGAGGGAGGCTGTGTACTTCCACGGGCCTGCGTGACGTTTGGCTGGCCGCGCGTACCGCCCTTCGGTCGCTCAGACGTTGGACCAATGAGCGCGGCTATACCTCAGCTTGTGAGCCGCACCCAGGTTCCGTAATCTCGCGCCGGGCCAAGGGGACTACATTCACGGCGAGTGGCTCTGGCTGTATAACCGGACCGGAGCCCGGCTATTAAGTAGTAGCCCGCACAACAGATGCCCAAGAACACCATCGAGAACTACTTAAAGTTCATTACCCCCACTGCGGGTGACCCGACTTATTCGCTCCTCAAGGCGCACTTGCTATTTGAGGAGCTAATGAGGGCGTATCTAGCCCGAGCCATGCGGCATCCGGAGACACTCGATGGGGCCCGACTCACGTTTGTTCAACTTCTCGCTGTAGCTCGCGCGTGCAGCAATCTTGACCCTGGCCATTGGTGCTGGGCTGCCGTGGGGAAGCTAAACAAGCTGCGCAATCTGCTCGCGCATGAAACAGCTCCAAAACTCCTATCGGAGAAGATTGGCGAGTATGTTTCATTCGTAGTTGCTCAATCAGGCCAATCCTTGCCTGAGCCGGAACTTCCCCTCCATGCTTCACCTACGGAGAGCTCGCCAGCGCCGTTCTACCTCGCAGTAGATCTCGCAACAATCGGGCTCTACTACACTCTATCCGGCCTACTTGGATTTGACGCCAACGCTGCGCTGAGAGAGAACGATAGCTACATGCAGTCTCTGCGCCGTCTCGATCCCGCTGATGACCAAGGTGCGGGCTGACAATTCATTCGTGCCGAACCCGCTTGAGCATTCGGCTCAGTTTATGCACTAGCCAGCAGAGGTCGCCTTGCGCAATGCAACTGACGAGCAGATCAACAACGATGAGCCCTTGTGGCGGTACTACAAAACGGAGCGATTCGTCGACCTGCTGACGACCGGAGAGCTCTATTTCGCTGCCGCACATCAGTTCCAGGATCCATTCGAGGGAGCTACGGCGGTACTGCCACCGGGAACCTGTGTCGACCCCCGATACCCACTTGATGGTGAGCTTGGGGAACGCGCGTTTAAGGAGCTACGTCGACTTACGAAGATTAGCTGCTGGCATCGTGCACCCTACGAGAGCGATGCGATGTGGCAGCTCTACGCTGGCGCCTGGAAAGGCGTTGCAATTCGCACTACGCCCGGACGCCTGTCAGACGCGGCTACAACATTTCGTTTGCAGCCTCAGCATCAAGGTGAAGATCTTTGGGGCGGAAACGTCAAGTACGTTGATCTTCTTCAAGAGAGGATCCGGATAAATATGCTGGGCCGCTTCTGGCACAAGCACATGGCCTTTGCATGGGAACGCGAGTTCCGTCTTGGCATCTCGCTTCGGCTCGCGGAGGAGTTCGGCATCCCCGTTCCAGAGCAAGGGATCAGAGTTCCTTTCAATCTGGATCAGATGGTCGATCGCATATTCTTGGGCCCGTCGCTAGAACGGAACGAAATCGAGGCCATTCGTAATGCGGCGGAACAGGCTGGACTCGGTGAAAGAGTCCGGGTGTCAAGCATGCTCGGCATTCCAAGGTACACGTAATGCTTGCTGAGTCGCGCAGACTCGCAGCAGAACACCAAGGGCAAACAGCGCCACTTCATCGAACCAAGGTTCAAGATGTCCAGCCAGGTCACGCGCAATAATCACTACGTGCCGCAGTGGTATCAGCGCGGCTTCCTCGGGGCTGGCCAAGCAAAACTGTATTACCTGGACGGGACACCGGACCAAAAGCTCTTAGAGAATGGCCGCGTTATCACCATGAACCCCATTCAGCACTGGGGACCAGCGAGCTGCTTCTCCGAGCTGGATCTCTATTCAACCCACTTCGGAACGCAGATCAACGACGAGATCGAGAAGTTTCTTTTCGGCTCAATCGACGCGCGTGGCGCCAAAGCGGTTCGCGCGTTCGCGGGAGGAGACCCCGCGGCGATGCACGAGTCATTTCAGGACTTCTTCGAGTATCTGGATGCTCAGAAACTGCGGACACCCAAGGGACTCGATTGGATCAAGGCGAGGTACTCCTCACTCAGCCAGCTGGATTTGATGCTAGAGATGCAGAGTCTGCGGTTCATGCACTGCACGATGTGGACTGAGGGCGTTCGGGAACTAGTCTCGGCCGAAGACTCCGATGTGAAGTTCATCGTTACCGACCATCCGGTTACTAGCTACAACCCTGAGTTCCCACCGTCTTCGCGCATATGTGAATATCCCGATGATCCCGCTATCGAGCTGACTGGCACTCAGACGATATTTGCACTCGATGAGAACACTTGCCTCATCCTAACCCATCTTGAGTATGCGAAGGATCCCGAAGCAGCTGACCTCACTGCGGCGAGGACGCATGCCAGGTTCCGTGGGTCGAGCCTTACCCGCACTGATGCCTTCATCCGGGGTCGGAAGCTCACGAGGGATGAGGTCGTCGGTCTCAATCACATTCTCAAGAGTCGCGCACGCCGCTACATCGCGGCGCGCGAGCGTGAGTGGCTTTATCCGGAAAGAACTATTACTCGTGCCTGGGGCGACATCGCCTCCATCCTGCTACCTAAGAGCGACGAGCTATGGCGGTTCGGTGGCGAGATCTATGTGGGCTACAAGGATGGATCAACCCACTTTCAGGACGAATTCGGGCGAACGTCGCGCTCGCACGAGTACCTACGCCGCAAGAGCACGGCTGCAAATCCCAAACCCAATGATGCTTGCGGATGTGGCAGCGGACGAAAGTACAAGCGGTGCTGCAAAAAGTTGCCTCCAGCCGACCGCCCCTCTTGGAAGGTCTATGGCATTCGCGAGCGCAACCTCATGCTTTGCCACGCAGTAGAGGACATTCTCGGCCTGACTGCGGGAAAGGACTGGGGAGATGTGCAACGCGAGCTCAGCGACGACCATGTAAAACGGATCTACCAAGCATTCGCCAGCCTGTGGCCGGACGACACAGATCTAACCGATCTACTGCCGAGGCCAGCGGAGGATACGTTTCGCGCTGTGTTTCTAGGCGTCAGTGATCCCCGAACGATCGAGGCGACTGTCCTAGGGTGGATTGCCTACTTTGACGAGATCGTGCTCGCCCATCCATTCATCAATCCGCGGCGAATCCGCCCAGAGTTCAGCCCGACGGAGTCCCCATCCCAGCACAAAGCACAGACGCTAAAGAACGTCCTCCTACTGCTCGTCTTGCGACCGTACATTGATGCGGGCTATGTGCACCTCATCCCTGATCCCGGCGACTTTAACCCGCAGTTCGGAGAGACTGTCCACCACATGGCGCAGTCACGAGCCAAGGGCTGGTCGCCGGACCGCCGGAGCTTCGGAATTCTGACGAAGCTCGCGGAGGATGATCATAGGAGGACGGTACTGCGGCTTCCAGAAGATAGTCTGCGGCGGATGATCGGCGATTCCATGCCCGGTTCCACCGAAGAGGAACTGCGCGCCGCCATTTCTCTCCTTAAGTCAGGTCTTTCAGACGATCCTTATGCGCTTTTGCAGCCCATGCAGGCTGGCGAAGCCGGAAGTCAATTCCTCTACTACAAGGGCTATGGCTTGGAGTCTGCCCTGTATTTGGCGGCCCTCTCGGGTTCGCTCGTTTACACCGACACGGAAGCGCACTGGGAGCAGTTGCATCAACACGCGCTTCAGCAACCTCGCTACAACGCTGCGTGGAAGCCGATTGATGAAGCGCTATCGCGTGTCGTGTTTCCTATTGGCTTGGATGATCGCGAGACTCTGGAGCAACGGGAGTCGGGTCGCTCTGGTGATATCCGAACAATCATGCGGCAGTTGTTCGTAGCATCAATGCCGGGATCCAAGATCGATCTGAGCCAGATCGCGCCACGCCTGCAAATGGCGCTGCGGCGGCTCGAACGAGAGTGGGAGAGCGCGTCCAAAGGTCCGCGTCTAGCTGGAACCATTAGGACTTCCGCTCCCATCGGAGGATTCAATCGCAACGAAGTGCAGCGCTTGCTTCTCACCTTTGGCCGCAGCAAAACGGTTCGTCCGTTGCCTTTGGCAATTCTCATTCAGTTAGAAGGAAGTTGAGTTATCAAACAATGTGCTATGTCAAACAGGGAGCAACTGGAGACCGACCCCGATGGAGGACATTTAGCCCACTCAGCGCCTTATAGCCGCGGAGATTGAGCGGAGCCGTTAGCGCCTTCAGCTCTTTGCATGTAGATCCGAAGCCATTGCCGCGCATCCTCGCCGCATGAAGGGCCCAATTGCATCACTGCGATTGGGCCTAATTGGCCGAGGAGCGAGAATCAGCGTGAAGCGGCGTGTTCTCTAAGTCGTTGCTGCCGGCTCAGCGGACTATGCATGAGCCCCCTATTGACAGCGGCGAGGTCAAGCACGATGCCGTCTAGCTCGCTGGCAACCATTGCCGACACTTCGTCCGATCGACCTGCCAGCGATCGTTCAATGCTAGCCATAAATCGATCGCGGAGAATCTCCGGGGTCAGAGGGACAACTTCGCTAGGACTTCGTGCTGCCTTGTCATGCAGCCGGCGAGCCACTCCAAGCTCCAAACCCACACGCGCCATCGCTCGCTCCAACGCCAGGTCTGCTTTGGTCTTCAGCACGTCCCAGTACGCGTTCTCGTACTTGCATGCGAGCTCCGCTACTGACACGTCCTTCAGGTCAAGTTGACGTTGCAGCTCTTCACGAATGACGTCGTACTCTTCGATCAGCGTATAGGCAGAACGCTCGGCCGCACGGTATCTCTGCACCTCCTTCGTCAGAGTCCCATCACCCTCGCGTAGTAGTGCGGTCCATGCGGCCTTCGCCGTGTCCGCTTCCGTCTGCGCTGCCTGGGCGTTCTGCTCCAGCGCTTGGATCCGCTCGCTGATCTTCGACAGCGCGCAGCGGGCCTCGTTAAGTTCTTCGGCCCTCTGCTGGTACCGCTGAAATGCTTCGTGAGCCGCGCTTTGGAACTTATCCGTGTCGGGATCACTGCCGGTCTGCTGCTTCATTCTTCATCTCCTCTTGGCTACCTTTGCTACTAATTGGTGTAACGGGTGTCAGGCGTGTAACAGACCATCTAAAAGCGTTTAGATCAGCCACTTACGTGGACATGACCCTCAATGTCGACGTGTGTACCGCCGTGTAGCGGTGTAACGGCGAGGATCAGTGAGAGGTTTCGTGGACCTTCTGTGCGTCAAAGACGTACATGCGCATTGATCCCACCCCTGGCACACGGATCACCTGGCTGGTCTTCCCTGCCTTATCTGGCTGAAGCCACCCAGCATCCGCCAAGGCGCGGGCCGCCCGGCGCGCATCATGTCCATTGCACAGGTCCCGTTTGAACGCTTCGTGGAACACTAGGTACTCAGTCAGTCCTAGCGGATTTCGTCGCCGGTAGCCGGCGCGATCGCGCACAGGAGCGGCGCTCTCAGGCGCGCCCATATGCTCCAGCCGGCTATCGCCGTGGGCCTCGAAGAACGCGCGCACCTGCGAAAGCAACGCAGCGGTGTCTGCGCTGCCGGCGCCACCACGCTGACGAAGCCACGCGTTGAAGCAGATGGCAGCCGCCTTCGTCGCCTCGCCTTTGCTCCAGCCAGTCAGGCGATGTTTGCAGGCGGTTGCCAGCTCGCCGGCATAGGCGGCGATCGCGAAGCGCTCGGCCACACGTCTGACCTCACCGGCGGCGCCCGCTGGGACATGCTCCTGCAGGAAGCTATCGATAGCCGCTCGGAGCCGCGTGGTCAGCTGGGGGCCGTCAACGCTGGCTAAATAGTCCAGCCAACGAGGCCATGGAGCACCATAGTGGCGCGCGGCGGCGTCCTTCATGAGGGTGGACATGGCCGCGCCGTCCTCCGCGTCGTGCAGCACTTCGAACACACCGTGCCCAGCTTCCACCTCGGCCGGAATGTCAGCCAGGCGCACTGCTTGTCCGGCGCGCGCCTGCTTCCCGGCCTCGGCCATGTGCTGTGCCAAGCCAATCTCGCCGGCAGACAAGATCAGAACCCGCCATCGTGCGGCGGCCTTCGCTTCACCAGCCCGATTAGCTCGGCTCTTACCGCTGCCGTTAGCTAGCAGATACGCGGCGTCCCCCGCTTGTCGAGGATCGATTTGCGCCAGCTCGTCCAGGATCAGCGTCGCATCGTTGTGCAGCACCGCGACGCCCTCCAGACCGTTCGCGGTGCTGCGCCACTCGCGCGCATACTCTGGTGGTCCTACAACGCTGGCCGCGACCCGGAGTGCCGTTGTCTTGCCGCTGCTGCTGCCGCCGACGAAGTGAAAGCCGCCTCCGGTCGCGCCGGTAAAGCGCAGCAACGGACCGGCAAACATTGCTGATACCGACAACACGAGGCGCGAATTTCCTATGCAACGGCGCCCGACCGCTTGTTTCCAATCGCCCAGAGTCCCGGCTTCGGCGTAATGGTGAGCCAAGCCACCACTGTGCTGGTAGACGAACAGCTCCTCACCACCGCCATAGCTTTCGCCGCTAGGCAGAACGTAGCGATGGTCGTGCCAGCCTGGAGCCCTCACGTTGCGCGCGCGTGCATCTGTCCGCTCTTGCGTCACGTACGTCAGCAGTCGCTGAAGCGCGTTTCGGCTTGCCGATATTTCTACACCGCCCGCTGCCAGTTGGCGTACGAATTCGCGGGGATCACCAACCAACAGTTCCGCCGGCGCGGCCCACTGGTGCCGATGGCCGTCGGCGTCGGTCCAGGTCAGCAGCCGCCCCCACTCCTCGCTCTGGCTATTGCGCGTCTTTGCTTCGACCCGCAGCGGCGAACAAACAAATTGTGGTTCGGCCAGCTGGCCGTCGTCATTCAGCCCAACGTAGAACACCCCCTCGTTGGTAAGGCAGTAGTGCGGGCGCGCTACGTCGTCCTTCTCAGTGCGCGAAGCGTTGGATCGGGGCTTCGTGGGGACGTCTAGGACCGCCTTCTGGATGGCATCGCGCACCCTCTGTCGCCCAGCTTTCCTACTGGCGTCGTTGAAGTCGATGGACTCTGCTGTCGTGCTCATGGACGGGGCTCCGGTGCTCCGACGGCGCGATGCGCGCCTGAATGATTTGAAGTGAACGCAGCCGCGTCAGCGCGGCTGGCGTCGTCTGGAACTGGATCGTTTGATACGGACGCGGGTCGCGCGTGGTCTCGCGGTGCATCGGTCGGCCGGCGCCGCAATGCCTGAGCTGCTGCGATGGCGGCATTGATGTGCTCGGTGTCGGACGCTGCCACGCTAGGACTTCGCGTAGTCACCTGCAGTAGGACACCACCGTCCTCGGACCGAGGTGGCATGGCGACAACACCATTCACCGCGGCGGCAGCTCGATTGGCCGCTGCTACACCAGGATTGCGACCGATGCGGGCCTCCGTGGCGCGGTCATCATCGGCACAGATGACAAGGTTCGCCTCGGGGTACTTGCCCCGCAGGGAGCAAGCGACCGGCTCCAGGTTGCCAGCGTCAAAAGCCACTGCGGTGGGATAGCCCGTAGCCTCGAACACGCTCGCCGCCGTTGCATAACCTTCGGCCAGGCACAGCACTCCGCTCGGCATCCGTCCTATGCTGTGGTACAGACCTCGCTTCCGCCCACCGGCAAGGAAACGTTTGATACCGTCCGGAGCGATAGTTTGGAGGCCCCACAAGTGACCGTCACCGTCACGCATTGGGATCAGCAACGTGTTCCCGGCTTGGCGAATGCCATACGCGCTGACTCCTTTCGCTCTTAGATATGGATGCTCCGCTGCAGCCGGGGATGCCGCTCGCCAACGCTCTATTGCTTCGCGCTGAGCCAGCCGCTGCCGTCTACAGCGCTCCGCCTGCTGCCGCCGTTGGGCACGCTGGATGTCCGCAATCAGCTGCGCGCGCTCCGCCTTCGACATGGCCGTGCCATTGCACTCTTCGCGCCAACGCTGCACGTCGCCAGTCTTCCAGTTGCCGTAGGCGCCTGCGAGTACCGTACCGGCATGCAGGACGTACCAACCGCTGCGCTGTCCGCGAGCATCCCCTTCCGCGCGCACCCGGTGCAGTACGCCGTCTGCCTGCACTGCGGCTACGGATATGCCCGCCGCGCGTAGCACGGCGGAAAACCTCTCCAGGGCGCTCACTCGATTCCGCCTTGTTGCGGCATTCGAAGGGCAGAATTATTTGCAGCAGCCGGCTCGCTAGACGCGTTCAGTAGCTGCTGGACTGCATCGAAATGCAGCACTCCCTCGGACTGCCCAGCCGCTTCGGCCGCCGCGAGTTCACGCTTATGGTTGATAGCCTGCATCGCCTCCCGCAGCGATCTCTCCGCCACGAGAATCGACGCCCTCGCGTTGCGAACTGGCGTTGAAGGCAGGCCATTGAGCTGCTCATGCTCACTGAATGCCTGCTGCGCCAGTGACATGGCCAAGCGACTATCGCAGAGAGCTCGATAAACGGCCGACAACAAAGATCCCGCATTGTTGTCGGATTCGCGTGGATGCCGACCGTTCATGAGCCATTTCCCGCTAGCGAGCCCAATTGGAACACCGCATCGGCTAAGACCTTCTTTAGGTCGTCAGCCACGTACTGCGCCGTTGCTGCGAGTGACTCATGCGAGATGGAAGCCCGGCGCCCGGTCTGGTTGTCTACGCTCGAGAGTAAGTCGACAGCGCTCAGCGCACGCTCTAAACGGGCGTGCGCATCTTCGTCGATCCAATACCCCGCGATCTGCGCCTGAGCGCGGGCCGCGCACTGCGCCTCGCGGGGCGCGTCAGCGGCTTTCGGCTGTTCGGCCTTCGCCCGCAGGTGAATGTCTTCCAGCTGAAGGTCCAATCCCTCACGCAACTGCTCCGCCGTGGACGGTGGAATGAACAGCAGCAACCTGGTGCGGACGCGATCGAAGGTCTGCAGGAGTGCGTGTCCTTCCAGCAGTAACGGAGCGAATAGCAGTGGACGAAGGCGGTCCTCTAGTGGATGACCCCCGAGCAAGTCATCCAGCGTATCGCTCACATCCTGCAAGCGCTCCGTAAGCCTCCGGCGCGCCTTGTCGAGCCTTCGCGACAGATTCGTGATCTGCGCGTTGCCGTCGATCGAGAACAGGCTATCGGCTACCGTGGCCTTGATGTTGATCGACGCACTCATGGATGCATCCCCGTGTTCGCGAGCTGCGGGGAACGATCGATCCGCCTATCAAAAGCTCGCCCACCCGCCTCAACGGCTTCGCATAGTTCGGCCGGCGGCGATGCAGCACGGCGGCACATCGCGCTGATGTGGTTCGCAGCGCTGAGCGAGCCGTGATTGGAAATGTCGGAATTTGCCGCATGCGACGGCATAGCCGCGGGCGCAGCTTGGGTGTATTGCGACATGAAGTCGTCTCCTGTTGCTGAGGTTGGACCTCGGGGAGACGTTCTTACGCGCCAACCCGAGGATGTCGGGAGGTTAAGAACCGGCAACAGTCGGCGGCGGGTATTTCCCTTGCGGGTGTTGTATTTCCCAGCCCCTCCCGACACAGAAAAAGACGTCGGTGCCCATTCGGCAGGCGCAAAAAAACCGCGATGTCTGACGGGCGCGGATACCGCTGTTGCATCAGAGTTCTTACGCTCCTTGCGACAAACTGTGCTCTCTCGGAGCGAGGGCGTCAAGTCCGCCCCCGCCGCAGCTCCAGGGACCGCCGCAGGCCGCAGGTCGCACCACTTGCGACGCCGGCATGCCACACGCATTCTCACGCCCTCGCGCCAGAGCCACGAGGTTTCCCGCGTATGACAGACATCTTGCTTTCGGCCCTCGCTATTACGTTGACGCTGGCCGCTCTGCTCATCTTCCTTGCTGCGGCCCACGGGCTGGGCTCGATGCTCCATCGCGTTGCCAAATGCCTGCTGAGTCCTGAGACAACCCAGATCGAGTGCTCGGAAGTCACGATTTGCGATGACCTGTTCACTGCCGACGATTCCTCGTGAGGGCGGCGGCAGGACGTCTAGGCAGATTCGGCGGAAGCGGTCGCGAAGACTATGCATCAGCATCTTCGCGCTTCGCTTGCCCAAACTGTTCGATCCGCTCCCGCGCTTCCTTCAGCTCCGGCTTAGTAGAGATCGGAATCTCTACGTCAGCACGCGGCATCGAACTCGGTGAGATCGTCCGCACGATCTCTGACAGACTTGCGAACGTATGCCCGCACACCAGGTTGGTGCATACGTGGAAGGACTCGCGAATCATGTCCGTGAGCATGTAGCTCGTCCGAACGATGGTGCTAGCACCACAATGTGGACACTTGAAGTACGCGCGCGACATGGTTCGGCCCTTAGCAGTCGGTCAACGCACAGTCGCCGCGTTTGTCAGATGAACCCAGTGAGCGCTCGACGAGAATGCGACCGTTGTTGCCGTCGCTTCTGCGGCTGAAGCTAAGGGCCGTAGTCGGCCTCACGGTCGCTGCGCGCAAGTGTTCCGCGATGAAAGCGGCATCCTCGCGCGTGAGATCGAAGACCTTGCCTGCGAGATGAAGCTTGATCCTATTCAACGGCCTTTACTCCTCTGGTGCTCTTCGATGCGCGCAGAGATCCAACCGGAGACACTGGACTCCAGCCAAGCCACAACGCGCGGGCTGAGTGGAATGGCCTCGGGGAATCGTCCCTCGGCCATCAGCTTGTAGATCTGGGACCTAGAAAGGCCGGTCATGCTCTCGACCTCTGGCCTGCGTAGGAATCGCTCGCGGTGGCCGCCCGCGACGGAGGACTCCCTCCCCCGGTGGACACCGGCAGAGGGGGCGCGAAGGGGAGCTGGATTCATGGTCGCCTTACCAGACTTCGGGCCGGCTTGGGAGGTGCCGGCATACGTTTCTGGGCCTGAAACAAGGTTGGAGGGCGCGCATTTAGAATGCACTTGGCGCGGGTTGTACTTTGGAGTCGTACAGAACGCGTCCGAAGCTTTGAACAACGGGATAAGTGCAGGAGATCGAAAGTGGCAGGTAGACAAAGACGTCTGCACGGGCCGGACCTCAAAGCCACGGTAGCCTTAGCGGCCGTGAGCGGTGAGAAGTCCGCTGCGCAACTGGCGCGCGAATTCGGCCTGCATCCAAATGTGGTCAGGCAATGGAGGGATCAGCTCCTAGCGAACGCTGCCGCCGCGTTCTCCATGCCGTCGCTTGCGCAAACAGAGCGACAGGAACTCTTGGCCAAGATCGGCGCGTTGGAGCTGAGGAACGATTTTTTAGAGCGCGCGTCCGCCAGCACGGGATGGCAGGACGCGTAGCGATGATCAACCGTAAGCACGCCCTTCCGCTTAGCCAACAAGCGCGGGAGCTCGGGATCAGTCGAGGGAGCATCTATTACGATCGCCGGGCCGCAAGCAATACCAGCGACGTCCACGGGCGGGCAGTGCCTGCCAGCGATCTTCTAGAGAAGCACATCCGGGATATGCGCCAGAAGCACCCCTACTTCGGCAGGCTGTGGCTAAGCAGGTTTCTCGACGCCCAGGGCGTGAAAACTACGCAGTATCGTGTTAGCAAGGTGCTGAAAGAGATGGCCACTGAGAGGGCAGGCACCCAAGCAGGACGAGGCGTCAATAGGTAGCCTCGGTCGGGCCTCGATCGCGAAGCGTTACACCGTTACACGCTGAAACACTTCGCCGCTTTGCGGTCACTTGTGCGAGAACACCTTATTTCAAGGTGTTCTATGCGGTCGCTACACGGATAACACTTGTTACACGGAAAACTAGCAGAGCCAAAAGGAGTGGGGCGTAAGGGCGGCGAGTCGATGGACTAGAGTCGCGCGGTATTGCGCTTCGCGGCCTTGGCCTTAAGGGATTCCAGGTAATCCGCCCATGCCTGCATCATCTTCCGGCGCTCCGGCAGGTACTCAGCGCGGTTGTAAACGGCTCGCACGCCCCGCTCCTTGTGCGCCAGCTGCCGCTCGATCGCATCCGATGACCAGCCGAGCTCATTGAGCCGCGTGGAGGCCATATGGCGAAAGCCATGTCCGACAATCTCATCCGCGCCGTAGCCAAGGCGACGCAGCGCGGCGTTCACCGTGTTATTGCTCATTGGCCGGAGCCTCGTTCGGACGCTCGGGAAGACGTACATACCGCTTCCGGTTAACGGTTCCAGCTCCTGCAGAATCGCGACCGCCTGGACTGAGAGCGGGACGACGTGATCTGCCTCGCGATTGCTCAGTTTGTGCGCGAGCTTCATCTTCATGCGAGCTGCTGGAATGCGCCACTCCCCAGCATCCAGATCCATTTCCTCCCACTCTGCGCCCCGGAGTTCGCCAGGTCGCACAAAGAGTAAGGGGGCGAGCTGCAGTGCGCAGCGCGTGACGAGATGACCCTCATAGCCGTCGATCGCGTACAGCAGCTTCCCGATTTTCTCGGGGTCGGTGATGGTTGGGTAGTGCTGCACGATGGGGCTACGCAACGCCCCCTTCAGATCCACCGCAGGATCACGCATCAGGCGACCAGTCGATATGGCGTACCGGAAGATCAGCCCAAAGTACTGACGGATGCGATGCGCAGTTTCCAGGGCACCGCGCTTCTCTACTCTGCGCAGCACTGCCAGCAGCTCGGGAGCTGATAGATTGCCTATCGGCCGCTCTCCAATCCAGGGGTAGACGTCGTTCCTGAGCCTCACCTCAATGGTTCGGGTATGCGACTCACGCCAACCTGGCGAAAAACGCTCCAGCCACTCCTCAGCGACAGCTCGGAAAGTCGTCGCCACCTCCAGCTCTCGGATCAAGCGTTCGGTGCGGCGATTCGCGCTCGGATCAATCCCTTTCGCGATCAGTGCTTTTGCCTCTGCTCGCTTGGTGCGCGCCTGCTCGCTACTTACCTCAGGATAGGATCCAATCGACAACAGGCGCTCCTTGCCGGCGAAGCGGTACTTCATCCGCCAAAGTTTGGCGCCGCTCGGTCGCAGCTCAAGGTACAGCCCTCCACCATCAAAGAGCTTGTTGCCGCCTGCAGGGTCGTATGTCTTCCTGCGGCACGCCATTTCTGTTAGCGGCGGAATGCGTCTAGCCATTACCTGCCCCTGACGGATGAGGGAGTCGATCGGATTGCGCGCGAACCAGTCGCGACGTTGAAGTGAGTTCGTTCCAGGAGAGGCACATATGCCGTATGAATCACGCTGGGGGTATCGAGGGGGTATCGCTCACTGGCTTGGGGGTATCTGAGCCGCCGCAGCACCCCCAAAAATGGTGAGATTCACTAGGAATACCAGGGAACAAAGTGGAGCTCCAAATGGCAAAAAAGCCCGCGAATTTGCGGGCTTTTGAGAATACCTGAGACTTCGATGGAATGCGGAATGGTGGGCCCACCAGGATTCGAACCTGGAACCAAGGGATTATGAGTCCCCTGCTCTAACCGTTGAGCTATAGGCCCGTGGGCTGCGGAGTTTAGCAGCCGACGGGGCTGGGCCGGCGCGCGAGGGGTTCGCGCGCCGGCGGTTTTCAGCGGCTGGACATCGAGTACGGGCGCTGCGACGGGTCGGTCGCCCAGGTCTTGTTCGGCTGGGCCTGCATGGTGAAGCGCAGTTCGCCGCCGGCCATGATCTCGTCGTGGCGAATGAACGCGCGCTCCAGCGGCTTGCCGTTGAGCGTGGCGGTGCCGATGTAGAGGTGCGCGTCGTCCAGGCCGTCGGCGATGACGGTGAAGCGCTTGCCGTTGGGCAGGTTCAGCGTGGCGCGCGGCATGAACGGACGGCCGATGACGTACTCGTTGCTGCCCGGTGCGACCGGATAGAAACCCAGCGCGGTGAACACGTACCACGCCGACATCTGGCCGAGGTCGTCGTTGCCGGCGAGGCCGTCGGGGCGCGGCGCGTACTGCGTCTTCATGATGTTGCCCAGGCGCGCCTGCGTGCGCCACGGCTGGCCGGCGTACGCGTAGAGGTACGCGACGTGGTGGCTGGGTTCGTTGCCGTGCGCGTACCAGCCGATCAGGCCGGTGATGTCTTCCATGTGTTCGAAGATCTTCGGATCGACCTTCGCGTCGAACACGGCGTCCAGGCGCGCGAGCAGCTTGTCTTCGCCACCGTGCGCGGCCGCGAGGCCGGCGACGTCCTGCGGTACGTACCACGAGTACTGCCACGCGTTGCCTTCGGTGTAGTCGGTGCCGTAACCGCTCGCGCTGGGGTCGAACGGTTCGCGGAAGCTGCCGTCGCGCTTGCGTGCGCGCATGAAGCCGGTGGAGTCGTCGAACGCGTGCTGCCAGTTGGTGGCGCGCTTGCCGAATTGCTTCGCGACATCATCGCGGCCCATCTCGCCGGCCATGCGCGAGATGGTCCAGTCGTCGAACGCGTATTCCAGCGTCTTCGATGCGGCTTCGCCTTCCTCGTCGATGGGCACGTAGCCCAGCTGCATGTATTGCGCGAGGCCGTCGTACGGGCCGTAGCTGGCGCTGGCGACCATCGCGTCGAGCGCTTCGTTCGTGTCATAGCCGCGAATGCCCTTCATGTACGCGTCGGCGATGACCGGCACCGCGTGGTAGCCGATCATGCACCACGTCTCCAGACCGTGGAACGCCCACACCGGCAGCACGCCGTACGCGCTGGCGCGGCGCGAGGCGAGCAGCGAATTGACGAAGTCGTTGGTGCGCTGCTCGGGCTGCACGATGGTGAGCAGCGGATGCAACGCGCGATACGTGTCCCACAGCGAGAACGTGGAGTAATTCGTGAAGCCCTTCGCCTGGTGCACGGCGTTGTCGGGACCGCGATAGCGACCGTCGACGTCCATGAACAGCGACGGCCCCATCAGCGTGTGGTACAGCGCGGTGTAGACGCTGCGGCGCATGGGTTCGGGCGCATCGACGTCGAGCGCGGACAGCGCCTGTGTCCATTGCGCCTTCGCATCGGCACGCACGGCGTCGAAGTCGAAGCCGGGCACTTCGGCGTCGAGGTTCGCGATGGCGCCTTCCTCGCTCACCGGCGAGATCGCGACCTTCACGATCATCGACTCGCCCTGCGCCGCGGCGAAATCCAGCGCACCGACGAGCTGGCGCCCTTCGATCTGCGCACGCTGGCGCGGGTCCTTCTCGCCCGGCGGCGGGAAGCCCTTGTAGACGACGTTCTCTTCGGTGTCGTGGAACTGGTGGCCGCTCACCGGCTTGGAGAACCGCATCGCGAAGTACAGCTGGCGACCCGGCGCCCAGCCGCGCGTTTCGCGAAAGCCCGTCAGCGTGCCGTCGGGGCGCAGGCGCAGGCGCGACCACTGCACCTTGCCGGGGTAGTCGTACATGCTGGTGCGCAGGTCGACGAGCACGTGCGCGGGCTTGCCCTTGGGAAACCGATAGCGATGCACGCCGACGCGCGGGCTCGCGGTGAGTTCGGCGCGGATGCCGTAGTCCTGCAGCGTCACGGCGTAATAGCCGGGTTCGGCGCGTTCGTCCTTGTGGTCGAAGCGTGAGGTGTAGCCGCTGCCGGGCTTGTCGACGTCGCCGCGTTCGAGCTTCACCTCGCCCGCGATCGGCATGACCAGCACGTCGCCGAGATCCGAATGTCCGGTGCCGGAGAAGTGCGTGTGCGAGAAGCCGACGATGGTGTGGTCGTCGTAGCGATAGCCCGCCGCCCAGCCGTAGCCTTCCTTGCGCGACTTGATCTGCGTGTCGGGGCTCAGCTGCACCATGCCGAAGGGAACCGTCGCGCCGGGGAAGGTGTGGCCCTCGCCGCCCGTGCCGATGAAGGGATCGACCGAGGCATAGGCCTTCGCGCCCGCGCCGCCGGTGGGCGTGGCGGCGGCCGCAAGCCCGCTGGCGAGCGCCAGCGCGGCGCCGGCCAGGCGCAGGGAATGGGAACGGGCACGACGGGACATGGGCGCTCCTGGAGTCGGGATCGGACGCGGGTGGGCCGCGAATTTGGATCGGTCTAAACGCCGGACCGTACCACGGGTGCGCCTCCGGCCTCATGCTGCAGCGCAGGATTGCGCCCGGCGGCCGCCTTCCGCAGGATGCCCGATTTAGACCGATCCAAATGCCGGAGCCTGCTCGTCCATGTCCCTCCCCGCCGCGCGCGGCCGCGTCACGCTGACCGACATCGCCGACGCCTGCGACCTGTCGCGCGCGACGGTGTCGCTTGTGCTGCGCGGAAGCCCGCTGGTGAACGCGCAGACGCGGGCGCGGGTGGAGGCCGAGCTCAAGCGGCAGGGCTACGTCTACCACCGCGGCGCGGCGAACCTGCGGCGCAAGGCGTCGAACACCGTCGCGCTGGTGATCAACGACCTGTCGAACCCGTTCTTCGCCGAATTCGCCGCGGGCGTGGACGAAGCGCTCGGCGCCGCCGGTTACGTCACGCTGCTGGGCAGCACGGGCGAGTCGAGCGAACGCCAACAGGCGGTGCTCACCTCGCTGCTCGAGCACGATCCGGCGGGCATCATCCTCTCGCCCGCCGAAGGCAGCGATGCGGCGCGGCTGCGTCCGCTGCTCGCGTCGCGCACGCCGATGCTGGTGTTCAACCGCACGCTCGGCGACGAGTGGGATTACCTCGCGCTCGACAACGCACGCGGCGCGCGCCTGGCGACGGAACACCTGCTCGCGCAGGGTCATCGCCGCATCGCGTTCTTCGGTGGACATGGCGAGTCGAGTTCGTGCTCCGAACGTCGAAAGGGCTGGCATGCCGCGCTGACGGACGCGGGCATCGCACCGGAGCCGCAGTGGGTCGTCGAATGCGCGCCCACGCGACTGGAAGCCGCGCGGCAGACGGGCGCGCTGTTCGTACGCGACCCCGCGCCCACGGCGGCCGTCTGCTACAACGACGCGGTCGCGCTGGGCTTGATCGCAGGCCTTTCCACGCGCGGGCGACGTGCCGGTCACGACTTCGCCGTCACCGGCTTCGACGACATTCCCGAAGCGTCCGTGAGCGCGCCGCCGCTGACGACCGTCGCGGTCGATCCGCGCGCGCGGGGTCGCCAGGCGGCGGAGTTGATCCTGCAGCGCCTGCAGGACCCGTCGACGCGCGCCATCACCACCATCGCGCCCGTGCAGTTGCACGTGCGCGCGAGCAGCCAGTCCACCTTGTCCGGAGATGCCGCATGAGCGGTCGCCCCCTGCCCCATAGCGCTGCCATCGCGGCGTTCATCCCGACGATCGCGGCGGCGACGCACGCATGATCGCAGCCGTGCAACGCAAGGCGATCGTATGTTTCGGCGAGGCGCTGATCGACTTCCTCGCGCTGCCCGCGCTGCCGGGCAACCCGCGCCATTTCGTCGAATACGCCGGCGGCGCGCCGGCCAACGTCAGCGCCGCCGTCGCGCGCATGGGCGGCAGCGCGCGGTTCGTCGGCATGCTCGGCGTGGACATGTTCGGCGAGTTCCTGATGTCGCAGTTGCGCGCTTTCGGGGTGGACACCCGCTTCACCGCGCACACGAGCGCGGCGCGCACCGCGCTGGCGTTCGTGTCGCTGGATGAAGAAGGCGAGCGCAGCTTCAGCTTCTACCGCCCGCCCGCGGCGGACCTGCTGTTCCGCGTCGAGCATTTCCGCACCGAATGTTTCCTCGATGCCGCCGTGCTGCACGTGTGCTCCAACAGCCTGACCGAAGCCGACATCGCGCAGACCACCGTCGCCGGCATGCAGCTGGCGCGCGAACACGGCGCGCTGGTGAGCATGGACCTCAACCTGCGGCCCTCGTTGTGGCCGGAAGGCGTGGACCCCGCGCCGCGTTTGTGGGAAGCGCTCGCCGAAGCCGATGTCGTCAAGCTGTGCCGCAGTGAAGCGGATTTCCTGATCCGCCGCGCCGGACATCACGACGCGATGCTGCAGCGCCTCTGGCAGGGGCATGCGCGACTGGTGCTGATCACCGACGGCGGAAAGCCGGTGCGCTGGTACACGCGCGCCGCGAAGGGCGAGGCACCGACGTTCCGCGTTTCCGCCGTCGATACGACCGCCGCAGGCGATGCCTTCGTCGCCAGCCTGCTGCTGCGGCTGGTGGAACTGGGGGTGGACGCGGGCAACTTCGAGGACGCGATCGCGAACGAGGCGACGATCCTCGACGCATTGCGCCACGGAGCCGCCGCAGGCGCGCTGACGGCGACGAAACACGGCGCGTTCGCCGCGATGCCGACGCGCGAGGACATCGAAACCCTTTTCCGGAACGACGCATGACGACCCTGCACACGACGGAACCCGACTTCCGCAGCGACGCCTTCCTGCGCGCGCACATCGCCGACACGATGGCGTTCTACCATCCGCACGCGATCGACCCGAAAGGCGGCTTTTTCCATTACTTCCGCGACGACGGCAGCGTCTACGACGCCTCGCATCGCCACTTGGTGAGCAGCACGCGATTCGTCTTCAACTATGCGATGGCAGCGCGCGAGTTCGGCAACGCGGAATACCTCGACGCCGCGCGCCACGGCCTGCGCTACCTGCGCGACGTGCATCGCGATGCATCCACGGGCGGCTACGCGTGGACGATCCGCGACGGCGTTGCCGAAGACCGCACGAACCACTGTTACGGCGTCGCGTTCGTGCTGCTGGCGTATTCGACGGCATTGAAGGCCGGCATCGACGAGGTGGTGCCGTGGATCGACGAGACCTGGCAGTTGCTGGAGTCGCGCTTCTTCGATGCGGACGCAGGGCTGTATCGCGATGAAGCCGACGCGGAGTGGAACTTCTCCGACTACCGCGGGCAGAACGCGAACATGCACATGTGCGAGGCGATGCTCGCCGCGTACGAGGCAACGAAGCAATCGCGTTTCCTCGACCGCGCATTGCTGCTCGCGGACGGCATGACGCGACGCCAGGCCGCGAAGGCCGGCGGGCTGGTCTGGGAACACTACGATCGCGACTGGAACGTCGACTGGGATTACCACCGCGACGATCCGAAGCACCTGTTCCGTCCGTGGGGCTATCAGCCCGGCCATCAGACCGAATGGGCGAAGCTCCTGGTCATCTTGGACGGCCATCTGCGTGAGCGCGGCACGCCGGCCGACGGTCTGATCGAAACTGCACGACATCTCTTCGACACGGCCGTGCGGCGCGCGTGGGACGCGGAGTTCGGTGGGCTCGCGTATGGCTTTGGCCTGGCGCCGGAGTTCGCGGTGTGCGACGACGACAAGTATTTCTGGGTGCAGGCCGAATCGCTGGCCGCGGCCGCGCGACTTGCCGATGCGACGGGCGACGTTGCCTACTGGGACTGGTACGACCGACTGTGGGCGTACTCGTGGCGGCATTTCGTCGATCACGAACACGGCGCGTGGTATCGCATCCTCGATCGCCGGAACCGCAAGTACAGCGACGAGAAGAGCCCCGCCGGCAAGACCGATTACCACACCATGGGCGCGTGCTACGACGTCCTGGCCGTCCTTCGTCATCGCGGAGAGAACTGATGCGCCTGCACGCTGCGTTGCTGTCCCTGCTGCTGGTTCCCACGCTCGGCATCGCCGCCGAACCCGCGACGAAAGGTGCGGAATCGTCCGCCTCGTTCAGCGACAAACGCGCCGCACGCAGCGCGGAGGAAGTGAAGGCGCAGTTCCTGCACGCGTGGCGCGGCTATCGCGAGTACGCGTGGGGCCACGACGCGCTCAAGCCGCTGACCAACGCGCCGTCGGACTGGTACGGCGAATCGCTGCTGATGACGCCGGTCGATGCGCTCGACACGATGATCCTGATGGGCCTGGACCGGGAGGAGGCGGAGGCGCGCGAGTTGATCGCGACGAAGCTGTCGTTCGATCGCGACCTGGACGTGAAACATTTCGAAGTGGTGATCAGGCTGCTCGGCGGCCTGCTGTCGAGCTACCAGCTGACCGGCGACCAGCGCCTGCTCGCGCTGGCGAATGATCTCGGCACGCGACTGCTGCCGGCGTTCGATTCGCCCACGGGCCTGCCATACGTCTACGTCAACCTGCGCACCGGCAAGGCGCACGGCAACGAAAGCAATCCCGCCGAGGCCGGCACGCTGCTGCTCGAGTACGGCACGTTGAGCAAGCTCACCGGCAATCCGGTGTTCTATGAGAAGGCCAAGCGCGCGCTCGTGGAAACCTACAAGCGTCGTTCGAAGATCGGCCTGGTCGGCGAGCGTTTCGACGTCACCACGGGCGAGTGGACGAACAAGCGCAGCCACGTCGGTGCGCGCATCGACTCGTACTACGAGTACCTGTGGAAGTGCTGGACGCTGTTCGGCGACGAGGACTGCCACGCGATGTGGAAGGAGAGCATCGCCGCGGCCAACCGCTATTACCCGGAAGAAGTCGACGGCGCGCTGTGGGTGGGCCACGTCGACATGGACAGCGGCGAACGCGTCGCCAGCCGCTACGGCGCGCTCGATGCGTTCTGGCCAGGCCTGCTCGCGTTGTCGGGCGATGTCGCGCAGGCGCGCCGCCTGCAGGATTCGTCGTTCGCGATGTGGCGCAAGTGGGGCATCGAGCCGGAGGCGTACGACTACCGCAAGGGTGAAGTGACGTCGGCGGGCTATCCGCTGCGTCCGGAGATCATCGAATCGGCGTGGTATCTGCACCGCCTCACCGGCGATGCGAAGTACCGCGCGATGGGCCGCGAGATGTTCGACGACTTCGTCCGCTACACGCGCACCGATTCGGGCTTCGCGGCGCTGGACAGCGTGATCACGAAGGACAAGGACGACGACATGGAAAGCTTCGTGCTCGCCGAGACCTTCAAGTATTTCTACCTGCTGTTCGCGCCGCCGGAAACGCTGGATCCGTCGAAGGTCGTGCTGACCACCGAAGCGCATCCGCTGCGGCGGACGTGGTGAGGATCACTCGATCACGCCGGCCAGCGCGAGCCCGATGACGATCGGTACCAGCACCACCAGCACGGCGAGGCAGCACAGCAGCCCGACGCCGACGGCGCGCCAGTTCGAGTAGGTGCGATTGCTCGCCTCGTACTCCGCGATGCGATCGCCCTGGAAGCGCTTCGCGATATGCGAGGCGGCGAACAGCTGCGGGATCGTGAAGACCATCGCCGGCACGTTTTCGGGCAGGACGTACACGAGTGCGAGCACGAGCGCGCACGCAATGGCGCCGTAGGTCAGTGCCTGGCGCGCACGCGCGTGATCGCCCAGCGCGCGGTAGTTGCGCGACATCAGCCAGCCGGTCGCCAGTGGCGTGCCCATGAACGTGCCCAGCACGATGCCCGAGACCCGGTACAAGCGGGCGCCTGCCGCGGGCACCGCGAGTGCCACCGACGCCGTGGCCGGGCTGCGGTACGGATTCGTGTCTTCCATCGGATTCCCCAAGCATGGCCGCCCCCGCGGCCGCATCCGAGCTTACCGCCAGCGCCACGCTGCTGACAGCACGCTGTCAGTCTCTCCCGCCCATGCTGGGCGTCCCAACCGAAGGACCCTCGCATGGACACGAAGACCAACGACATCGCCGCAGTGGCCAACCGCTTCGTCGAACTCTGCCGCACCGGCCAGTACGACCAGGCGCAGCAGGAGCTTTACGCCGAGGATGCCGTGAGCATCGAGGGCACCGGGCAGGACGCCGGATCGATCACGCGCGGCATGACCGCGATCCGCGAGAAGGGCAAGCAGTGGGCCGACAACCTCGTCGAGGTGCACGGCGGCAGCGTGAGCGATCCGGTCATCGCCGATGGCTGGTTCAGCGTCGCGATGGGACTGGACGCGACCTACAAGGACATGGGTCGCGTCGCGATGAAGGAAATCGCGGTGTACCAGGTGCGCGAAGGCAAGATCACCCACGAACAGTTCTTCTACAACACCGACAAGTCGTAACGCAGCGGGCCGGGCCGACCGTCCCCGCGGAGGTCGCCATGAACGCGAAGTCGTCCACGCCTTCCACGAACAACGGCTGGAAGACCTGCAGCCGCGGTCACAAGTTGCGCGGCGCCGGACCCTGCCCGATCTGCTGGCCTGGCGGCGCGAAAAGGCGTGCATCGAAAACGACGAAGCCCCGCTGAGCGGGGCTTCGTGGTGACACATCGGCGGTGTTGCCGCGTCAGTCGATGTCGAGGAACGAACGCAGCTGTTCCGAACGGCTCGGGTGACGCAGCTTGCGCAGCGCCTTGGCTTCGATCTGGCGGATGCGCTCGCGCGTGACGTCGAACTGCTTGCCG
>Ga0209676_1001241_pt1 | contig 26871 bp, 24 predicted proteins | sample AraplaCvi_mLB_r2_FD_184282 | JGI IMG/M metagenome (GOLD analysis project Ga0209676, IMG submission 184282) | Arabidopsis root microbial communities from North Carolina, USA - plate scrape MF_Cvi_mLB_r2 (SPAdes) (version 2) | ecosystem: Host-associated > Plants > Roots > Endosphere | place: USA... | reverse complement strand
CAAGTCAGGGCAAATGATTTATACCCTCGTCAAAAGGTCCTTTCATAAAAAAGTTTAGCCTCTTTCGGTGTAACTTCCCATACGTCCCCTGGTTTAGGAGGATTTATTTTTTTATCGGCCAATGAAATTTTTCCGATAGACCAGCGCACCAGCCTGAGTGTCGGGAAACCGACCGCCGCAGTCATCCGCCGCACCTGCCGGTTCTTGCCCTCATGCAATGTAACCGATAGCCACGAAGTAGGGATATTCTTCCGGAAACGGATCGGTGGATTGCGTTCGGGGAGCCCCGGTTCTGCTATTTTAGAGATCTCGGCAGGCAGTGTTTTGTATTGTTTCCCATTAATGGAAATAGTCACGCCGGCCGAAAGCTGCCGGCAAGCCTCGTCCGTCACTTCGCCTTCCACCTGCACGTAGTACGTGCGCGTGTGCCTGTTGCGCGGTTCGAGGAGTTTTGTTTTAAGGAAATTGTCATTCGTCAAAAGCAAGAGCCCTTCGCTATCCGCGTCCAGACGACCGACTGGGTAAATGTCTTTGGCAAATGTAAAATCGAGATCAGCCAACGTCTGATGATCACCCTCTCGGGAAAACTGCGAAAGCATTCCGAAGGGTTTGTAGATGAGGAAGTATTGGAACAAAATAAAGGATTAATTAACTACAAACTTCTATTCAAGGAACTCTGTAAGGTCGATTGAAAAGCCTGGAAGGATTTCCTCATCAGAAAGAATCTCATTGATTGGCTTGATTTCGGCAGTCCCATCGATGCGAAAAACATGAACCTTTTCATCGAAACTGTCGATCAACCAGCCCAATTGGGCCCCGTTTGCTATGTATTCTTTCATTTTGTCCACCAAATACTGTAAGCCGTCAGATACAGAACGGATTTCGATAACGAAATCCGGGCAAATCGGAGCAAATTTTAGCTTTTCCTCCCTGGAAATAGCATTCCATCTTTCCCTTCTAATCCACGATACATCAGGAGACCTAATGGAACCATCGGGCAACTTAAAACCAGAAGATGATTCAAAAACCTTTCCTAAACCTGACTGTCTGTTCCAATTATTTAAACCAGTGATCACATCTGCATTAAATCCTCCTCCGATAGATCCAGTTGGTGACATAACTATAATGTTTCCATGCGAGTCCCTTTCGAACTCCAGTGTGTCGTTTATTTGACAGAACTCAAAGAATTCGTCATCACTCATCGGCCTAACCGTTCTAAAAGTCACCAGCATCTCGGTATCCATTGGTCATTGAGTTTTTGCTTCTATCAAAAATAAACAATTATCACCTGCATTGAAACACACATTTATTCCCATGCCCTACTGAATTTCCAACCACACCGGACAGTGGTCCGAGTGGACGGCGTCATTGTACTGGCGGGCTCCGGTGATACGGCCTTTGATGGTATCGGCTACGGAAATGTAATCGATACGCCAGCCCTTGTTATTGCCGCGGGCGCCAGCGCGGTAGGTCCACCAGGAGTATTGGCGCAATGTCGGGTTCATGAAACGGAAGGCGTCGGTGTAGCCGTTAGCAAACCATTCGGTCATCCAGGCACGCTCTTCGGGGAGGAAGCCGGAAGATTTCTGGTTCCTTACCGGGTCGTGGATATCGATTTCAGTATGCGCGATATTGTAGTCTCCGCAGATGATCAGGTTCGGACGCTCCTTTTTCAATTCATTTACCCAAACAAAAAAGTCGGCAAGGAAGCGCATTTTCACGCTCTGGCGCACTTCGCCGCTGGTACCTGAGGGGAAATAGCAGTTCAGCACCGTGATATCGCCGAAATCGGCCCTTAACACCCGTCCTTCCGAATCGTAGGCCGGAATACCGCATCCTTCCACCACATGGTCCGGCTTGATTTTGGAAAATATCGCGACCCCGCTATAACCCTTTTTCTCGGCTGCATGCCAGCCCGCCAGTTCGTAACCCAGCTCCCGGAAACCAGAAAGGTCCACCACATCAGGCGTCGCCTTCACTTCCTGGAAACAAAGAATATCAGCCGGAGTGGTTTGAAGCCAGTCGAGCAGGCCGTTCTTAAGTGCGGCGCGGATGCCGTTCAGATTGTAGGTAAGTATTTGCATAAATGAGGGACAGGCGTTGGTAGCCCTAGTAAAATAGTACTTGCTTTCCGGTACCGGCCGATTCCCATTTCCCGGATTCACCGCGCGACATGATCCATGCACGGTATGTTCCCTCGGGAAGCTTTGCCTTGTAAAGCGAGTACTGGTAATTGTTGCTGTAATATGAGGCTTTTTGTAAAAATTCGGAAACCGTATTGGGTTCCGGAACCGCGGGGAGCACGATCGTATACTGCTCCGATTCCAGGACAATGTAAAAGGTTTCCTTTTGCGTTTTCTCCGGCGTCACAAAAAATTTGAAATACTTCACCGAAAGATTACTCTCGCCGTTTCTATACTGAGACTGCGCGTCAAATTTCCCCGCGAATGGGTTTCCTGACTTCGTCTGGCGGATCAGATCCTCCTGCGCAGGCATATCATAAAACTGGTAAAAATCCGTAATTCCGTCCGATTCAAGGCCGATGATCAGATCGCGCATACGCGTGGGATGATTCCAGAACGGAATGTCGGTAAACAAGTCCCCGATGGTCAGGAATGTTTTGTAGTTTTTCCAAAAGTAGCTGTCGATCACCAGGTCGTCGTGCAGTTTTCGTATCGATACAATGGAGGTAAAATAGCTCACGAAATTCAACCCGACGAAAAACAGCATCGCAACAAAGGCAGCCAGTTTTTTCCAGGATTTGAAATTTTTCAAAACAATAACCACGCAGACATAACAGGCTGCTACCAGTACGATCCCGAATATCATGTACCGTCGCGAAAACACGGTGCCGCCGTACATAACATAGTTGTTGATCGGCCGACTGATCACGAACATCGCACCCGTACCCATGATAAACATCATTGTGCCCAGGAGGAACCAGTCCGACCAGGTGGGCTTGCGTGCAAGCAGTATCCGTAATGCCCAGGCAACGAAAATGAATGTGATACCGGCCCCCAGCACAACACAAGCGATCATGTCTTTGTGAAACACCGGCACGAGCGGATGCCGGACGTCGAGGTACAAGGCATTTCCCCAGAACGCCATCACGAAAATCGCATTGAAAATCGGGTGATTCCAGACTTTTTCGCCCTGGGAGCCGACGAACTGGTAATCGAAAAAGAAATAGAACAGCAATACCGCAATGCTGGCCGCAAGCCACCAAAGCAGGTTTTTGAAACGCTTCTGAAACACCAGTATGATCATTCCCACGATCCACGCGAGCAGCCCACTGCCGCTCGTAAAGGTTGTGAGTAGTGCAGCAATAAGCCCGATGCGGAAGCCCTTCTCATCTTCACGCGCCAGACCATAGGCCGTTAGCATCGCAAAGAAGATCAGCGGCGTGTTTTGCAGCGCTGCAATTCCCCAATAAGCGTTTTCAAAATAAACCAGATTGAAAAGTATGTAGGGAACGGGAATGAACCAGTACCATGAAATTCCTTCCCTTTTCAGGCTCAGGTAAAGCAAATAGCCTATGCCCAACATGAAAAGATCCCCGATGATGATCTGCGTTTTGATATTAACCGTACCGGTAAGCACGAACATGACCAGCATAACGATCCGCTCGAAGCCAAACCGGTGCTGGTTAACCTGCTCGAAAAGTGCTTTCAGCATTTCCATAACACTTCCCGAATTGCGCAGTTTCTGCACGGTTTCGAGCAGGTTAAAATCGTCTGTGTAAGGGATATTGACCAGGTGCGCATCAAGAAGAATGAAAAAATAGAGGACCGGCAGCAAAATCAGGCCGATACCGGTCCATTGCCGCCAGGGCTTTATTTTTTCTATCAAAAACGTAGCTCCAAACAGCAGCAGCAGCACAACAACAAGGCTGTAATACTCAAACAGATGAGGATCTTCGAGAAATAGCTTCAAAATGTGGGGGTGTTTGGGAACTGAATGCGCCTGCTTACCGCGTTCCGGTGATCATCTGGCTGGTTATTTCTTTTTCAAAAGTAATGTACCCGGGATAATTGACCTGCTTTCCGGCAATATCCAGCGTCGGCCTCACTTTCACAACAAATTTCGATGGCTTGGCATCCGACTTGCCGGTGAGGGCGAGGATCATGTTCACGAACTGATCGCGCGTTTTGTCGTTCGAAAGCAATTGATAAGCGTTGGTCTGCAGGCTTACGGGTACTCGTGTAGGCGTGGTGCCCGGCATTACTTCAATCAACTGGCTCAGGTATCCGTTGAAAATTTCGCTTTCTGTAAGCAGCACTTTGTATTCCAGCTGGTTGATCGCCGCCCGTTTGCGGGTAGGATTGGTGATATCCACATTCACCCGGAGGTTCAGGGGCACGTCTTTCCTTAACAATCCCATTGCCAGTCGCGGATACCTGGCCAGATCGAAATCACTGAAACTCCTGATATTCCTGAACTCGCGGATGTCGATCCCGGCGAGATACACGCTATCTACCGATGCAATATCATATTTACAATCACCAAAAACCTTCGCTTCCGAAACCTGGCGGCTCACGCCGCAACTTGTCATTACAGCCGCAACAAGGACAATTGCAGCCAACCAAATGTGTTTTTTCATTACAATGTATTTTACGCAAGTTAAACAGTAGGTATCAGAACGCATACCCCGGGCGGGGATTATTAGTTTCTGGTGTTATTTTTTTGCGTGCTTTCGAGCCAGCCTCTACATTTGCACACTCTAATTTTCACCCAATCAACACGAACAATGGCCAGCTGGTATTTAGGAAAAATTCGGTATCAAAAAGAAGACGAAGCAGGAAGGTTGAAAACGATCAATGAGACGTACCTCGTGGATGCAGTTTCATACACCGAGTCGGAAGCGAGGCTGTACAAGCAGATCCTCACCGATGCCAGCGATTTCAGCGTGACGGCCATTAGCAGAATGCGCCTCGCCGACCTCTTCTCGTATGAAGAAGGCGAACAGTGGTTCAAAGCGAAGGTCATTTACTTCTCCGTGGATGAAAAAAGCGGCAAGGAGAAAAAAATCGTGAATTATATGCTGGTCAATGCGGAAGGCATCCAGCAAGCCCTCGACCGGATCAACGAAAGCATGCGCAACTTCCTGATCCCTTACGAAGTGACTGATATCAACCTTACGCCGATCCTCGATGTTTTCCCGTATTCGGCGGAAGAGGATAAGGAACCGGAAATTCCGGCTAATATGCGTCCGCTATCCGAGGTAATGGCGGAACGCGCCCAGGCATCGGCAACCGAAGCTGAAACGGTCGAAGCGGCACCGGCCGAAAATGCATAAAATGAAACGGGGCGCCTTCCAGCCCCCGTTTCTTAGTCATTTACCTTCAATACCGTATAACCCTTGGCATTCGCGGTGTAAGGGTCCTTGCCAAAGCTTTTCAGTTTCAATACCACATCCTTCGAATTGATTTCCGAAAGCAGCAAATCCGAAGGCAGCAGGTTCATGTAGTCGAACGAAACCGGTAAGCTAACGGCGCTTTCGACAAATTCGAGTCCGTAGAGCGGATACACGCTGAATGGCGTGTGGGTAAGCCAGATTTTCTCCTGACTACCCGAAGTAGCGTAGGTCAGGTCATACTCGGTACTGGTTAGCCCAAACTCCTCTCTTTTGTTTTCCGTGGGAACGACGTACGTTTTGAAATCGTCCTGCTGCTGCTTTTTCGTATCCACATCAGGTTTGAATTCTTTCACTGCTTCATTAATCCTGACTTTCTTCCCGTCCTCATCCGTGCCGCAGAAAATGTATTTCCCGTCGGGGAAGCCTATGACAAAATCGAAAGATTTGCCGCCTTGTCCGAAACTTGTCTCTTTTACAAAACACATGGCGCCGGTAACCGGGTCCAGGTGAATTTTGATCGTCCCGGCAGTCTTATCCGCTTTGTTCTGATAATCAAAAACAAGCGCGTGGCTGAAATAGTACTGGCCTTTGTCGGGCTTCCAGAGCGTAATGCGCTGCTTGTCGGCGGGGAACTTTTTCGGGGCCTGAGCCGATGCCGGCAAAACAGCGCCCAGGAGGCACGCTGCGAGGGTGAAGATGGATATGTAGCGTTTCATTTCACGAGTTCTTTAAAATGGATGCAAGCTAGAAAGAGCCTGCTGAAAAACCATACCATCGCTGCATTTTCCACGAACATCGTAAATTGCACCGCATTTGACCAATCTACATGAGTCTTTCATTCCAGCAAAAAAACATTACCCTTGCCCCGGGGCGTCGCATTTACTTCGCGTCGGACTTTCACCTCGGAGTACCCACCGTATCCGCAAGCCGTGAGCGCGAAAGACGCATCGTAAGCTGGCTGGAATCGATCAGGCACGATGCCCAGGTCATCTTTCTCGTGGGCGATATTTTTGATTTCTGGTTTGAATACAACCGGGCGATACCCAAAGGCTTTGTACGTTTGCTGGGCAAGCTGGCCGAGTTGGCCGACGAAGGAATCGAGCTCGTGATTTTCACGGGTAACCACGATATGTGGATGTCGGGCTACCTCACCGAAGAACTCGGCTCGCCTATTTACCGCAATCCGGTGAGCTTCACCATTACCTCGCCGTCAGGGCAAAAAAAGCTCCTCGTTGGCCACGGCGACGGCCTGGGGCCAGGCGACCATACCTACAAGTTTTTGAAGAAAGTATTCGAAAACCGCTTTTTTCAATGGCTCTTCCGCGTCGTGCACCCGGACGTGGGCATGTGGATCGCTTCCGAATGGTCGAAACGCAGCAGGTTAGCTAATGTGAATAAGGGTGAAGAACGCTTTTTAGGTGCGGATCATGAATGGTTATTCCAATACTGCCGTGAGGTGGAAGCCACAGCCCCGCACGACTATTACATTTTCGGGCACCGGCACTTGGTGCTGGACATGCATGTCAGCGCTCATTCACGCTACATTAACCTTGGCGAATGGGTTACCCAACAGCATTATGCCGTATTTGACGGAAATGATTTGCAATTGAAGAAGTTTGAACCGGCAGGCTAGTTTCCGCTCCGCTTTTTGGCAGCTTCCGCTTCGGCAGGACTTGGTACAATGAAGTCCTGCTTCGTGATATTTTCACGCGGGGTTGCATTCAGCTCCTTGCTCCAATCCTTTTGTTTCAGATCCCCGTTTTTGACGGATTTGATAAACTTGGCCCAAGCAAATGGGTTCAGGAAGGGGAAACTTGTCGCAAAGCCTTTGTTCGCAGCCGATTCCCGGCCGAACATCAGCTGGTCCATCGAGTACCGGTAGTTGGTCTGCGCGTTATTGGGCATTTGGGCTGCAAGGCGGTTGATATAATCCGGGTCGGTGCTCTTTGCCAACGCATCCCGCTCAGCCTGATCGGGCAATTTGAGTGCAAGGAAGGCCTTTTTGAATTCTTCTTCGGTCGAATAAGGATAAATTGTAACGCCGGAAAGAGTTACTACGTCCTCACGCAAAGCCACAATCGCCGAATAGATATCCGAGTTGTAGCCTCTTGGAACGATGTGGAATTGCTTTTTATACCCCACATAACTGAACACGATGCTATCGCCCGGGAAAACCGGGATAGTAAAGGAACCGTCGCCTTTGGCAAGCGTTCCCCGCCCTGCATTCACGATAAAAATGGTGGCACCCGGCAAGCGCTCGGTGGTTTTACCTCCTACGACTACCCCTGAGAAGATAATCGCCTTCTGTTCACCCTGAGCAAATGCTTCCCGCCCACACAACATTCCCGCCAGCACGAGGAAAAATATAAAAAGACTCCGTTTCATTCCTTCCAGATTACGCCCCGGGAAAACGCCCGGAAACTTTGATTAGCACGATGATAAATTTCCCTTCAAATAGTGTTTGCCGAATGCCTGTAAAAATTCCGTTCCTTATTTTACAAACGACCTGAGTAACCGGGCATTGCCCTATGAAATATACAAAGCGATTTCGCTCAGGAAAATAACTTCAAAAATGTAACAATAAATGGGGCCGACAGTAAAAGGCCGTCGAAACGATCCAGGAAGCCACCGTGGCCCGGAATACTGCTCCCCGAGTCCTTGATGGCAATGCTCCTTTTGAACAACGATTCCACCAGGTCGCCGTAGGTACCCACCACCACGATGATCGCGCCGATACAATACCACTTCCAGGGCTCGAAGGTACGGAAATAATGCCCCAGCGCAAACGCGATGATACCCGCAAAGACGGCACTGCCCATCGATCCTTCCCAGGACTTTTTAGGAGAAATGCGTTCGAACAGTTTCCTTTTTCCAAACTTGGTACCTGCAAAATACCCTCCGATATCCGACGCCCACAAGAGCAGCAGGCTACCGAGCACGATCTCGTAGTTGTACGTTCCGCCGCGCAGCGCCATCACGATGATCAGTGCGAACGGCAATGCCACGTAAATAATACCCAGGAACGTAAAACCGATGTTCGTAAAGGGTTTCAGGTCGTTCTTTTTATAGAGTTTGATAAAAAAGATCATCGACAGCAGCGGGCTGATAATGAAATAGTTTTCAAATTCTACAATGTCCTGCTCAATCAAATACGCAAGAAGCATCATGACTGTGCCACAGAACGTGCCATAATATGTAAGTGGCTGGTTACCGTCAAGCCCGAGCAGTTTGTAGAATTCGAGCTGAGTGAGGGAGCTGATAGCGCAAAAAAGCAGCAAAAACGACCATTCACTGTAAACTATGCAACTAATAATGACAAATACGCCCGCCAACCCGGTGATGGTCCTTTGCTGTAAATTACTCAGGTTGTTTAAGCGCTTCTTCATTCGTTAGTATTGTTTGGGCCGTTATCAGGTCGGCCGCGGGCACATGCACTTCAAAGTTTCCAAAAATCGGGTAGTTGCTATCCTGCTTGTTCACAATCACCGCCCCGATTCCGTTCTGATCTAAAATCTCCCGGGCAATTTCGGCCCGGATTGCCTGTCCGCTCTGGTAGGCCTTCGCCCAGTTTTCCTCCATTATTTTTGAAAATGTTAAATTATCTTAAAAGTTGCGCGAAACACTCGTTCCCGCATTGCGGCCGTTCTTTCTGATCACTCCCAGAATCCCTGCCGATACCGCCACAGATGCCGTTATGAGCATTAACGGCATCGACTTTGCCTCTTCGATATTGATTTCTACCAGACCCACATTGTGTAAGTACATCATTACCAGCACAAAACCATTATTAACGAAATGTCCCAGGATAGCGACCCACAAATTGCCGGTCCAATAATACAGATAGCCGAACAATGCACCAAGCATCATACGCGGCAGAAAGCCATAAAATTGAAAGTGAATAGCACTGAAAATAGCCGCCGACACCCAGATTGCGACATGAACATTGCGCAATTCCTGCAAAAGCTTCGTCTGAATCACCCCTCTGAAAAGGATTTCCTCCCCCAGCGCGGGAAGCACGGTCACAACAAACAATGCGATCAGCAACTGACCAAAACTGGTATAACTCGTAAGAAATTCCGTCATCACCGAAAGCTGGTCTTCCTTGTCCCGCATCCATTTTTCGAGCCCTGACAATGCATCCGGCAGATCCATCGCCTGGTTCCATTCGATAAACTTGCTGTTTGCCGGGATAAATGCCAGTACGAGCAAAAACGCCAGCACCCAAATATACCACACCGGCTTGCGCTCGGTGCTGAGATCGCTTATGGAACGGCGTTCGATATAGAACCAGTAAATGAGCGTGGGAAGTAAATAGGAAAAGAAGTGAACCGTACCCTGCATGATCATCAGCGCATTCCATCCGTTTGGTATTTTTTCGGGTTCGGCGAATAGTTGAGTGAGCAGGGCCGTAACGCTTTCGGTGTCCGCACCGAGGTAAACCGCGAGCACCATTACAGCCAGTACATTGCCTACGGCCATGCCGATAAGCATGAAGCCGACCAGTACCAATAAACTGCCCCAGGTGCCGGGTACGCGCGAAACAAGCAGATTCGGGTTACTATTTTGCATAATTGGTGTAAATTTACAGTTTATTATCATATTACTGCGAAGTGGTATTGAAGGATTATGGTTAAGATTGGAAATATAGAACTGAGTGATTTTCCATTGCTGCTCGCCCCGATGGAGGACGTTAGCGATCCGCCGTTCCGTGCGGTGTGCAAGGAAAACGGTGCGGACTTGATGTACACCGAATTTGTGTCGTCCGAAGGGCTCATTCGTGATGCTGCCAAAAGCGTTCAGAAACTGGATATTTTTGAGTACGAAAGGCCGGTGGGTATCCAGCTTTTCGGGAGCGATGTGGAAACAATGGGCTCGTGCGCGGAGATCGCGTCACGCGTGAACCCCGACCTGATCGATATCAACTACGGCTGCCCGGTAAAGAATGTCGCGTGTCGTGGTGCGGGCGCTGCATTGTTGCAGGATATTCCCAAAATGGTCAAGATGACGGAGTCGGTGATTAAATCGACGCATTTGCCGGTGACTGTAAAGACCCGCCTGGGCTGGGATGATAATACCAAGAACATTCAGGAAGTGGCCGAGCGTTTGCAGGATATTGGCATTAAGGCGCTGTCTATCCACGGGCGTACGCGTGTGCAGATGTACAAAGGCTCTGCCGACTGGTCGCTCATCGCCAAAGTGAAGGAAAATCCGCGCATTACCATCCCTATTTTCGGGAATGGCGATATCGATACGCCCGAGAAGGCTCTGGAATACAAAAACACCTACGGCGTGGACGGCATCATGATCGGCCGGGCAACGATTGGCAACCCCTGGATCTTCAACGAGATTAAGCATTATCTCAAAACCGGTGAAAAATTGCCGCCACCAACGATGGAACAACGTGTGGATGTCTGCCGCAGGCACCTCGAATTCTCCATCCGCTGGAAAGGGCCGGTAGCCGGTGTTTTTGAAATGAGAAGGCATTATACCAATTATTTCAAAGGACTGGAACACTTCAAGCCTTACAGAATGCGCCTCGTGGAAGCGCCTACTTTCGACGAGCTCGACAGCATCCTCAAAGAAATCTCCAACGATTACAGCGAAATGGTATGCTGAAAGTAAACGTGGGCAACAAACCGCAGGCCGAACAGCCTGAAAACAACCATGCATTTGAAATAGACCAGCGCAAAGAAGGTTGGTTTATCAATGGTAGTGCATTCGACGGCGATATCGCGGCGCTCGGCAACAACCGCTTTCACATCATCTGGAATAACAAATCCTACAATGTCGAGGTCCTCGACCGTAACCCGGCTGAGAAAACGACGCATTTGCTCATCAACGGCCAGCATTACCACACCACGGCAAAGGACGACCTCGATCTATTGCTCGAAAAAATGGGCATGCAGAATGGTTCAGCTCAAAAGATCAACAACGTAAAGGCCCCTATGCCGGGCCTGATCCAATCGATCGCGGTGGCCGAAGGTGATAGCATCGCCAAAGGTGACAACCTGCTCGTGCTGGTAGCCATGAAAATGGAAAATGTGATCAAATCGTCGGGTAGCGGGGTCATTAAAACGCTGAAAGTGACGCCCGGACAGATTGTGGAAAAAAACCAGGTATTATTGGAGTTTCACTAAATTACTTGTGATTCTGAACTTCGTCCGCTTATTTTTACGGATCAAAACACCACTCACAACCATGCCGGAACCAAAATACAAACGTTTATTACTGAAACTCAGCGGAGAAGCACTCAACGGGGGCGACAAAGCCCAGGTCATCGACTTTAACATTCTCGACAATTATGCCAAGGAAATCAAAAGGATTACCGAGGTAGGCGTGCAGGTTGCAATCGTAATTGGTGGTGGAAACATTTTCCGCGGGGCTTCCGTGGAGAAATCAGGGATCGACCGCGTGCAGGGCGATCACATGGGCATGCTCGCTACCGTGATTAACGGAATGGCGATCCAGAGCTCACTGGAAAAACACGGAATGAACACACGCCTGATGTCGGCTATCAAAATGGAGCAGGTTTGCGAGCCATTGATCCGCCGCCGCGCAGTGCGTCACCTCGAAAAAGGCCGTGTGGTGATCTTTGGAGCAGGAACAGGGAACCCTTACTTTACAACCGACACGACCGCAGGCCTCCGCGCCATCGAGTCGGAATCGGAAGTGGTTTTGAAAGGTACGCGTGTAGACGGCGTTTACACAGCCGATCCGGAGAAAGACCCCACTGCTACCAAATATGACCAGCTTTCATTTGATGAAGCACTGTCCAAAAACCTCAAGATCATGGACCTCACTGCATTCACATTGTGCAAGGAAAACGATCTGCCGATCATCGTATTCGACATGAACAAGCCTGGTAACCTGTACGACCTCGTAATGGGTGGCAATGTCGGAACCCTGATCTCGAATCAATAGAAAATACAGCTTACTATAAAACAATGGAAGAAATAGAATTATATCTGGACGACGCCAAGGATACCATGGACGGCGCAATCAAACACCTTATTATTGAATTAGGTAAAATCCGCGCCGGCAAAGCATCTCCCCAGATGCTGGAAGGTCTTCAGATCGAATACTATGGTTCAATGACACCAATCCAGAACGTGGCGACGATCAACACACCCGACGCGCGGACATTGGCTATCAAACCTTTCGAAAAGAAGATCATTAACGATATCGAAAAGGCGATCCGCAATAGTAACCTGGGCTTCTCCCCTTCGAACGACGGTGAGCTGATCCGGATTTCTGTTCCCCCATTGAATGAAGAGCGCCGCCGCGAACTCGTAAAACGCGCTAAAAACGAAATTGAAACTGCGAAGATCAACGTCCGTAACATTCGTCAGGACGCGAACAACTCGCTGCGTAAACTGACCAAGGAAGGTGTTTCCGAGGATTTGGTAAAATCCAGCGAAGAACGCGTTCAGAAACTGACCGACAGCTTTGTAGCCAAAATCGAACAGATATTCTCCGTGAAGGAAAAGGAGATCATGGAAGTATAAGACTGATTCCCTACCTTAACCAAACAAAAACCCGCTTTTGGCGGGTTTTTTGTTTGGTTAAGGTCCCCGGGTCCAGGGCAATGGGATCAACTTGCCCTGGACTTCAGTCAGGGGATAAAAAATTATTTGTTAGCTGAAAAGCCTTCGAAGCCTCTGTGGTTCGATTCTTCGTACAGACGCTCCTTCGGCAGGCTGCGGAAGTAGTCGTATGTAATGCGGAGGCCTTCTTCGCGGGATACCTTTGGCTCCCATCCGAGGATTTCCTTCGCTTTCGAAATATCCGGCTGGCGTTGTTTCGGATCATCCTGTGGAAGCGGCTTATACACCACCTTCTGGTCGGTACCGGTGAGCTTAATGATCTCTTCTGCAAACTGGCCGATCGTGATTTCCTTAGGATTACCGATATTGACAGGCAACGAGTAATCGCTCATCAGCAGGCGGTAGATACCTTCCACCAAATCATCCACATAGCAGAATGCGCGGGTTTGCGTACCGTCACCGAACACGGTAATGTCCTCACCACGCAACGCCTGCCCCATGAATGCGGGCAATACACGTCCGTCGTTGAGTCGCATTCTGGGCCCGTATGTGTTGAAGATCCGTACAATGCGCGTTTCCAGGCCGTGATAGCGGTGGTAAGCCATCGTAATTGCCTCCTGGTAACGCTTCGCCTCGTCGTAGCAGCCGCGCGGCCCGATCGGGTTCACGTGGCCCCAGTAATCTTCGGTTTGCGGGTGCACGAGCGGATCGCCGTATACCTCCGAAGTGGAAGCGATAATGAAACGTGATTTTTTAGCACGGGCCAATCCCAGCAGATTATGTGTTCCCATTGCCCCTACTTTGAGCGTCTGGATCGGAATTTTCAGATAGTCGATCGGACTGGCGGGAGATGCGAAGTGCATAATATAATCGAGCTCGCCCGGCACATGCACATATTTAGTCACATCATGATGGTAGAACTCGAAATTCGGGTTGGGCATCAGGTGTTCGATATTGCGCATATCGCCGGTGATCAGGTTGTCCATCCCGATCACATACATTCCCTCCTTTAAAAAACGCTCGCAGAGGTGCGAACCCAGGAAACCTGCTGCTCCCGTAATTAAAACACGTTTCATTAAGATGAGTAAGTTAAAGTATTTACTATTTTATGATCAGGCCGGCACCACCTTCTCACGACCGATACTGTAATAGGTATAACCCATTTCACGCATCTGATCGAGCTCGTACAGGTTTCTACCGTCGAAAACCACTTTGTTTTTCAGCAGTTTACCCATTTTTTCAAATTCCGGTGTGCGGAACTGAGGCCATTCGGTAAAGATCATCAATGCGTCTGCATCGTCGAGTGCTGCGTAAGGCGTGTGGGTGAAAGTAATTTTATCTCCCAGAATACCTTTTACATTCGTCATCGCTTCCGGATCGTAAGCCACTATCTTCGCGCCGGCTTCGAGCAATGCTTCGATGTTTTCCAATGCCGGGGCCTCGCGGATGTCGTCGGTATAAGGTTTGAATGCCAATCCCCAAACTGCGATCGTCTTGCCTTTCAAGTCACCGGCGAAGTAGCTTTCCACCATTGGAAGCAATTTCTTCTTCTGGTCGTAATTCACGTCCATCACCGATTTCAGGATGCGGAAATCGTAATCGTAGTCCTTCGAAGTTTTGGCCAGCGCCTGCACATCTTTCGGGAAACAGCTACCGCCATATCCGATACCCGCGAAAAGGAAGCGCTTGCCGATACGGCTGTCGGTTCCGATACCACGACGAATATCGTCCACATTGGCACCTACTTTTTCGCAAAGGTTCGCGATTTCGTTCATGAACGTGATCTTCATCGCCAGGAACGAATTCGCTGCGTATTTGGTCATTTCGGCCGAGCGCTCATCCATAAAGATCACCGGGTTGCCCTGGCGCACCAGCGGAGCATACAACTTCTCCATTACCTTTTTGGCTTTTTCCGAGGTTGTACCTACCACCACGCGGTCGGGTTTCATGAAATCTTCCACGGCGACACCCTCACGGAGAAACTCGGGATTCGATACCACGTCAAATTCCACTTTCGCATTTTTAGCGATTGCTGCACGTACCTTCTCAGCCGTTCCGACAGGCACTGTGCTCTTGTCGATGATCACCGCATATTGATCCAGGATCGGTCCGAGATCGTCGGCAACTTTGAGAATATATTTCAAGTCGGCGGAGCCATCTTCACCCGGAGGCGTTGGTAATGCGAGGAATATCACCTGCGCATCCTTGATACCCTCGGCCAGGTTGGTCGTAAACAACAAGCGTCCTTCCGCCACATTGCGGTCGAAAAGAACGTCGAGGCCCGGCTCGTAAATGGGTATTTCTCCTTTTTGAAGGCGTTCCACCTTTCTGACGTCGATGTCGACGCAAGTCACCTGGTTGCCGGTCTCGGCAAAGCAGGTACCTGTCACCAAACCAACATATCCTGTTCCTACTACTGCAATTTTCATAAACGGTTAATTATTATATAGCTGTTTTGGCACTTGTTTAATAAAATCCGGGAATTGTACTTAACTAAGTCCAGTGCGTAAGGACGGTTGCAAAAGTAATTTTTTTAAGCGAATGTTCACCTTCGCGATTTGTATTTGTTCGTTACTGGCTAGCGATTTTGTCGCATTCTCACTATCATTGGGTAATCACACAAATATAATCATCAACACCTATGGACACACGAGAAAAAGACCTGACTACGAACCCCTCCGACGAAATTTGTAACCTTATCAAACAAACCGTCAGGGATTTTGCCGCGCTGCACATCAGGCCAAACATCCGCACCTGGGATGACCAGCAGCATTTTCCGAAGGAGCTCTTCAAACAAATGGGTGAGCTTGGCCTCATGGGCATGCTCATTCCCGAAAGTCTCGGCGGGGCCGGCCTCGGCTACCGCGAGTATGTGACTGCGATCGTCGAACTGGCGAAAGTCGACCCGTCGGTAGCATTGTCGATGGCGGCGCACAATTCGCTCTGTACTAACCATATTTACATGTTCGGCACCGACGAACAGAAGCAAAAATACCTCCCCGGCCTCGCCACAGGCTCGCTTGTGGGCGCGTGGGGCCTTACCGAGCCCAACACCGGCTCCGACGCGGGTAATATGCGCACGGTGGCCGTGCGCGATGGAGATGACTGGGTGATCAATGGCTCCAAAAACTTCATTACCAACGGCAAAAGCGCCGATGTGCTCGTCGTAATGACCCGTACCGGCGAACCGGGCGATAAGCACGGTGCCACCGCATTCGTTCTCGACACCAATACGCCGGGTTTCAGCGCGGGCCGCAAAGAAGACAAGCTCGGTATGCGCGCCTCGGAAACCGTAGAACTGCTGTTCCAGGATTGCCGCATTCCCGACAGTCAGCGGCTCGGCGAAATCGGCGACGGGTTTATACAATCATTGAAAGTCCTCGACGGCGGCCGAATTTCGATTGCCGCATTGGGCGTAGGCACCGCTTGGGGTGCATACGAAGTCGCATTGGCCTATTCCAAAGAACGCAAACAGTTCGGCAAAGCGATCTGCGACTTTCAGGCCATCGCGTTCAAACTGGCCGACATGTACACCGACGTCCAGGCCTCCTCATTACTCACCCTCCACGCCGCCGCATTAAAAGACGCAGGCGAAAAAGTGACATTGGCGAGCTCGGTGGCCAAATACCACTCTTCCGAAACCGCTGTGCGCGTGGCCAACGAGGCCGTGCAAATCTTCGGAGGCTATGGCTTTGTGAAGGATTACCCCGCCGAGAAATTCTACCGCGACAGCAAGCTCTGTACCATCGGCGAAGGAACTAGTGAGATCCAGAAAATAGTGATTTCCAAGGAGATATTGAGGAATTAAATCGCGCTTCCGTTAGTCCGATCCCTTCTTTTAATAAACTATAATAACTATCCCAACCGGCTGATAAATAAGCACCACCGGTTGGGATTTATTGCTTATTCAGCCCAACCAACGGCACGGCTATCGCTTTCCGCTAACCCAAATCAAACATGAAATGTGATGGAAAGATTGGTACTAATGCTGCTCCTAATGGTAGTCGGCTACGCAAACGCACAACCAGCCGGCTCCGTGCCCGGCAATCCGTCGATAACAGCTTCGCTGGTTTCAAACCAGGTTGTTTTGCTCACCATCAGCGAAAGGTTCGATACCACAGGCTGCCATGAATTGAAGCGCTATTCACTGCAATCCGCCAATGACCCGGACTATCAAACGGTTACACAGCCCGTCCGGGTCGGCCGGCATAGCTTTGTAAAAGGACTCTCACCTTCGGACGACCCCACTATCGTTTTCGAGTTGTATGTGATTTTTGAAAAACCCCTGAAAAACAGCAGCCTCTACCATTTGCAGGTTGCTAACATCAGCGATACAGACGGCAATGCTGTAAATCTGGATACAACTTTCATTTTCAGCGACGCCGGAATCCATGGAAATGTAAAAGTTAACGAGGTAGGTTATCTGCCCGAAAGCCCCAAACTGGGAAAACTGGGCAGGTTCCTCGGCGACGCATGGTTTATGCCCGTCGATTCGCTCCTACCTCCCGCATTCCAAGTTATCAGCGAAGATCAGCAGGCTGCGTTCAACGGCACTTGCACTTATCTCAAAACAGATTCAGCATTCAGCGGGGAAAGCGTATTTGAAATAGATTTTTCGGCTTTGGAAACACCGGGCAAATACTACATTTATGTGCCCGGATTCGGCAGTTCAGAAACTTTCATTATCGCTTCGGATTGCTACAACACACTTTATTTCAACACAGCCAGAGCATTATACTATCAGCGGTCAGGGGAAATTGAACCCGCCTACGGAGGCCAATGGGCCCGCGAAGGGCTACCTGCCGAAACTGCACAGATCCATTCCTCGCACCTTAACTCGGCACTTTACACTGCCTCCGATTTCCCTCCCGGCACCCAGTTACCGATGCAGGGCGGCTGGCTCGATGCGAGTGACTACGGGCGATACGTGCCCACCGCGGCCAGTGCGCTATTCATCATATTCACCGCTTTTGAAATGTATCCTCAAAAATTTCCGGACAACTACCTCAACATTCCGGAAAGTGGTAACGGCGTCCCCGACTGGCTCGATGAGGCGAGGTACGAAACCGATTGGCTGCTGCAAATGCAGGCCCCCGACGGCGGTGTGTATTTTCGCGTTACACCGGCCACCTGGTCACAGGGCCTGCCGGGTGACGAGCAAAATCCCCTCTACATTTCGGAAAAAACGACACAATCGACCGCCTTGTTCGCTGCCGCTATGGCCATGGCAGCAAGAAATTTTAAAAACTTCGATCCGGCTTATGCGGCGCTCTGCCTCGAAAAAGCCCGTTATGCGTGGACATTCCTGAAAAATCACCTTACTCCAACGCCGCCGGTAAGTGTACCGGGCATTTCAGCCGGCCCTTATCCCGATCCGATCGACGCCGACAACCGCGCCTGGGCGGCGGCAGAGTTGTACAAAACAACCGGAGAAGCCCAATACAATGCAGATTTCGATGAATGGTATGGCCAAATACCGCACCAGTTCCACGCGACTATGAGCTGGCAGCAGCATACTTTTAAAGCCGCATGGGCTTACGTTACTACTACTTTTGATGTAAACAATGCGTTTGTGGACGAATTCAAAAGCAAACTGAGCAGCGAGGTTTTGGTGAATTACTACAACCGGACCATGAAAATCCACGCCTATCATGGTGCCTACCACCAATTCAAAGGTTATGTGGGCTATGGCTCCTTCGGAATGGCCCAGAGCTATGCTTTTGACTACATTATGTTTGCACACCTCCTCCAAAAGCAGGAATTGCCGGGCTACGCGAAAATCCAGATCGATATTCCGCTAGGCAACAATCCGCTGTCACAATGCTTTATCACGGGTACAGGCGTGCATTCGCCTGCACATCCATTACATTGGTCGACCGCAACAGACCAATATGCTCAACCGGTTCCCGGTATACCGGTTTTCGGACCAGCCGCTTCTCTTTTGATGAACCGGCCGTCGAGTTTCATCATCCAGGACTCATTGAACCGGTATCCTTACGGCTACAAAAAAGAAGATCCATACCCGGTACTTCGCCGTTACACCGACGCACGACAGGCGGTTGAAATGTCGGAGTTTACGGTACAGGAGATCGCTGTAACTGCGGCAGTATTTGCGTATTTCAGCAGCGTTCTTACCAATCCGTTACCTGTTTTACTGAGAGATTTTACGGTCAAAACCGAAAGCTGCAAAGTCCGGCTGCATTGGAGCACATCGGAAGAAGTAAATACGTCGCACTTTTCCGTTTACAGAAGTAGCGATGGTAGAAATTTCCATGAAATAGGCCGCGTCGAGGCATCCTACACGTCCAATGTTTCCCGGTACTACCATTTTGACGACGATTTCCCCGAAACCTCAAACTATTACCTTCTTCGCATCACCGACACCGATGGAACATTTAAAAATTCAGCCATCCGTTGCGCAAAATCGCCTTGTAACAGTGTCCAGTGGGCCATTCTTCCGGTTGAAACCGACACCTACCAGATCACCATTGAAAACCCTTCCGGCAGGCAGCCAAATGGGTATCAGGGGGAGCTTTACAACATGCTGGGCCGGAAGGTCATGCAAGTTCCTGCTGCCGACAATATGACTTTCAAAACCTCCCGATTGCCCGCGGGCATGTACATTATGCATCTCCGAAACGCGGCGGGCGAAGATTTGGGCAGCCGGAAGCTGTTGATCTTTTAACCGACCGACCATTTATCCGGGACATCGACCGACGGGCACCGTTACCTTACATTAGTCCGAGACCGATAGGATTGAACGCCACTTCGTGTTATTTTCGCCATAGACCTTAAACCGACTTGTTATGACCCCTTTCATTGTTCTGCTCGTCCTGGTGGTGCTCACCATTCTGATGACCGTCAAGGTTGTCCCACAGCAAAGTGCTTACATTCTGGAACGTCTGGGAAAATTTTACGCCGTTCTGCAACCGGGCGTCAATTTCATCATTCCCTTCTTCGACCGGATTGCTTATAAGTACACGCTCAAAGAGGCAGCTGTTGATATTCCAGAGCAGATTTGTATCACCCGCGACAACGTGCAGGTTCGCATGGACGGGGTCATTTTTATACAAGTAATCGACCCGCGCAAAGCAGCCTACGGTATTTCCGATTACACTTTTGCGGTAATCCAGCTGGCGCAAACCACCATGCGGAGCGAGATCGGTAAGCTGGACCTCGACAAGACGTTCGAGGAACGTATGACGATCAACCGTGCGGTGGTGGAATCGATCGATGAGGCGGCTACGGGCTGGGGCGTGAAGGTGCTGCGTTACGAAATCAAGAATATTACCCCGCCGCAGAGCGTATTGAATGCGATGGAAAAACAAATGCAGGCTGAACGCGAGCGGCGCGCGGTGATCCTGCAATCGGATGGTGAAAAACAGGCGGCTATTAATGTAGCTGAGGGGCAAAAGCAAAAAGTGGTACTGGAATCGGAAGGTATCCGTTTACGACAAATCAACGAGGCGGAAGGTGAAGCTTCGGCATTGAAATCGGTGGCAGAAGCTACGGCCGAAAGTATCCGGCTGGTAGCCCAGGCGATCCGCGAGGAAGGCGGCGCCGAGGCAGTTCAATTGAAAGTGGCCGAAAATTATGTGGAGCAGTTTGGTAAAATAGCGAAGGCCGGCAATACGCTCATTCTCCCGGCTAACCTCGCCGACATGGGCTCGCTCATCGCGACGGCATTAACCGTAGTCAAATCATCGGAACACAAGCAATAGTATCATGGATTTGACCTTACCTCAGATTTGGCTCATCGTAGGGCTGGTAATGCTTCTGGCAGAACTGGTTAGCGTCCTGCTCGTGTTCGTTTTCTTCGCGGCCGGCGCATTGCTCACATCCCTTCTCACGTCTATCGGTCTATTGCCGACTACCGAAAGCCAGATCCTGGCTTTTTCGGCTATTTCGCTGGTTTCGCTGCTTGTGCTCCGGAAACATGCCCGTAATTTGCTCGAACGCCGTTCCGCGGCGGAATACAGCGAGTTTACCGGCGAAACCGCCATGGTGATCCGCGACATTCCCGGCAACGGCGAAGGCCGCATTTATTACCGCGGCGCCGAATGGAAAGCCATTTCAGAGAATCATGAGAATATCCCGGCCGGCAGCAAAGTCGTAATCAAAAAAACAGAGGGCATCGTCCTGATCGTGGAAGAATCCTGACCTCGGAATAACAATTCAAACAAAAAGCCGTGGGTCCGATTGATTCGGATCCACGGCTTTTTATTGATACAGCTAAATTACCTTTTCAGCGCCTCCTCTACCGGATGCCCGATGTTACCGCTGGCGGGTAAAATGTGTAGCAAAGAAGCGATCGTCGGGGCGATGTCGCAAACAGAGGTTCTTTTCACGGTTTCCCCTTTGTTGATACCCCAGCCAAACATTACGAAAGGCACCTGAGTGTCGTAGTTATAAGGTGTTCCGTGGGAGGTTCCGGTGGAAGTTCCGTAAAACCAGCCTGGCTGCGATATCACCTGCAAATCTCCGCTGCGTTTCGCATTCACGTTATTTTTATACAATTCCAGCTGATAAGTGTTGAGCGGCGCCTTGCCCATGTCGGTAAGGTCGATCACGTCGGCAATGCCGGGCACGGTCAATGCAGCATCGCGTACCACGCTATGCGCGGCTGCTATGGTGATGTTCTTTTTCCTCAAAAGGCTGTGGTCTAAATAGAGCTGGTTGTTATCCGTAGCTACCACATATTTATCTTTTCCAAAAGCCTCATTCAACGCATCGGTAACGGCATTGGTGAGCAACTTACGATCCACCAACCCAGCCGGCAGTTTGTGTTCCTTCGCAAAACCCGGAACATCCACTACCCCATGGTCGGCGGTGAGGAATACCGTATACTGGCCTTTTCCCACCCAGCCATCGAGGAAGTTGAACAAATCAGCAAATTCGCGGTCGAGGCGCAGGAAATCATCCTGCTGCTCCACGGAGTTCGGGCCGACACGGTGGCCGATTTTATCGGTCGACGAGAAACTGATCGCCAGGAAATCGGTATCTTTTCCTTTCCCAAGCTGCTCGCCTTTGATGGCCTCGATAGCCATTTCCTTCGTGATGGTGTTACCCCACGGCGTGTCGGTTACAATCCCAAACGCGTCACCCGCCATTCCAACGAGTTCATAAGGGAATACCGGTTTTTTTGCTCCGGGCAGCTTCCCTTCCCAGGGTACATCGTCGGGAGAGCTCTGCATGTAAGCGTCCGCTGTCAGCAGGAGGTCCCAACCCTTTTGCGCATAAGCAGCCGGCATTTTCTTCGCATTGTAATCCTTCGCCCATTGCGGAAGATCATCCATATAATAGGTACTGCTCACCCAGTTGCCGGTTTTGGAGTCAAACCAGTAGGCTGCATTTGCAGCATGGCCTGCGGGCAGGATCGAGCCGCGGTCTTTGATAGCCACACCAATAGTCTTGGAGCGGAAGTTGGTCGCAATGCGGAGCTGATCTGTCACCGTGCTCACAAGCAGGTTTTTGGGAGACATTTTACCTACCGCTACATTGCTGCTTCCCACGGTTTTGACCGTACTGTCTTCCACGCAATACACATCCTGTTTCGCAATAGGATCGTACCACTCATTACCAACAATCCCGTTGATGGCGGGTACCGAGCCGGTGTAGGCCGACGCGTGCCCCGCAGCTGTCACTGTAAGCGCGTAGCTGTAATGGTTGTTGCGGCAGTTGAAGCCCTCATTCATCATTCTTTTGAAACCTCCCTCCGTATACTGGTCGTAGTAGCGGTACAGGTAATCGTAACGCATTTGATCCACCACAATGCCAACTACCAGTTTGGGACGGGCGATGGCCGCGTTTTTTGTCGCAGCAGCTTTGGCGGCCTGCGCGGCACCGGCCTTCTTAGGAGTTTGTGCGGAAACGGCCGTCGTAGCCATTGCAGCCAGTACCCAGCAAGCTAATTTTCTCACAATTAAGGGGTTTAGATAAAACAAAAAAAACTGCGTAGCCCTATATTGCCCGAACCCGGTATGGCCCGCAGTGAATACTCTTTTTCAGGTTACTTTTTCAATGCTTCCTGCACCGGGTTACCCACATTGCCGCTAGGAGGCAGGATGTGCAGCAATGCAGAAATGGTAGGCGCGATGTCGGCAATAGAGGTACGGCGAAGTGTTTCCCCTTTGTTGATCCCCCAGCCGTACAACAGGAAAGGCACGTGGGTGTCGTAGTTATAAGGCGTACCGTGGTCGGTACCGGTGCTCATGGTGGAAGCAAACCAGCCCGGTTGCAGCAACACCTGCAAATCGCCGCTGCGCTTGGCATTGATATTGTTCTTAAACAGCTCCAATTGATAGGTATTCAACGGTGCTTTACCCATGTCGCGCAGATTGATCACATCGGCTACGCCGTCAACCGCCAGCAATGCGTCGCGCAATGTCTGGTACACATCCGCCACGGTGATTTTCTTCTCTTTCAGGATGGCTTTGTTGAGGTAAAGCTGGTAGTTTTCAAATGCGGAAACATATTCCGCCTCGCCATAGGTATCGTTCAGTGTTTTCACGATGGTGCGCGTCAGGGTAGTTGCATTCAGCAAGCCCGCTGGCAGCTTGTGCTCCTGCCAGAATGCCGGCACATCCATGGCACCGTGGTCGGCGGTGAGGAATACGGTGTAGTTGCCCTTACCTACCCAGCTGTCGAGGAAGTTGAAGAAATCGGCGAACTCGCGATCCAGTTTCAGGTAGTCGTCCTCCTGCTCCACCGAATTAGGCCCGAACATATGGCCGATGCGGTCGGGAGAAGAGAAGCTTACGGCGAGAAAGTCGGTGTCGGCACCTTTGCCGAGGTTTTCACCCTTGATTGCAGCGATGGCCATTTCTTTGGTAATCGTGTTGCCCCATGGCGAAGTCGTCATCGGGCCGTATGCATCGCCTGCATTGCCTGTCAGGTCATGCGGGAATACCGGCTTGGTAGCGGTCGAGAGTTTCCCTTCCCAAGGTACATCGTCCGGCGAGCTTTGGGTATATTCTGCAATAGGTAACAATGTATTCCAGCCTTTGCCCATGTATTCGGCAGGTTTTTTCAGGCTGTTATAGTCGGTAACCCATTGTGGCAAATTATCCATATAATAGGTACTGGTCACGAAATTCCCGGTTTTGGAATCAAACCAATAGGCACCCGATGCCGCGTGACCCGCAGGCAGAATGGAAGCGCGGTCCTTAATCGCCACGCCGACGGTTTTGGAACGGAAGTTGGTAGCGATACGAAGCTGATCAGTAACCGTGGTTACCAGCAGGTTTCGCGGCGACATTTTGCCTACCGTTACATTGCTGCTCCCTACGGTTGCCACCGTGTTATCATCCGTACAATACACATTTTTGGCCTGCGCAACGTCGTACCAGTCGTTACCCACAATCCCGTTCATAGCCGGCATCGAACCCGTATAAACAGCCGAATGCCCGGCCGCTGTCACGGTCAATGCGTAGTGGTAATGGTTGTTACGGCAGTTGAAACCCTCGTTCATGAGCCTTTTCAAACCGCCTTCTTTGTATTTGTCGTAATAGCGGTACAGGTAATCGTAGCGCATCTGGTCCACAACCATGCCCACTACCAGTTTGGGCCTTTCCAGCTTGCTGGCCGGCACAGGGGCCGTCCCCCCCGTTTTACTTTTGGTTTGAGCAAAAACAGGTTGAATAATGACGAGTCCCGCGAACAAAACTCTGAGAAGCGGATGATGGATCAATTTCATTGTGATGCTATTGACAGCGTGAGGTTCCGTGTAAATATTACTCGGCAAAGATAAAGATGTACTACGTTTAAAAGCAGAAAACCGGCGTGGTTTTCACGACCGGTTCCCTGAATCTTAATTTCATTTTAATCTTATTTTTTATCGCTTCCGCCAAGCTGCGCGGGTGCTCCCCCCGTTTGAGCACCTTTTTTGGCCTTCTCAAAATCACCCGCTTTAATGATAACGAGCTTGTTGTAGTCGATATGCTTGTTAAATGCGGCCTTGATCTGGTCTGGCGTCAATGCTTCAATTTTTTTCTCAAAATCGGCATCCCATTGCATGGTACGGTTCAAATAAAGGTTGCTACTGAGAGTCGTCGTGAGGGACGCGTCCTGCGAGCGCGCCACCTGCCGCGATTGCAGGTATCCGGATTTGGCTGCTTTCAACTCATCCGCCGTAAAACCTTCCTTCATGACCTTTTCGATCTCCTCTTTGAATGCCGCTTCCAGCTTCTCGGCATTTTGAGGTGCATAAATGGCGTACGACATAAAGGAACCGTTCTTATCGAGCGGGCTCGCCGAGAACTGTGAGCCAACGCCGTAGCTCAACCCTTCCTTCTGACGAATGCGGGTAGCCAGGCGCGAATTCAGGAAGCCGCCGCCGAGCATGTAGTTACCCATAATCAACGCCGGGTAATCGGGATCGGTATCCTGTAATGGCATATTCAACCCGGCCACAAACATTGCATTAGCCTTGTCAGGTGTCTCTATCGCCTTGTTCTCCGCTTTTACCGCCTGGTAAGGGGAGGAAATGCGCGTGAATGGCTTGGCACTCTTCCAACTTCCGAACTCGTCGTTCAGGATTTTCTGGATCGCATCCTTATCGAAATCGCCTACCACTGTTGCCGAGGCATTGTTAGCCCCATAGAAATCCTTGTGAAACTGCCGGATCTGATCGATGGTCGTCGCCTTGATGCTCTCGATATCCTCATCGAATGTGCCGACATAACGCACGTCGCTTTTCGGGTAGGGCGAAGTAATGCGGCGGTATTGGTTAAATGCGATGGCCTGTGGTTCGCTACGCTGCGATTCGATGCCTGCGAGCTCTTCCTGCTTCAACTTCTCAAACTCGTTTTCGTCGAATGCAGGGGTTTTCAATACTTCCGCCACCAGCTTCATCACGGCAGGCAGGTTCTCTTTGGTCGTTTCAATACTCGCCCCGGCCTGATTGGCATTACCGAAGAAGCTGACACGCGCTTTCAGGCGGTCGAACTCATCCTTTACCTGCTGACGGGTTTTGGTTTTCGTTCCCTTGTCAAGCATCGAGCCGGTCAGGTCGGAGATCGTCGCTTTGTTTTGCAGGCTCTTCTCGTCACCGAAACGAAGGAAAATGCGCGCCGCAACTACATTACCACGGGTCTTTTTAGGGAGCAGCGCGGTTTCAATCGTGTTGGCCTTTTCAACCCGTGTCGTACGGCTTTCTACATTGGCCGGCGAAGGATCGAATGCCTCCCCTTCCGCTACCACCGCTTCGCCTTTGTAATCTTTTACGAGGTCGGCTACTTTGGGCGCTTCGGGGATTTCGGCCCGCACCGGATTAGCTTCCGGCATGAACGTTCCCAGCGTGCGGTTGGATGGTTTGAAATAATACTGTGCAACCCGTGCTACGTCCTCAGGTGTTACTTTTCGGATATTGTCGCGGAAAAGGAATGCCAGCCGCCAGTCGCCGGTGGCGATGGATTCGCTGATGCTCAATCCTACCCTTTCCGAGTTGCGGAATTCGAGGTCCCAGTTTTTAAGGATTGTCGTCTTGGCCCTTTCTACATCTTCTTTCGAAGGTTTGAACGTCGCAGTAGAATCCAGCGTCGCGGTGAATGCCTTTTTTGCTTCGTCCAGAGACTTCTCTTTCAGTATCTCAGCCCCGAACAATACGAAACCGGGGTCGAACAGCTGGAATGTGTATCCAAATTGCGACGACGCTTTCTTCGTATCCACGAGGTTTTTGTACAATCTGCCGTTCGGCTCGGTGGTGAGCACCTCGGTGAGCACTTCCATTGCAGGGTAATCGGCGTGCGAGCCGGGCATAATATGGTACATCGCCATCAGCATTTGCACATCGCCGGTCCTTTTCAGTTCCACAAAACGCTCGCCGTCCTGGGTAGGTTCCACGGTGTAGGAGTGCGGAAGAACGCGCGTCGGTTTGGGAATTTTGCCAAAATAATCGTTGATCAAAGCCAGTGTTTTGGGCTCGTCGATCTTTCCGGCGACGGTTAGTACCGCATTGTCGGGCTGGTAATA
>Ga0209676_1001239_pt1 | contig 26880 bp, 23 predicted proteins | sample AraplaCvi_mLB_r2_FD_184282 | JGI IMG/M metagenome (GOLD analysis project Ga0209676, IMG submission 184282) | Arabidopsis root microbial communities from North Carolina, USA - plate scrape MF_Cvi_mLB_r2 (SPAdes) (version 2) | ecosystem: Host-associated > Plants > Roots > Endosphere | place: USA... | reverse complement strand
GTTCGACCAGGCGATGCTCGTGCACATGGCCAAGCGCATCGGCGCGACGATCACCTACACCCCGGCCAGCCACGCGGTCTTCATGACGAAGCCGAAGGTGGTCGCCGACGTGATCGATACCGCGGCGAAGCAGGCGCGGCCGATCGGGAGCGACTGAGCGCGTCGATCTCACGCACAGGAACTTCGGAAGCCCGACATCTGTCGGGCTGCCGTTCGCTCACCAGCAGGTGTCACGCGGTCGGCACGGTGCCGCCATCGATGGTGTATTCCGCGCCCGAGATGGACTCGGCCCGCGGAGAGACCAGGAACGCGATCAGATCGGCCACTTCGCTGGGCTTGGCCGGGCGCCCCAGCGGAATCCCGCCCAGTGCCTGCATGACCATCCGCCTCGCACCTTCATAGTCGGTGCCCGCGTTGGCCGCGATGCCTCCGAGGAAATCAACCGAAGCTTCCGTCTCCACCCAGCCCGGCGAGACGCGGACCACGCGTACGCCCTTCGGCGTCACTTCCTTCGACAACGCCTTGCTGTAGGTCGACAACGCTGCCTTGGCCGCCGCATAGGCGATGGTGGCGTCGTGCAGCGGCAGCACGCGTTGTATCGACGTCACGTGCAGGATCACGCCCGACCCCTGCGCGATCATCGCCGGCAGCACCGCGCGATCCATACGCACGGCCGACATGAGGTTCAAGTCGAGCGCCTTGGCCCACTCGTCGTCGTCCAGCCTGGCGAAACCGCCGGCCGGCGCAGACGATCCGCCCGCCACGTTGATCAGGATGTCGATGCTGCCGAGATGGCGCCCGGCTGCGTCCACCGCCGCGCGCACGCCTTCGGGCGTCGCAAGATCTGCGGCTACGTAGTGCACATTCTCAATGGGCTGCTTCGGTTGGGACCGCGCGGTCGCCACGACGCGTGCATCGAGCCGGGACAGCAGTTCGACCACGGCCGCGCCGATACCTCGCGTGCCGCCGGTGACGACCACGCGCTTGCCCGCCAGTTGGAGGTCGAAGTTCATGGCGAGATCTCCAGCGACGCGATCCTGCCGCGCTCGAGGACGAAGGCGTAGCGCAGGTCCACCGGGCTGCCCGGGAAATTGCCCGATACCCGGCTGGTGACGAGGTAACGGTTTCCTTGCGTCTGCAGCGTGTGGGGCTGCGCGGTGTAGGTGTACCTGGCGGTCGCCTCGTTCTTCCAGGCCTCGATTTCGGCAGCGCCCGAGTGGGTCTTGCCTTCGTCCAGCACGACGCCTTCTTTGGTGAAGCAGCGAGCGACGGCCTGGCCGTCGTGGCGGTCGGCATCGAAGTAGGCCGCGATCGGCTCGGGCAGGTCCAGGTCTTTCATTGCAGTGCTCCGTGGGTGGGGTACGGAGCCAGATTGATGCGTCGTGCCAGGTTAGAGAATCACCTATGATCCGATCAGGCTATGTAGCAGACGGTGCACAATGCGCGGCTCTGATTTCGCGGAACTCAAGGCCTTCGTGGCCGTCGTCGATCGAGCCAGCTTCGCCCGGGCCGCCGATCATCTGGGACTGTCGCGATCCGCCCTCAGCCAGACCATTCGCCAGCTCGAATCCAGACTGGGTGTGCGTCTATTGAATCGCACGACGCGCAGCGTCTCGCCGACCGAACCCGGACGCCGCCTGCACGAGCGGATGGCGCCGCTCCTGCGCGACATGGACGACGCGGTCGCGCAGGCGGTGGGCGCGAATGCGCGCGCCGCCGGAACGTTGCGGATCAACACACTGAGCATGGCGGCGAAGAAGGTGATCGCGCCACGGCTGGGGCGTTTCGTGCACGCGCACCCGGATGTCGTCCTCGACATCGTCATCGAAGACGGCCTCAGCGATATCGCGGGCGAAGGATTCGATGCGGGCATCCGCGTGGGCGCGCGGTTGCAGAAGGACATGGTGGCGGTGCGGCTCACGCCGGACTTCGAACTGCTGGCGGTGGCGTCGCCGGACTATCTCGCGAAGCATGGCGAGCCGAAGACGCCCGATGACCTGCATCGCCACGCCTGCATCAACTGGCGCTTCCCCGGCAGCGGGAAGATCGCGGGGTGGGAGTTCAAGAAGAAAGGCAAGACGGTCGAGTTCTTCGGCGAGGGCAGGGTGATCGCGAACCATCAGGACATCGTCGTTCCTGCCGCGCTGCAGGGGCTGGGCGTGCTGTACGCCTACAACGATGACGAGATCGCCGAAGCGCTGCGCGACGGCCGCCTCAAGCGCGTGCTCGCCGACTGGTCGCCGACCGTGCCCGGGCTCTATCTCTATTACTCAAGCCGTCGGCACATGCTGCCCGCGCTGCGCGCGTTCATCGACTGCCTGCTTGATCGGGATATCAGGCAAGGCCGCTGACACCCTCGTCCGACAACACCTTTCTCGATGTGCGCTTCGGCCTAGCCAGACATCAACATCTGCAATGGTCGATATCCGTCAGCACCCACGTCCTGTCGAACAAGGGCCTCTGCGGGCCGTAGATGCGGAAGAGCGCGGAGCCCGTCCACCTCGCGACGAGCTAAATGCCTGCTGAAAGCGCGTGCTCGTTTGACAACCGCGACACGCAGCGCCAATCGGACGCCACACCCACGCGAGAAGCTGCTTTCGTTGCGACGAGAACGCCTTCGTGTTGCCGCGCTCTCATCCCCAACCCTCGGCGAACGCCGATCCATCCCAGGACGATTCGATGCATAGATACAACGCCGCTCGACGGCTCGCCGCATTGTGGCTGTCGCTCGCGCTCGGGAGCGCATGTCTCGCCGCCACGGCAGCGGAATCCGCGTCGCCGCCTACCGGGGACCTCGACGTGGCGATGCGCGATTGCGCCGCAGAACAGGGAGTGTCGACACCCGAACCCGGTCAGCGTCCGGACGACAGCAAGCATCCCGATCGCAAAAAGATGGACGCGTGCCTCGCTGCAAAGGGCTTCAAGTCCACGGGGAGGGGCGGAAAACGCCCGCGGCCACCAGAGGAAGACGAACTGTGGTGACGAGTCGCGGCGCCTTGTCCTCACCGAACAAGCGCTGAGGCGTAACGGGCGTAGTGCGTTCGTCGTTCGGGCAGCTCGATGTTCCGGCCCATGGCACCGCGGTCGCAATCACGACCGCGGCGATCGTGCTGTTCCTCCTTCAATGGTGGATGACCCCTCGCGCCGTGCCGGTTCGCGAACCGGACGCGGCGATGCAGGCGTTCTTCATCGTTCGCGTAGCTCCCCGCAAACCGCCGGTTCCGAGCCCGACCGTTGCCGGTCCGATACCGCAGGCGCCGCATGGCATGCCACCGATGGCGCCGGAGCAAATCGCAACCAGTCGCGCGCAATCGGCACGTCCACTGACGGAGGCGGTTTACGCGGCCGATGGTCAGCTGCGATTGCCCGCTAGCATGGCGATCGATCCACTGAAACCCGTGGGCACACCGCCGGGCCTTCGCGATGAACGCGCTACGCAGGCGGCCAGGGCGCCGTTCGAACGCCGCAATCCCATCGAGTACCGCCCGACCCGCTTCGACAAGTACTGGGCGACCGACGGCACGCTCGGCGATGTCGCCCTCGAAAAGATCGGCAACAGCCTTCACGGGGTCTCGAGCATCGGCCGATTCGTCCTTGGCGAGGACCACCCGGCAGAGGCGAAACCGCCGCCGGACGTGCGCTTCAATCCCGCCTTGCATGAGCGGCCTTCCGATCTCGGCAGCGAAGCGACCGGCGACGCGTACAAGGCCGCGCCCATCGCGTTCGAGCAGGTGCCGGGGCTGAAGGGCGAAGCGAGTCGGCGCATCCGCGCTCGCATCGACGAAGTGCGCCAACGCTTCGCGAGTTGCGATTCACGGCGAATGCAGGAGCTGCTTGCCCCGGCAGAGGCGAACATGACCGAGCTCGAACATATCGAGCGCGCGATGGCGAACGGCGTCGACCCCGTGCAGGCCGAGCACCTCATGCCGCGCAGTGCGGACCGCGCCTACGACCTGGCGCGCCGCGCCTTGTGGTATGCCGAAAAGCAACTTGCGCGCTGCGCGGCGGTGCCTGGGGGTTGAACGCCGTTGCTGCCGGCTGCGGATGGCTTGCCGGTCGGCAATCGAAAGGCACCACGCAGAGCCCATGACGCGAAGCGCTCAGGACTCGGGCGCGTTGATCGTTGCCTCGATGCGATGACCGTCCGGATCGATGAGGAAAGCAGCGTAGTAGTGCTCGCCGTAGTCGGGCCGCAGACCCGGGGCACCGTTGTCGCGGCCACCCACCTTCAGCGCGTCGAGATGGAATGCCCGGACCGCCGTTCTTGACGGCGCCGCGAACGCCAGATGAAACCCGTCGCCGGGCGGTTGCGCATTCTTCCGCAACTTCAGACAGAGCAGGTCCTCACCATCGACGAGGCCGTAACCGATAGCGGTTTCGTCCTCGAACACGCGCCTGAATCCGAGCGCGCCCAAGGCCGCGTCGTAGAACCTTCCCGCAAGGTCGAGATCCCGGACGCCGATGGAGATGTGATGCAGCATGTTCGAAGGCTCTGAATTGAATCGGGCTCTACTCGCAGAGTCCCCAATACGCACCGTAGCACTGTCCGGTTCGCTGCGATGGCGGCGTTCGATCATGAGTCGCCATGGACGATGATCGTGGCGCGATCGAAAGGAGTGTTCGCGATGTCAGACAGCGCCGACAACAGCCTGTTCCGATTCACGCACCTGCGCGCCGCAAAATCCCGATTCAGGCCCGACACCGGCGAGTCGCCGACAGGCGCGGCACCCGCAAGGCGCACGCGCACGACGCCGCGCGAGCGACCGGCCGCTGCGGGGCGCGTCGCAACCGATCCGGTGCGCGAGTCGCAGGATCTGGTGCGTGCGCAGCGCGAACTGGACAAGCTCGAACCGCTGCGCGATCTGGACCTGTCGTCGGAGCGCGGCATGTTCACGTTGAATGCGGGCGCGATCGAGCGCTTGTCGTCGCGCACGAAAGCGACATTGCAGAAGCTGGGTGTGTCCTTGAACCAGGCCAGCATCGGCCAGCTGGTGGCGTCGATCGAGGTCGCCCTGTCGCCGGCGCAACCCACCGACCAGCCGGGCGAAGCGCCGGTTCCGAGTGCGGAACCCGCACAGCTGCGCGCGGTGGGCGTCGCCGACCTGCTGGTGGTGAAGCAGCAGATCAAGCGGTACGAAGCCGGCGAAATCGCGCACATCGAGAATTTGCTGGCCGGCGAGTCGAAGGTGCGCACGCACCGGCAGCTGGCAAGGACCGAAGAGGTCATCAGCACGCTGCGGGAACGCGAACAGGAGAAGGAGAACGAACTGCAGACCACCGAGCGGTTCGAACTCAACAGCGAGACCACGCGGACGCAGCAGACCGACCACAAGGTCGGCTTCGGACTCTCGCTGTCGGGCAAGTACGGACCCACGGTGGAGTTCGAGAGCAAGCTCGACGTCAGCGACCAGACCAGTGAGGAGAACGGCCTCAAGAACTCGGTCAAGTACGCCAAGGACGTCGTGGAGCGCTCGAAGGAACGCATCGTCGAACGGGTTCGCGAGGAGCGGCGGCTGACCATCCTTCGTGAGACCGAAGAGGTCAACGAGCATCGCCTGGCCAACGAGGGCAGCGAACATCGCGCAGGCATCTACCAGTTCGTCGACAAGGTGTACGAGTCGCAGGTATTCAACTACGGGTTGCGGCAGATGTTCGATTTCATGGTGCCCGAGCCGGCCTCGTACATGTGGCACCTGGAGCAGATGCCGCAGCCCGATCCGGAGCTGCCGGTACCACCGGTGCGGCTCGAGGTCGAAGCCCCGGACGCCACCTACGTGCATGAAGGCAATTACCTGCGCCTGGGCGCCCGTTACGGAACGCGCGGCCTCAAGGCGCCGCCGCCGATCTTCCTGGTCAGGAGCGCCAGCGTCACCCAGGGCACGGGCAACGATTCGGAAGAGAACCAGCCGCGCAGTCGCAACCAGATCGAGGTGGCGATCCCGAAGGGCTATCGCCCGGTGTGGGCGCTGACGACCGTGGTGGGCCTGACCGACGAGGACCCGCACTTCGCCTTCAGCGTGGGCAACGAATTCGATTACTGGCGACCGGTCGCCACCGGCGAACGCATCGACGTGCAGGAAGGCAGCCTGCGCTTCTATCGCCCCAATGCGAACCGCGTGACGGTGTTCCCGAGCGACGGCGCGCTGTTCGCCGACGACGACAAGCTGTACATCCACATCTTCGCGCACGAGACGGCCAACTACAGCGTCCATTGCAAGGTCACTTTCCAGCGTCGCGAGGAGGCACTGCGCGAGTGGGCCACGACCACCTACGACGCCATCGCGGAGTCGTACTCGAACGTGCTGCTGAGGTACCAGCAGGATGTCGAAGCGCTGAAGCAGAAGAAGGATGCGCAGGCCGGCCTCGGCCTGGAATTCGGCAATCCACCGTCCGTCAACGAGCGCATCATCCGGACCGAGCTGAAGAAGCACTGCCTTGCGTTCATCCGCAACGAGCACGCGGGCCTGCTGAACACCACGCACACCGCCGGCGGGTCGATCTATCCGCCGTTCTTCGACATCGCCGACGCAAAGGCCGATGGCGAATGGGTCCGCTTCTTCGAACACGCCTTCGAATGGGATCAGATCCAGTACGTGTTCTATCCGTATTTCTGGGCGCGACCGGGCGGCTGGGCCGAGCGCTTCCGCGCGCGCAACATGGATCCGGTGCTGGAGGAGTTCCTCAAGGCCGGCTACGCGCGCGTCGTGGTACCGGTCCGCGTCGGATTCGAGGCGGCCGTGTCCTACTTCATGGAGACAGGGCACGTGTGGAACGACGAAGGCGAACCGCCGATCAATCATCCGCTGTACAAGCCCATCGTGGAGGAGATCAGGGAACGCACCGGCGGCGATCTGGGCGAAGTGCCCGTGGGCGATCCCTGGGAAACGCGGATGCCCACTGCCGCCGTCCTGGTGCGCAAGGGCGAGACGCTGCCCGAATGGGAGCGCGTGTCGCCCCAGGAATGGAAGTGGAAGCCCAAGGCCTAGCGCCTGTGCGACGGGGCGACCATGGCACCGGGCATGCCCGCCTTCTACCGTGAAGTGGACGACGCGATCGCGCGGAATCCGCCGGACGTCGACGACCTGCTGGCGCTGCGGGCGCTGTGCGTCGCGGTGGAAGCGGGCGATCGGGCCGCCGCATCGGCCGGCTTGCGCGACCTGCTCGGACGCCGCGGCGTGGAGGATCCGCTGCACGCCATCTCAAGCGAGCTGTACTGCGCGCTGCTGGCACGCATCCTCGTGCTGGGATGGTTCGACGAGTTCGATCTGCTCATCGCGTGGCCACAGACATTGTTCGGCACGCGCGACGAACGCATCGCCCGCAACTGGGACGGCGTTGTCACCGTCCTGGTGCAGCAACCGCAATCGGTCGGGCTCCTGACCGGTTCCGACCGCGAAGCGCAGTGGCGGCGAGCCGTCCACGCGCTGGAAGGCGCGCTTCGCCATTTCGAGACGGTGCGCCTGCCGCCGCCATCGATACTCAGCCCGCTAGCCGGTGGCGGCGTGTACCACGAGCCGCCCGCCTACCGGGACGTGATGTTGTACCAGCAGCTATTGGAAGCCGTCGAAGCGTTCTACCGCATCGTGCAGACGCTGTTCCAGCAGCTGTTCGACATCGCGCTGGCCAGGCTCGAGCAGGACCACCGTGACGCGGTCGGGATGCGGAAGTTGCAGGCGCTACAACTCGGGCTTTGGGTGCTGTTGAGCCCGAAGGACATTCCGAAGGGAATGACGCCCGGAACCGCGCGCGACGCGCTGACCCGGCACAACGACCGTCGCACGATGATCCTCAACCGGCCGATACGTGTCGCGGAATTCCGTTACGGAAACGGCCGGCAGCGTCATCGCTTCCTCGACGCGTTCCCCGCCTACGACGCCAGGAGCGTCGTCTTCAATTCGCTCGACCGCGACGACACGGAGCGGCCGCACGTGCGCGGCGAGAAGATCGGCAGCCTGCAGGTATCGCGCGACCGGCAGCTGGCGTACTTCCTGTTCGCCTACGGACACCCGTGGGATGCCGCGGAGCCGCCGGCACCGGCACACCTTTTCCGCAGCGCGCTGATCGCAGGACGGTTCCGGGGCCGCCTCCGGGTGGTCGACAACGACGAAGTGGTGGATTTCCTCGTCGCCCTCTTCGACGACATGCTGCGCGATCTCGTCCGGCAGGCATCCGGCACACCCGACATGGCGAAGCTGGGCCTCAGCGCCTGGCGCGAGACCGTGAATGCGGCAAGCGCGTACTTCGGCCAGGTGACCGCGCACTCGCGCCTCAACCTGACCGAGGACCCGCCGAACTACCTGACCCACACCTTCCCGCGCAACCTCGCCGGCCGCCTGCTCCACGATTGCGGCGTCCATGCGGTCCGGCTGGCGTACATCCTGCTCACCGTCCTGGGGCGAATCAACGCAGTGCACGACAACATCGCCGGAGCGGTGCAGGCACGCTGGGTGCGACTGCCGCTCCACGTGGGCATGCTGATCCAGACCGAACATTTCGGCGTGGTCGTGCAGCACAACGAATACAGCGCGGTGACCGGCAACGACGAACTGGCCACCACCCGCGCCGCATGGACCCTGGCGCGACCGGCGCAGGAAAGCGATCCAGCCGATCCCGGCGACGCCACGCTGAAGTTCCTGGAAGACCTCACCGCCAACGGGTTCAGCAGCGACCTGGACATGCCGATCGCATCGGCACCGATCCTTGCACCCGGCGAACCGGTCACGGTGGCGTCCATCTGGAACTCGTACCAGGGCAAGGTCGTCCGGTCACAGCTGTTCACGCGCCTGGTCGGCGCGAGCAACGCGCCGCAGTACCAGTTCGACGTACGTTACCTGCGCCTCTCGGAGCAGGAGCGCGACTGGTACAACGAGCACGTGCTGCGCTTCTGGAACGTCGAATGCTTCGCCATCTGGCAGACGTGGTCGAGCACCCTCACCCGCGCCCGCATCAGCGACAAGGAATACGAGCAGGCCAAGCGGGCCTACGCGAAGGAACTCAACGAAGCGCTGGACCGCGTGCAGGACAGTTACGAAGCGATCATCCGCCCGAAGAAGGACGAGCTCAGTCGCGACTTGCGTGCCGACGGCAAGCTCCTCCTCAAGGGCGTGCGCATCGTGTCGGCGGTCCGGCTCGAGACGGTCCTGCCTTCGGTCGAGAAGGTCGTCGACCACCTCAACGAACTTTCTGTGCCTGGCGTGCGCTTGAAACCCGATTTCGTCCCGCCGTTCGCCAGGAAGGAGGAAGTGTTGCTGGAAGTGCCATAGGAGCTGCGACCAAGCGGGGGCCTTTCAACGAAGCGCGGCCCTCGTAAACCGGGCAAGGCCGAAGGCCGCCCCCTCACACCATCCCAGATACTGTAGAAGGCGGATCAGGGCCCTTCGATACGAGGGGGCGATTGCGCAGGCTCGCGCCACCATTCGCGGGCACAACCAAGGGGTGAGGCATGAGAAGGATGTGGATGGCGTTGGCGGTGGGCGCGTTGATCGCGGGTCCCGTGGCGGCACAGGTGCCGACCGGCAAGATGGGTCCGCTGCGCCCTGACCAGCAACGCTTCTTCGAGCTCTACAAGGAACTGGTGGAGACCGACACCTCGGTCACCACCGGCAGTTGCACGCAGGCCGCCGGGCAGATCGCCGCGCGCATGAAGGCAGCAGGCTTTGCCGACGACCAGATCACGCTGTTCTCGGTGCCCGAGCACCCGAAGGAAGGCGGGCTGGTCGCCGTCTATCCCGGCACGTCCAGCACGCTCAAGCCGATCCTGCTGCTGGCGCACATCGACGTGGTGGCGGCCAAGCGGGCCGACTGGGTGCGCGACCCGTACACGCTGGTCGAGGAGAACGGCTACTACTACGCGCGCGGCATCGCCGACGACAAGATGATGGCCGCGACCTGGGCCGACACGCTGATCCGCTTCAAGCAGGCCGGCTACAAGCCGGCGCGCACGGTCAAGATCGCGCTGACGTGCGGCGAGGAGACCGACACCGCGTTCAACGGTGCGCAGTACCTGGCCAACCACAAACGCGATCTGATCGACGCCGCCTTCGCCCTCAACGAAGGCGGCGGTGGCGATACCGATGGCAAGGGACACCTGGTCGCACAATCGATCCAGGTGGGCGAGAAGACCTACCAGGACTACAAGCTGGTCGCCACCAATCCCGGCGGACACAGCTCGCAACCCGTGCGCGACAACGCGATCTACGCCATGTCCGAGGCCTTGCTGAAGGTCGGCGGGCACGAGTTCCCGACCGAGTTCAACGACACGACCCGCGCCTTCTTCGCGCGCGCCGGTGCGGCGCGCAAGGATGAGTTGGGTGCGGCGATGGCGGCATTGGCGAAGGATCCCGGTGACGCAAGGGCGGAGGCGATCGTCAACACCGACAAGGGCTTCCACTCGATGCTGCGCACGACGTGCGTGGCGACGATGATCAACGGCGGGCACGCGGTCAATGCACTTCCGCAGCGGGTCGAAGCCAACGTCAATTGCCGCATCTTCCCCGGCCATACGCCGGCGGAGATCAAGGACGCGCTGGCCGGGGTCATCGGCAATCCCGCCATCTCGATCGACCTCGCACGCAAGGACAAGCCCTTGGCCAAATCGCCCGCGCTCGATCCGGCGATCATCGGCCCGATGGAAACGTTGAGCGCGAAATACTTCCCCGGTGTGCCGGTGATACCGTCGATGTCGACCGGCGCGACCGATGGACTCTACATGTCGGCCGTGGGCATCCCGACCTACGGCGTGCCCGGCATGTGGGGCGACCCCGATGGCAATGGCGCGCATGGGCTCAACGAACGCCTGGAAGTGCGTTCGGTGTATGTCGGGCGCGATTATCTGTTCGACCTGGTCAAGGCGTTGGCGCAGTAACGGAATCGCCGGTCCCCGACACGCAAGAACGGAGATAGAGGCCCGCCAACGGCGGGCCTTCTCCATTGCGGCGACGGAAGCGCTGCTCGGCGCTGTCGAAGATCAAGCGCGAGGCCAACGACATCACCTTCCGCTAACACTAGCGGGAGCCTCCTATGCCGACCGCCGCCCGGGCGGTCCCTGTGTATTCCCCCGGTTTCCTCTGCTGAAGGAGAAGGTCCGTGAATACGAGACTGGCCAGGCTGGCCGCAATGTCGTTGTGCATGTCGCTGACGTTGTTGACGCTTTCATGCTCCCGCGACGGTGGGCGGCAAACCGAACAAACCGAACAAACCGAAACAGCGCAGAAGCAGGACGCGCCCCTCCAGGGTCCGGGAGGACTGAGCGACAAGGAAGTGGTCGATATCGCGACCGACGCGTACATCTACGGCTATTCGCTGATCACCACCGAAGTCACACGGGTGCAGATGTCGAATGTCGCCAAGGCCGACGCCCTGCACGCGCCGCCGAACCAGTTTGCGAATGTTCCCCGTTATCCACCGGGCGACTATCGGGGCGTATCGGCACCGAACGCGGACACGCTTTACTCCGTCGCGTGGGTCGACCTGCGCAAGGAGCCGATGGTCTTCAGTCATCCCGACATGGGCAAACGCTTCTTCCTGTTTCCGCACTACAGCCTGTGGATGCCCGTCGTCGCGTCGCCGGGCAGCCGCACGATGGGCGGCAAGGCGGCCGACATCCTCATCAGCGGGCCCGGCTGGAACGGTCAGGTTCCTGCCGGCATGGAACACGTGAAGTCGCCCACGCAACATCTGGTCATTCTCGGGCGAACGTATGCCGACGGCACCGAAGCGGACTACAAGGCCGTCAACGCGCTACAGGCGCAGTACAAGCTCGTGCCGCTATCGGCGTTCGGCAAACCGTATACCTACACCGCACCGCCGGTGGATCCGAACCCCGGCTTTTCGATGACGGACAAGCCGCAGAAGATCATCGACGAGATGGACCTGTCCACGTACTTCGGGATGATGGCGCGTTTGATGGGCACGACCGCACCACCGGCGCCGGAGGACGCCGCGATCGTGGCCCGCATGGCCAAGATCGGCCTGGAGCCCGGCAAGCCGTTCGACATCGGCAAACTGTCGCCCTCTGCGCAGGCTGCGTTGAAGGACGTCACCAGGACGGCGCAGCAGAAGATATTTGCACGGCGGGAGACGTCGGGAACCAAGCAGAACGGTTGGTTCATTCCTGCAGCGGCCGGGACGTACGGAACCGATTATCTCCAGCGCGCACTGATCGCCGCGTTTGGATGGCCTGCCAATCTCCCGGAGGACGCGATCTATCCCTACGCGTTGACCGACGGCAATGGCGAAACGCTCAACGGCGCGAATTCCTACACGGTGACGTTCCCGAAGGACCAGACCCCTCCGGTCAACGGCTTCTGGTCGATCACGATGTACATCGACGATGGAGGCTGGTGGTTCAATCCGAACCCGCTGGACCGGTTCACCATCAGCATGCGCAACAAGCCGAAGTTCAACGACGATGGCTCGTTGACCTTGTACTTCCAGAACAAGTCGCCGGGCAAGGACAAGGAGAACAACTGGCTGCCGGCGCCGCAGGGCAAGTTCATCCTGATGATGCGCACGTACTGGCCGAAGGACACGCCGCCGTCGATCCTGCCGCCGGGCAAGGGCACGTGGCAGCCACCGCCGGTGGTCAAGGCGGCGAATCCGACGTCGTAGGTTCCACTGCGTCGGCGTGAGGAACAACCGGACGGCCCGGACATGGGCCGTCCTGCACCACGCGGAATCGGAGCGACGTTTTGCTCCCATGTCCGCGATCGAAAACGTCGGACCATGGGTCCGCGAATGGGAAGCCCGACGATGAGCAACGATTTGCGATCGTTCGCGACTGCTGTCATGGCCCTGTGCATGATGGGCGCACCGCTTGCGTCACACGCGGAGGAAAGCGGAGCGTGGGAGTGGACGATCGCGCCCTACCTCTGGGCGCCGAGCATCGCAACAGACCTCCGCACCGGTCAGCCCCCCGCAGAAACCGACTCGGCATTCTCGGACATCATCGACAAGATCGATGGCGCGTTCCTGATGCATGCCGAGGGACGGGGCGATCACTTCGGTGCGTTCGCCGACTACATCTTTCTTGGCCTGGCGGACGACAGGCAGTTCCCGCGCGTCGCGACCCGGTCCGATCTGGATTCGCAGCTGTTCGAGCTGGCCGCCTTCTGGAGTCCGGGCCAGCAGCGCTCCCATGGGCTCGATGTGTTCGGCGGCCTGCGTTACGTCGACGTGGACCTCAAGGTGAGGTTCGACCCCGTCAACCCGGTCTTCTCCCCGTCGGAGCGCAGCATCGACAAGTCCTACAGCGACTTCATGCTCGGAGCGCGTTACACGTGGGCGTTGTCCGATCGCTGGCAGCTCACGTTGCGCGGCGACGGTTCGTTCGGAGAAACGGAAGGCACGCACAGCGCCAGTGCCGTGGTCCGCTACCACGTGAAGCATGGCGCGTGGATCCTCGGCTACCGATACCTGGCGATAGAGGTCGAGACCGGCGGCAACAATACCGATATCACGTTGAGCGGCCCGCTCGCCGGGTTTGAGTTCGCTTTCTGAAAGATGTGGCGCCAACGCATCGGTTCGCGCAAGAGTTGATCCAAGCGCAACGTTGTATCGCTCGTATGCGGCAAACCAAAGTTTGTCCGCAGCGTCAACCAAACCTTATCCGCCGCGAAGGCAAAGGCGCCCTAGCCGATAGGTCGCCCCCGGCCAGCTCTGCGGCCAGACCCTTCCAGCTGACAGATTTCGCCCCTTTCAGGATGTTTGGTCGGAACGGCAAAGCTAGCCTGCTGAATTCGAATTCATGCCTATGTAGCATGATCTCAAGCTCTGGACCGCAATAGTCCGGCAGATCATTGATCTCGTCGAACGAGAACCCGCCTCTGTTGACCTTCCTGAGTAGCGTATCAAGCGCGCGCAAGAAGTCATGGCTCACCAAGTACCACTCCGCCCTCATTCGGTGAGGTCGGAGCATCTTGTGAAGAAGGCGCTCAAGGCCGATCACCTCCTCCGGATACAGGGAAGTGATAACGAACGCCACATCAATCGGATGCGGACACCCAGTTTGAATGTTACTAAGTCGCCGACGAAGCGAGCAGGTATGGCCAATCTTTACGTATGAGTCGGTCCGCGACCGACACCCAATCAAGTACAAGAAGCTCGGCGAGTCTGCTATCAGCGCATCCACCTCGGGGACAGAGCTCGGCAGCGCTGTGCTCAGTGTGGTCCTTTTCATCGCCGTAGCATCAGGGTTAGTCCCGCAAGCTAATGACTGCCCCTTCCGGCGACATGCAATGGGCGCCTAGCCGTTCACTTATGCGGAGCATGTGGGGAGCTGGCGAGACAGCCCTTACGCCACTCCGACGGAGATACAAAAGCAAGGCTGCAAAAAGGCCTGCAACGGCATACGCGACATTCTTGATATTGGCCGCTTTGCAATTGTTCGAACGGTCGTGTTTGACACCATTGTGGGCAATCCACCACTCAGGATGCTGGCTGCTCGTCCAATCCCGCCATGGCTGAACTATCAAGCCACTTCTTCGAAAGAGGACCTCGCTGCTTAACAGGTGCCCCGCGTCGTCCCCCAATGGGGGCAAAGCAATCTCCTAGCTTTCTCCCTCTTCCAATCCCGGCCGCCAGCTTCAAAACGACCTCGGCCTCCGAGCAGCTCGCGAGCAGCAGCCGCGCACACTCGATCGAATGGGTGGAGAAGTTCGACTCCGAAATCTCGACGAAGCGAGAAAGCCGATGCAAATCCTCCTCCAGGGCGAGGAAGTATGCCCAGTGGATATCGTCCTCTTTCAGCCACCCATTACTCATTCTCTGGTCTCACATAACTGTTCAAGCTACTGGTCGACTTTCAACTGCTCATCGTCCGGCAAGAAGGACGAATCTCTAGACATCGCCTTTGAAGAAATGCTCCTGGTGGCGCCTCTCTGTTTGCTCAGGGAACTTCGCCAACCGCACTGTAGTACGGAGCCTGTCGTGACCGCTATCCGGCATCGATCTCTGACCAAGTTGGCCGTTAACGCGGCGCCCATCAATCGGCCGTACGCATACGACGTGCGCTCCGCTAGATGATTGCGCTTCGCACCGCGACGGCTACCGCCGGACGCAGAATGACCAAAGTTCGCTACACGTCATCCCGCTCGAAGACAAACGGCCTTCCAGGCGTCAATCGGAAGTTGCAGTCTTCAGGCGCAAGCCCATTTAACTTCAACATTACTATCGCCTCGCCCTTCAGTGCCAGGTCGTCAAGCACTCGGATCTCGAGATCCTCCAGGTGAGAAAGCATATGGATGAATCCATTCAAAACCTCGTCGCAGTCCTTCCACAGTTGCTCTTTCGACTCTTGGATGGGTCGAACTCGTAGAGTTTGAATTCCGGAGTGCGCCGCCTGCGCGTTGCGCAGTTTGTTAACCAGGTCCATGTGATCCATGGCGCAATGCTCAAACTCAAGGCAGAGATGAAATGGATGTGCGAGCGTCCCGACCAATGACACAAGATGCGGCAGGTCTCCATTCTTCGCCTTGCAATCTGGACAGGGCGCCTCCAACAGCGCCCCTAGCGCCATGCGCTTGTATCGCGACTCAGGAATCTGCGTGCAGTAGAGCAACTGCTTGATTGCGACCTCGCAAATCCTGGCTGCGTACAGCAAAACCTCGTTGTGCAGGCGAAGCCGCTCTATCTCTGCGTCGACTTCGCTCAGGCCGGGTGTTTCCTTCGTGACAAAATCATGGAGCGCATTGATCACCCTAGCCATTATGAGAGTGAGCGCCGACCCGCTGTACGCGTAAGGGTTGTAGTAGCCGCTGACCTCCAGGAAATCTCTCGTTGACAAGATGTTGAGCTGTCCGCGTTGCATGAGCCATGCCCGCATTTCCTTGGCCAACGGAATGAAGTTAATCCCGACGATCTGCGGCCCGGCCCAGCGGAACGCGTGCGGTCGGAAGCCCCACGGATGGTGTGTGCCATTCCATTCGCGGTGTGGAACATTCTTTGAGCCGGCGTTGATTTCCATAGGGTAAGGGCGCCACCTAACGACCCACAATCTGAGAAGGAAAATGCCGATCTATGGTGTGCACGGGACGGCATTGGCATGTGAGTGGCTGGCGTCACGTCAAGAACGTGCCGCGCCGACCACCACACGCATATCCTCCTGGAGCCTTATGTGGCCTCAACGCGCTATCGCGTTTCGTCCTTTTGAACTTCTTCTGGCAATAGGGGCATTGCAGTACAAACTCCTGACTCTGGAACGAAGGCCGTGGCTGCTTGCTGATCGATCGCCGTGCTGTGCCCCGTGGCTGCCTTGTGGTCGCGGAGCGACTAGCAGAATGCAGGCCATGTTCCCGCCTAAAGCTCGCAGACTGAGGCGCTTCAGCCGCCTTTGAGAGCTGGATCTCTACACGCGGATCGAACTCGACGTCTGTCAACTCTAATCTTTGAATCTTGTGGCCTAGAAAGCTTCTCCAGCCAGGCGGACTGTTTCCTCCTTCTAGGTTCCAGCCGTAGAAGTATTCTCTTGATTGAGCATTCTCTGGCTTCTTGAACAGAAGCGCATACGGCTCCACCAGTCGGGAAGCACCATCGTAGATGAGACGTATTACTCGCCGCTCCGATCCTGCTCGGAGTATGGGGAACCTCAATGCAGCGGGGAAGAACTCCTCCATACCTGCCCCGCGACTTCCAATCCCTGAAAAGATCTCACTGACGAAGCCCGCTAGGCGCTCAGAAGCAGCACCTAGATCGAAGCGGCTATTGGTTGGACAGACCAAGCGATCACGCCAATCCTCCTCAAGGCCGTCAGTCGGCACAGCGAGCAAGATCTCCCTTGCGGCACCCGGGCTACGCTCGAATATGGTCTTTCTTAGAAATGCCGATACAACTTGACCTCGCTCTACACCCAATTCGTTGCGCCAAAGGTGTGCGTACGCCATGTCGAAAAGATCCAAGGCGTGACGACGCTGGAGAAGACACTTCAGCTTCGCGGCAAGCAACTCCTCTAGAGCCAGACACTGGACTGATGCCGCACACAGATCTCGGTCGGAGTATGGATGGACGATAGGAAGCCGCTTGGTGGCGAGCAGAGGTACGTCTAGCGTTGACACATCCATTTGGACTGCGATTGATAACTCTTCGTCGTTACCATAGAAGTCCGAGAAGAACAGGCGCGCTCGATAGACCTCTCTAACGACCTCGTTGAAACCCATTATCGTCCGGTGCAACCCCACACTGGTCCGTTCGACATTGAAGTGGACCGCCGTCACACCCTCAATGTTCAAGCAACATCTGTTCAATGCCTCCGCGAAAGCGCGCTCATCAATCATGCTCACACAAGAGAAGTCTAGATCATCCGAGTATCTCGATTCGGGAAGGTAGATCTTCCTAAAGCAGGTTGCGCCCTTAAGCGTCAACAGAGGCCCTAGGTATGGGTCCTCAGAGATGCACTTCAGCAGCCAGCCGAATACGTAGTCGCGCTGAACGTGCGCGATGTGAACGCCCATGCTCTCTGCAGCAGCGTCTATCTCGCCTGGCTCAATCAAGGAGTGCCTCCCCGGTCTTGGACCTTCCACTCGATCTTGTCTATCAGAAATGCGCGATAGATTGCCGGAGCCTGATAGCTGTAGAACTCTTCTGCTCTCCTGCGGAAGACAATCACGGCAAGGATCGATGCAATCAAGGACACGATCGCGCCGCAGGCGGTGGTGGATTGCCCCGCGGCGACAACGCCTGATGCAATTGAGATGAAGGCGCAGTTCCTGTAGAAGCCGTATCGAGCCAGGAACACCATGAAAGATGTGCTGAGCTGCTTATACTCTACGTAGTCTTTGCAAAGCTGGTACGGATTCTCAACCTTCGCACCCAGCTCTCCAAGGTATCGCGCGCGGATTTCCTGCTTCAGTAAATCCTCTTCCGTCTTGCGTGCTCCAGGTCTGGGTGTTGTCGCCCAACTAAGGGCGTACTTGAATACGTACCTGTCAACGTAGTTCGCCAGTGGCTCAATCAGCATGCCGAAGAGCGTGAATGCGAGCGGGACTGCAACGAGCGTGATCGATGCCGGAACCTTAGCTAGCCCAGAAAGGAGCTCCATGGCAGTCATCGGACCTGCGTAGACAGCAAATGCTGCAGCGGCCAATGAAGCGAGAAGCCCAGTCATGAAGAACGTGAAGATGTCCCACAGTGATACACGCACTTTCTCAATCATTTCTTCCCCTTCTGGGTGAGCACTTGCGTCATGGCCGATGAGCTTCGCCTAAGATCGGCGCCCATTCCGACCTGACCAGCAACGCAGGCCGAGCGTCCGGCGCTAAACCTTTTCGTTGTTTAAAGATTCGACGATTGGTCCGCTAGCATGGTCCTTGAGTATGAGATCGCGAATGTCGCTGGCCCGAGATAGGAGCGCGCCAAACTGAGTTCCGCAAAGAGCAGGCATCGCGAACGAAAGGCTGCCTGCCAACCAAGCAGGGATGCCAAGGCTGTTAGCCTTCAAGAGTGCTGAGAAGAAGGGTATGGCGAAGAGCAGCGCCAATGCGGTCACGAACCGCTTCACCGCGTACGCCAGGAACGCGCTAGGGTGCTGGGCGTAGATTTCGTTCTCCCGCTCCCGCCTTTCGATCATCCGCCTGGCACTTTCTAGTCCGCGCTTCGCAGTTGCGCGCAAGAAAGTCTTGATCTGACCGTATGCGGAGATGAAGCCGAGCATTAGGCCGGCGAGGCCAAGAATCAGGTTGATGGTGTCTGTGGTCATCTGCATCCTTGGCATGCTCCCGGCATCCGGCCGGGTTCCCCGTGAGGCCCGCCCCCGCGAGCTCCCTAACTTTAGAGCTTAGGGAGGTGAGGCGTCGGTCACAAGTCTCTGCTAGCGGCTGCTAATGGCCACACTCGAGCTCGCGGCGCCGCACCCAAATTTCGGATCGCCAGGAGTCGGTCCTGCCTGCCAAGTATCAAGGGCCCTGATAGCTCAACTGTTGTCATCCAGCAGCCGAAGTTCCAAGGTCAAAGTGACTCGACAGCGAAGTTCCGCGGTAATCCGGACAAGATCGCTCAGCGGCAGCTGTCCAATATGCGCGGCGCGAATCGCTGCACGATCAGAATCGGAGAGATTCTTGGTTCGGCTTTGGCCTGCCTCGGTTGCAAGGAAATCTTGAAGCTGCATCAGCAGTTGGGATCGGATATCTAGATCGAGTGCCACGACAGGGTCATCGAACAGCTGATTCCAGACGGAGGTTGCGGATGGCGTATTCACGTGGGAAGCCGACTCACTTAGTCCGCCTAGCCTAACGCAATTTTCTGCCCACAATATAGGCTATAAACTATATAAATCATATACTTACGCTGCGTCGCAGCGTGCGCCCCGTGTGGGGCTGTGCCAGCCTACGCCGGACAGTGACTGCTAGAGCGGCTCGCAACTGACTGGAGCGACTAGATGTCCGCAATCCGCGCGTGGTCGAGCTTGGGCGAGTACTTCCCGGACAAGCCAATCCTGACGTCAGCCGAGGCCGCAAGGCTAATGGGCTTTCGCTCCGGGGACGCCTTGGCTAAGGCGAGGCTGAAGGGCCGGTTGCCTATTCAGATGTTTCAACTACCAGGTCGTCGCGGTTGGTTTGTCGCGACAGATGATGTACGCGCGTGGGTCGAGGAAGCGGTAACCCAGACGACGCCCGGCACACTCTCGCCCCGTTCAGCGGAAACTCGCTGACATCCACTCCTTCTAGGAGGGTCTAGCTATGAGCTAACCGCCACCCGGCGGCAGATAAGCAAAAGCCCCGGCGGCAACCGGGGCTTCTGTCATGTGGAGCTATCGTTTCCGAGCCCACTCTGCGCCGATTCCCCGCTCTTTTCAAGTCCTTCCCGTGGTGGGAGGGCCGACTGCTGCCGCGCCGCGCTCTCAGGAGGCGCGGCCTGAGCCGAGGGACGGTCATGTCATCAAATACAGTGAGTGCTGAGGTTCTTTCCCAGCACGGTGTCACTCAAGACGGCATCAAATACTTCCAGGACGCAGAGAAGAATGGCCCTTCGAGACGGGTTGGGGGCCGGCGTCGATGGAACATGATCTTCGACGTGCCATTCCGGCGCTTGGGCGTGGTGCTGCAAGCAGAGTCCTCATCTGGAGAGTTCCTCTTCCTAGTTGAGCAGGAGAGAAACGAAGGCCTCGTGGCACTCCTCGATCAACCGCCCACCATACCGATCGAGATCGTCGATGCGCTAGGGCGACGCACGAGGACGACACACACCCCGGACTACTTGATGTTCGATGCAGCTGGGGCCTGTGTTGTTGAGGTCAAGCGTGATGCGGAGCTCGAGGAGCTAGTTGAGAAGAGACCCAATGTTTGGGTTAAAGAGGGACCGTCGTTCGCGCTCTTGCCAGCGCGGAGGTACTTCGAATCTGTTGGGATCCGTCATTTAGTGATCCCGAACAGTTCGCTCAGCTTTGAGCGCGCCGACAATTTCCGCATGCTCTCACTTGCGATGAGGGCGACCCCCACAGCTCACGAGCTTCAGCTATCGAGACAAGTCCTGCGGATAGTTGCTGCTGAGAAGGCCATCCAGATCGGCGAAGCGATGCGTCGCGTGGGCACGGGCGACGTCACCTCAATTCTCCGACTGATCTCCCAAGGACATGTTCACACAGATCTTGATCACGTACTTCTCTCGAACCCTCAACGAGTTTGGATCTGCACAACCCAGGAAGACGCCAACACGCTAGAGGCCGCAGATCGAACGTTACATTCGCTCGCAACATCGAGCTCCTTGGTGTCTGGCGAGTTGATTTGCCCTCCCAAATACATTTCAGAGGTAGCCCGAAGAGCTAAGTTCATTGCAGATATAACCGCCTCCGCAACCGAAAGCGAAAAGAGGAAGGACCGACGATACCGCGCACGCATTCGTGCCGCTGATGGAAGCCCCATCGGTCTCGTTCCTAGATGGCGAAATTGCGGGAACCGCAATGCCCGTATCAGCACAACCCACTACGCATTACTAGTACAGCACGTACGAGATGGCCGAAGCGACCCACACTTCCGCTCGGTGGCCCAGTCATATGTGACCTATAAGGATCACGTCCGGGACATGGTGAGCGCGACCTCCTTCCATGAGAGGCCTGTATCGAAGACGACGTACTACTCATTATGGAAGAGCGTCCCGGGCAAGACCTCCGATGCGAACCGACAGGGTGGCCGGCGACTCTCGAACAAGGTTGCAGCATCCCGAGACCCCTCCCGTCGCAGCATTCTCGCTACACGTCCATTCGCAGTGGCGCACGTCGACCATTGGAAGTGCGACGTATTCGTACGCGTGCGGATGGACGGCAAGAAGCACGTCACAAAGCGGCCTTGGCTAAGCGTCATGGTCGACAGCCATACGGGCGAAATTCTCGCGACCTGGCTTCACTTCGGAGAGCCGAATCGCGTCGCATGTGCGATGCTGATAAGGGAATGCGTCCGACGGCATGCCCGAATGCCGGAAATCCTCGTGACCGACGGAGGCTCTGACTTCCGCAGTCGCCGCTTCGCGGAGACCCTTGCAACTCTCGGCGTCGTGCATGCAGAACGCCCGCCGGAGAATCCGCGGTTCGGGTCCGAAGCCGAGCGCCCGCTGGGGCACTTGAAAGATCGTTTCATACGTGGACTGCCAGGATTCGGCGTTAGCATTACGCAGTCTCGGGCCGTTTCAAGAGGATTCCACGCGGGTGAGCGCTCAACGCTAACGTTGCCCGACTTGGCCGAGCGTCTTGCCTTCTATGTGGATGGGCACTACAACCAGACGCCCCGGCCTGGCCAACTCGATGCCCCGGCCGCCATTCGCGAGCAGGCACTCGCGGAATTCCCCCACAGCGGCATCCGGGTCAGTTGGGATCAAGCGTTCCTGATCGCCACTGCGGTTGAACCCCTTCGCAAGTACACCCTATGGGCCGGTAAGGGGCTTCACGTCAACGGGAAATGGTACTCGAGCCCCGAACTCCATGCGTTCATTGGCCCCAAGAAGGATATCTCGGTCCGCGTGGAGCCGTATGACGATTCGGTCATCTACGCAAATGTCGGTACGTCCTGGTTCGTGTGTCAGTCAGCCGCCTCGCGAATCAACGCCACGCGGCCTGACTCCGAGCTAGTGGCCGCGACGACGCTAAAGAGAAGCCGTCGTGAAATCCTCCGAGAAGCCGCGGAGCTTGAAGACTCGCGCTGGGCCAAGAGTCTAAGGCTTACGCGATCGCGCAGCCGCGCTAAGACTCAGAAGGCGAAGGCAGGCTGTAAGGCCGTGGATGGAGCGCCGCTTCGGCCGACCTTCCGCTACGACGACGTCATCGAGGCAGGGGAGGAGGAGGCATGAAAGCACATGGCCGCTACGGCGTTATCACGCACCGGAACTTTGTTTCGGCGGAGACCACGCTACGCAACTACCTGGCATGCAGCGACGAGAGCGACATCATCGCCTTGGTTGGCTGCACACGCGCTGGCAAGTCTCTCATCTTCGGTCGCTTGGTCGAGCACCTCAGGGCTTCCACCCGAGTCACCAAAGAGGGAACCATTCCTCACATACACTTTAGCTTTGCCACTAGCAATGACGGCCGCGTATCACCGAAGTATCTTGCACTGAAGCTGCTTAAGGCGCTCGAGCATCCAAAGTATGTACATGTCGGTGAGCTAGATGAAGCACGTCATTACATACCCGCTACCGGGAGGGACGAGAGCTCGATGAGAGTTGCCCTTGACGCAGCCATGCAAGGGCGCGAAACCACCATCACCATTATCGATGAAGCCCACCACCTGACGCACACCGCAAACGAGCGTGTTCGCGCAAACGTACTGCAATCGATCAAGTGTGTATCCGATGGCAACAGAACGCTTGTGCTTGTGGGTGGTTACGAGCTTGCCTACCGAGGATTGTTCGATTCGGCCCACTTCGCCGGGCGCCTCAGCGTTGTCGAGCTACCACCTTACGAGAATACCTCGAGCGACCTTACAGAGTGGGCCACAATCCTGAAGCGCCTTACTAATCTCTACCCACTGTCTAGCAAACAGCTCCTGCTCGACCAGGCTGTATGGCTGCTCGAAGCAACAAACGGCTCCTTTGGCCTACTGCGCAAGATGATACGCCGCGCGTCCGACGAGGCCACCGCACACGGCAGGGTGGTTACAAGGCAGATACTTAAAGCGCATGCCCCGTCGAAACTTGAGAACGCCATAGTCCGCTCGGACAACGAGCGTGGCCGCGAAGCGCTCGACAGATTCACTGGCGGCAGGGCAGTCGGGCCGCCAGCACCTCGAAGCAGCACGTTCAAACCGTTCCAACGCAAGCCGACGCGCTCTTTGAGTGACGACCAGGAGGGGACTTAGGATGGGCGGCCTCTTTCCAATCGAGCCTTGCGGCGTCGGTACGCGTGAAGTTGAGTCCTTCAGTTCCTACTATTACCGACTCGCGAAGTATCACTCCATGTCGCCGTGTCAGCTCGCCAAGTTTCTTTCGCAGTGGCAATCTGGCCTTGAGCAGAGCAAAGCCGTCAGATACAAATCCTTCGAAGCGAGTCTCTGTGGCGTGAGCGCCACGACACAGTCGTACTTGGACGCCGTCTCGCGGTGCACAGGTGTTTGCGGTCTTGAGCGAACAACGTTGATCCCTCTTGAGCCGATAGTCTCGCCGTCCTTACCGCACTCGCTCAAGCCTTCACGCGCGTGGTGCCCGGCCTGCTATAGGGATTCTAAAACAAGACAGGAGATGATCTACGACAGGCTTGTATGGTGTCTGCTCGCAGTTAACCGGTGCCCCTTCCATAACATTCTGCTGCACACGAACTGCCCGTCTTGCCAGTCGAGACAGCCTCACGTGAGCGGCGCTAACGGCCCCTTCGCGCATCACCTGCCTGCTGGCAATCGCCGCGGCGTTTCGTTCCTGGTCGAATGGCCAGACATCTGTCACTGAAGATCCCCCATCGTTGGATAGGGTCTCTGCCGATGTCCGCTTCGGGTCGGAAGCGGACATTAGCATCGCCGCAGCGGGCTCGCCCGGCCGAACGTCCGCTATCGGCCAGAAGCAATGGGATGGACTCCTCTCCGTCTACGGCATCGAGTGCCAGACTGGAAGCGATGAACCAGTCGCGAACGAGGAGGAGTCCACCATGAACGAGCTTACGCGCATTGGAGTCGACGTGGCCAAGCAGGTGTTCCAGGTCCACGGGGTCGACCGGCACGAACAACCGGTGTGGCGTCGCCGTTTGTCGCGAGAACGGTGGCTCAGGGCCGTCATGGAGGCGGCGCCGCCGGGTTGTGAGATCGGCATGGAGGCGTGCGGCGGCGCGCATCATTGGGCCCGGCAACTGCAGGCGCGCGGATTCCGCGTAAAGCTGATCGCGCCGCAGTTCGTGAAGCCGTACGTGAAGAGCAACAAGAACGACGCCAACGACGCCGAAGCGATCTGCGAGGCGATGAGCCGGCCCAGCATGCGCTTCGTATCGGTGAAGTCGGTGGAACAGCAGGACATTCAAGCCGCTCACCGCATTCGCGCAGGATTGGTTGAGCAGCGCACGGCCAAGGCGAACCAGATCCGGGGCCTGGTCGCGGAGTACGGCCTGGTCTCCCCGAAGGAGTTGTCGTTCCTGCGCCGCGCGATTCCGTGCTGGCTGGAGGATGCCGACAACGGCCTGACGGATCGCTTCCGCCATCTGCTCGATGGCCTGTGGCAGGACATTCGCGCCCTCGATGCCCGCGTGACCGAACTCGATGTCGACATCGCCGCCATCGCCCAGAGCGATCCCGATGCGGTGCGCCTGCAGCAGCTGCGCGGCGTTGGCCCAATCACTGCCACGGCGCTGGTCGCCGCCGTGGGTGACGCCCGCCAGTTCGCCCACGGTCGTCAGCTATCGGCGTCGCTCGGCCTGACACCGCGCCAGCACAGTTCCGGCGGCAAGGAGCGGTTGCTGGGCATTAGCAAACGTGGCGACGCCTATCTGCGCACGCTGCTGGTGCATGGTGCGCGCGCCACGTTGCGAACCGCCAAGGGCAAGGAGGACCGGCTGAGCCGATGGGTCTGTCGGCTGGCCGCACGATCGCACCCCAACGTGGCCTGCGTGGCGCTGGCCAATAAGACCGCGCGCATGGCCTGGGCGATGCTGCGCCACGGCACCGACTATCAACCCGAACTGGCCGCTGCCTGAGTCCTGAAGGAAATCCTGGAGATTGCGAACCCCCCTGCAGATGGCAAACCGGTCGGACCGGCGTCGGCAAACCCCTCAAATGTCCTGGTGCGTAAGCACGTAGAAGCGATTGGGAGCCGGCGCGCGAATAGCCCATCAAGGCCCAGCATCGCGTAGCGATGCATTCAGTCCGAGGCCGGATATACGTGCGCAGTCGACTCGGGCGCCGAACGCCGGAGGGTTGCAGTCAGAGGAGGAGTCCATATACGGACATTCGCCAGAGTTCAGCTCAAGTCGGACGATTTGAACGAAGGGTTGGCCCGTCCAACGCTTTCGGCTAGCCGGTCCGCGATGGTTCGGCCGGACTGACTACCCAGAATGATCAGCTCACGCATCTGAGAGGGGGTTGAGATAACCACTCGCCCATCATGGGGGTACGGCCCCATACCCCATTTCTTTCGATGGTTGTACGCGATCGAGGTCACGTCAGACAGGGAAGTCGAGAAGTCGCTTGAGGCTGGACGGCTCAGCCTTCCCTCGTCGATATACGAACTTGCAGCATTCAGGTCGCCCTGGACCGCAAGCCGGTGAGTGATCAGGCGTGCAATACCGATTCCGCCCTCGGCTCCCGTCACGCCGCGGCACACCTTGCCGCGGATCTCGCAGTCACTAACGGAGACGACGTACGTTCGGTTAAGAACCAACGCGTAGTACTCCATTGCAACGAATGACCAGGTGGCTTGCATGAGGGCTGTGCCGGAATGTCCGCTTTGGGTCGTAAGCGGACGTTAGCATCCGCTGGCTCTCGTGCCGACGTGACGTCTGCGGCGCATGTTGGCCGCTGCACCGTCTGCAGGCCGGTTCGCGGCATCGCCGGTTTACGTCCGCTCCGGCAGTGACTCGCCGGATGGCCAGCGAAGTTTCATGTCCCGCAGCGCGTGGTCCAGGTCGTTGCACAGGGTCTGCAGGACATGGAAGAGCGTGGGCTGGGGCACTTCGAGTTCCGCGTCGTCGTGGCGCACGCGGGCGGCGGTGAGGCGGGCGAGCAGCGACAGCTGGTCGCGGGTGCGCGACACGATGTCGCGCGCGGGGTCGCTGATGACGTAGCAGAGGGTCCGGACCGGCGCCCGACGTGACTTCTTTGGCATGAGTCGCTCCTTTGACTGCGGTGCCCCTGCGGCGGAATGCCGTAGGGGTGTCGGGAGGCTAAGAACCGCGCATAGTCGGCGGGCAGTTTTCCCCTTGCGGGTGTTGTATGGCTGCCGCCCTCCCGACGCGGAACGACTGCGTCAAGTTTGCGCCCGGTTGAGTTCGGGCACAAAAAACCCACCGGTTTGACGGAGGTGGGTGCCGCTATGCGCGGAGTTCTTAGGCTCCGGCGGCGAGTGTTCTTCCTCGCGTAGAGCGCGATCAATGCGACGAAGTCGCGAACGGAATCGGCGTCTCACATTCGCGATGCGCGGGATGGGCACGCGGCCTGTACAGCCGGACGTCGAGCCGTGGCGCAGCGCCCAGTGCTGAAGCGTGACGTGCCAGTTCCAAAGACTCGTGCGCCAGTCCTTGAACGTGGCGCACGAGTGATTTTGCCTGGCACGCGAGTTTTCGAGCCTGGCGCGCCAGTGGTTTTGCCTGGCGCGCCAGGCTCCGACACTGGCGATCGAGGCAAATTGGCTGGCGCGCGAGTTCCTGAGCCTCGAACGTCAGTTCCAAACACTGGCGCGCCAGCCAATTTGCCTCGCGTTCCAGTGTTCATCACTCGCGCGCCGGCCTCCGGCACTGGCGCGGCTTGGGGGCGCCACAGGGAACGACGATCA
>Ga0209676_1001238_pt1 | contig 26885 bp, 26 predicted proteins | sample AraplaCvi_mLB_r2_FD_184282 | JGI IMG/M metagenome (GOLD analysis project Ga0209676, IMG submission 184282) | Arabidopsis root microbial communities from North Carolina, USA - plate scrape MF_Cvi_mLB_r2 (SPAdes) (version 2) | ecosystem: Host-associated > Plants > Roots > Endosphere | place: USA... | reverse complement strand
AGGCCTCAGGATTTCGCGGTACCTGTGGGAGCCCGGCTTGCCGGCGATGGGGCGCAAAGCGGCCCCAAATCACTTGACTGACCGGTATTGGATATTGGTCCGGTTTTTTGTATTCATGGCCGGGTTGGCACGTTCCAGGTGTCGTCTGCTGACGCCGCTGACTCGTCTATCCCGGCAGTGTGCAGGTCGGCGGCGTTGAGCCAGTCCCGGCTGACGTCCGCCTCCCGTGTGGCTCCTACAGGCGCCGCGAGATCCTGAGGCCTGCACCTACCTGTGGGAGCCCGGCTTGCCGGCGATGGGGCGCAAAGCGGCCCCAAATCACTTGACTGACCGGTATTGGATATTGGTCCGGTTTTTTGTATTCATGGCCGGGTTGGCACGTTCCAGGTGTCGTCTGCTGACGCCACTGACTCGTCTATCCCGGCAGTGTGCAGGTCGGCGGCGTTGAGCCAGTCCCGGCTGACGTCCGCCTCCCGAGTGGCTCGCTCGTGTGCGAACTCACGCTGCAGTATGGCCCCCTCGATTGATGACAGCAGTGTGGGAGACGCCAGGCCGTACTCGCCGAGCAACGACCGTGTGGCTTCTGGCGGCAGCTGGCTGATCGCGTTGCGCACTTCGCGGCCGTAATCGGCCAGAACGGGCTGCTTGGCAATGACGACCTCCGCCGCCGGGGAAGGGAACACGGAAGCTGTGAAGCTCTGGAAGTCCTGTGGGGTCGGCATGGCTTGTCATCCTTACATGCTGTAGTCGTTGCCATTGTCACTGCGTTGCAGTGATGGGTTGGTATAGCGGGCGAATGTCTTGTCCAGGTCGGCCGCCAGATAGGCTTGTTCGCTCTCGCGCAGCATGCGCTGCATGCTCTCGGGGGCCGTCGAGGCTGCGATTACCTGGTCGCGCATCGTGGCCAGCAAGCCATCCCTGTCTGCCCTGGAGCCCGGCGTGTTGTCGATCGCTTCGAATGCCTCGAGCAGGGATTGGCGGAGTTCGCGCTCAGCGTAATTTTTCGCTGCCGGCCCTGCCGCTTCGAAGGTTACGCTGCCGATCACTGCGCGATGCATGGCTGTGAACACGTTCAACTCGGCTTCCCGGCTTTGCATTATCCGCTCGGAACGCAAAGTGTGGGGAGGCGTACTGCGCAGGTACCCGGACTCCTGATCGGCAAGAGTGTCGATTGTCTGACGGACTTTGCTGCCGTCAGGGCCGTCCCGCAGAGCGGCTTGCGCTACGTTGGCAAGGGTGATTGCCGGATTGCCTGAGGTCTCGATGGCCTTTTGTCGCATTATCCCGGCGCCGATCACGAATCGGCTCGCATCGCGTATTGATAGCTGCATCTATGTCCGTCGTTTTTTCGCAGGGCTTGAACGTGCCCGATTCAGTCGGCATCCAGCAACATCTGCTTCGCTGTGCGGCTCGCCGTGGTCCGCGCTGAAGCAGATGAAGGCGATCGAATAAGTCTGTGCTGACGTGCTGTGCCAGTCCACTGCGAACCTTGTGGCCCGCTTGTGTGAGTGACCATAGCATTTTTGCTGTTATTTTTCTTGTGCTGAGTCGGAAAATCGTTTTTCTGAAAGATTCAGGTATCCCTAGGCAGGTGTTTTGCCACATGCCGAAAGGATGAAACCGCCCCCCTGTTCAAGCGCCATCCCCCGGAAAAGGGCCACACATGGACGAGGATGACTGCCGTCCCTGCGCTGGTCGGCAAATGAAACAGCTGCCTGCACAGCTCTATGAGGGCGGTAGAAGGAACTGTCGCCCTCTTTTCATAACGCTGCACATTCCTGGATTTTAAAGCCAATTTGCCATTATTTACCGTCCTTTTTACTGTGGGTTCCGGCTCCTGCCGCGAGGCACAGCGGGAGGTGAAGCTTCCTGGGCGAGCGTCCGATGGCTTTGTTAATTTTCTTTCGTAGCATTATTTTGATTTTTTCATTATTTGTGGTTTAAGATTGCCGCGCTTTTCATATCCGCAGGGGCACGACTCGCAGGAGTACCACGGCTCAGGCTCGAAGGCATCCTGGCAGGCCGCCGCTTACAGGTTGCACTCAGCGCAATGCAAGGACGACGGAGCATTCCAAGGGGAATTCGTCGCGAACGATTTAAATCAACCGTCCGCAACTCGATTCAGGTAGGTATTCACAATGGCTCAGATGCCGTTTTCTCCGTGCAGCGATGCAAGCGCCTGCACTGACCAGTCAGTCGAGATGCTTGGCAGGATTTTCGGCCCGGTGATCGATGCCTTGGTCAAAGGCACCGACCCCAACGCTGTAGAGGCAAGCGCGAATATCCTTGCGACCATGTTCGGCTTCTTCAACAGCGGAATCCTGATCATCGGTTCGCTGATCGTTTCCTACGTTGCCGTTATGGGTGTGACCAACACGGCCAACGACGGTGAGGCCATGGGCAAGCACTGGTCGTCGCTGTGGACGCCGGTGCGGATCGTGGCGGGTGGCGCCGTGCTGCTGCCGACCACCAGCGGTTTCTCATTCATACAGCTCATCGTCCTGATGTTTTCCCTGTGGGGTGTCGGTTTCGCCAATGGCACCTACAAGGCAGGGATGGCCATGGGAGTCCTGTCGCCAAACGGTATCGTCGAAGGCGTGAACGCCCCCGGGAGTTTCTACGGGTTGCGCGATTTCGCCCGCAGCTATCTGGCTGCGTCCTATTGTGCCAAGGCGGCCAACTCGATTTATGTGAACAACCCGGCCTCCGGCGCATCGCCGGAGGTCGGGGCCGCAAACACCCATGACAAGCTCAGCTCGGTAAATGGCCGAGCGGAATACATCTTTGAAATCAAGGATCGCAACTCGACTACCAATCTGGCCGGTGGAGCGCCGTTTTGTGGCACCGTCAAGGTAGCCGCCTATTCGGCGCAGCCCCAGGACGAGCCGATGGCCAAGGCACTGGAGTCGTTGCGCGTGAATGTTCAGGCCAAGAAGCGTTATGCGGCCCAGAGCATGATGACCCAGTTGGACACCTGGGTGAGAAGCTGGCCAGCAACGATCAACGACCCGGGCTGGGATGCAGTTGACTCCAACCAGTTCAATGTCATTGTGAACGAGGCGGAACAGAAGGTGGCGGCGCAGCTGTTCTCCCAGGTCAATACTGACCAGGGGGATGTTGACAGCGGTCTCACGGACTTCCTCGATACGCTGACGGACGATGGCTGGTCGGCGGCCGGTGGTTGGTTCCAGCGCGTGGGCATGGTGCGTGGCCAGATTGCCGGTGTGCTGGCCGAGTCGGTCGGTTCGGTCAGTGCACCATCGCTAGGTGCGCTGCCTGCTGATGCCCGGGCCTCCTTGCTGACCCACAGTGTCGCCACGGTGACCGAGGCAATCAACAAGAAGGCCGAAGAGAAACCCACGTACAAGCAATCGGTCACGGCCAAGCCGGAGGATATCGCCAGCCTCATCCCCAGTGACCCCAACAGCGATATCAATGTCGGCACCTTGAAGGCTGACATGGATTCCAAGATGTCCACGTACATCAACGGTGTGATGCTCAATGTGGTCGAGATTGCCACGGGGGCAGGCAGCAACGGACAAACGCCAATGTGCGGAACGGCCGGGCAGATGGGCGGCTCGCTCAATCGCATGAAGTGCGTAGGCGACTACCTGACCGTCGCGCGTGCCGGCATTCTGGTCGCCGATGTTGCCATCAAGACTGCCGGGACGACGATACGGGTGATTGCAGGTACGCTTTCGTCGGTCAAGGGCCTGGGCAACGGGCTTGATCTGGACAAGATCGTGACCCCGCTCTGGGACTGGGTGATGGAAGTGCCGGTCAAGCAGCTCGCCCTGATGGCGTCCTACATCGAGCCATTGGCGTTCTATTTCGCCGTCTTTCTGCCCAGCCTCCCTTACACGCTGTTCATGATCGTCTTCGTTGGCTGGGTACTCGCCGTGCTGCAGTCCATCATTGCTGCGCCGCTCTGGGCGGTCATGCACATGACCCCGGACCGCACCTTCGTGGGCTCCCAGACGCAAGGTTACCTGCTGCTGCTTTCGCTGTTTGCCCGCCCTGCGCTGGCCATCCTGGGGCTGTTCGCTGCAGTGCTGGTGTCCGACCCGGTGATCGACTACATCGCCCAGAGCTTTTTCGCCATGCGCGGAGCCGTGGTGGCTTCGACGGGTAGTGTGGGAGCCATTTCGGAATTCCTGACCTTCGCCTGGTGGTTCATGGTCTTCGGGCTGACCTTGTTGCCCGTGCTGTACATGATCTTCGGTCTGCCTCAGACGTTACCCGACCAGGTGCTGCGCTGGATCGGCGCAGGTATTGGCGACCTGGGCGAGACCAATGCCGTCGGCCAGATGCGAGGTGGCATGGCATCGGCAGGGGCTGGAATCCAGGGCTCCGGTACCGGTATGCGCCTTGGTAATGACAAGGGCAAGTTGCCGCCGCCCGATGGTAATTCGCCCGGTGGCGGGCCCAAAGGCGGCGGGCCTCGCGGTGGGTCGGGCGGCCCGACAGCGCTGCTCAGTGCCAATGGTCAGGGCGCCGGTGGGGCGGCTGCCCGGGATTCCGGCGCACAGGCTTCGGCTGGGGCGAGTGACACGCGCAGCCTTGGCGAAAAACGCAGCGAGGCTGCTGGCGTTGCCCTGGGCCGGGCAATTACCGGTGGCACTGCTGCAACAGCCAGGTCGATGCGCGGCGTAGGCAGTGCCGCGCTGTCGGCCGGGCGCTCGGGCGTTGAGTCGTTCCGCAGTTCGGGCTCTGCTTCGCTGGGCGGCCGGGTGCGCGATGCCGTAACGGCCGGCGCGCGCTCTGCCGGTACGGGCCTGGCAGCGACTGCAAACGCTGCCGGGGCCGACTACAAGCAAGCCTTCTCGACGGCTATGGCCGAGGGCAAGGCGGCCTACAACGAGGGCGCAGGTGCCAGGATCCAGGCGTTCAAGGACTCGCTCAGTGGCGGGGCGGCACCGGCCGGGAGTGGTGCTGGTCAGGATCAGGCGGCTTCGTCAGATGAAGGCAAGCATACCGCTGGCTCGCAGCGTCGGCAGTTCGGCGACGCCGTGCTTTCTGCCGGGGCGGGGGCGGCAAATGGCAAAGACGACGGTGAAGAGGGGCGATGAGCGGCGGCATGCCGCCTATGCCTGGGGCATTGGGCCAGGTAATGAGGGGCCGTTGATTGCTTGTTGGACCTGGAATTTTCCGGGCCCCTGGTGGTCTTGGACGATGGCGCGCAATCCTGTGCGCATTGATACGTGACTCGGATCGCTTGGCGGAGGCTTCGCATGGATGAGAATCAGCTGGACGACCAGCTTCGACGGCTGCTGACCGGTCTGGCCGACCAGGCCATCGTGCGTGGTGAGCAATTTATCTACGACGGCGGTGAGCTGTATGCCGATGATGTGGCCGATATCGGGCTCGTTTCGGTGTTGTGCCTTGCCCAGGCGCTATCCGAAAGCGTTGGGCTGGGCGGGTTCGGTTATGAGTTCCACCTGGCTGCGCCTGCCAATCCGGTTTTTCCGATCCACGCCAGCCCTCCGGCAGTACTGCCGGATTTCTTCAGGGTCGCGCCTTTCGTGGCTGCGGTGTTTCATGCTGAAGTGCGGGAGGCCAGGCAGGATTTCACGCTGCTTTACCATGCAGCCGTTCAGCGCCTGCCAGGTCGCCGCGAGTAGCAGGGCAACCAGCCTGGATCAGCCCCGTCTGGCTTCGGCCAATGAGCCGCTGCTTTGACGTCGACAAACACCTGATCCATACATTCGGAAAAATAAGGGATATCTGTATGCATGACGAAGACCAGCCAGGCGAGAAAACCGGCCCAGCCGGCGAACTGCCGCCTGGCGTATTTCCACCGATGCCTGGCTATACCACTGCCGATCTGCTGGCGGTTGCCAATGCTCCCGTTGAGGCACTGTTGCAAGAACATGATGTCGACCCGGGCCTGATCCGTGAAACTGTTATTGCGTTGGCAGAGCACCTGTATGCGGCGTTCGAGCGAGACGATGTCCAGTACCAGATTGCCACGTGGTACCAGAAGCCGTATGACGAACCCGGCAAGCGCACGCGCAGTATCGAGATCATTGCGGAGCAGTTCGGCGCTGTCGCGGTGGATGCCGCGGCCGACTCGTTGAGTGGCTCACCACTGCTACACCTGGGCAAGGCGTTCTATGTCAGTTTCATCGAGCAGACCGCCAAGGCCGTCAAGGCGCACATTCTGAAACTGAATGAAGCCTGACCGCAGCAGATGATCATAGGGATGTGAGATGAGTAAGTCGGTTTACTTCAGCGTGTATCTGGATGGTACCGCTAACAACAAGGACAATGACGCGCCTCTGGGCAAGCACACCAATGTGGCCAGGCTCTATGAGTACGATGTCGCACTGGGGACGAACCTGGCCCGCAACTCCGGCCACGCGCCCTTGCAATACAATCCTGAGCGCTATCTGGGTCAGTCAGAGAAGATCTATATCGATGGGGTGGGCAGCCAGCAGCGCACTACGCCCCGAGCCTTGCTCGAACAGGCCACGGGGGCTGGCAGCCAGAACCGTATCGAACAGGCCTATGAGGCCATAGTGGCCTTCTACAACAAGAACCAGGGGCTCGATATCGATCTGAACCTGATCGGCTTCAGTCGCGGCGCAGCGCAAGCCCGGGCGTTGGCCAACGTGGTTATCGACCGAGGTGTGCCGAGACTCGACAGCCAATGGAAAGCCACACGTGAATACCTCGTGCCGCCTGGCCAGGCGCAAGTGAACAAGCTCGGTATATTCGACACGGTTGCCTCCTATGGTATTCCCATCACCGAAAGCCACCCGGACAAGAAGCTTGAAATAAGCAAGAACGTCAGGTCGACCACTCATCTGGTCGCAATGCATGAGTATCGCGCGGCGTTTCCTTTGACCAGCGTGCTGCGCAATGACAGCAACGCGAATGTTGAAGAGGTAAGGTTTGCCGGCGCGCATTCGCAGGTAGGCGGCGGTTACTCTAATGATCTGCTGGCCGCCGGCCCGCTGGCATTCATGTACGATCGCCTGAAGTCGGCAGGGATCGAGATGGGGCCGATGCCGCCCAGGGAAATGGAGCGGATCGAGCAGTACAATGCACTGATCAAGGATCCCGAGCGGTTGCAGGCTGCATTGATCGACTCCCGGCTGTTCAAGGGCAACGAGGCGTTCAGGCGGGAGGCGGATGGGTCGTTCACGCGTATCGACAATCAGCCGTTCCCGACGGAGCGCGGTACCCTGAACCATCGCTGGCGACAGGACCAGCCGTTCAGTCAGGCCGTGAATGGTCGAAAGGTCATCTTTGAAAACGACAGTTCACGGGCGGAGCCTGTTCTTCAGCGTATCGGCAGGAAGGTTGGCGAAAGCCTGTCCGGGTGGAGCGCCAAGGCCACAAGCGTCGCGGCCATGCCTGACCAAGTGGTCGGCCGCGGCATCGAGGACAGGCTGGCGGCCAGAATGTCTGGATACGAGTCGGAACTGGCCGAGCTGTCGCGCAAGCAGGTAGCAGGCTTGTCGTCGTTGCTGGCAAGCTCGAAACCCGATACTGAATACCTGCAAAAGTTGCAACTTGAAGCGGTGCCGGTCCCTGGCCCGAACGTGTCGGCGAACTACGCGGTGGTGCGGATCGACCCCCAGGGCTCCTCGGCTTTTGCCGACCTGGGCTTTCGGTACGAGGCCAGCCGGATTGTCGCCGACGCCGCCACCCGCGTCCGCCACAAGGCGCCGCTGGATAGCGATGCTGCCATGATGCTGCGCGATACCAACGGCAATGTGGTGGGCACGCTGGAGGTTGCGCATGAGGCGCCGTCATTCAACCGCGAGCAGGGCCTCCTGATTGCCATCGACCTGCAGCACCCGGAGCCGGCAGCCCGGGCGGCGCTGCTCCACGATGGCCTCAGGCAGGCTGCGGACTGGATTGCCAGGGGAGTGGACGGCGCCGGGCAGGACGCGCTCGAGATACCGGGGGCAGATGGCAGGACGAAGGTCCGCATGAAGGTTGTCTTTCCTGCAGGTCCAGAGCTGCAGCGCAGTGTCGCCTTGGAAGCTCCAGAGCCCTGAGCGTGCGGCGCTGGTGTTTTATCGCTTCAGGCAGGGGAGGGGCAGTGACGCTTTTTGCGGTACGCTTGCTTAGAATGCAGCTGTTGCCGACCGTGGTCGGTCAGTAAACGGTAAGGGCTAGAAGATGAAAATCCACAAATACCAGCCAGGCACCTTCATTGAGGTGGATGACATGGCCGGTGGCCGCCGCGTGGGAATGGTCTGCAAGGATGGTGTTACGTTCTGGGATTTACTGGATTCCGAGCTTTGCACGCCGCTGACAATCCATCCTTCCTTCAAGCCGGCTGAGCTGGGCACTTTGCTTCAGTTCAGTCGTAACAAGGGGTTGGCCAAGGCAACCGAGGCGCTGGTCAGCCAATTGCAAGCAGCGGGGGATCAGCGCCTGGCCAGCGATCCGCTGTTTGTCATGCGTGCGTTATGGTTCCTGGCAACAAAGGCGAGCGGTGAGGGCTACATTCCCGACGCAGCAGCCATCCAGTGGGCTTGCGAACAGGCAGACGCTCAAGGGCAACTGGCGGCCCGGATTCATCAGTTGGCAGGGCAATACTGCTCTGCCTGAGGTGACCCTTGGCGTTGGCAGGCCTCAGTCATGCTTTCCCCGATGTGATGCCAGGCTGCGTTTGTCGTGACGGCCGAAAGCCCGGGCGTCAGCGGGGGCCGGGTGCGTCTGGAGTCGCCTGCCTGCCCAGCTGGCGCCCGTGGAGGGCTGCATAGCCATCAACGGTTGCGCGCAACGTATTGCGGGCGTGCCTGGAAACGGCGCCAGGGCTGTGCTGGGCGAGGGCCTGGTAAACAACGTCGGCGTCGAGCCGGTGCACGCCGAAAGCTTCATCCATGGTCGCCTGCTCGACGGCTTGCCAGTTCACCTTCGTCGCCAGTTCATCACGAACGATGGCCGCCGCATGTTTGCCGAACAGGTGCGCCACGCCAGCCTTTGCCTCCAGCCCGGGCAAGGCCTCGATGCGGGCGCGGACTTCATCCTGGCGGCTGCGGCGTGCTGCTGCTGCATTGGCCGAAGCCAGCTCCTGCAACACTTCACCGACATTGGTAAAACCTTCACTGGCGAAGAGCTCCGCTACCTTGAGTGAGCGCACTTCATCCCTTGGTAGAAAGATTGCCACGCCGTTTTCGTAAGGCTGTGGGAGGTTGCCCCAGTAGTGGGTGGCCTTGAAGTCGCGCATGGCATCAAGCGCTTCAGCGAAAAACGCGTCCCTGTCGACAGCGTATATGGCGTAGTCGCGGTTCAGTTGGGCCGTGGCTTCGGCATCCAGGCTGTAGCGGACCAGGCGGCACTGCAGCGTGACCGGTTGCTGCAACTGCATGGCAATATGCCGAGCGGCGGCGAAATGGTGTGAACCACCGCTGTTGGCCAGGTACAGCCGGTCGTCCCATGCATACTGGACCATGAAGTCGCTGCTGCCATGAACAATGCCGATCTCTGGCCAGTTCAGGTTGTTGACCAGTCCCTCCTGACTCTGGTCTTGAATCAGGCCCTGGCAAGCCTGTTCCGCCATCTGCTCCAGGGTAAAGAAACGATAAAGATCGGATTTGGAGGCAGACAGGCCTGTTACGTCGCTGATGTCGCAGGCGAAGCCCTCCAGGGTTTCACTGCGGCCCAGCCTGGCCAGTGCCGGAATCCGACGGTGCTCGCTCTGGTAATCGCCGTTGCTGGCGCGCCAGCCCCTCACTTCGCCGCTGTTTTCACTGCCCTGGCTGAAGCCCAGGCGATAGGGCCATTCTTGCCAACGAACCACGCTCGATGCGGTGATGACGGCGGCTGGATCATCCAGCCGCATGCGCAAGTTCGGCGTATTCGAGATGACGCGGCGTAATCGGGCAGGGATACCCAGGTCATCCTTGATTGTCAGCAGAAACCTTGCGGCCAACGACCTGAAACTCATGGCGTCACTCCTTTGTCCGCCTGTCGGTTCGCCTGGTGTTACCGGGTAGCGCGCTGGACGGCGTCGGCTGCGTCACGTGCCGTGCGTTTGATGGTTTTTACCAGTGTGCGTACATCGTACGAGCAGCTGATGTAGGTATCGCTACCATCCTCATAGAGCCACAGGTCGTGGTTGCCGGCTTCTTTCTTGTAGTCACCAACGTCATCCTTGGTTATGTCAGCCAGTCTGGCGACCGTCTGGATGCTCTCGCCACTGAATGCACCGGCATAGCTGTTGAAGTCGCCTTCACCATTGGAGCCTGGATGCATCGAAAGCCGGGTGATTGCGCGGCCATAAACGTCCAATGGATTCGGCACGGTGTACTCGCCATCGGACAGGTCCGAGGCTTGCACGATGGTCTTGCCCTTGGCTGCCTTGATCAGGGCTTCGAATTGCTCGGGGGAGACGTTGCGCTTGCAGGTCAGCACCTGGGTGAGGCGTGCGTTGGCCTCGGGCTGGTCGAGCGTGTCGGCGTGGGCTGCGGCGCAGGCCAGTGAAAGCAGTAGTGGCAGACCGAGTTGCAGGGCCTTCATGTTTCAGATCCTTCTGGTGTCAGGTGCTGTCAATTCAGCTTGTTAAAAAAATGAATTTTTTATGGGTCGAGTGTGCGCTACACCCCGTAGATGGTCAAGTACCGACCTTTGCCTGGATGGATTCAAACCTTGACTGCAACAGGCTGAAAATCCATACTCGATATCGTAATCACCATTTTTCTAACAGGCCATTTTAACAAAGACAGGATGTCAGGTGCCGGTTCCATCGCGCTGCCGTCGGTGGCTGCGGCGCCAGGCTGACGCCGCTGTTCAGTTGGCCCTTACAAGGAGTTTTCTGGCATGTCCTACGCATTGCCTCCACCTGCCGTGGGGTCAGGCCTGGCGCGGGTGGGCGATCGCCGTGCGGCGCTGTGGCTGTTGTCGGTGCCGTTGCTTGCCACCCTCGTTGCCTTTGCCATTGCGGTCATTGCCACACTGATGGGTGAGATGGCTGAAGGGTCGCCGCGCTTCTACGCCGCAGCGCTTTCTTTTTCCGCACTGTTGCTGAGCGTCATGCTACTGCCTTGCTACCTGCTAAGCCTGGGCTGGTATGCATGGTGGACACGTGATGGCGAAGCTCGCCGCCTGCGCCATGGCCTATGGTTGGCGCCACTGGTGGCATTGTTGTTCGCCTGGTTCCCGGCCACCTTGGTTCCCGGGCTAAAGCCGCTTGGCCAGGACGCCATCGACCCGCTGCGAACTTACCTGCTGGCAGGCGTCCTCGCCTTGCTGCTGGGCTATGCCTGGTCCGTCATCGTCTACGCGATCCTGCGGTATTGGAGAAACATATGAGTACCATGAATGCCACCGCTCGCAGATTGCTGCCGCTGGCGCTGGCCGTGATGTCGGCGGCACTGGCGCCGAGGGCCATGGCAGGTTTCGAACTGGTGGAAAGCCCCTCCGCGCCGGTCCCCTATGCCTCGTACGCTGGCCAAGGGCAGGATACAGCGCAGATGCAGCGCACCATCCATGCGCTGAACGTCGAGATCCAGAGCCTGCGGGTGCGTCTGGCGGCCGCAGAGGCCGATGCCAACGACAGCCGCCAGGAACTGCTGGCTATCAGGGCACGCCAGGACCAGATCCAGTCCTCGATCAATCACATGACACTCAATTTTGCCTTCGGCCATTCGCGCTTCAACCCCAGCGCTGATGATGGCGAGGTGCTGGTGCGCTCGGCACAGGAAGCGCTGCAGGTGAAGATCGTCGGTTTCACCGACAGCGTGGGGACGGTGGAAGCCAATCGTCGTGTCGCCCTGCTCAGGGCGCAGGCGGCCAAGATGTACCTGGTTCGCCGCGGTGTCGCGGCTGCGAAGATAAGTGCCGAGGGCCAGACAGGGAATTACATCGCCTCGAACGACACCGCTAATGGCCGGGCAGCCAATCGTCGGGTCGAGTTCGAGTTCTTTGGCCAATACCAGGCGGGTATGGCGCTCGTTCGTTAGCGCAGGAAGGCCGCAGGTTCAGGCCGTCAGGTGGATGCTGTCGAGAAACAACCGTGCCTCGGCGGCAGCGGCGATCGTGGCATCGGCGGGTGCTTCCCAGGCTACGCCGTTGTAGCGCAGGCTATAGCTGTCGCGGCACGAATGAAAGCCGATATGCGCCCAGTCAATGCTTTCACCAGCAGTCCATTCGCCCAGGATCTCCGACCTCAAAGCGCCGTTTGATCGCCGCCTTTCGATCTGCCCGACCACCTCGACGAACAGGTGGAGGTTTTCGAGGTCGATGCTGACCGAAGCCGGGCCGACATTCAGCACGCCGCCGTCATTGCCAGGCGCGGCGTGAAATGCACAGCGGAACTGGTGAGTCATGGGTGTGCATCCTTGAGGTTGGGGCTGCGAACATACAAACACGAGCGACTGCCAGTTGGACCTCCCGGCAGGTTGCAGTCTAGTCTAGCCAAGCCGTTGCAAGGGAGTGGGATCATGTATTCGCTGTTTGAACTCGAGGCTTTCGTGGCGCAAGCCATCAGTGGCAATGTCTTTGCCCAGACAGGTGGCGGTTTCCTTGGCGTCATGGCCAAAAGCGTGCCTGCCATCCAGAAGGACATTCCGGCAGCGTTCGAGATGTATACGTTGCTGGGGCATTTCCTGAAGTCACTGCCGCTTCGCCATGCGAAACTTGCCTTTGCAGCCCCGGCGGTGAAGCTGGAGCCCGGTATCGTGGTGGACAGCGAGGCGGGCAGGGTGGTGGCGCTGTTGCCTGTCCAGGCCAATCAATTGGGCGAGGTGGCATTCTGGTTGGCCGATGCTTTGCCCAGCGCGGAGGTAAAGGCGATGCCGGGGATTCTCGCCTTGATGTTTTCGGTGGAAACCCATGGCGAGGAAGAGCATCTGCTGCCGGAATGGTTGGCGGCTTTCTATGTCCAAGGCAATGCTCGACACTGCGTTCCGATCCTTGCCCTCAAGTCGGTACTGGAAGATGAGCGTTTCGGTGGTGACTGGGTAGCGGTTGCGCTCCACAGGCTGGCCGATTTTGCCCTGCCGCAGGCGGATGCACAGCAGGCAGCAGGGGCTGAAGTCAAAACGGCCTGACACATGACTCTACATCGCCCGGCGCCACGCTTCGCCGGCGGGTGTATCGACGCAGGCGGATGAAAGGAGGCAGCAAATGGACCATAACTGGGGAGCAGGCAGGCGAAGCGGTGGCCTTGACGGCGGCTATACCGGGTCACTCGACCATGCGATCGCCAACCTGCATGTCGGGCGCAGCCAGGGGCGTCAGCAGGGCCACAGGGAGGGATTCGAGGAGGGCCATGCCGATGGCTATGCGCAAGGCTGGGATGCAGGCGCAGCCTGTGCCAACGAGAAGCTCGAACCACTGAGGGCGCATGTCCGGGAGTATTTTGCAGAAGCAGTGAAGCTCAGGGCTGTTGTGCAGCGTCAGGAGGCGATGATCGACCTGATGTACGAACAGTTGGCACAGGTTGCCAAGGCTAACGGTGCCAGCCGTGCCGAACACGGCAAGCAAGCCGGAACGTCACCGGAATTCGCTGCCTTGAAGAGCGAGAATGATCTGCTCAAGGCAAGGCTGGAGGTGATGGACATGCACTACAACGCTGCTCTCGAGCAGTCCGCGCTGCGGCAACAGCAGTACCGGCGAAGCCTGGTGGTGCTGCAGTCGCTACAAGGGCTGGTGGAAGAACTGGTGGTGGGTGAGACGCCTGATGCCCTGCGTACGCGCCAGCGTTTCCTGGAACATTACCAGGAGCAGGTGGCGCGTGGGTTGCGTGACGAAGCCATCCAGTTGGCTCCGGAGCACGATGAGGTGTTCCGCAAGTTGCTGCCTGAGACATACGCGTTCATTCTGAGAATGCAGGCGCCTGCTGCCCCTCGACCGGAGGTTGACGGCCCCGACCCATTGCCCTGAGCCGCGAGCAAGGGCCGGCCCTGCAGAGTGTGATTTCACCAGGCTATGGGTTCGGCTGTTCCGCTGGCTGGGCGCCAGACGGCGCGTAAGGCGACTCATGCCCAAGGTTTGCATTGGCGTCGCCTGGCATGCCCGCTCCATCGGCGGGGACGCATACCAGGGCCGTGCGAACTTGCGCAGGGTACTGCTGCACCTCATAGCCGTAGGCAGGGGGCTGCCTTAGTTCGGGTGCCTGGCATGTGCCCTCGATCACGCCCTGCCGAGGTGTGGAGAAATCACAACTCTCCCCCTCGTAGCGGTTGGCGCAGGACCGGTAGGCAGACACCGGCGTGACTTGTTTCGGTACAGGCACGTAGATGGTGGTGTTGCGCGGCAGCTCCTGCCACTGCTGCTCTTCTGCAGCTGGAGCGTCCTCGGCCCGTGCGCCACTTGCCAGAGTCAATGCGCTGAGTGCCATCATCAATGGCAGGAAAATTTTCACCGATGCCTCCGGGATCACATGCCAGGCTCGTAGTCCGAACCACTGCGATTCCTGGGGGCAGGGTTGCTGTGGTCCAGACCGGCATTCACTTCAACGCCACGCTCCTTCATTTCGCTGATCATGTACTCATAGCCGACGGTGAAGTGGGCCAGGTCGTAGCCTGGGTCGGCTTGCTTGATTTTCGAGGTTAGCTGGACAATTTCCAGTTTTACCGGATCCGGTGTCTCATCGGTGTCCCAGTTGGTCGAGTTGGTCTCGAGGTTGTTCAGGTGAAAGGCCTGGCTGAAAGCCTTGCCATCCACCGTGACTTCTTTCGAAAGCTTGTCATACAGGGTTTTGCCGCCCAGGCCATCTTCCAGCTTGGCGTCGACCACCCGTAGAAAGTCCAGGTGGGCCTCGGGGGTGGCAGTGAGCTCTTTCCAGCTGCTGTATTGGTTCATTCCCTTTTCCTTGCTTGGATGAATGCGTTTGCCTTCATGGCGCCCTTGTGCATCGACTGGCATGACTGCAGGGCATGCGGCGCGGGCTCACGGCGCCATGTCATTGTCCTGCGAGTTGCCGGCCTTGTTACGCACGAGGTTGACGATGCCTTTGACCATCTCCTTCAGGCGTTCGAAGATGCGCTGCATGGCCTCCTGCAGACGCTCCAGATGCGATTGCGTTTCGCCCTCGAATGCCGGTGTGCTGCTTGCGTTGCGATGGATGCTGGCGCTAGACGACTCGAGCCGATGCTTGAGCTTTTCGTAATGCGGGTTGCCCTCGGTCTCAGGGTTAAGCAGTTCTTCCTGGGCACGCCCGTATTGCCGGGTGAAGCCACCGAGCGCCTTGTCCATGGCTTTCTTGTGGCTCTGGGCATCAGGTGACTGCCCGACGGCGCCGACGAACGCTGCGTGCAAGTCGGTAAACTCACCGTCAGGCTTCATCTTCTCGATCACTTCAGGCACGCTCAGGCCGGTGTGTTCAGCCCGTGCTTCGATCTGCTCGCGAATCTGCGGCATGTATTCCGCATTCCAGAACGCCGTATGAGCCTTTTCATAGTTACTGGCGGCTTTTTCCACCTGGTCCACCCGATACTCGGACAGGCGAGGCAGGACCTGGACCCGGCCCATCATCTCGTCGGCAACTGTGGCCTCTGAAGGCACACCGGCATCCTCGTGCTTTGCGCCGCCACTCATGGCACTGGCAAGGGCACTTGCACCTTTGCCGATGCCCTGCATGGCCGCCCCGGTCAGCGAGGCCACGCCGCCCACGAGTTCGGCGCCGCCTTGCAGCAGGGCTTGTGTACCCTTCTGCTGACGTTGTGGTTGCTGGGCTTCTCTGGCGCTGCCGGCAAGCTGGTGGTCATTGAGCGACTCATTGATACGTCGTACTTCCTCGGGGTCGAGCGGAGCACCTTGGGCCTTTACTTCGCCAACGACTTTCATGAGTGCCTCGAGGGCGCCGGGGTCGAGCTCGCCGGATGGCTGTTGCATGTGGCTGCCTGCTCCCTGGCTGGCGACCGTGTGCTGATTGCCCGCCTCGGCGGCGAATGCCTCCAGGGCTGCGTCATTTATTGTTTGCACCTGCCAGGCGCCGTGCTGGTTATCCAGGCGCACCGGGGCGCCGAGCGACACGGAAGTGTGACTCATGGCCCTCTCCAGATCCGGGTCCCGGAGAGTCACCCGCCCTTCTGGAGTATTCAGGGTAATGCTGTAAACGTTCTCGCTGACGCCGTCGTTGTTCAGGGGCGCTGCGCCATGATGGACCAAGATGCCTGCATAACTCCGCCCTGGCTGGGCTGTTTGCCCTGCAGCAGAATCAGCGACGGCTTGATCAGGCTTCTTGAGTTCATTGGGTTCCATCTATGTCTACCTTTCGTATGCGCCGCGTTATTCAATGGATCTGGATACAGCTCCTTGCTGGGCACGTTCATACGCCCATTCGGTCTGTGCCCTTTGACCTGCCAATTTCTGCGACGCATAAACGGCAAGCAATGCTTCAACTTTTTCCTTCTTGCGATAAATCGCTTCCGACAGGTAGTTGCTGACACCTATCGCCCGGTTGTAATCGACCCACAAGGCACGGCTGGAAACATGGGTGATGCTGTTGTTCCACTCGGCATCACTGAAGCGCCGGGTGGCTTCGGTCATCATCATTTCCGAAACCGACATGGAGTCGTAGCCACCGATGGGCGGCGTGGGCAAGGCACCATAGCCATCCGCGTCGGACAAGTACATCGCAGGCGTCTTGCCATCAGCTTCCGCCAGTGCTGCATCGGTATTGGCGGCAGCCACCTGCACGGGCTCGGCTGTTGAGTCTGGCGCAACGCCACCGGCAGGTACATTGCCGAACAGGATCTGGTGCTGTGCCTTGGTATCCTTCCCGAGGATGCGGTGGTGCTCCGGGTGGCCATCCTGAATGGGGTAAGTTTGGCAGAAATAGGGGGCCGGGTCAGTTTTCCAGCCAATACCATTCTGGCGGTTGAACACTGGCGGTAGTTGCGCCGGGTTGAAGGGGCCGCGCTGTGCGTTTTCCGAAAACGCCTTGGCCCTGGCTGCGTCCTTGGTGGATGTGCCGTAGGTGAAGTGCAAGTGCTTGGTCATCGAGCTGCTGGGCGTATTGCCCGAGAGGCCCAGCTGTTGCCCGGGTTTCACCTGGGCGCCGCGTTTTACGCCGTTGGCGAAGCCGCTTAGGTGGTAGTAGGCGACAATGTCCCCGTTGGCCCGTTTTATGAGCACGGCGTTACCCGCCGACCCGCGCGCTCCAGCAAAGGTTATTTCGCCTTCGGTGGTGGCATACACCGGTTGCGACGCGCCACTGGTGGAGAAGTCCAGGCCATCGTGCATGTGCGCTTTGCGGTTGGCGGAGCCAAAGTTGCCCGCGCCGCCACCACGGAATTTGCCGAAACGACCAGAAACAATTTCCTTGTCTGTTGGCGATACCATGCAGGTGTCTGCGATGGCGCTGTGAGCACAGGCCAAAAGCCCGACGGTGGCAACGCCACGCAAGATCGTTCTATTCATCCCTGACGCTCCGTCACTTCACACTTTGCTGCACGTTTTGCCTGGCAGCATCGGTTGCTGCCTTGCTGGTCTGGGTTTGAGCGCCTGCCGTGCTGACGTTCATCGACACCAACGAAGCCAGTTGGGCTTCCATGTTTTCATACTGACGGTACTGCTTTTCCTGGATGGCCAGGTCCAATGCCTTGATCTTCAGCAACTCGACCAGCGCACCGCGCTCATTCTGTGCGGCCATGACCCGTGCCCAGTTGTCGTACTCGGCAGTGTTACCCGAATAGCGCTTTACCTCGTTGCGAAAATGCACCGCCAGTGGCAGGTCGGTGCCCGTCTCCTTGCCTTCGACGCCCGAGTAGTCGAGCTGGATTGCCTTGAGGCCGGAGAGGGCCGGTGACACAAGGGCGTCCTTGCGGGCCTTGGAAAGGGCATAATCCTCGGCTGCAGACGATTGGCCTGCCGATGTCGGGACCGGGCCGTCCGGCAGGCCGGCAACGTTGTTCACGAAACCGACCTTGGCCTTGTACAGGGTTTCATTCTCCATGGCTGGTTCGAACAATGTCGCTACCGTCAGGTCGGCGCCCGGCAGGCTGCCAACCGACTTGCACAGGCCGGAATCAGCCTGGTCCTGGGTGCAGAACGGCTTGCGCGCTTCTACCAGTGCAGTCTGGGCACTGATGGGTTCAGCGTAGGTCCCCGGTGCGGCGATGATCTCGGCCTTGATTCGCTGGCGAACCTCGGTGCCCATGTCGGCATCGCGATTACTGATCAGCGTTCGGGTCGAGTAGACCTTGCAGGGCGAGAAACCTTGGCCGAACTCGCCGCCATAGTCGAACCGGGCCTGTTTCACCCGCTGTGTCTGGGCCAGCACGTTGAGTGCCGTTGCCGTTTGCTGGGCCGCATTGCGGCCAGCCTCGGCAACGGTATTCGCGGCCAGGGCTTTCTGCTTGGTCATTACCGCAATGGCAGAGGTCAGGCGCTGGCTTTCGGTTTCGAGCAGGGCCGAAAGGGATGTGTCTACTGCGGTCACCGCGGCGTTGAGTGTCTGGGTCGCAGCCGAAAATGCCGGTGCCACGGTATTCTCTTGATACTGCGGGGGGCAATAGGCCCAGGCCAGCGTGGAGGTCAGTGCCAGCGACGCGCCAAACGACACTTTCCATTTGCGCGAATCGCGCAGATCGTCGAAATCCTTTTTCATGGCTATCTCACTTTACCGAGCGCGCAGCGGTTTCAGACAACACCTTCTGGTAGCGCGCTTGCAGCGTGGCGTCGAGGCTGTCGGAAGAGGCAACCAGTAACGTGGCCAGGTTGGCTATCAGCCGCTGGTTCTGCTCGTACTGCTGCTGATGTATCCAGACCTCGAGCCCGCTCATCTTGGCTGCCTCCATCAACAACCCGCGCTGCGTCTGGCGCGCCAGGTTGCCTGACCACTGTTCCGCTTCCTTGCCACCGAAGTACTGGTTAACCCGCAGCTTGAGTACTTCGTTGGGCGACTTGTTGCCGAATGCGGGGCTGCGCGTGTTGGCTGCGTTGATCATCGACAGGCTGTAGGCCGGGACCGACAGCATCGAGTCCTTGCGGTTCTTCTGCACCAGGTAGGTTTCACCGGCAGGCGTAGCCCCGGCTTCCTTGCTCAGCGCCTGATCCGGAGGGCCCATCACGTGCTGGATATAGGCGGTACGCGCTTCGGTGGCCAACGAATTCTCGTCCGCAGGCTCGAACAGCAGGGCCGCGTTCGTGTCCCCGCCAGGCAGGGGGCTGAGGCTGCACAAGCCAGCGTTTGCCTCGGCTTCGGTGCAGAACTTGTCACGATGCTGCTTGAGTCGCTGCTGCATTGCCTGGCCCGTCGAGGTCACCAGCCGTCCAGGGGAAGCGTCCAGTTCACCGACCGACACTTTGGCCTTGGCCGCCATGGTGCTGAAGGCAATGTCCATCGACTTGTTCTTCGCCACCGTACCGCAAGGGTCGAAGCCTTGGCCGGTCGCCGCATTGAAATCGAGGTAAGCTTTGGCTACGGCCGTGTTCTGTTGCTGGGCACGGATGGCGTTGACCAGTTGCTCGGAGGTCTGGCGGTTGTTGTCTGCCACAACGTTTGCCGACAGCGCCTCTTGCTTGGTGGCGATGGCCACCGCAGAGATGATCTGCTCGAACTTGTAGCTCATCTGCGCACCGAAACTCGTGCCAAAGGCGGCAATGTTGGCAGACACGGTTGCCGTCAGCGCGGATATCTGCGCTGCCGTCCAGGCTTCTGCCGGGCCGAAGCCGTACAGGGCGCCGTACGAGACACTCGAAAGCATCGTCGATCCAGCGACGATGCTGATCAATTTGAGCCGAAAATTCATATCACTGCCCTGTGAGCATCGGCACGCGACGGTCTGTCGCCTGCCCTACAAGAGAATTGGCAGCCATCGCGGCCATCGCCGAGGCGGCGAGCTGTTGCGACTGGGCGGCATTGCAGGCCACCGTGGTGCAGTCGATTTGCGCTTCTGCGCGTTGGTCGGTGATCATTGCGGTATAGGCATAGGCTGCAACCTCGCCTTCCGGCGCGAGGGTCTTCTCGCTGAAAGGCCCTGCATAATCCATGTCCCACCCTTGCATGCCGTTGGCGTTGAGCGAGCACATCCCCTGCCTGGCCTCGGACACCGTGCAGTAGGTATCCCTGTGCATGGTCAAGGTTTCCTGGTCGGCGCTCGCCCTGGAGCTGACTCGCTGGGCGGCGTAGTTCGCCATCAGCCGCGCAGTATCCTTGTCACGCTGTGATACCGCCTCGACGAAAAGCTTGCCCTGCTCCTGGGCGGTGCACTTGATGGTGACTGGCTGGCCGACAGCGGAGTCGAACGAAGTTGCGGACTTCATGACCCTGTCCGACATGTCGATGGCCCCCACCGCGTTGGCAAGCTGCTTCTTCGAGTCGCTGTCCACCTGCGAGACGACGTTCGCCGACAGCGCAGTCTGCTTGACCGTTACCGACCAGGCGCTCATCTCTGTCTGCATGGTGCTGATGAAGGTCAGGACCGATGCCCAGGACAGCGCCTGGGCAGGCAGTGCCGTTATCCCGAGGCCAAGGCCCACCGCCAGAACTGCCGGGATTTTCTTCATTGTCGGCCCCCTTTCAGTTGAACAGGCCGGCAGCCGAGCCCGATGACCCGCTGTTCCCGCGGGTGGAAGGGGTGCTGGCGCTGCTCGATGAGTTGCTGGACGGGGGGCTGGCCACAGGGACTACGGTACTGGTTGCCGCTGCGCTGCTGGTGGAGGTGCCGCTGCCCGTACTGCCACCACCGAAATTGGTCTGGGTGTAGTTGAACGGGTTTACATCCACCGTATAAGTGGTCTCGTAACCGGCGGGTGCTTTGTGGTAACTGCTGCCCAGGTCCGGGTCCAGCGAGCTCATGCCCTTGCTGACCAGGCCATTGGTCAGGCCATTCAGATCGCCCAGCGAAGTACCGTTGCTGACCTTGCCGATGGCCTGGTTGATCGGGCTGGTGACCATCGATGCAACTTGCTGGACCGCCGTACAGACTTTTTTCTGTGCGTACTGCAATACGGCAGCCTGGGCCGAAGCCAGGATGCTGCCCAGGCTCGGGATCGAACCGGACAGGTCGAACAGGCTGCCCAGGCCACCAAAGCAGTCCGCCGTGGCGCTGAACAAGGATTCGACATTGGGCGTGGCTGACGCCAGCTCGGTATGAATTTTCAGCGCATCGCTGATCGAGGCACCAATCGTGCCTTGCTTGGTACCTGTGGCGCAGTCTTCGGCATCGGCCTTGATGGCATCGGCGACCACCGAATCCTGTTGGGAGATCAGGCTGCTCGATGTAGCCCCCAGGCTGCTGGTTGCAGCGAATGCCGGCCCTGCCAGCAATAGCCAGGTACCCAACGCTACGCCCACGATTGCGCGTTTGCCCACAGATTTGCCTACCGCCTGAGCGACAGGGTTCAGCCGTCCGTCATACATCTGCGTAACTCTCCATGATCTGGGTTATCTCGCGCAGCCGCTCGGTGCAGAAGATCTCGCTGAGCAGGTGAGCTTTGCTGAAGGCATCCAGCCGACGGCGAAACGCCATGATGTCTGCCGGCTGAGACAGATCGCCAGCCAGCAGCGGTGCCAGCGACCCGGTAAAGGTTGCATTGCGTTGCGCGACATACCGGACCAGGTACATGCAGCGCGAAGAGGTAAGGTGGGCCAGCATCTCGGCGAATGGCTGTGGAACCCGATGCAGCACCCCTGCGCAGGTTTCGATGAAGTCCTGGATCTCCTGCATCAAGAGCTGGATCTCGAACTGTTGCCCAGGCGCATCCTCGTCGAAATCCACTGTCCAGCGATCAAGACGATCCATGCTCATCAGGTACTTGACCAGCTGTGCGTTGCGCGACGACTTGGCGAAATGGCCCAGGACGCCGTGAGCCGTGAGGTCGAGCTGGTCGATGGGCGGCATGTCTGCTTCGAAGATTGTGTGATCGTCCATTCCCTGCACTCGCTTGAAGCATACAAAAATACGCAAAAATGCATCCTTTTTCTAATTCTCTATCAAAAATGCTGGCGTATCAACTTTTTGACATGTCGAAAAGCATCCGTGCTACTGGGCAAAGGGCCACTATTTGCTGTGCGCAATGGGCCTTCGTTGATGTTGCTGAGCGTGAATTCTCAGTACTTCATCAACCACGGCTGCAGTTCCTGGAGGTTGCTCACCACCAGTTGCTGGGCCTCGGGAAGTATCGCCATGTTGCGGTGGTCGATCTGGTAACGCTGCAACACGTACTTCACCAGTGCCCTGCGGCTGGGCACCACCAATTGCCCCTGCGTCATGCCGAAGTCGGTTTCGATGATTGCCTTCTGCGCCGCGTTCAACCGCCCGTCAGGTTCGAAGATGACTGGCACCTCGACATTCCAGTCTTCATCCTGCTCGCGCGTGTTCGGCGATGCGCCGAGCAGATCCGGCTGCCCACGCAGGCGGCTGAGGACGAAGTCGCGATACTGTCCGTTCTTTTCGCAGTAGGCCCGCACGTGCCAGCGCATGCCGGTGTACACCAGCGTGTGCGGGGCGATCAGGCGCACCTCCACGTTGGGGGTGTTGAAGGACACGTATTCGGTTTCCAGGCGCAGGCCTTCACGGCAGGCCTTGAGCAAGGGGCGCAGCACCTCCGGGCGAATCGGCCGGTCCGGCACTTCCAGCACGCGGGTATGCGCATAGGCCAGTGCCAGCCCGTCGATGTGCGGGGCCCGCTCATTGTTCTGATAAAGCAGGTGCAGGTAGGCGCTGGCGCTGTCGTCGATGAACAGCGGTTTGAAGTGCTTGCCTGGTACATAGCCCTTGAGCTGCTTGTCATATGTCAAGTTTTTGGGCGCATGTTCGGTGATGTAGGTGTTGATGTCCTTCGAAGCCTGCTGGCGGCTGATGCCAAAGCTCTGCATCAGGTGCCCCGTGGTCAGCCGGCCTTCCCACCAGGCAACGGTTTCGATCAAGCGATAGCGAAGTGCCAGGTCCCAGCGTACCTGTTCGATGGATTGCTTGCGTTTCATACCCGCTCCATGTGCGCGATTACTTTACCTGTATAAGTCTACATTCTAGACCTGTCGTGAATCACTACATATCGTCTCGCTGTCTTTGAAATGATTTTAAGCCAGTAAAGGAAGTGGACATGACTATGTCTGAGGCGGTTTCGACAGGGGCGTTGGTATTGATTGGCGTGATCCTGACGGTGCTCCTGATGCAGTACCTGAAGTTGCGCGAACTCTGGCAGATGGCTTTGGCCTGCCGTCACAACGCGCGTTGGGCGCGGATATGGGAGATGGAAAACCGGGAGCTGCGCGCGGCACAGCGTGCCGACAAAGCCCGTATCGAGCAGTTGCAAAGCAAGCTGGTGGTTTTGCAGAACCTGGTCTCTGCAGAAGAGTGACAGGGCAGGCCCTGGGTCGCTGACCTGCACAGGGCATTCGGCCCAAAATCCAGGCACAAAAAAAGACGCCTGAGGGCGTCTTCTTTTTTGGAATTTGGTGGAGCCGGGGGGATTTGAACCCCCGTCCGCCAGTACTCCGCTGTCGGTACTACATGCTTAGCCGTGTCTACTGATTTAATCCGCAGCCGCCCGACGGGCAGGGTGCTTTGGATGAGTTGTGTAAGTTTTAGTCACTTCGCCCACAACGTGCTACGCGACGATCCTGTTCTGTATGACAATCAGTTCGGGTTTACAGGCATCCCCTAGTGATTGCTGGAGCCGAAGCTACCAGAAGGTCAGGTCAGCTGCAATTAAGCAGCGAGACGCGCCTCGAAGGTTTCGTCATTGGCAACTATAGAAAGTTGCAACAGTGGATTTACGAGTTCTGTTACCAACTCGGCATGCACCTAGAGTTTCGCTACCGGCGTCGAATCCTAATCGGCCCCACACTAGCTCTTGGCTAACGCACCTTACGGTACGTGAGGCGCAGTATACGCCATTGCGCGGGCGACGTCGACTGCCGGCTCGGTCGCCCGCTTTCTGGCCTCACGCGCCGCTGCCACCGCCGCTGGTGCCGCTGCCTTTCTCGGTTTTTTCCAGGCGCTCCAGCACTTTGCTGGTGATGGCGATGCATTCCTTGGTGTCGCCCGCGGCCTGGGCAGCCTTGGCTTTGTCGACGTGCTCGGTGATGGCCTTGTCCAGGCCTTCCGAGGTGGCGCCAGCGGTGGCCATGCTGTCGTCGATCTTTTGCAGGTTGGCCGTGCACAGGTCTTCGGCGGCGAACACCGGTGAAGCCAGCAGGGTGGCGGCCGCGAACAGGGCCGAAAGCGCGGTACCTTTCATGGGAGTCTCCTCTGGGGCCTCTGGAAGGTGGGCCTGTAAGGGTGGACTGTGGGGGAGCGGCGGGGGTTCAATCGGGATGGTGGTGGCACCGGCTATGCCGGTATTCGCGGGTGAACCCGCTCCCACACGGAATCGGGTTGGCTCGGGTATGCGCTGTACCGGTGGGAGCGGGCGTGCCCGCGAAGCAGGCGGCGCGGTGTATGGCACCGGCTGCGCCGGTGTTCGCGGGCGTGCCCGCTCCCACAGGGTCAGATGCTGCGGGGGCGGGTGACGCGGTCGACCAGGTAGACCAGGCCGTGGTAGTCGATGCCGCTGTGGCTGCTCAGGCCGATTTCGCAGGTGCGGCTGGTGGAAATGCCTTCGCTGCAATACTGCACCGCATCCTTCAGGCTACGCAGCGAGTGGGCGTTGAGCTCGGGGGTAGTGAAGCCTTTGTCACCGGCAAAGCCGCAGCAGTGTATGCCCTCCGGGATTACCACCTGTTTGCTGCACCGCCGCGCCAGGTCGATCAGCGCCTGGCTTTCGCCAAGGTGCTGGGTGCTGCAAGTCACATGCACGGCCACGGGTTCGTCCTGGGGGGTGAACTCCAGGCGCTCGAGCAGGTGGGTGTGGATGAAGCGCACCGGGTCGTACAGGTCCAGCCGGGTGTCGCTCAGGTCCTGCACCAGGCGCAGGGTGCACGGGCTGGTGTCGCAGTAGACCGGGTCGAGGCCGCCGCGGCTGGCGTGCAGCAGGGCGGCGATCAGTTCCTGGCGTTTGTGTTCGGCCTGCTCGGGGTAGCCCTTGGAGGCGAACGGCTGGCCGCAGCACAGGCTGTCGGCGTTGTCGGGAAACACCACCTGATAACCGGCCTTTTCCAGCAGGGCGCGGGTCTTGTCCAGCAGCGAGCTCTGCTCGCGGTCGGCATAGGCCGGGCCCATCACCCGCGAGACGCAGGCAGCCAGGTACACCACCCGAGGGCGGGCGTCGTTGCTGGCCGGGCCGAAGTCCAGCGGGCGCAGGGGTTGTGGCAGGGCCGGGGTCCACTGTGGCAGGCGGCCTCTGCTGGCTTTGTTCAGCGAGGCGCTCAGGCGGCCCAGGCGTGGGGCGCCGAGCAGCTTGCGGGCGGTGTTGGCGGCGGTCAGGGTCAGGCGCGCGCCGCCCAGGGCGGTGTGGAAGTGTTCGGCCAGCCAGTCGGCGGTTTTTTCGTGCCCGGCGGCCTGGCTGCGCAGTTTCCTGACCAGTTCGCCGGTGTTGATGCCGACCGGGCAGCGTTGGGCGCACAGGCCGGTGGCGGCGCAGGTGTCGATACCCTGGTACTGGTAGGTCTGCATCAGTTCGCGGGTGTCGATGCCGGCGCGCTGCCTGGCCTGGATATCACGCCACATGACGATGCGCTGGCGCGGGCTGAGGGTCAGCCCCTTGGACGGGCACACCGGTTCGCAGAAGCCGCATTCGATGCACTTGTCGACGATCTCGTCGGCAGCGGGCAGCGGCTTGAGGTTCTTCAGGTGGATGTCCGGGTCTTCGCTCAGCACCACGTCGGGGTTGAGGATGCCGTTGGGGTCGAGCAGGCGCTTGAGCTTCCACATCAGTTGGTAGGCATCGTGCCCCCACTCCAGCTCCACGAACGGCGCCATGTTGCGCCCGGTGCCGTGTTCGGCCTTGAGCGAGCCGCCGAACTCAACCGCCACCAGTTGCGCCACATCATCCATGAAGGCCTGGTAGCGGGCGACTTCCTCGGCGCTGTTGAAGCCCTGGGTGAAGACGAAGTGCAGGTTGCCTTCCAGGGCGTGGCCGAAAATGATCGCTTCGTCGTAGCGGTGCTTGTCGAACAGCTGGATCAGGCGGTTGACGCCTTCTGCCAGTTGCTCGATGGGGAAGGTGACGTCTTCGATGATCACCGTGGTGCCGGTCTGGCGCACGGCGCCGACGGCGGGGAAGGTGTCCTTGCGGATCTTCCACAGCTGGTTGTACACGGCCGGGTCTTCGCTGAAGTCCACCTGCTGCTCCAGCGGGAAGTCGGCGATCGAGGCCATCACCTGTTGCAGCTGTTCATGCAGCAGGCTCTGGCTGGCGGCGCGGGACTCGATCAGCAGGGCACAGGCATTGTCCGACAGGCCTTTTACCCACAACGGCATGCCGGGCATGTCCTGCACCGAGCGCAGGCTGCGGCGGTCGAGCAGTTCTACCGCAGAAACCGGCTGGCGCTTGAGCACGGTCACCGCGCGGCAGCAGCTTTCCACGCTGGGGAACACCAGCAGGGCGCTGGCCTTGTGCGGGTGGTCGGGCACGGTGTCGTAGGTGACGGCGCTGATGAAGCCCAGGGTGCCTTCGGAGCCGACCAGCAGGTGCTGCAGGATATCCAGCGGCTGGTCGTAGTCCACCAGGGCGTTCAGCGACAGGCCAGTGGTGTTCTTCAGCCGGTATTTGTGCCGGATGCGCTCGGCGAGTGCAGTGTTGGCCCGGGTCTCGCGGCCCAGGCGCGCCAGTGCTTCCAGCAGGTCGGCATGGCTGGTCTCGAACGCCGCGACGCTGGCCGGGTCTTCGCTGTCCAGGCGCGTGCCGTCGGCCAGCACCAGGCGCAGGCCGGCCAGGGTGTGGTAGGTGTTCTGCGCGGTGCCGCAGCACATGCCACTGGCGTTGTTAGCGACGATGCCGCCGATCTTGCAGGCGTTGATCGAGGCCGGGTCGGGGCCGATCTTGCGCCCGAAGGGGGCCAGCCAGGCGTTGGCCTGGGCGCCGATGACGCCAGGCTGCAGGCGGATCTGCTCGCCTCGGCCGCGGATTTCGCGACCGTTCCA